>Ga0308156_1000203_pt1 | contig 177854 bp, 159 predicted proteins | sample PhyAR2_FD_201041 | JGI IMG/M metagenome (GOLD analysis project Ga0308156, IMG submission 201041) | Phyllosphere microbial communities from UC Gill Tract Community Farm, Albany, California, United States - DLSL A.R2 | ecosystem: Host-associated > Plants > Phyllosphere > Unclassified | place...
TCTACGACTAAGGACCACGCATGGGTGTCATCACCGACAACCTCGACATCTGGAGCGAAGCGCTCGTCGGCACGCTCGTGCTGTTCTTCGCCGGCGGCGCGCTCGCGCTCGTCCTCGGCATCGTCGTGGGCGCGATGCGCGTCTCGCCGGTGCCGATCGCCCGCGGCGTCGGCACGTTCTACGTCAGCGCCATCCGCAACACGCCGCTCACGCTCGTGTTCTTCGCGTTCGTGTTCGCGCTGCCACCGCTGCTGGGGCTGCGCCTCACCGGCGACGTCTCGCTGACCCTCGGCATCTGCGCCCTCGGCATCTACACCGCGACCTACGTCGCCGAGGCCATCCGGTCGGGTGTCAACACCGTGCCCGTCGGTCAGGCCGAGGCGGCGCGCGCGCTGGGACTGACCTTCGGGCAGGTCATGTCGCTCATCGTCCTCCCGCAGGCGTTCCGCTCCGTCATCCCCCCGATGGTGAGCGTCTTCATCGCCCTGCTGAAGAACACCACCGTCGCCGCCGGGTTCTCGATCGTCAACCTCGGCTCGGTACGCAACTACCTCAGTGAGCGTGGAGAGAACGCGTTCATCGTCATCCTGTGGATCATGGTCGCCTTCGTGGCGCTCGTCCTGCTGCTGTCCTGGCTGCAGCGAACGCTCGAGAACCGATGGAGGATCGCCCGATGAGCAGCGTCCTGTACGACGTCCCCGGCCCCAAGGCCATCGTCCGCAACCGCGTGCTGGGAGTGCTGACGATCCTCGTCGTGCTCGCGGTCGTCGGCTTCTTCGTGTGGCGCCTCGCCGACACGGGCCAGTTCACGGCCCAGAAGTGGTCGGCGTTCACCTACACCAACGTGTGGATCGACATCCTCAAGGCGACCGGGGCCACCCTCGCCGCGTTCGCCGCCGCGGCGGTGGGCGCTCTGGCGCTCGGGTTCCTGCTCGCCATCGGCCGTCTGTCCGACCACCGGTGGGTGCGATGGCCGTTCACCGCCGTGATCGAGGTCTTCCGCGCGATCCCGGTGCTCGTCTTCATGTTCCTGCTGTACTACGGCTTCCCCGTCATCGGCATCCGCATGGAACCGTACTGGGCGGTCGTGATCGCGCTCGTCTGCTACAACGGCTCCGTGCTGGCCGAGGTCATCCGTGCCGGTGTCGAATCGCTGCCGCGCGGGCAGGCGGAGGCCGGCTACGCGATCGGGCTGCGCAAGGCCGGGGTGATGCGCCTGGTCCTGCTTCCGCAGGCTGTGCGCGCGATGATGCCCGTCATCATCGCCCAGCTCGTCGTGACCCTGAAGGACACCGCCCTCGGCTTCGTCATCACCTACCCCGAGCTGCTGTTCTACGCGAAGTACATCGGTGCGCAGCCGAGCGTCGGGTCGCCGATCGTGCCGGCGACCATCATCGTCGGCGTGATCTACATCGCCCTCTGCCTGATCCTGTCGTTCGTGGCGAACCTGGTCGAGAAGCGGCTGCGGCGCTCGCCGCGCGTCACGCAGGTGGCGGCCGCCGCGCAGGCTCCCCAGCAGGGCGGGACCGACACCGAGCTGATCGTCGCGCAGCGCGGCGGATCGGGGCTCTGACGATCGAGGGGCGGGGGAGTGTCCCCGCCCCTCGGTAGACTCTCATCTCGTGTCCGACGCACCCGAGATCACCCCCGAGGCCGTCGCCTCCGCCGTCGATGCCGCCCTCGCGGCCATCGCCGCGGCCGCGACCACGGCCGACCTGAAAGCCGCCCGCGCAGCTCACACCGGTGAGCAGTCCGCCCTCGCGCGACTGAACGCCCAGATGCGCCACGTCGCCCCCGACCAGAAAGCCGCGTTCGGCAAGCTCGTCGGCCAGGCCCGAGGGCAGGTCAACCAGGCGCTCGCCGCCCGTGAGGCCGAGCTGGCCGCAGCGGAGACGGCCGCCCAGCTCGAGGCCGAGCGCATCGACGTCACCGCGCTGCCGCAGCGCGCGCGCGTCGGGGCTCGGCATCCCATCTCCCTCCTACAGGAGCAGGTGTCCGACATCTTCGTCGGCATGGGGTGGGAGATCGCCGAGGGGCCCGAGCTCGAGCACGAGTGGTTCAACTTCGACGCGCTGAACTTCGACGTCGACCACCCGGCGCGACAGATGCAGGACACGTTCTTCGTCGATCCCGTCGCCCGACACCTCGTCATGCGGACGCACACGAGCCCCGTCCAGGTGCGCTCGATGCTCGAGCGCGATCTGCCGATCTACGTGCTGTGCCCGGGCCGTGTGTACCGCACCGACGAATTCGACGCGACGCACCTGCCGGTGTTCACGCAGTTCGAGGGGCTCGTCATCGACAAGGGCATCACGATGGCCCACCTCAAAGGCACCCTCGACCACGCCGCGCGCGTGCTCTTCGGCCCCGAGGCCAAGACGCGCTTCCGCGCGAACTTCTTCCCGTTCACCGAGCCGAGCGCCGAGCTCGACCTGTGGCACCCCACCTTCAAGGGCGGGGCGCGCTGGATCGAGTGGGGCGGCTGCGGAATGGTGAACCCCAACGTCCTGCGGGCCGCCGGCATCGACCCCGAGGAGTACTCGGGCTTCGCGTTCGGCATGGGCATCGAGCGCACGCTCATGTTCCGCAGCGACGTCCAAGACATGCGCGACATGGCCGAGGGCGATGTCCGTTTCAGCGAGCAGTTCGGAATGGTGGTCTGATGCGCGTCCCGCTCTCCTGGTTGCGCGAGTACGTCGACGTGCCCGCGGAGGCGACGGCCGACGAGGTCCTCGCCGCTCTCGTGTCCGTCGGCTTCGAAGAGGAAGACGTGCACCGCTTCGAGCTCGAAGGCCCCATCGTGGTCGGCGAGGTGAAGGAGTTCACCCCCGAGCCGCAGTCCAACGGCAAGACCATCCGCTGGTGCCAGGTCGACGTCGGCACCGAGCACGGGGGAGTCCGCGGCATCGTGTGCGGTGCGGGCAACTTCTTCCCCGGCGACAAGGTCGTCGTGACCCTGCCCGGCTCGGTGCTGCCCGGACCCTTCCCGATCGCCGCGCGCAAGACCTACGGGCACGTGTCCGACGGCATGATCGCCTCGGCCAAGGAGCTCGGGCTCGGCAGTGAGCACAGCGGCATCCTGCGTCTGGTCGATCTCGGGATCGACGCGCCGGTGGGAACGGATGCCATCGCCCTGCTGGGTCTCGATGACATCGCCGTCGAGATCAACGTGACGCCCGACCGCGGGTACGCGCTGTCGCTGCGCGGGGTCGCGCGGGAGTACTCCCACGCGACGGGAGCCGCGTTCCGCGACCCGGGCACCGGTCACGAGGACGCCGTCGCGCGCACCCCGCGAGGCTTCCCGCTCTCGGTCAACGACCGCGCGCCCATCCGCGGCCGCCAGGGCGCCAGCGAGTTCGTCGCGCGCATCGTGCGCGATGTGGATCCCTCGCGCCCCACGCCGCCGTGGATGATCACGCGGCTGTCGCTGGCCGGCATCCGGTCGCTCGGTGTGCTGATCGACATCACGAACTACGTCATGCTCGAGCTCGGCCAGCCGATCCACGGCTACGACCTCGACCGCCTGCAGGGCGGCATCACGGTCCGCCGCGCCGAGGAGGGCGAGAAGCTCGAGACCCTCGACGGGCAGGTCCGCACCCTCAGCGCCGAAGATCTGCTGATCACCGACGAGTCCGGGCCGATCGGTCTCGCCGGTGTGATGGGCGGCGGGCCCACCGAGATGAGTGATGCGACCCGCAACGTGCTCATCGAGGCGGCGACCTTCGATCAGATCTCGATCGCGCGCACGGCGCGGCGGCACAAGCTGCCGTCCGAGGCCTCGCGCCGGTTCGAGCGCGGCGTCGACCCGCTCGTGCCGTACGTGGCGGCCGAGCGCGTGGCCTCGCTGATGGTGGAGCTCGCCGGCGGCACGCTCGACACCGACCTCGGCGGCTCGTTGGGCGCGACCTACCGTCGCGAGGCGATCACGCTGCCCGCGGGCTTCGTGTCGGGCCTGATCGGGGTCGAGTACACCGACGACGAGATCGTCTCGTCGCTGCGGCTCATCGGCTGCGCGGTCGAGGAACGCGACGGCGGCTGGTCGGTGACGGCGCCGTCGTGGCGGCACGACCTCTCCGACAAGTGGACGCTCGCCGAAGAGGTGGCCCGCATCGAGGGCTACGACCGCATCCCGTCGGTGCTGCCCACCCCGCCCTCGGGCCGCGGTCTCACGCGGGCACAGCAGGGTCGACGCCGGGTCGCGAACGCGCTCGCCGCGGCGGGCTTCGTCGAGACGCCGTCGTTCCCCTTCACGACCGAGGAACAGAACGCCCTGCACGGCTCGCCCTCGGGCGACACGCTGCCGAGCGTCAAGCTCGCCAACCCGCTCGACGGGCTCGCGCCGTTCCTGCGTCGTTCGCTCATCCCGGCGATGCTGCAGGTCGCGCACCGCAACGTCTCGCGCGGCATCGTCGATCTCGCGCTGTTCGAGGTCGGCACGGTGTTCCTGCCCAAGCCCGGCGTGCAGTACGGCACGTCGTCGGTTCCGCCGCTGGCGGTGCGCCCCGATGCCGCGACCTTGACGGCTCTGGATGCCTCGATCCCGCCGCAGCGCCGACACGTCGCCGTGCTGCTGACGGGCCACACCGTGCCCAAGCAGCCCGGGCAGGCGGCGATCGCGGCCGACCTGGCCGACGCGGTGGATGCCGTGCGCGTGCTGACCGCCGCCGCCGGGCTCGACATCGAGCTCGTGCAGGCGCAGCGCGCCGCCCTGCACCCGGGGCGCACCGCTCGCGTGCTCTCCGCCGGGCAGGACATCGGTTACGTCGGTGAGCTGCTGCCCACCGTCTCGGCCGACGCCGACCTGCCGGGGCGCGTCCTCGTGGCCGAGCTCGACCTCGACGCGATGCTCGAGCTCGCGCAGGCGCGCCCCGTCGCGGCCTCGCTCTCAGGCTTCCCGGCGGCGACGCAGGACGTCTCTCTCGTCGTCCCGCTCGAGGTCGCGGCCGGCGCGGTGCGCGCGGCCCTGCTCGAGGGTGGCGCGCCGCTGCTCGAGGGCGCGCGCCTGGTCGACGACTACCGCGGTTCCGGCCTCGCCGAGGGCACGAAGAGCCTGACGTTCGCCCTGCGCTTCCGGGCCGATGACCGTACCCTCACGGCGGCGGAGGCGACGGATGCCAAGCTGGCCGGCGTCGCGGTGGCCGCCGAGCGTTTCGGGGCCGCGATCCGCGACTGAGCGACACCGAGATCACGACGGGCGGGGTGCCCGCGGCGGAGGCCGCGGCATCCCGCCCTCGTCGTGTGCGCGCGCATGTGCACGGCGGATCCGCGAGCGGGGTGCGCTCGCACGTTCGAGGGCGGGGAGGAGCTCCCTCTCCCCGCGGAGGACGTCCCGAGACGTGGACTGCCCTCACCGCGGGTAAAGGGGGCAGTCGGAAGCAACCAGCGGTGAGGGCAGGATTGAAGCATACCGCCCTCTTGTCCCCCAAATGGGGGACAAGAGGGGATTTGCATCACGATTTCCCAGGAGGGTTCACACGCGGGGTGATTTGCCCCCGACCCGCGCGGGCGGATACCCTCACCAGATGTCGTCGATCGCCGCGTTCAGCTCGGAGCTCTCCATGAGCACCGCTGCGCTGCGCCGACGTCGGGTCGCACGCCGAGTTTCGGCGACCCCGTAGTCCGCCGGTTGTCGGGCACGCGGGCGTCGCCGCCCCGGTACGCGCTGAATTTCAGCACCCGCCCCGACTCCTAAGGTAGATACATGACCCTCTCGGTCGCCGTCTCCGGCGCTTCCGGCTATGCGGGCGGCGAGATCCTCCGCCTCCTCGCCGATCATCCCGATGTCGAGATCCGCACCGTCACCGCGCACTCCAGCGCGGGTCAGCCGCTTCTCGCCCACCAACCGCACCTGCGTTCGCTCGGACACCTCGAGCTGCAGGCGACGACCCCCGAGATCCTGGCGGGTCACGACGTCGTCTTCCTCGCGCTGCCGCACGGCCAGTCCGCGCAGTACACCGACGCGCTCGCCGACACACCGCTCGTGATCGACGCGGGGGCCGACCACCGGCTCACCTCGCCGGATGACTGGGCGGCGTTCTACGGGGGTGCGCACGCCGAGCCCTGGGCGTACGGCGTGCCGGAGCTCCCCGTCGCGGGCGGCAAGCAGCGCGAGAACCTCCGCGGCGCGTCGCGCGTCGCCGCGCCCGGGTGCAACGCCTCGACCGTCTCGCTGTCGCTGGCTCCCGGGGTGGCCGCCGGCGTCATCGACCCGGGCGACATCGTCTCCGTCCTCGCGGTCGGGCCGAGCGGCGCGGGCAAGTCCGCCCAGACGAACCTCCTGGCGAGCGAGATCCTCGGCACGGCCAACCCCTACGCGGTCGGCGGGACCCACCGGCACATCCCCGAGATCCGACAGGCGCTCGCCGCGGCCGGGGCGCCGGCCGACGGCATCCGGATCTCCTTCACGCCCGTGCTCGTCCCCATGGCGCGGGGCATCCTCGCGACGTCGTCGGCACCGATCCGCGACGGGGCGACGGATGCCGAGATCCGCGCCGCGTGGGAGGACGCCTACGCCGACGAGCCCTTCGTCCACCTGCTCCCCGAGGGGGTGTTCCCGCGCACGGCCGACGTGCTCGGCGCCAACGTCGCCTCGATCGGTCTGGCGATCGATCGCGCGGCGAACCGGGTCGTCGCGGTCGCCGCGGTCGACAATCTCGTCAAGGGCACGGCCGGAGCCGCCGTGCAGTCCATGAACCTCGCGTCGGGTCTCGCCGAGACCACCGCCCTTCCCCTGAACGGAGTCGCCCCGTGAGCGTGACCGTCCCCGCCGGATTCGAGGCGGCCGGAGTCGCCGTCGGACTGAAGTCGACGGGTGCGCGTGACGTCGCCGTCGTGGTCAACCGCGGTCCCCTGAAGGTCGGCGCCGCCGTGTTCACGTCGAACCGCGCCAAGGCCAACCCGATCCTCTGGTCGGAGCAGGTCATGAAGGACGGGGTCGTCGAGGCGATCGTGCTGAACTCCGGCGGGGCGAACTGCTTCACCGGCTCCTTCGGGTTCCAGACCACGCACCAGACCGCCGAGCGCGCCGCCGAACTGCTCGGCATCGGCGCGGGTGACGTCCTCGTGTGCTCCACGGGTCTCATCGGGACCGGTGACGAGGTCTTCCGCGCCAAGGTCCTCGACGGCGTGGAGAAGGGGATCGCCTCCCTCTCCGTCGCGGGCGGCGACGACGCGTCGCTCGCGATCATGACCACCGATTCGAAGCCCAAGCGCTCCGTGCACGCCGGTGAGGGATGGTCGATCGGCGCGATGGCGAAGGGCGCCGGGATGCTCGCACCGGGCCTGGCCACCATGCTCGTCGTCGTGACGACCGACGCGGTCCTCGACGCGGCCCAGGCCGACGCGGCTCTGCGCGCCGCGACCCGGGTCAGCTTCGACCGCCTCGACTCCGACGGCTGCATGTCGACCAACGACCAGGTGACGCTGATGGTGAGCGGAGCCAGCGGCATCCGTGTTCCCGCCGACGAGTTCACGGCGGCTCTGACCGCGGTGTGCGACGATCTCGCCTCCCAGTTGCAGGGGGATGCCGAGGGCGCCGGCCATGACATCACCATCGAGGTCGTGAATGCCGCGAGCGAGGACGACGCCGTCGCGGTGGGGCGCTCGATCGCCCGCAACAACCTCTTCAAGGCCGCCATCTTCGGCAACGACCCCAACTGGGGGCGCGTGCTCGCCGCGATCGGCACGACCGACGCCGCCTTCGACCCGTACGACGTCGACGTGTGGATGAACGGCGTGCGCGTGTGCACCGCGGGCGGACCCGACCGGCCCCGCGAGGACGTCGACCTCACCCCGCGAGCGACCGACCTCGTCGTCGACCTGCGCGTCGGAGAGGCTTCGGCCACGATCCGCACCAACGACCTCACGCACGATTACGTCCACGAGAACAGCGCCTACTCCTCATGACCCACGTCGACCTCCAAGACACCGATCCCGCCGAAGCGAGCGAACGGGCCGTCACCCTCGTCGAGTCGCTGCCCTGGGTGCGCAAATACCGCGACCAGGTCGTCGTGGTGAAGTACGGCGGGAACGCCATGGTCAGCGACGAGCTGCAGGATGCCTTCGCCGCCGACATCGCCTACCTCCGCTACGTGGGCGTCAAGCCCGTCGTCGTGCACGGCGGCGGCCCGCAGATCTCGTCGATGCTCGACCGCCTCGACATCCCCAGCGAGTTCCGCGGCGGGTACCGGGTCACCTCGACCGAGGCGATCAGCGTCGTCCGCATGGTGCTGACCGGGCAGATCAACCCGCAGCTCGTGGCGAAGGTCAACGCCCACGGACCGCTGGCCACCGGACTCAGCGGAGAGGATGCCGGTCTGTTCGGCGGACGTCGCCGCGGCGTCGTGGTGGACGGCGTCGAGCACGACCTGGGCCGCGTCGGCGATGTCGTGACCGTCGACCCGCAGCCCGTGCTGGACCACCTCGCCGCCGGTCGTGTGCCGATCGTCTCGAGCATCGCTCCCGACCTCGACCACCCCGGCAACTCGCTGAACGTCAACGCGGATGCCGCGGCGGCCGCGCTCGCGGTGGCCTTGAACGCCAAGAAGCTCGTCGTCCTGACCGACGTGCCCGGGCTCTACGCCGACTGGCCGAACCGCGATTCTCTCGTGTCGCACCTGACCTCGACGGAGCTGCGCGCGATGGTGCCGACGCTGGAGTCGGGGATGATCCCGAAGATGCAGGCGTGCCTCGACGCCGTCGACGGGGGAGTGCCCACCGCGGCCATCATCGACGGACGCGTGCCGCACTCGGTGCTCGTCGAACTCTTCACCAGCAAGGGAATCGGAACGGAGGTGGTCGCATGACCACGGCAACCTGGCAGGAAGACGCCGGACGCGACCTCGTCCGGAGCTTCGGCGACCGCATGGCGATGTTCGTGCGCGGCGAGGGAGCCTACGTCTGGGACGCCGACGGGACGAAGTACCTCGATTTCCTCGCCGGTATCGCGGTCAACGCTCTCGGGCACGCCCACCCGGTGTTCGTCGAGGCGATCACCGCGCAGGCGTCGACCCTCGCGCACGTCTCCAACTACTTCGCCACGCCCCCGCAGCTCGCGATGGCGGCGCGCCTCAAGCGGCTCGCCGGAACCGGGGAGTCGGGGCGCGTGTACTTCGGCAACTCGGGTGCCGAGGCGAACGAGGCGGCGTTCAAGCTCGCGCGCCTGCACGGCCGCGGTACCGACCGCACGCGCATCCTGACGCTCACGGGCGGGTTCCACGGCCGCACGATGGGCTCGCTCGCCCTGACCGGCAAGCCCGCTCTCCAGGCCGACTTCCTGCCGATGGTGCCGGGCGTCGAGCACATCGACGCCACGATCGAGGCCCTCGAGGCCGCGGTCGACGATCGGGTCGCGGCGCTCCTCGTCGAGCCCATCCAGGGCGAGGCCGGCGTCGTCGAGCTGCCCGAGGGCTACCTCGAGGCCGCGCGCGAGATCACCGCGCGTCACGGTGCCCTGCTCATCATCGACGAGATCCAGACCGGTGCCGGCCGCACCGGTGCGTGGTTCGGGTTCCAGCACGCCGGGATCGTCCCCGACGCCATCACCGTGGCCAAGGGCATCGGTGGCGGCTTCCCGATCGGGGCGCTCATCACCTTCGGCGCCGCGAGCGACCTGTTCTTCCCCGGCACGCACGGCTCGACCTTCGGCGGCAACGCGCTGGGCACCGCGGTCGGGGGAGCGGTCCTGCAGGAGATCGAGGCCTCCGGTCTCGTCGAGAACGCCGCCCGCCGCGAGACGGATCTGCGCGACGGCATCGCCGCGCTCGGCTCCCCGCTCGTCGCGGGCGTCCGTGGCCGGGGTCTGCTGCTCGGGATCGGGCTCACGAGCCCCGTCGCGAAGGCCGTGGTCGCCGCGGCCCAGCAGCACGGGCTGATCGTCAACGCGGCCAACGACGACACGATCCGCATCGCGCCGCCGCTCACCATCGGGGATGCCGAGATCGCGCTGTTCCTCGACCTGTTCGGCGCCGCGCTCGCCACCGTCTCCGATGCCCTGATCCTCGAAGGAGCCCCCGCGTGACCCGCCACCTGCTGCGTGACGACGACCTGAGCCCGGCCGAGCAGGCCGAGATCCTCGACCTCGCGATCGAGCTGAAGAAGGACCGCTGGGCGCAGAAGCCGCTCGCCGGTCCCCAGACCGTCGCGGTGATCTTCGACAAGTCCTCGACCCGCACCCGCGTCTCGTTCGCCGTCGGCATCGCCGACCTGGGCGGCTCGCCGCTGATCATCTCGACCGCGAACAGCCAGCTCGGCGGCAAGGAGACCCCCTCCGACACCGCGCGCGTCCTCGAGCGCCAGGTCGCCGCGATCGTGTGGCGCACCTACGCGCAGGCGGGGCTGGAAGAGATGGCGCGCGGAACGCGCGTGCCGGTCGTCAACGCGCTCAGCGACGACTTCCACCCGTGCCAGCTCCTCGCCGACCTGCTCACGATCCGCGAGCACAAGGGCGAGCTGAAGGGCCTGACGCTGTCGTTCTTCGGCGACGGGCAGAGCAACATGGCCCACTCCTACGTGCTGGCCGGGGTCACCGCGGGCATGCACGTGCGCGTCGCGGCTCCCGCGGACTACGCTCCCCGCGCCGACGTGATCGCGGACGCCGAGCGGATCGCCGCCGAGACCGGCGGATCGATCACCCTCACCGCCGACCCCGAGGCCGCGGCATCCGGAGCCGACGTCATCGTGACCGACACCTGGGTCTCCATGGGCAAAGAAGAGGAGAAGATCGCGCGCATCCGCGATCTGGGCGGCTTCAAGGTCACGAGCGAGCTCATGACCCGGGCCGAGGCCGACGCGATCTTCATCCACTGCCTGCCCGCCGACCGCGGGTACGAGGTCGATGCCGCGGTCATCGACGGCCCCCAGAGCGTCGTGTGGGACGAGGCCGAGAACCGACTCCACGCCCAGAAGGCGCTGCTGGTGTGGCTTCTGCGCCAGAACTGACCTCCCGGCCACGCCGGCTGTGGGACCGTTTCGACGGCCCGCGCCGGCTGGCCGGTGTCGACCTCGCCCGCGGCCTCGCCGTCGTGGGCATGCTGGCCGCGCACCTGCTCGACATCGACGACTTCGTCCCGCGCGACCCCTCGTCCTGGCTCGACGTGGTGAACGGGCGGTCGTCGATCCTGTTCGCGGTTCTCGCGGGGGTGTCGATCTCGCTCGTCACCGGAGGCACCCGGCCGGTCGAGGGACCGCGTCGGGTGCGCGCCTCCGCGCGCCTCGCTCTGCGGGGCGGACTGCTCTGGGCCATCGGCATCCTGCTCGTGCTCACCGGGGTGCCCGTCTACGTGATCCTTCCCGCGTACGCGCTCCTCTTCGCGCTGTCGCTGCCGTTCCTCGGCATGGGGGCGCGACCTCTCTTCCTCACGGCCGGGGCGCTCGCCCTCGTGATGCCGTGGATCCAACCGGCGCTCGACGCGGCACCGATCTGGGCGGGTCGCGGGGGCGACGAGCTCGCCACGGCCCTCGGGTGGCACTACCCCTTCACCGTGTGGATCGCGTTCCTGCTCGCCGGGATGGGGCTGGGCCGCCTCGACCTGCGACTGCTGCCGGAGCAGGCGTTGATCGTGTTGGCCGGTTCCGCGCTCACCCTCGCGGGCTACGGTCTGAGCCTGGGGACCGCCCCGCTCGTGGCCGGCGATCCGTATCTGGCGACCGTGCTGACCGCCGAGGCGCACTCGGCGGGACTCGGCGAGGTGATCGGCTCCGGCGGCTTCGCGATCATGGTGATCGGTCTGTGCCTGCTGCTGTGCCGGACCCCGCTGCGCTGGCTCGCGGTTCCGCTCCGCGCGGTCGGCTCGATGCCGCTGACGGCGTACGTCCTGCAGCTGCTCGTGTGGGCCGTCGTGGCGCTCGCGGTCCTGGGGGACACGTCGGATCTGTGGGGCATCCGCGCACTCGATCTCTTCGGGCCCCTCACGCTCGGCCTGATCGTCGGCTGCACGGTCTGGGCGCTGGCGGTCGGCCGTGGGCCCCTCGAGACGGGGATCGACGCGGTCGTCCGGATCGTCGTCGGACGGGATGCCGCGACTCCGGACGCGCGCTGAGGTTTCACGCCGCGCGTGCCGGGGAGCGGCGCGGGGGCGGGCGCAGCGCGGGGGCGGGCGCGGGCGGGCGCGGCGCGGGGCGGGTGGGCCAGACTCCGGAGAAATCGGGGCGGCGACCGGCTCTTCCGCGCCGTGCAGGCGGAAAACCACGGTTGTTCCGGAGTTCGGCCCGCGGGGCGGGTTCCACGCAGGGCGGGGCCACGGCACGCGACGGCGACGTCGGCGGCCCTCGGTAGGCTGGAGGGCATGAGCAGCGAGACCGGCCAGGCGACGAACGAGGGAGCCCTCTGGGGCGCCCGTTTCTCGGGCGGACCGTCTCCCGAACTGGCGGCGCTGAGCCGTTCGACCCACTTCGACTGGGACCTCGCGCTCTACGACATCGCCGGTTCGCACGCGCACGCCGCCGCTCTCGAGGCCGCCGGCTACCTCGATGCCGAGGAGGCCGCGGCCATGCACGCGGGTCTCGAGGAGCTCGCGGAGCGCGTGAAAGACGGCAGTCTCGTCGCCGCTCCGGGTGACGAAGACGTGCACGGCGCCCTGGAGCGCGTGCTCATCGAGACGGTCGGCCCCGCCCTCGGCGGCAAGCTGCGCGCCGGACGCAGTCGCAACGACCAGATCGCGACGCTGGTGCGCCTGTACCTGCTCGATCACGCCCGTACCCTGACGCGCGAGGTGCTGCGTCTCATCGACGCCCTCGTCGCCCAGGCCGACGCGAACGCCGGGGCCATCATGCCGGGCCGCACCCACCTTCAGCACGCGCAGCCCGTGCTCCTCGCCCACCACCTGCAGGCCTACGGCTGGGCCTTCACGCGCGGCATCGAACGCCTGCGCGACTGGTCGGTTCGCGCCTCGGTCTCGCCCTACGGCGGGGGAGCGCTCGCCGGGGCGACCCTGGGTCTCGACCCGCAGCTCGTGGCCGATCGCCTGGGTCTCGCGCGTCCCGCCGAGAACTCCCTCGACGGCACGGCCTCGCGCGACGTCGTGGCGGAGTTCGCCTTCATCACCGCCATGATCGGCGTCGACCTGTCGCGTCTCGCCGAAGACGTGATCCTCTGGAACACCCGCGAGTTCGGCTTCGTCACGCTCGACGACGCGTATTCCACGGGATCGAGCATCATGCCCCAGAAGAAGAACCCCGACATCGCCGAACTCGCGCGCGGCAAGGCCGGGCGCCTCATCGGCAACCTCTCGGGCCTGCTCGCCACGCTCAAGGGCCTCCCGCTGGCGTACAACCGCGACCTGCAGGAAGACAAAGAACCCGTCTTCGACTCCGTGCGCACCCTCGAGCTCGTGCTGCCGGCGTTCTCGGGCATGATCGCGACCCTGCGGTTCCACACCGAGCGCATGGCCGAGCTCGCCCCGCAGGGCTTCTCCCTCGCCACCGACGTCGCCGAGTGGCTCGTCCGTCAGGGCGTGGCCTTCCGTGACGCGCACGAGATCTCGGGTGCCCTGGTGCGCGCGTGCGAGGAGCGCGAGATCGGTCTCGAAGACGCGGACGACGCGCTTCTGGCATCCGTCTCCCCGTCCCTGACGCCCGCGGTGCGCGAGGTGCTCACGATCGAGGGCTCGGTCTCGAGCCGCACCGGCGTGGGCGGGACGGCCCCCGAGCGCGTGCGCGAGCAGCGCGAGGAACTCGTCTCCCGGGCGCAGTCGGCCGCGCGGACGCTGATCGACTGATATCAGTATTTCGCTTATCAAATCTGATTGATAAGCGATATGCTTATGGCATGACCATCGCTGTCATCGCGGATATCGTCGCCTCCCGGCACCTCGTCGACCGTGCGGCGGCGCAGAAACGCATCGCCGAGGCGGTGGAGCGGGTCCAGCGAGACCACCCCGTCGCGGCGGAGCCTCTCGCCGCCGTCGTCGGCGACGAACTGCAGGGCGAATTCGCCACGCTGTCCGAGGCGTTGAGCTGGCTCCTGCTGTTCCGTCTCGCGCTGCCCGATGACATCGACTGCCGCTTCGGCCTCGGGATCGGCGAGGTGCGCCCCATCGCCCTCGACGACCGCACGATCCCGGAGGGCCCCGCCTGGTGGGCGGCGCGGGCCGCGATCGAACACGTCGAGCGCCTCCAACAGCGCGCCGCGCCGCTCGCGCGCACGTGGATCGAGCAGGCCGAGGGAGAGGATGCTCCCATGGCCGACGCCCTCGCCCTCGCCAACGCCTACGCCCTCACCCGCGATCAGCTTGTCTCGGCCATGAGCGAGCGGGCGCGCCGTCTCACCTACGGCAGGTGCCTCGGGCACGCCCAGCGCCGACTCGCCGAGACCGAGGGCATCACGCAGTCGGCGGTCTCGCAGACGCTCGCCACGGCGGGCTCCGCCGCGATCGTCGAGGGATTCGCCGTCCTGACGGCGGGAGTGCGCGCGTGATCGCCGCGGGACTCCTGCTGCTCGCCGTCGGCGCGGTCGACCTGCTGCGCCAGATGGTCCACGTGCGGCGCTGGCTCGCCTACGCGATCGCGGCCGCCGCGCTCATCGTCGTCTCGGCGGGACTGGATGCCGTCATCGCGGGCCTTCTCGCCGTCGCCGTCGCGGCCATCTGGACGTGGGTCATGCCCGAACGCGGCCCGGCCCGTGCGGGGCTCTGGCCCGTCGCCCTGCTGGGGCTGACCGCCGCCGCGTGCGTCGTCATCGCCCGCGGGCGGCCGCGGCCGGGGCCCCTGGGAGAGCTCTGGGCCACCTACCGCCCCACGGAGACGGTCTCGGTCGACGTCATCCTGCTCGTGATCGGCTGCCTCGTCTTCCTGCTCGAGTCGGGCAACGCCGTGGTGCGGATCGCCCTGCGCTCGGAGATGGGCGAGCGCGAGGTCGTGGCATCCTCGCCGTCCGCCGATGCCGACGCGGCGTCGGAGGGCGACCTCGTCGACGCGGAAGACGGCGACGGGGGAGGCTCCGGTCCCGCGCGCGACACTCCCGCCGCGGCGGTCGACTCCGCCGTTCCCCTGAGCCCCACGCCGTCCGGCTCCGCCTCGACCGATCCCGTCCCGGACGCCTCCGCCGAAGCGGGCTCCGCCCCCAGCCCCGTGCTCAAGGGGGGACGCCTCATCGGCCCCCTCGAGCGCATCCTCGTCTTCGTGCTCACCCTCGCGGGCGCGTACACCCTCATCGCCGCGGTGTTCGCGGCGAAGGGCATCGTCCGCTTCCCCGAGATCTCGGCCGACGGCCGGAGCGGCAATCGCGCGGAGTACTTCCTCATCGGCAGCCTCGTCAGCTGGGTGACCTCGCTCGCGGCCGCGTTCCTCGTGTGGTGGGGCGTGCACGCGGGCTGACGCGGGTGCCCGGCGCGAGCGGGACGAACGCGGGAACACGCGACCGTGAACGGGGTGAGGGCCCGTGCTCCGGCATCCGGGGTCCGACACCCCCGCTGGTAGCCTGAACGGGTGTCTGCACCGATCGACGCGGCGCCCGTGAGCGCCCTCCAGCCCGCCAACGACCCGACTTTCGACAACGTCTGGGACGAGCTGGTGTATCGCGGACTCGTCCACGTCTCGACCGACGAGACCGAGCTGCGCGAGCTCCTCGGCGCGGGCCCGATCGTCTTCTACTGCGGCTTCGACCCGACGGCGCCGAGCCTGCACCTCGGCAACCTCGTGCAGCTGCTCACCATGCGTCGCCTGCAGCTCGCCGGACACCGCCCGCTCGGGCTCGTCGGCGGCTCGACCGGGCTCGTCGGCGACCCGCGTCCGACGGCGGAGCGCACGCTGAACACGCGCGAGACGGTCGCCGAGTGGGTGGCGCGCCTGCGCGCCCAGGTCGAGCGCTTCCTGAGCTTCGAGGGCGACAACGCCGCCCGCATGGTCAACAACCTCGACTGGACGGCGCCGCTGAGCGCGATCGACTTCCTGCGCGAGATCGGCAAGCACTTCCGCGTCGGCACGATGCTGAAGAAAGACGCGGTCAGCGCGCGCCTGAACTCCGAGGCGGGTATCAGCTACACCGAGTTCAGCTACCAGATCCTGCAGGGCCTCGACTACCTCGAGCTCCACCGGCAGTACGGGTGCGTCCTCCAGACCGGCGGCAGCGACCAGTGGGGCAACCTCACCAGCGGCACCGACCTCGTCCGCAAGGTCGAGGGCACGTCCGTCCACGCCATCGGCACGCCGCTCATCACCAACAGCGACGGCACGAAGTTCGGCAAGAGCGAGGGCAACGCCATCTGGCTGGATGCCGAGATGTGCAGCCCGTGGGCGATGTACCAGTTCTGGCTCAACACCGACGACCGTGACGTGATCGAGCGCCTCAAGGTGTTCACCTTCCTCACGCGCGCCGAGATCGAGGAGTACGCCGGACTCGTCGAGACCGAGCCGTTCCGCCGCGCCGCGCAGAAGCGCCTCGCGCGCGAGGTCGTCACGACCGTGCACGGAGCCGACGCGACCGAAGCCGTGATCGCCGCGACCGAGGCGCTGTTCGGCCAGGGAGATGTGAAGGCTCTGGATGCCGCCGTGCTCCGGACCGCGCTCGAGGAGCTGCCGCACGCCACCGTCCCCGCCGGCTCGACGGTCGTCGAGGCCCTGACGGCCACGGGGCTGTCCTCGAGCCTCAGCGACGCGCGCCGCGCGATCGCCCAGGGCGGCGTCTCGCTCGACGGCGAGAAGGTGACCGGCGACGACGCGATCGTCGCGGGGACGCTGCCGGGCGGGGTCTCGGTGCTGCGCCGGGGCAAGAAGACGCTCGCGGGACTCTTCCTCAGCTGACATGCCGTTCACGGTCAGCCATGCGGTCGTCGCGCTGCCGTTCGTGCGGACGCCGCTGGTTCCGGCGGCCATCGCGATCGGGGCGATGACACCTGACCTGCCGTTGTTCCTGCGCGGACTGGTGCCGCCTTACACGATGACGCACGACCTCGCGTGGCTGCCGGTCACGGTGGTGATGGCGTTCGTCCTCCTGCTCGTGTGGCGGTGCGTCCTGCGTCCCGCGACGCGCGAGCTGCTGCCGCGGCGTATCGCCGAACGTCTGCCCGGCGGATGGGATGCCGGTGCCCCCGCCGCGGCGCGGGAGACCGTGAGCGGGGGAGTCGTCGGCATCCTGTGGCTCGTCCTGTCGCTCGCGATCGGGGTGGTCACGCACGTCGCGTGGGACTTCTTCACGCATGAGGGGCGCGCGGGCGAGGCCCTGTTCCCCGCCCTCGAACAGCCCTGGGGACCCCTGCTCGGGGTGAAGTGGCTGCAGTACGGGTCGGGGTTCTTCGGGCTCGCGGGACTCGCGGTCTTCGGTCTGTGGTGGGTGTCGCGGCGCGCGGCGCGCCCCGTCAGCCGGGTGTTTCCGGATGCCGTCCGCGTGGCCTGGTGGCTCTCCCTCCCGGTCGGGCTGGTCGGGGCGACCCTCGTGGCCCTCGCCGTGGAGGGCGGGTTCAGCGCGGACTACACCCCGACCCACCTGATCTACGGCGTGCTCGTCAAGGTCGGCGCCGCGTGGGGTGTGATGACCCTCGCTCTCGCGGTGCTCGTGCAGGTCCGGCGGGCGCGGGGCCGGTAGCCCGGGCGCCGCGGGGGCAGCGAGATCAGACGAAGCCGCCGCTGGCCTGGATGGTCTGCCCGTTGATCCAGCGGGTGGGCTCCAGCAGCCCGAGGATCACGGCGCTGATGTCGTCGGGCTCGCCGAAGCGGCCGAGGGGCGTCGCCGCGAGGATGCCCGTGCCCTGCGCGCCGGGATCGCCGCCGGCGGTGAGATCGGCGATCATCATCGGGGTCCGCGTGGGGCCGGGGGAGACGGCGTTGACGGTGATGCGGCGGGGGCCGAGCTCGCGCGCGAGCACGGTGGTGAGAGCGTCGACGGCGGCTTTCGAGGTGGCGTAGAGCGTGTATCCGGCGGGCAGCAGCCGCGTGATCGCACTGGAGACGAACACGATCGCGCCGCCGTCGCGCACATGCAGGGCGGAGAGGCGGGCGAGGTGCAGGGTGCCGGCGATGTTCGCGAGGACGACCTCGTCGATGGTGTCGGGGGACGTATCGACGATCGCCGCCTTGTGGAAGGCCGCGGCGGCGTGGACGACGACGTCGATCCCGCCGAACGTCGCGATGACCGCGTCGAACAGGACGGCGAGCGAGGTCGCGTCGGCGAGGTCGGTGGGGAAGGCCCGGGCGCGTCCGCCGAGGGCTTCGATCTCGGCGACGACCCGCTCGGCGGCCGCGGCACCGCGGCCGTAGACGACGGCGACGGCGTGTCCCTCTTCGGCGAGGGCGCGCGCGACGGTCGAGCCGATCCCGCCGGAGGCTCCGGTGACAAGAGCGACGGGCGAGATGCGGGTCATCGAAATCCTCTCGGGGGGGTCGTCGCGAAGTCGACGACTCGGACACGCTAAGCGGCTCGCGCGCCCGTCCCGCCGCGCGGAGCGCTCTTTCATCCGCCCGTCCGGGGCATTCCACCCGCGCCCGCCCGCGGGTCACGCGGGTCGCGCAGCGGGCGGCGGTTAGACTCGACGACGTTATGACGAAGGCGGGAGACTCGGTGTCGGCGAGCACGAAGGGCAACAAGACGGGCGCAGACGAGGTCATCCTCGGACCCACCGGTCGCCCCTACCAGGGGTTTCCCACCCCGCCGGCTCTCGACAGCCACGGTCCCGCGCGCATCATCGCGCTGTGCAACCAGAAGGGCGGCGTCGGCAAGACGACGACGACCATCAACCTGGCCGCCTCTCTCGCCGGCTACGGCCGTCGCGTGCTCGCGATCGACTTCGACCCCCAGGGGGCCCTCTCGGCGGGTCTCGGCATCCAGACGCACGACGTGCCGACCATCTACGACCTGCTGCTCGACACCAAGCGCGACCCGCACGAGGTCATCGTCGAGACGCGTGTCGAGGGTCTCGACGTGCTGCCGGCCAACATCGACCTCTCGGCCGCCGAGGTGCACCTCGTCAACGAGGTCGCGCGCGAGACGATCCTCGCCCGGGTGCTGCGCAAGGTCGCGGCCGACTACGACGTCATCCTCATCGACTGCCAGCCCTCGCTGGGCCTGCTCACCGTGAACGCGCTGACGGCGGCGCACGGCGTGCTGATCCCGCTCGAGTGCGAGTTCTTCGCCCTCCGCGGCGTCGCGCTGCTGGTCGAGACCATCGACAAGGTGCGCGACCGCCTCAACCCGGCGATCCAGCTCGACGGCGTCCTCGCCACGATGTACGACCCCCGGACGCTCCACTCGCGTGAGGTGCTCGAGCGCGTCGTCGAGGCGTTCGGCGACGACGTCCTCGAGACGGTCATCGGTCGCACGGTGAAGTTCCCGGATGCCTCGGTCTCGGGCATGCCGATCACGGAGTTCGCGCCCGAGCACGCCGCCGCCCAGGCCTACCTGCGGTTGGCGCGGGAGCTGGTCGCGCGTGGCGCCGTCGCCTGACGACACCCCCGTCGCGGCGGCGTCCGCCCCCGGTGGCTTCGACGAGCTCAGCCACCTCGCTGAGGCAGCGCGGGAGCGCGGGGCCGAGGTTCCTGAGCCCGCCACCGAGGTCCCTGAGCCCGTCGAAGGGACCGGGACCGACGCAGCCGGCTTCCGCGTCACCCTCCCCGTCTTCGACGGCCCCTTCGACCTCCTCCTCACCCTCATCTCGCGCGCCGAGCTCGACATCACCGAGGTTGCGCTCAGCCGCGTGACCGACGAGTTCATCGCGTACCTCCGCGACCTCGGTCCCGAGCAGGATCTCGACGAGGCATCCGAGTTCCTCGTCGTCGCGGCGACCCTGCTCGACATGAAGATCGTGGGGCTCCTTCCCCAGGGCGAACTCGTGGATGCCGAGTCCGTGGCGCTCCTCGAAGCCCGCGACCTGCTGTTCGCCCGACTGCTGCAGTACCGGGCGTTCAAGGAGGTGTCGGCGTGGTTCGCGCGGTGCCTGCAGCGCGAGGACCGCCGTCACACCCGGGACGTGCGGCTCGACGAGAAGTACCGCGCGGCCGTGCCCGAACTCGTCTGGACACTCAGCCTCGACGACTTCGCCGCCCTCGCCGTCGTCGCGATGGCGCCGAAGCAGATCCCCACCGTCGGGCTCGACCACCTGCACGCCCCGCTCGTGAGCATCCGCGAGCAGGCGGCGATCGTCGTGACGCTCCTGCGTTCGGCCGGGACGTTGAACTTCCGCGACCTCGTCGCCGGCGTCACCGAGACGGGCGTGATCGTCGCGCGCTTCCTGTCGATCCTCGAGCTGTACCGTCACGCGGCGCTGTCGTTCGAGCAGCTCGAACCGCTGGGGGAGCTGACCCTGCGCTGGACCGCCGAGAGGTGGTCGGAAGAGAACCTCGCCGCCCTGGGAGCCGATTATGACCGCTGATCCGCAGGCCCCGATCCCGGCTCCGCGCCCGAGCGACCCGGCATCCGTCGCCCGTCGCCTGGAGGCGGTCCTGCTCGTCGTGGACGAACCGCAGAGCCTCGTGAGCCTCGCGGCCGCGGTGGCCGCTCCCGTGCCGGCCGTCCGCCAGGCCGTCGAGGCGCTTGTCGCGGACTACGACGGCGAGACCGGGGGGCCTGTCCGCGGCTTCGAGCTGCGCGAGGTCGGCGGAGGCTGGCGCCTGTACGTGCGCGAGGAGTACGACGACGTCGTCGGCGACTTCGTGAACACCCAGGCGCCGTCGCGGCTGTCGCAGGCGGCGTTGGAGACCCTGGCCGTCATCGCCTACAAGCAGCCCGTGACGCGCGGGCAGGTGGCATCCATCCGCGCGGTGAACGTCGACTCGGTCGTTCGCACCCTGCTGGCCCGCGGCCTCATCACCGAGGTGTTCACCGATCCCGACACGGGAGCGATCCACTACGGCACGACCGACCAGCTGCTGGTCCACCTCGGCATCAACTCGCTCGACGAGCTGCCCCACATCTCGCCGTTGCTCGACGACGGCGCCGACGGATTCGACGGAGAGGTACTGAAATGAGCGACGCTTCGACAAGCTCAGCGAACGACGAGGGCGTGCGCCTGCAGAAGGTTCTCGCGAACGCGGGAGTGGCCTCGCGCCGCGTGTCCGAGGAGATGATCGTCGCGGGCCGCGTGCGGGTGAACGGCGTCGTCGTGACCGAGCTCGGCTCGCGGATCCACCCCGAGACCGACCTCGTCGACGTCGACGGCACGGCGATCCAGCTCGACGCGTCCAAGCGCTACGTCATCCTGAACAAGCCCACCGGCGTGGTCAGCTCGATGAGCGACGACCGCGGACGCCCCGACCTCCGCCGCTACACGAAGGACTGGGACGAGCGCCTGTTCAACGTCGGACGACTGGATGCCGACACCTCGGGCCTTCTCGTCCTGACCAACGACGGCGACCTCGCGCACGTGCTCGCGCACCCGTCGTTCGGGGTCACCAAGGTGTACATCGCGAAGGTCGAGGGCCAGGTGCTGCCCCAGACGATCCAGCGCCTCCTCAAGGGCGTCGACCTCGAGGACGGGCGGATCGCGGTCGACAAGGCGCGGCTGCTGGACTCCTCGCGCGGCGAGAGCCTCGTCGAGCTGACGCTGCACTCGGGCAAGAACCGCATCGTCCGGCGCTTGATGGCCGAGGTCGGCCACCCCGTCGTCGAGCTGGTCCGTCGCCAGTTCGGGCCCCTGCACCTGGGAACACTCCCGGTGGGCACGGCGCGCGAGTTGACTACGATAGAACGCGGCGCCCTGCTCACGCTGTCCCGTCGGGACGGCGACACTCCCGCGGAGTGAGCCTCCGGGGCGTCTCGCGGTGCGAGCGGCGCCGCCCAGGGCAGGAGACCCGATGAGCGAACCGAACGGAACGTCCGCGCGCGCGGCCGGTCCTTTGGCGACCCGCACGAGCGGCACCGTCCGCGTCGTCGGCTCGGGCCTGCTCGGCGCCAGCATCGGCCACGCCCTCACCGCGCGCGGCGTCGATGTGGTGCTCGTCGACGCCTCTCCCTCGCAGCTGCGCCTCGCGATCGACTACGGCGCGGGCCGGGCCGAGCGCCCCGACGACGAGCCGTCTCTGATCGTCGTCGCCACGCCCCCCGACGTGATCGCCGACGTCGTCCAGCGCGAGCTGGAGGCGTTCCCGGACGCCGTCGTCACCGACGTCGCGAGCGTCAAGCTCGAGCCGCTGCGCACGCTCCGCGAGCGTGGCGTCGACCTCACCCACTACATCGGTTCGCACCCGATGGCGGGACGCGAGCGCGGGGGAGCCATTTCGGCCCGCGCCGACATCTTCATCGGCCGCCCGTGGGTCGTGTGCCGGGATGCCGAGACCTCGGCCCATGATCTGTCGCTCGTCGAGGGGCTCGCCCTCGACCTCGGCGCGACGCTCATCGAGATGACGCCCGAGGAGCACGACGAGTCGGTCGCGCTCATGTCGCACGTGCCGCAGCTGGTCGCGAGCCTCCTCGCCGGCCGCTTCGTCGAGGCGCCCGACGGCTCCCTCCGCCTCGCGGGCCAGGGCGTGCGCGACACGACGCGCATCGCGGCATCCGCTCCCGAGCTCTGGGTGCAGATCCTCGGCGCGAACGCGGCGCCCGTGGTCGAGGTGCTCGACCAGCTCGCCGCCGATCTGTCCGACGTCGCGGACGCGCTGCGCGATCCCGACGTTCCCGGTGCCCGCCGCACGGTGGCCGACACCATCCGCCGCGGCAACGAGGGCGTCGAGCGCCTGCCGGGCAAGCACGGACAGAACCGCCGCTTCGAAAGCTTCGTCGTCATGGTCGACGACACCTCCGGCCAGCTGGGTCGCCTGTTCGGCGAACTCGGCGACCTCGACGTCAACGTCGAAGACCTACGCCTCGAGCACTCGCCCGGAGCCCCGTTCGGCCTCGCCGAGATCAGCGTCGTCCCCGACGCGGTCCGCCGAGCCGTCGACGGTCTCCAGCAGCGCGGTTGGCGGATTGCGAGCACCACCCATGACTGAACCCCTTCTCAAGCCCGCTCTCGGCGCCCCCGCCGAGGGCTCGTCTCCCGGCGCGCCCGTCGTCGTCGCGATCGACGGCCCCGCCGGCAGCGGCAAGTCGAGCGTGTCGAAGGCCGCGGCGGCGCGTCTCGGCTACGGCTTCCTCGACACCGGCGCCGCCTACCGCGCTCTCGCGTGGCACGCTCTCGAGCACGGCGTCGACACCTCCGACGCCACCGCGGTGCTCGAGGTCTTCGGCGACTTCGACTACGCGATCTCGCTCGACACGACCGACCGCTGGGTGCGCGTCGGCTCGGTCGACGTCACGGACGCGATCCGGGAGCCCCGGGTCACCGACGCGGTGAGCGGAGTGGCGCGCGTCGCCCCCGTGCGGCACGCGGTGAACGAGCTGTTCCGTCGGCTCGTGGCATCCGCGGGTCTTCCCGGCGTGGTGGTGGAGGGGCGCGACATCACGACGGTCGTGTACCCTGATGCGCCCGTGCGCATCCTGCTGACCGCGGCCCCCGAGGTGCGGGCGGCCCGGCGCAGCAAAGAGCTCACCTCGCAGGACGCCGCCGCTGTCGCCGCGGCTCTGCACAAGCGGGATGCCGCTGATTCCACGGTCGTCGACTTCCTCACCGCCGCGCCCGGCGTCGAGGTCGTCGACTCGACCCACCTCGATTTCGAACAGACCGTCGACGCCGTGCTGAGCGTCGTCGAGACCACGATGGGAGCCCGCGATGGGCGTTGAAGACGAGTACGAAGGCGGGCCCGACCAGCTCGCCGAGAAGATGGCCGAGCTGGATGAGGTCCTCGCCGAACAGCGGGCCGAGGCGCTGCGCGCGGGCCTCGAGGACTTCGACCTCGACGAGGACGACGCCGCTCTCCTCGCGGGCCTGGCCTCGGGCGAGGGCGCGATCGAGTTCCTGCCGGCGCTGCCGGTCGTCGCGATCGTCGGCCGCCCGAACGTCGGCAAGTCGGCGCTGGTGAACCGCATCCTCGGTCGTCGCGAGGCCGTCGTCGAGGACACCCCGGGTGTCACGCGCGACCGCGTGACGTACAAGGCCGAGTGGCTCGACCGCCGCTTCTCGCTGGTCGACACCGGCGGGTGGGAGCCCGACGCCAAGGGCATCGACCGCTCTGTCGCCGCTCAGGCCGAGGTCGCGATCGACCTCGCCGACGTCGTGCTGTTCGTGGTGGATGCCACGGTGGGGGCGACCTCGACCGACGAGCACGTCGTGAAGCTGCTGCGCAAGAGCAAGAAGCCCGTGTTCCTCATCGCCAACAAGGTCGACGACGCCCGCCAGGAGCCCGAGGCCACGGCCCTGTGGAACCTCGGCCTCGGCGAGCCGCACCCGGTCTCGGCCATCCACGGTCGCGGCGTCGCCGACCTGCTCGACGAGCTCATGAAGGTGCTGCCCGAGGTCTCGGCGGTCGCGAAGTACGAGATCGGCGGACCGCGCCGCGTCGCGATCCTCGGTCGCCCGAACGTCGGCAAGTCGTCGCTGCTGAACAAGGCGGCGGGCGAGGAGCGCGTCGTCGTCAACGAGCTCGCGGGCACCACCCGCGACCCCGTGGACGAGGTCGTCGAGCTCGGCGGCAAGCTCTGGACGCTGGTGGACACCGCCGGCATCCGTCGTCGCGTGCACCTGTCGCAGGGCGCCGACTTCTACGCCTCTCTCCGCACCTCGACCGCTCTGGAGAAGTCCGAGGTCGCGGTCGTCGTGCTCGATGTGTCGCAGCCGATCAGCGTGCAGGACCTCAACATCATCGACCTCGTGCTCGAGTCGGGTCGGGCTCTCGTGCTGGCGTTCAACAAGTGGGACCGTCTGAACGACGACGACATGGAGAACCAGGACCGTCGACGCTACCTCGAGCGCGAGATCGAGCAGGACCTCGCGCACGTGGCGTGGGCTCCGCGCGTGAACATCTCGGCGCGCACCGGTCGTCACCTCGACAAGCTCGTGCCGGCCCTCGAGACGGCGCTGGAGTCGTGGGACACCCGCATCCCCACCGGCAAGTTCAACGCGTTCCTCTCGGAGCTCGTCGCCGAGCACCCGCACCCGCTGCGCGGCGGCAAGCAGCCCCGCATCCTGTTCGGCACGCAGGCCGCGACGCGCCCGCCGACATTCGTGCTCTTCACGACCGGGTTCCTCGACCCGGGCTACCGCCGGTTCATCCAGCGGCGCCTGCGCGAGATCTACGGTTTCGAGGGCACGCCGATCGTGCTGAATATGCGCATCCGCGAGAAGCGCCAGCGCTGATCCGCGTCGAGAACGCCCCGTCTGCCCTCCCGGCAGCCGGGGCGTTTCGCGATTGTTCCTGAAACACTCACGCGATTCCTCACAGAAATCTCCCAGGAATGGATACGCTGCATCAGCGGTGGACCACCGGGTCCGCCCGCGCGCGGCACGCGGCCGCGCCGATCAGGGGGATAACCATGACGAATCTTCACGCCGAGCCGGCGCTCGACCAGCCGTATTACGGGGCGACCATCGGGGCAGCCGTCCGTCGCTTCTTCAAGAAGTACGCGACCTTCACCGGCCGCGCGAGCCGCAGCGAGTACTGGTGGTGGGTGCTCGCGGGCGGAATCGTCAGCTTCGTGCTGAGCATCCTGATCCTGGCGACCGGTGCCGCCCGGATGGGCTCCGACGGGATCTGGCAGGTCCAGGGCGGCCCCGGCGTCATCTTCGTCGTCCTGACCGCGATCTGGAGCCTGGCGATCTTCATTCCGCACCTCGCCCTCCTCGTCCGTCGACTGCACGACACCAACCGCAGCGGCTTCTGGGTCTTCATCTACTTCGTGCCGCTCGCCGGACCGATCATCCTGTTCGTGTTCACGCTGCTGGACTCGAAGCCCGAGGGCGCGCGGTTCGACCGCTGACCCCGTGTCGACGTGCCCCGATTCCCGTGCGGCAGTCGGGGCACGTGGCGTTTCCGCCGCTCCCGCGCTGCGGGCCGTCGGGCGGAGTCGCCGGGGGACACGGCGGTCCGGATGCCGTGGGGTCGGCGTGTCGGCATCCGGATCCGCGCGACGGCTCGGGTGTGATCCCGTGCTCGGGATTGCGCCGTGAGTCGGCGGGCCGACCGGTGGACGCCGACGTGTGCCAGGGTGGGAGGGATGACGATCGAGCCTCCCGCCCCGGGCGAACCGCGGCGCCCGCACGGTCCCCGCGACCCCGGGGATGCGTGGGTCGTCGCGCCGACGGGGGAGAAGTACTGGGGGCGTTTCGGCGCCGCCGGATTGCTGGCCCTCGACGCCGAGCGCGGGGTGCTGCTGCAGCACCGCGTGTCGTGGAGTCACTTCGGCGACACCTGGGCTCTGCCCGGCGGGGCGCGTCACGAGAACGAGTCGGCACGCGACGGAGCTCTGCGCGAGTCGGGTGAAGAGGCCGGTGTGCCCGAGGACGCCGTGCAGGCGCGCTTCGAGAGCGTGCTCGATCTCGGCATCTGGACGTACACGACACTGGTCGCCGACGTCACCACGCCGTTCGAGCCGGTGATCAGCGATCCCGAGAGCGTGGCGCTCGAGTGGGTGCCGATCGACGAGGTCGAGTCTCGGCCCCTCCACCCGGGCTTCGCCGCAGCGTGGCCCGCCCTGCGCTCCGCGCTGTCGGCGCGCCCCGCGGTGGTGGTCGATGTCGCGAACGTCATGGGTTCGGTACCCGACGGCTGGTGGAAAGACCGCGCCGGTGCGGCCGGGCGTCTGCTCACCCGCCTCTCGGCACTCGCGTCACAGGGAATGGATGCCGAGGCCCTCGGCCTTCCCGCCACGCGCTGGTTCCCGTTCGTTGCGGCGGTGCTGGAGGGCGAGGCGCGGGCGACAGATGTCGATCACGATCTGGTCGCGGTGTGGCGAGCCAGCGGGTCGGGCGATGACGAGATCGTGCGCGTGACGTCGAAGCTCGTCGGGTCGTGGGATCCGGTGATCGTGGTGACGAGCGACCGGGGTCTGACGGAGCGCGTCGAGGCGCTGGGGGCGTCGGTGCGCGGGACGCGGTGGTTGCTGGAGCAGCTGGGCTGAAGCGCGGCGGACCCGGGGTGGCTGGGCTCGTCGGAGCCGCCTGGCGACGTGGGGGGTCTCGGTCCCTTCGACGGGCTCAGGGACCTGGGGGCTGAGGTCAGGGTTCGGTCCCTTCGATGGGCTGTTGGGGACCTGCGGAGGTGGCTGAGCTTGTCGAAGCCACCGGTCGCTCCGCTGATCAGTCGAGGTCGCGCCCGCGGAGCTTCTCGATGTCGCGGCGGTCGCGCTTGGTCGGGCGTCCCGCGCCGCGGTCACGGACCGGGACGAACGGCATGCTCTCGCGCGGCGGGGGCGGGGGAGTGCGGTCGTCGAGTGCTTCGGCGAGGAGGGCGGCCCCGACGCGCTTCGCGATCGTCTTCTTCACGACGAGGATGCGATCGAAGCCCTGGATGCGGACGCGGAGCTCGTCACCGGGCCGAACCGGCTGCGCGGCTTTCGCCCGCTCGCCGTTGACGCGCACGTGGCCCGCGCGGCACGCGGTGGTCGCGGCCGATCGCGTCTTGTAGACCCGGACGGCCCACAGCCAGGCGTCGACGCGCGCGGTGGTCGTGGCATCCGTCATGTCAGGTCTTTCGTCGGCGAACCTCCATCGTAGGACGGGTGGTCAGTCGCGAAGCGTGAGCGAGACCAGCGCGCGGTCGGGCTTCGGACGATCGACGACCTCGAAGCCGGCGGCCTCGAACACCGACACGGTGCCGCGGAAGAGCTGGTTCGACGATCGTCTCGCGGCGGCCGGGTCGAGCGGGTATCCCTCGACCACCCGGGCACCGCCGTCGCGGGCGGCGGAGACGGCGGCATCCAGGAGTCGGGCGGTGAGCCCGGTGCCGCGGTGCTCTGTGCGGACGATGAAGCACGAGACGGCCCACACGTCGTCGGCGTCGAGCGGCTCGGTCGTCGAGCCCGTGACGTCGCGTGTGCGGGCGAGGCGCGGTTGCGCGGTGCGGGGCCCGACACGCACCCACCCCGCGGGCTCGCCGTCGACGTAGGCGATGAGCCCCGGCGGTCGGCCTTCGCTCAACTCGGCGCGGAACAGCTCGGTGCGTTCGTCGACGGATGCCTCTTTCCACGGGCCGTTGGGGAGGAGCCACCACTGGCATTGGCATTCCGGACCGTCGCCGCTGTCGAGGGCGGCCTCGGCGTCGTCGAAGCGGTCACCGGTCGCGGGGAGGATCTCGATGCTCATGGGGTGACCGTACAGAGGGGGTCCGACACCGGCAAGGGACTGTCGAGCGGTCGGTTTCGCGCATCGCCGGGCCCTGTGCACACGCCCACGGTGCGGTCTGCATCCCTCGTCGCGGGCCCGCGCACACGCCCGGGGTGCGGCCGGTTCGCGGCACGGTCGCGGAGCGGCTAATATAGGGGAGTTGCCCGCTCGCGGGCGACGGGATGTGGCGCAGCTTGGTAGCGCACTTGACTGGGGGTCAAGGGGTCGCAGGTTCAAATCCTGTCATCCCGACGGAAAAGCCCCGACGAGAAGACATTTCTCGTCGGGGCTTCGTCGTTCGCGTCGGAGGTTTGCGCGTACCGCGGGCGGCTGAGGCGCCCGCCGTCGCGATGCTCTCGAAGTGCCCTGTTGCGAAGCGCCGGGACACCGCCGGGACCCAGAGTGCGTGTCGCCGTAGAAACGCGCCGAAGAAGACCAGGGCCGCTGTTCCAAGCAGCGCGACCGCGCCCGGAGAGCCCCCCATGTGCTCACAGAACTGGCCGCAGCGGTGTCGCCTTACTGAACGCGGCCGACGAGTTCCGAGATGGACGAACCGCGCCTACCTCGCCGTCGACCGGCCCGACATGGCACACGATGGGAGCTGGAACTGGTTTTCCCGGCCGGGCCTGAGGAGCAGGTGATCGACGAGATGGAGTCCGATGCGCGGGGCTGACCGACCTACCATGTCTTCCATGGGCGACGCCGAGACGACGTCTTACGACCGTCGCGCGAGGCGTGCCGATCTCGGCGCCGACCTCGCGATCCTAGTGCTCGGCTTGGCCGGTGCGGCCGTGATCCTGACCCAAGTGCCCGCCGACGTAGTGGCGATGCAGGCGCTGGGCGTCTACGCGCTGTTCGCGGCGCTCGGCGCGGGCATCCTCGCCGTCGCACGGCTGCGCACTCGCACGTTCCCTGGTCTGCGTGACGCCACCGTCGACGGCGGGCCGGCCCGCGGGGTGCGGGCGTGGTCCGGCCCGTTCGTGTACAGCGTGTCGCTCGACGTAGGTCTCGTCGCGCTAGGCGCGGTGGTGAGCTCGATCGGCGTCGCGTCGGGTTCGACCTGGGCGGCCTTATGGGTCCCGGCCCTGGTCGCCACGGCCTGGTTCGCGGTGCGTGTGGTGCTCGTCCTGGTTGGTCGCCGCAGGGTCGACGCGCTCTGGTTGACCGACCAGCACGTGGTCCACGACAGTGCGGCCGGTCGCGCCTGGATCCGCCGGACGGACGTCGAGTCGGTGCGGTCCTGGAGCGGCGGCCTGTTCGTTGACGGCCCCACCAACGGCTCCGGTCCACCACTCGGCTTCCGAGCAGGGGCGCGCGCCCGACCCGGCGAGCTGCGCGTCGACACGTCGCTCATGGGAATCGGCTCGCACGACCTCGCCGCCTGGTTGCGCGAGCAGCTCGACGAGACCGCGCGGCCACGCCGCTGACCCGACTCGATGAGGAGGAGGCGGTATACCGTCAGCCGAAGGGCGAGGCCGTGATCCTGAGGTTGCGGTGCGAAACCGATCGTTTCCGGTCAGGTGACCGACGCGTATCTCGTCCGAAATGCTCGACCGTGCCCTTCGCCGCGCTCACTTCATCGAAGCACTTCGATGAGCAGACAATGGTCACATGACGACACCGCCGCCCCAGAGCTTCGAGCCGGACGTGCCGGGCGTTCGGCCTCCTCATTCGGGCTCCCGCGGCTCCGGGGCGCGGACGGCCGACGTGACCGCCTCCGTTATCCTGCTCATCGCGGGTGTCATCGGGTTCGCGATGCTCGCCTTCGTCTCTCTGTTCTTCGCGATGATGTCGGACGGGTGCTACGGCGACAGGTGCGACACCGGACTCATGTCGATCGGTTGGCTGGTCGCGCTGATCGCGCCCCCCGTCGTCTTCATCGCGGCAGCGGTGTGGACGATCGTTCGCCTCGTGCGTCGCAAGCTCGCCTGGTGGCTGCCCCTCGCGGGTGCGGCTGTCGCCGTCGCGGTCTGGGTGGCCGGCGTCGCGCTCATGGACGCGGGCCTCAGAAGATGACGGTCGACGTGGGCGACCGGTTCGTCGACGCCGCACATCGCCCCGGAGCGCAGAGGAGACCATCGTGACCACCATGCAACCTGTTTCGGGCCCGACGAGCTACCCGGGGAAGACGCTCGGCATCATCGGTGTGGTCCTCGCCGTCCCGGTGAGTCTGATCGGGCTCGTCATCTCCATCGTCGCCCTCGCGCAGTCCAAGAGGGCCGGCTATCAGAACGTCCCCGCGATCGTCGGCATCATCATCAGCGCCGGACTCCTGCTCGTTGGCACCGCCGTCGTCATCCTCCTGGTCGTCGTGTTCGGGAACATCATCGGCCAGTGTGCCGAGTTGGGCCCGGGGACGCACTACGTCGACGGCGTGACCTACCGCTGCTCCGTGTCGTCCGACGGACTCGACTGACGAGACCATGGCCGACACGGCCTCGGATTCTCAGGCACTTCTTCCCTGCCCGTCCGGCTCGATGCCGGGCTCCTCGCGGATCACGCGGAGTCCCGCACGCCGGCGCTGCTGCGTGACCTCAGCCCGCAGCAATGGGCTCACCTACGCCACCTCATGGGTGGGCAGGAGTGAGCGCGCTCAACGAGTCGCGGTGGCGTGCCGGGCGAGATCGCAGAGGACCTGAGGTCGGTTGGGTATCAGGCTGGGGTGATGTTCCGCGACTTCGTAGATGAGACCATCGTCATCCGAGAGTGCGCTCTCCGGGTGCGCCGCGCGGGGCGGGGCCCCGCTGTCCTGCTACTGCACGGGCATCCGCGTACCGGATCGACCTGGCATCGAGTTGCACCCGAGCTGGTCGACGCCGGCTTCTCCGTCGTCGTCCCTGATCTGCCGGGGTACGGGCGTTCCACCGCGCCCGCGCCGACTCCCGACCACGGCGCGCATTCGAAACGTGCTGCCGCGAGTGTGATGGCTGCGCTGATGAGCGCACTCGGCCATCGACAGTACGCGGTCGTCGGCCATGACCGCGGCAGCTATGCCGCGTTTCGGCTTGCGCTGGATAACCCGGATCGCGTCGAGCGACTGGTGCTGATGGATTGCATCCCGATCAGCGAGCACCTGCGTCGTGCGGACGCGCGATTCGCGACGCGATGGTGGCACTGGTTCTTCTATGCGCAACCCGAACTACCGGAACGCGTCATCAACGCCGACCCGGACGCCTGGTATTCGGGCGACCCCGCTGTGATGGGGGCGGAGAATCACGCTGAGTGGCGAGCAGCGATTCACGACCCCGGCGTGGTCCGCGCGATGCTCGAGGATTACCGCGCCGGGCTGACCCTCGACCGCGAGCATGAGGAAGCCGATCGGCGAGACGGCCGCCGCCTCACGATGCCGCTGCTGTGTCTCTGGTCGCTGCGGGACGACCTCGAAGACCTCTACGGCGACCCGCTCGCCATCTAGCGCGACTGGGCCAACGACCTAGAGGGTTTCGGCATCGACTCCGGCCACCACATCGCGGAAGAGGCGCCCCGCGCGCTTCTCGCTGCTCTGACCCCTTTTCTCGCCCATCACCGTCTACAGGGCGAGTAACCGTTCCGCGACCTGGGGAAGGGTTGTGACGCCTTCGTCCGCGAGGATGTGTCCAGCCCCTGGAACGGCTATCGTCTCTGCTCGCAGTGCTCGCCCGAGCTGTGCCGTGTGCGCAGCCGGGACATAGGTGTCGTTGTCGGACAACAGAACCGATCGGTGAGCAGTGCGTGTGGCGGTGCGCTCCACATCCGGTCGGACCGCGGTGAAAGAGTCGAGCTCCGGGAGTCTCGGCAGCGGTGAGACGAACCCTGCCACGGCGATCAACGCGCCCAGCCGCCACGGCCCGGAGAGCAGATCCAGGGCGCGCAAGGTGGTTACCCCGCCGAGACTGTGCGTGACGATTCCGGTGCCCTCGTCCGGGTCGCCGATGGCCCGTCCGACTGCGGTGGTCCACCTTTCGAGATTCGGCGCGCCGGGGTTCGGCAGAGCGGGTACCTGAACCGCGACTCCCGCTCTTTCCATCGCCTCGGCCAGCGAACCGAACCAATGGTCTGCGGGGGTGGCGGAGTACCCGTGAACGATGACGACGCGTGAAAGACTCACGCTCACGGAAACAGGACGATGGTCCGTCCGATTCCTACTCGGAGGGTCGGGTTTGCTCTCGCAATGCGGTCAGCGCGGCCGTGATCACGAGGTGGTTGCGGGGATTGCGTCGCGTGTGGGCGACGATTCGACGCTGAACGGCCGGGTGATGCAGTGGCCGGGCGATCAGGGCCGCAGGGAGATCGAGGAGCGCGAGTCGGGGGAGGACGGTGACGCCGAGACCTGCGGCGACAAGGCTGAGAGTGGCGTGGTGGTCGTCGAGGCGAGCCGAGTAGCGAGGCATGAAGCCGGCCGCTTGACAGGCTGTTGCGATGATCTGCCCCGTGGGGCTGTCGTAGATGTCGTGATCGATCCACGACTCGTGCTGCAATTCGCCCAGTGCGACGGCGGACTCTGCCGCGAGCGGATGGTCGCGGGGGAGGACGGCGAAGAAATCTTCCACCGCCAGTTCATGCCGGTGATATCCCTCGAGGAGGAGGGGCGGGGCGTTGACGGACTCGTTCCGGATGTCGATGTCCGGCGTTCGACGACCGCCGCCGTCGTACGGCTCGTTGAGACTGATCTCGAGAGTCAGTTGAGGGTGGAGCTCGCGGAGTGCGCGGGCCATCTGAGGGACCCAGGCCTGGGCCGCGGATGAGAAGCATCCGATGGCCAGGCGTTCTGCTCGTCCTTCCCGAAGATCGACGATCGTGCGATCCAGGCGATCGAGTTCCTCGATCGCTCCACGAGCCGTCTCGGCCAGCACGTGGGCGGCCGGAGTGGGAAGGATGCCGCGCCCGTGCCGTTCGACCAGGACCAGCCCGGTCTCCCGGGCCAGCGCCTGAAGATGCTGACTGACCGTGGCGGGTGAGTAGTTCAGGTTGACCGCAGCCGCACGAATCGAACCGGCGGCGACGACGGCGCGCAGGACCACGAGTCGCTGGGGAGTGATCATAGCGCCATTGTATGGACACAGCGAACGGTTGTGCAGAAAAAGCTGCTAGTGCCGATGAGTCGGTCGGCCGAGCATGGACAGCACCGAACCATCAAGGGAGGGCGCGTGTCGATCGGTGAGTACCTCAGTTTCGTCGTCGTTGCGGCGGTGTTGGCGCTCACCCCCGGACCCGACACCCTTCTGGCACTCCGCTACGCACTGAGACGTCGCCCGTGGGGGATCGCCGCAGCGTCGGGGTCGACGCTCGCGATCTTCGTCTGGGCGGGCCTGGCCGCTGTCGGTGTCGCGGCGGTGGTGCAGACATCGGACGTGATCTATCGAGTGCTCTGCGCCATCGGCGGCGCGTACCTGATGCTTCTCGGCGGTCGCGCGGTCTCTCGGACCCGCGAGCACCCGGCATCCACCGTGAACGACAGCGGGCGACCCTCCTCACGGGCCGTCTCCTCGCGACGGTCGGGAGCGGCGAACGCTCTCGTGGCCGGCATCCTGACCTCACTGTCCAACCCCAAGACCGGACTGTTCTTCCTCGCCCTGTTCCCCCGCTACACCCCGCCCGACGCGCACCCGCTTTTCGTCGTGATGGTCCTCGGGGGCACGGTCGCCGCTGTCGTGTACGTCTATCTCGTGGGTCTCGTCCTGTCAGCCGATGCCGCGAACCGCTGGCTCGCCCGGCCGCGTGTCACCGGGGCGATCGAGCTGCTGAGCGGTCTCGTCATGATCGGCCTGGGTGTGTCCACGTTCGTTCCCGCCCTGCTCCCCGTCACCTGACGGGGTCGCGGGGTGCGACGTCGTGCGGTCCGCGTCCGCGCGGCCTTTCCGGCCCCGGGGTCCTTCCCGCGATCGCGGCGGGTCGCGCCGTGCTATCACTCATCGTCGACGGATCGGAGCAGGGCGATCGCGATCACGGCGCACGCGACGAAGACCGCGCCCCCTACCGCGACCGGCAGAGCGATGTGCCCCACCGCGAGGACGCCGCCGAGGAGGGATCCGAGGGCGAGACCCAGCAGGCCGGCGACGCGGCTCGCGGCGTTCACTCGACCGCGGAGCTCTTCCGGCACGAGACGTTGGCGCAGCGACGTCGCGCAGATGCCCCAGACCACCGCATGGAGGACGTAGACGGCCAGGAGCACGGCGGCCACCACGGCATCGCGCGTGAGGGCGAGGGCGAGCAGTGAGGCCGCGCCGATGAACAGGCTCAGCACGATCGTCCACCGGTACCCGATCCGGCGGCGGGTGCGCGGCGTCGCAAAGGAGCCGACGAGACCGCCGAGCGCTGAGACGGCGAGAATGACGCCGTACCCGGTGCCGTCGAGCCCCAGCTGCTCGTGGGCGAACACCACGAGGATCGAGAACGGCAGCATGTAGCCCACGCTGGCGAGGGCGCCGATGAGGGCGAGGCCCCCGACGACACGATGGCGGAGGAGCCAGGACGCACCCGCGGCCGCCTCCCGCGGGACGGACTGTCGCGGAGCGTCCGGCCGACCGGATGCCACGACCCGACGTGCCGGAAGGGCCAGGGCGACGAGGCCCGCCGCAGCCCACAGACCACCCATCGCGAAGACCGGGACGGCGGCGGCCACCGTGAACAGCAGACCACCGAGCGGCGGCCCGGCGAACTCGTCGGCGACGAGTTGCGCGGCGGAGAGGCGTCCGTTCGCCCTGTCGAGATCGCGGGTCGCCACGATGCTCGGGACGAGGGACAGTGCGGCGTTGTCGGCCGCGCTCTCGAGAGTCCCGATCACGGCGAACGCCGCGTAGAGAAGAACCAGCCCGCCGACGTCGAGGTGAACGCACACCCCGAGGCCGAGGACGGCGACTCCCCGGAGCACGTTGGCGACGATCAGGATCCGACGTCGGTCGAGCCTGTCCACCCACACGCCGATCGGCAGCGCGACGAGGAGCCGGACGAGGGCGTACAGCGTCGCGAGGCCGGCCACCCACCGAGGGTCGTCCGTGAGGGAGGTCGCCAGCAGGGGAATCGAGACGAAGGCGATGCCGTCGGCGAGGTTGGAGGTGGCATTCGCTGCCCAGAGCACGCGGAACGGCCGGCGTTGTGGCATCCCGGTCATCGTGTTCTCACCCGCCTCGGTCCACAGGGGCGCCTCCCGTGCGGAAGGAGAGGGGGGAGAGGGCGAAGCGCCTTCGCGGCGGGGACGAGTTCGTGGGGTCCGTCATCAGCGTGGCGCGACCAGGGAGGCGTCAGGACGCGCACGCCTCACCACGCGCGCCCCCGGAGATCGATGGATCCCGTCGGCCAGAGGCGATCATCGGCAACAGGCAGCACGAGCAGCGGCGGCCCCGGCTCCACCGTGACGGGTGTTCCGGCGCGAGATAGGGAGTGTTCGGTCGCGGCGATCCGTTGCCACCCGCATGAGACGTAGAAGGGGACGACCTCTTCCCGGCAGCCGAGGTATCCGAAATCGATGCGGCCGTCCTCCGCCATCGACTCCGCCGCACGGGCCATCAGCGCTCGACCGAGGCCCCCTTCCCGTGCTCCTCGTGACACGAGCACGCCGCCCACCCCGGCGATGCGCATCTCCGTCTCACCCACGCCGATCATTCGGTGTGCCCAGCCGACGTGGGCGACGATGCCGCCGTCGTTTGCCCGGGCGATCACGTGGGTGTCGTGGCCGGTGTACCCGTACGGCTGCTCCGGGCCCCACGGCCCGAACGCCTCGAGGTACTCGCGGTCGAAGAGCAGATGCAACAGGTCGAGGTCGCGACCTGCAAGCGCATCGTGCGCGAGAACCTCGATGGACAACTCCTTCACGGGGCCCTCCCCTTCTTCATCGGCGTCGATCCTCCGCGCGTCGCCTCCTGTCCTCGAGTCCGGCCGGCTTCTGCGGCGAGGCCGACGCGGTGCGCGACCGTGTTCGCGTGAGACTGAAGGGCCGGCGCGCCGTTGTGAGCTTCTCGACCGCCGGGTACGGCGATCCTCGCTCCGCGCTACTCCATCATGTCCGCATCGAAGCTCTTCGATGAAGTCGGGTCGGCATCCGAGAGCGCGAAGTTACCGCGGATGATGCCTCGGGGGTCGAGCGCTTCCTTGAGCCGTCGGAGTCGCTGCAGCGACTCGATCGGGAGGGTGTCAGCAAGCTTCTCCGTGGGGGCGAGGAAGGTGATCGGCTTGCGACCCGTCACAGGAAGCGCGGTGGTGAGCCGCTCTTGCGCCGCTCGGATCGAAGCCGCGATCTCGGTGGACGCCGGCACGCCGAAGAGGTACACGGGATACGGCTCGCGGAGAGGTCCGTGCGGGCTGTCGCTCAGCTGCGCCAGGGCGCCCCCGAGGTGTCGGTTCCGCACCGGGGAAGTGCAGCAGCTCGAGCCACAGGGTGAGCTCGTCGGGAGCGCTCCGAGTCATGGCGCGGTACGCCTCGGCCACCGCGCGGGAGTGGGCGGCCGGCCAGAGGAGCCTGCCACCGAACAGGGTGGGGGCGGGGCGCAAGCGCACTTTCAGAGACGTGACGATCGCGGTCTCGCCGCCGCCACCGCGCAGCGCCCACAGCAGTTCGGGATCGCTGTCGTCGACGCGGCGGATGGTGCCGTCCGCGAGGACGATGTCCGCGGAGAGGATGCCGTCTGCCATCCACCCGAACCGACGGCTGAACCAGCTCAGTCCACCCCCCAGCGCGGCACCCGTGACGCTGACGACGGGGGAGCTCCCCGGCAGCGCAGTGAGGGAATGTGCCGCGGCCGCGCGCTGCAGCTCGCCCGAGCGCACACCCGCACCGATGCGTGCGGTCCTGGCATCCGGATCCACGCTGATCGCGTCGAGGTGTCCTGTGCGGAGAAGGATCGCTCCGTCCGCGCGCCCCGTCGCGCCGTGGCCGGAGGGCTGCGCGGTGACCGGCACCGCGTGCGTCGAGGCGAAGCGCAGGACGGTGGCGACGTCGTCGGCGTCGACGGCATCGACGACCCCGCCCGGGGACTGCTCGATCGCGAGGTTCCACGGTCGGCGTGCGCGGTCGAACTCCGCGTCGCCGGGCAGCACGACGCGCCCGTGCACGACGTCGCGCAATCGCGCGAAGGGGATCTGCGGCAAGCTGTTCATGAGGCTCCTGACGGTGAGGACGGGGACGACCGGGATGGTCGCTTCGATGAGGAGTCGATCCATCGTGGTGAAACGTGACGAGCATCGTCGGGGGGAGCGGGAGCATGACCGCACAGTCAGCGGGATCGGCGCTCGGCGAACTGGCGGGCCGGTTCGCGCTCCTTCGCGAGGCTCCTGCAGCTGCTCGACCCCGAGATCGAGGTGCGAAGCGACGCCACCGCCGTGCGTGCGTCCGCGGCGGGCGCTTCGCAGGGGGCGCCGTTGCTGGCCGATCGCGTGCGTGGTGCCGACGCGGTCGCGCGGGTTTTCGCGGGACGTGCGGCACTGACCCGCCCCGTGCTGGTCGGCGGTGTCCCCTCGGCGGCGTACATCACGTCGGACGCGGTGAACGCCCTCTATCTCATCGGGTTCGAGGAGGAGAGGATCGTGACGATCCACGTGCTCGCGGATGCCGACCACCTCGCCCTGTGGACCTTTGAGCGCTCGTGACTCTCGCGAGGGCAACGGCACGAGGAACCCCGCCCGGGCGCGCATCGCTCACGCAGTCGATGCTGAGAGCAGCACAACGCCTTTGCTCGGCGTCCGCGGGGGGCGTGCTGTGGCGGTCCCGCGTCCGGGGTGAGGCTCAATCGTGCGACGTTGCGGCGATCACGAGAAGGGCACCGACAGGGTCGTAACCCCACCGCTGCGCGATGTTATCCGTGAGCAACCCGCGTTCGACGAGAACTCTCATCCCGGCGTTCTTGTCATCGGTCACCGCGTCAAGCCAGTCAGGATCGACCCGTGCCTGCCAGGCTCTCATGGCCTGCTCCGCTGCCGCGATCGCAATGTCGACTTCGTCGTTCCACTGCTCGAGGGGTGATGGTTCGGCGACCGGTTCTCGCCTGCCGAAGAGCCACGTGCGCCACCCCCGAGATGGTGGCGCAACGTCGACGGGACGACATGCCAGCAGTTCTTCGGTGCGTGCGCGTGCGGCTGCGGCGATAGCGAGCGCGTCTGCGCCTTCCGGATCCTGCCCGATGGCCGCGCGTTCGAGGTGGGCCAGTTCCTCGAAGTGCGTGATCGGTTCGCGTACTGACTCGGCAAACTCGAGTGCGGTCATCATCGGTGAGGCCTCATTTACTTCATCGTCTCGTGGACCGGGTGTCGCCGTCGGTGAGGATGGAGACCGCACGCGGGGCGTGGGCGCTTCGTCTGGTGATCAACGACGGCTTCAGTTCGACGTGTCCGACGGCCGATTCTCGGCCCGAGGCCAGGCTGAGAGCGATGTCGAGGGCGGCAGCGCCCGTCTCCTCGAAAGGTTGATGGACGGTGGTGAGCTCGAGGGCGGCGGCCACGTCGCCGTCGTCGAAGCCGACGAGGGAGACGTCGTCGGGAATGCGCATTCCCGCGGCGAGGAGGATGCCCCAGGCACGGGCGGAGAGCCCGTCGTGGCTCCCGATGACCGCCGTCGCGCCGCGTCGCAGATGGTCGATCAGGCGGCTTTCTCTCTCGGAGGTGCCGGCCGCGAGCCGATCCAGGGTCAGGAACTCCGACAGGCCCTTGTATCTCAGCATCCCGGCCGAGACGTAGTCGGAGGAACGCTGCGGGTCGTGGAGGAAAAGCGCACGACGGTGGCCGAGATCGGCGAGGTGCTCTCCGAGAAGACGCCCCGCGAGCACGTCGTCGACGAGGACGTGCGGGGGTTCGCCCGCGGCGGCACGGCGGCGTCGGACGTCGACCAGCACGACCGGCAGGCGCGCTGCGCGACTGGCGCGCAAGGCGGATCCGCCGAGGGGAACGCCCATGACGATGAGCGCGTCGATCCCGGGCCGCGTGGGAAGAGCGTCCAGCAGCGGGTGCTCCGCGGCCGCAGCCGAGGGCAGGTCGTAGGGCACGAGGTCGACGGCGCGCGACCGCGCTCGTTCCATCATCCCGGCCAGTCGTCGCAGGTACGACGGGTAGCTGGCGAACGGTGCCGCGACCGCGACGCGGACCGTGCTCGTGGCGCGGGAAGAGGGCGTCGACCGAGATCGGTAGCCGAGGGCGGCGGCCGCGGCGACCACACGCTCGCGGGTCGCCGCGGCGACACGGTGCGGGGCGTTCATGACGAGGGAGACCGTCGAGATGCTGACCCCCGCCTTCTCCGCGACGTCGTAGATCGTGACGGTTCGCGGGCCGGCTTTCATCGGTGAACATCCCCTCTGCATCGAAGTACTTCGACGAAGCACGCTGTAACCAGCTATAGACGAAGGAGCCGCGGATGCCAAGACGATCACCGGTCGATCCCCTCATCCTCGCCGCTCAGCGACGAACGGCGCACCTGCCGCAACCCGACCTGAAAGACCCGGTGGCGCGTCGACGCCAGGCCGCCGAGAACGATGCGCGGGCGAGCGACATCTTCGCCATCGAGCGCCCCGACGTCGCTACGCAGGATGAGGTGGTCGCGGTGGATGGATACCCCGACGTCCGCGTGCGCGTGTACTGGCCCACCCCGGAGCGCGGGCGGCCGGGCGACGGTCGTCCGTTGATGCTCGCGATGTACGGCGGGGGATTCACCATCGGCGGCATCGACTGGGAGGGGTGGGACGCCACCTTCCGAACGCGGGCGCGGGACGCCGGCGTCGTGATCGTCGCCCCCGACTACTCCCATGCGCCCGAGGTGCGATTCCCGGCGCAGCCCGAGCAGTGCTGGAGCGCGTTCGAGTGGGCCGTCGATCACGCTCGTGAACTGGGGGCGGATCCGAGCCGGGTCGCGATCGGGGGAACATCGTCGGGCGGGAACCTCGCGGCGGCGGTCACTCTCATGAACAGGGACAGATCGAACAGGGCCATCCGTCTGCAGATGCTGGAAGCCCCGGCGCTGGATCTGACGGCGGCGCACCTGGATGCCGCGGGGCTGGATGCCCGCGTGCCGGGCGTGATCCTGCGCCGGATGGCACTCCGACTCGTGCGCGACTATCTCGGTCCAGACGCCGACCTTCGCCGACACCCGTACGCGTCGCCCTTGCGGGCTCCTTCTCTGCGGGATCTTCCGCCTGCCGTCGTCTACACCGCAGAGCTCGACGCGCTGCGTGGCGACGGCGAAGCGTACGTCCGCGCCCTCGCCGCTGCCGGAGTGCCGGCGACGGGCGTGCGGTACATCGGGCAGACCCACACGTCCGCCGGCCTGCGGGGCTGGATCGCCGCAGCCGACCACCAGCACCGCGATCTTGTCGCGACCTTGCAAACCCTGAAGGACGATCCGTCGAGCTACCCGCCCCTCAAGGGGGAGCCACGATGAACTCTCCTCGCGATCTGGGGCTGGATCCGGCGATCCTCGATTGGGCCGAGCGGATCGAGAAGACAGCCCGAGGACTCCCTGGCCTCCGCGGCCCGTACGGGCCGCGACGCCGCACCGCCGCCGCAGAGCTGTCTGACGCGCTTGCCGTGTGGTCGACGGCGGAGGCACCGGCGTCCGTTGCTATCACCGACCATGAGTTCGATTCACCGGCCGGCACACTGCTCCTGCGCCGTTATCGGCCGGATGGGCTGCCCGACCGGGCACCCACTCAGCTGTTCCTCCACGGCGGCGGCTTCTACGCCGGATCCGTGCACGAGGTGCTGAACGATCGGCTGTGCGCCCGTCGGGCCCAGGATGCCGGCATCCAGCTGTACTCGCTCGACTACCGCCTCGCTCCGGAACACAGGTACCCCGCCGCCGTCATCGACACGTTGACCGCTTTGCACGCCCTCTCCGACGAGTCTCGATTCGCCGTCGACGGTGATCGGTTGGGATTGGGAGGAAACTCCGCCGGCGCTGCGATCGCGGCCAGCACGGCTCTCGCCGCCCGCAATCTCACAGGTAGGGCGATCAGGCACCTCGACCTCGAGGTCATCCCCGGAGCGCTGAAGCCGATCGGGGACTCCGCCGACCGATACTCGTCGGGCTTCGGTCTCGACGACGCCGCGGCGCTGGTCGAGATCTATGTCGGACCGGGGGAGATCCCGGTCGGGGCGTCTCCGCTCGACGTCTCCGACCTCACCGGACTGCCCCCGACCCTCATCACCGTCGCCGAGTTCGACCCGCTGCGCGATTCCGGTCTGGCACTGGCTCAGCGGCTTCGCGATGCCGGGGTTCGTGTCCGTGTTCTTCACGGCATCGGTCACCTGCACGGGACGGTGGGGCTCACGGCGATCCTGCCCGCCGCGGTCAGGCTTCAGAACGCTCGTTCCCTCGCCCTCGCCGCGGCGTACTCCACGCCGATGGCACCTCACAACACGACCCTCGAAGGTGACGACGATGTCGCTTGACCCCACTCCCGCAGTGACGCGAACCGAGACCCCGGCCGATGCCGACCATGTCGACAGCGTGCCCGGCGAACGACAGCGGCGATCGTTCCTTCCTCTGTTCGTGCTGGCGTGGTTCGGTATCACGCTCGCGACCGGGACGATCGGGGGCGCGGCCATTCCGAAAGCGTTCGCGTTCCTCGACGACGCGACCAAGGGGGTGAACCTGTCGATCGTCGCCGGGGTGGGCGGCATCGTGGTGATGATCATCACGCCCCTCTTCGGCCGACTCAGCGACCGCACGATGTCGCGGCTCGGCAGGAGACGACCGTGGATCCTCGGCGGAGCCGTCCTCGGGATGGGCGGTGTCGCCCTGCTCGCCACCGCCGGCTCGCTCGTCGTGTTCGTCAGCGGGTGGTGCCTGACCCAAGCGGGATTCGGCGCAGCGAACGCCGCGGTCCACGCCCTGCTGGCCGACCAGATCCCCCGGAGGATCCGAGCGCGGGTGGCAGCCGCCGCGGGCGCAGCAGGCGCGCTCGCGCTGATCCTCGGCGCCTTGGTCCTCGCGATGCTGCCGAACGATGCCCGGTGGTCGTGGTTCGTCGTGCCCGGTCTCGTCGGTGCGGTACTCAACGTCGGACTCTTCGTCGTGCTGCGGGACATCACGCGGACGGATCGGCCGGCACGGTTCCGGTGGGCCGACGTGCTCTCCACCTATTGGCTGAACCCCCGTCGGCATCCGGACTTCTTCTGGGCCTGGACGTGTCGCCTCTTCGTCACGATGTCGATCGTCTCGGTGTCGACGTACCTGTTGTTCTTCATCATCGATCATCTCGGCATCCCGCGCGAAGATGCGTCGGGCGTGCAGGCGTTGACGCTCGCGGTGTTCACGGTCGGCAACATCGTGATGGCGCTCGTGTTCGGCTGGGTGTCCGACCGCACGGGGCGGCGTAAGCCCATCGTCGTGTTCTCCGCCGGGCTCTCCGCAGTGGGACTAGGCATCGCGATCGCCTCTCCCGACCTCGCCGTCTTCCTCGTCGGCATCGCGATCGTCGGGGCGGCACAGGGGGCCTTCGTCTCCGTCGATGTCGCCCTGATGACGGAGGTGCTTCCGAGCACGGTCGATGCGGGGAAAGACCTGGGGATCGTCGCTCTTTCCTATCAAGTCCCCCAGTTGCTGGTGCCGATCGTGGCGGTGCCCCTGCTGGCGATCGGCTCCGGCGAGAACTACACAGCCCTCTACCTGGCGGCGATCGTTTTCGGCCTGATCGGTGCCGCCGCCGTTCTCCCGATCAGGGCGGTCCGATGAACTCCCTCCGTCTGCGCACGTGAGGGTCACACCGTCGGAGGTATCTGCTGTTGGGGGAGATACCTCCAACGGCTGTACTCCGGGCTCGTCCCCGTGGCGATCTTGCATGAGACCGCGACGGGGCTCCGATCCCGTCCTCAGTCGCCGTGGAGTACGACAACCGAGAATGATCAGGATGGAACGATGAATGAGATCCAAGAGTTCTTGCAGCACGCCGTCGACTCCGAAGAGGTGCCCGGGGCCGTCGCTCTCGTCGGCCGCACGGGCTCCGCCGAGGCAGGAGTGGTCGGCGTCCAGGATCTCGAGTCGGGCTCGCCCATGACACGCCAGTCGCTGTTCCACTGGGATTCGCTGAGCAAACCGCTGACGGCCGCACTCGCTCTGACTCTCGTGGCTGACGGTCGGCTCGAGCTGACGGCACCGATCACGCGGTGGCTCCCTGAGTTGTCCGCTCCGCGTGTTCTGCGCTCAGCTCACGCGGACCTGAACGACTCGGCACCGGCCGATCGGCCCGTCACGGTCGAGGATCTGCTGACATCGCGTGGCGGCCTCGGCTTCACCTCGGATTTCGCGTCTCCTCTCGTCGACGCACTCGTCGATCAGTTGCACGAGGGCTCATCGCCACGCACGCTGGACCGAGAAGCGTTCCTGTCCGTGGCAGGCGCGCTGCCCCTCGCTCATCAGCCCGGCCGAGGGTGGACGTACAATCTCGGCAGCACGATCCTCGGGCTTCTCCTCGAGCGAGTAGCCGATGCTCCGCTCGAGGAGGTGATGAGAGATCGGATCTTCGACCCGCTGCAGATGCACGACGCGCGGTGGTGGGTGCCGGAAGCGGATCGACCACGATTCACCAGTCGCTACCGTCAGACCGGCAACCCCGAGCACCCCTTCGAGCTCCGTGACCCACCCTGGGGCCATTACTCGCAGCCTCCGTCCTTTCCCGACGGAGCCAGCGGGATCATCGGGACCGCAGACGACTGGCTGAACTTCGGCACGATGCTGGCCGCCGACGGCACCTTCAAAAATCGCGAGGTACTGCCTGCGCCTCTGGTCCGGGCCATGATGACCGATCACCTCACCCCCGACCAGCGCCGAATGGGCCGACCGTTCCTTTCCGACGGCGAAGGGTGGGGCTACGGGGGAAGCGTTCGTCACGACGGCACGTTCGGGTGGTCGGGCGGTGTGGGAACCAGCGCCCGCGTGGACCCGACTCGAGGTCTCGTCGCCGTCCTTCTCACTCAGGTTGCGCTCGAGGGACCCGAAGGTTCACGGACACTGAGCGCTTTCGAGGCACTCACGAGCCCGTCCTCCGCCTGAAACAGTCGAGGCCTCGAGCACCCGGTCGTCGATCGACGGAACCCGATTCGGTGTGCGGTGCGAGGCCATGGAGGCATCCTGGACCTCCAGCACTCCGATCCGTCAAGCTCCAGGAACTTCATCGAAGTACTTCGATCGACGAAGAATAGCGGCGTGACCACACAGCCACCCGAAGACGTCGAGCTCGGAATGTCGGACTCTCATGGGGTCCCGCGATCTCACCGCACCGCCGCGCGCACGGCCGACGTAGCGATCTCGGTCGTCCTGATGGTTGCCGGTGCCATCGGATTCGGCGTGCTCGCCGGGAGTGCTCGCCCTCGCCGTCGGGGTAGCCGGTGTTCTCATCATGGACGCGGGCTTCAGGCGGTGACGCTCACCATCATCGACCAGGGTGTCCCTCGCGGACGGGCATATGCGCGGACACTTTCACCCTGAATCGCTTCGTCAGCTCGGAGACCAGGCGAGACGCGCGACCAGATGAGCCGCGACCCACATCGCCCGTCGACACCGCAAGTCACCTTCAACTCGCAGGAGACCAACATGACCACCACACCTCCCGTCCCGGCCGGAGTGAACTATCCGGGAAAGATGCTCGGGATCGCCGGACTGATCGCTGCGTTTCCTTTCGGTCTCATCGGGCTGATTCTCTCGATCGTCGCTTTCGTCCAGTCCCGGAAGGCGGGATACCAGAACGTTCCCGCGATCGTGGGCATCGTCGTCGGCGCCGTGACGCTGCTCGTCTTCACCGCAGTCGTCATCGTCGTGGGGGTCATGTTGGCGAGCATCATCGGTCAGTGTGCCGAGCTCGGCCCGGGAACGCACTACGTCGGCGGTGCCAAGTACACCTGCTCCTGACCATCCGGCCGCATCAACCGTACGAACCAACCTTGTCTGGTCTGACGGCCTCCTTCACCGCGCACTCCCCGGAGGAGCGGCGCCGTGGTCTGGGCGACGAGATCACCCTCCGAACCAGCCGAGGTCGAAGACCGCGTGGACCGCGAGCAGGAAACCGATGATGCCGATGATCCATGCCGTCGTGGCCTGCGCGTGTTCGGTGAGCCATCTCTCGAGCCTGGCCAGGGGACGTTCGAGCGCTTCGTGGGCGACGAGGCGCCCGATGGTCAGGGCCAGCGCGGGGGCGCTCATCACGAGGCAGTAGCCCGTGAGCAGCACGGCTGACGCCGGCCACCCCGGTCCCTGGGCGGTGATGATCCCGATCGCGGAGAGGTACGGGAGCATCGAGGCGGCCTCGACCGCGACGGCGGTGAGCGCGATGCCGGCGAGCGCGACCGCGGACCCACTGCGAGCGCCTTCCTCGCCCATGATGCGGCCACGCCAGCGCAGGAGCCGGCCGCCGCCGGTGACGGCGCGTTCGGCGGCTCGCGCCCGTGCCTTCTTGGTGTCCATGAGCTGGCTGACGACGGTGAGCGCGATGCCGATGATGAGCTGGCCGACGAGGAACGCGGACGAGTCGAGCACATCGCCGTGCGCGTCGAGGAACGCGCCGGCGCCCAGGAGCAGGACGATGCCGAGGGCAAGATAAGCGAGGGCGACAGCGCTCAGGTAGACGCCCATCCGGCCGAGACGTGGCCGGCCGGGTGCGGTGAGCAGCCAGATCGGGATGAGCAGCGTGCCGAAGCTGGTGGAGTCGATGAGAGACAGCACGACGAGCGTGCCCAGTGCCGTCGCGTCGATCATGACGACCCGAACGGGAGTCGACGTTCGCAGGTCGCGGTCGCGCGGCTTCCCTCGGAGCGGTGTGTGGCGACCTCCTCGCCGTCGATCAGGATGCGGCAGGTGACGAATGTGGCATCCGGGGCGGCGTGGACCTGGACGGTCGTGCCGCGCAGCGGGAAGAACGCATCGGTGGACACCGTGAAGTCGCGGCTGAACGGGACTGGCGTCGAGTCCTCGTAGAGACTCTGCGGGCTGCGGGGGGACGTGATCTCGACGGCGAGGTCGGTCGCGGTCGAGCCGTCACTGTCGATCTCCACGGTGACCACGATCGAGCCGTCGGCGATCGGCCCCGGCTCCCATGCGCCTGCCGTCGGCGGCGGTGGGGACCCGGTCAGCCCGTCGAGAGAGTCATCGACCACGCTGCACCCGGCCACGAGCAGCGGGGAGCAGCCGAACGCCATCGCCGCGAGCACCCGACCCGTGTGTTCACCGACCGTCATGATCACCTCCTCACCCAAGTAGCACGGGCGTGCTACAAAGCTTCAATTTAGCACGGTCGTGCTAGAATGGGGCTGTGTCTCGGAGCATTGACCTCGCTGCTCGAAAGGCCCAGCTCGCGGAGGCGGTCTGGCAGGTGATCCTCGACCGCGGCATCTCCGCCGTCTCGGTGCGTACCGTCGCGGAGCAAGCCGGCCTCGTCGTCGGCTCGCTGCGGCATGTGTTCCCGACCCGCGCCGAGCTGTTGTCCTTCTCCGCCGAGCTGATGGTGGAACGCGCGACAGGACGAGTGCTCGCCACGCCGTGGTCGGACGATCCGCAGCAGTATGCGCTCGACGTCATCACGCGACTGCTGCCGCTGGAACCCGACAGTAGAGCGGAGCTGGAGATCAATCTTGCGCTCGTCGCCGAGTGCCCTGCGCAGCCCAGCCTCGGTGGCATCCGTGACCACGCGCACGCGCAGCTGCTCGAAGTGTGCGTGAGGCTCGTCGAACTCCTCACCGGCCTGCCGCGCGATCCTGAGCTCATCGTCACCGCTCGTCGTCTCCACGCGATCGTCGATGGGCTCGCACTTCACCTTCTGCACGCCGAACCCGATGACACGGAGTGGGCTCTGGCAATCATCCGCGACGAGATCGCGCGGATCGCAGGCAGCCGCGGATCGCGAGCCGACCTCCCGCTCTGACGATCAGCGCGGCGGTCCACCACGGGCGTGAGCCCGATTCAGCGCCTCAGAATCGACAGTTGTATCGAACTGTTTCGCACCGCATGCTCGAGCGATGACGAGGACTGTTCTGTACTACGTGGCGGCGGCCGCGTTTCTGATCGCCGCGGAGCAAGTGCGTGGGGATCGCAATGGGCTCTCGCCTGTGCCTTCGTGGCGATCAGCGCCGCCTTCTTGGTCATCGGGATCCGTTCGGGTCGCGGTGCGCCACCCACCGTCTAGACACGGCGGCATCGGCCGGCCTCCGCATCAGGGCCTCGACTCCCGCACGGGCGTCGCGGCGTTTCAGCCTCAATGACGAGGAGTCACGTGAATGACCATATCCAGCCTTTTCCCCCGACGGAGCTCGACGCGGTTGCTGTCCGTCGTGACGGCATTGTTCGCCCTGTCGACGATGGCTGTCGCATCGCCTGCCCCGGCGCACGGCGCGACACCCGCCTCGGGGAAAGACCCGTCAGAGCGCCCGCACACCGCGACGACAGCGAACCTGTACGTCCCCGGCGTCACCGCAGAGGGGGGGAGCTGCATTCTCGCGGTCACCTTGTCCGCTCCGGACGGCGTGGATGCCGCGCACCCGGCGCCGGCGGTGATTCTCGGCCACGGCTACGCGCAGGATCGTTCGTCGATGACGCCGATGGCGGACCTCTTGCAGCAGCACGGATACGTGACGTTGACGTTCGACGCTCCGGGATTCGGCCAGTCCACGTGTGGTGTGGGTCTTGCGGATCCGGCTGTGGACGGGATGCTGATGCGCTCTCTCGTCGATGTCCTCGGCGGCAAACCCGGAACGGCATTCACCGATCCGGCTGCGCGCACGCCGGCCGACGTCGTCGACTTCGTCGTACGAGACGGCGACTCGGCGCCGGCCGCGTATGACCCTCGTGTGGGGGTGCTGGGGGCCAGTTACGGCGGCGGCCTGGCATTCGCGGTGGCGTCGGTCGACGCGCGGGTCGACACCATCATCCCGGCCGCGACGTTCAACGACCTCGAGTACTCGCTCTTTCCTCAAGCCGCCGGTCTCGCCGAGGGGGTGCAGGCCCGTTCCGTGGGCGTCGCCAAGACGACCTGGGGTCTGGGGCTCGTGGCCGGCGGTCAGGTGATGTCCACGTTGCAGGGTCTGGGGATCGATCCGGGACGCACGTTCCGGTGCCATTTCGCCCGCGCAGAGACCTGCGGGGACATGATCGCGGCCGCCGTCCGCGGATTCCCGGATGAGGACTTCCGCGCCTATCTCGAGCGGATCTCCCCGCACGCGAGCATCCCGCGCATCACCGCCCCCGTGCTGCTGATCCAGGGCGAGTTCGACACCCTGTTCACCTTCAACGAGGCGCTTGCCAGCTACCGGCAACTTCTGGCGCAGGGAAACACCGTTCGCCTCGTGTGGGGATCCCTGGGGCACAACGGCGGGTCCCCTCTGGACTACGACGGAGCCGCACCCTCGACGGCCCAGCCCATCGTCGCCCGCATCATCGGCTGGCTCGGCCATTGGCTGAGAGACGACGAGTCGGATCTGGGCGAGCCGTTCACGTTCACGGAGACCTGGGAAGCGGCACCGGCGTCGGGCACCGCGTCGGACCCCGACGCCCTCGCGCGCATGACGTTGTACCTGGGTGCCGCCGGCGCCCTCGCCGATGCGCCCGCGGTGCCGTCGGCGCTGAACAGGACGCAAACTCTGCTGGCGAACGCGTTGGCGCTTCCGACCACCGTGGGTCACGTCGACGCCGCGAGCATCGACGACGAGAACGGCGTCTACGCCGACTACTCGCTCCCGGGCACCCAGGCGTACTGGCAGGGAGAAGTCCTGACACGCTCTGTCGACGTGGTGGGGGTACCCCGGGCGACGCTGTCGGTGTCGACGCCGTCGGGGGCATGGCGTGCGCAATCCGGTGACATCGGATCCCAGGTGACGCTGTATCTCAAGGTCTACGACGTCGCTCCCGATGGAAGTCGCAGCGTGGTCGGTGCCGTGTCGACCCCTGTGCGGGTGGAAGACACCCGACACCGCGTCGACGTCGAACTTCAGGGCATCGTGCATCGCTTCGCCGCAGGTCACAGGATCGGGTTCGCTGTGGCGGGTGGCGATCTGAACTTCCGTGGCGGCATCACGCCGGCGCTCGTGACCATCGATGCGGGGATGGAAGGGCAAACCCTGAGCCTGCCCGTCACGGGGTGATCTCAGCTCCTTCTCGCGGCGGACGTCGTGCTCCGGTCGACGACGAGGCGAGGGGCGAGACTCATAACCGACAGGGAGGTGTGCTCGCCCTCGAGAACCTGCATCAGCAGCCCGAAAGCGGCGCTGCCCGACTCTTCGAACGGTTGCCACACGGTGGTGAGGCCCCATGCCGCTGCCACGGCGCTGCCGTCGTAACCGGTAAGGGGGAGGGGCGCGTCCTGGTGGGCCGGGGTTGCGGCGATACTTGCGGCCAGGTCATCGTGGTTGGCCGCCATCGCCGTGATCGATGGATTCCGGTGAACGTCCGCGACGATGGACGGGAGGTCGTCTGCGGTCCTCACGGGAACGCTGACGCATTCCACGTGTTCGGCGATTCCGCGGGCGCGCAGCATGCCGGCCGAGAGGTAGTCCGGAGACCGTTGTTCTTCGTGGAGGAACGCGACGCGTGTATGACCCAGGCGGGCGAGGTGTTCGCCGAGCAGCGCCCCGCCGCGGTGGTCGTCGATGAGGACCGTCGGGATGTCGGGATGACGTTGCGTGTTGTCGGGGACGTCCACCAAGACCACGGGGGGTCCGGGGAGAGCGGGCGACTCGGTGGCGTGCGGGGACAGCGGCGCTCCCATGACGATGATCCCGTCGAGATCGGCTTTCACCGGCAACGTGTCCAGAACGGGGGCGTCCTCGGCCGCCGTGGAGGGCAGGTCGTGGACGATGATGTGCGCGCCGATGGATGCGTTCGCCGCGAGGATGCCGGTGAGTCGCGTGTAGTAGGACGGATAGCTGGAAAAGGGCGCGGCGACGGCGATCCTCCGTCCGGTTGCGACCTGTGCGCCCCGATACCCCATCTCGACCGCGACCGCGATGATCGCCCGACGGGTGACCTCGTTGACACGGTGCGGGTGGTTGATCGCGAGGGACACCGTTGACACACTCACGCCGGCCCGCTTCGCGACCTGTGTGATCGTCGCCCGTCCGCTCATCGCCGCTCCCGTCGGTTGCCGAGTCAAACCTTGTATCGAAATATTTCGATTGCGCACACTGTAGTCGAGAGGACGGTGGAACCGTGTGGGAGAGAACGAAGACCGATCCGTTCGTCGTCGAACTCGATCGGCGTCTCGGGACCGGCGGAGCAAGGATGCCGACGGATCCGGTTGCTCGCCGCGAGCACGTACGGGAAGCGGATGCGCGCGCGACAGCGCTCATGCAGATCGACGCGCCGGACGTGACGAGCGAGGACCACGTCGTTCCGGTGGAGGGTCATCCCGCGGTGCGGGTGCGCGTGTTCTGGCCGTGGCCCGCGGCGAACCGGGACGAGGCGGGGGAGCCGCTCCCGGTCTTGGTGTACTTCTTCGGCGGATCGTTCACGATGGGCGGCATCGATTGGGCCGGATGGGACGCGATCTACCGTTCTCGTGCTGCGGATGCGGGTGTGATCGTGGTGGCGGGGGAGTACGCGCTCGCTCCGGAGCATCGGTTTCCGACGCAGCCGGAGCAGTGCTGGGCGGTGTTCGAGTGGGTCCATGCCCACGCCGCGAAGCTCGGCGGCGACGCCGACATGATCGCTCTCGGGGGTGCGTCGGCGGGAGCGAACCTCGCCGCTGCGGTCGCCTTGATGAACAGGAACCGCAACAACCACCCGGTCCGGCTGCAAATGCTGGAGGTGCCGGTGCTGGATCTCACGTTGCGCCACGTGGATCCTCGGGCGATCTCCCCGTTCCTGCCGCAAGTGGCCGTCCGCCACAGTGCCCGACAGATCATCCGCGACTATCTCGGACGAGACCCGGCCGCTCGTCACGATCCGTACGCCTCGCCCCTGCTGGCTCCCGACCTCGAGGGTCTTCCGCAGACCGTCATCTACACCGCCGAGAAGGACCCCCTTCGCGGCGATGGGGAAGCCTACGCGCGCGCATTGCTCGCCGCCGGAGTGCCCACGACATGTGTGCGTTATCTGGGGCAGACCCATGGCTCCGGGGGGTACCGACGGAACTCGGCCGCCGCCGACCATCTGCATCAGGACATCGTGGCTGCACTGCGCGCGATGAGGGAACCCGCTCCGACCTACCGCCGCTCGTCCTCGACGGCACGAGCCGCGCGCCCATGACCACGGCCACAGAGCTCGACGTGGCGATCGTGCGGTGGGCTGGACGCATCGGGGAGCTCGCCGCCGACCTCCCGGACCTGGCCAGCACGGACTTCTCCTCTCGCCGGGCGGCGGAGAAGTCTCTGTCGGACGAACTGGCCCGGGAGTTCACCGCTCCGGCGGTGCCCGAGGTGGCCGTGTCGACCGTCGAGATCCCCATCGCGAATGCTGCCCCGATCCGGGCGCGACTCTATCGACCCGAGCAGCTGCTCGGCAGCGCGCCGACGCAGGTGTTCCTGCACGGCGGCGGCTTCGTATCCGGGACCGTGGATGAACTGATCAACGACCGACTCCTCACCTTCCGCGCCCGAGCCGCCGATATCCAGATCCTCTCCATCGAGTACCGCCTCGCCCCCGAGCACCCGTACCCGGCGGCGGTCGACGACGTCATCGCCGCGATCACCGCCCTCCACGTGGATCCGGGGTTCTTCTCCGCGGATGCGAGCCGGGTGGGCGTCGGCGGAGCGTCGGCGGGCGCGGGCATCGCCGCCAGCGTCGCCCTGCGCGTGCGGGCGGAAGGCAGGTTCGCACTCCTCCATCAAGCCTTGGAAGTGCCCGCCCTCGCCCTGCGCCCGATGGGGGAGTCGGCGGCCCTGTACGCGCGGGGATACGGGCTGGACGGGTACGAACAGCTGGGGGCGCTCTATCTCAGCGATCCGAGCCGGGCGGACGCGTACGCGGAACCCGCTCTGCTGACGGATCCGTCGAATCTGAGAGGGCTGCCGGAGACCTGGATCCAGGTAGCCGAACACGATCCGCTTCGAGATGCGGCGCTGACGTTCGCGGAGAACCTCCGCCGCGCCGACGTACCCGTCACCGTCCACGTCGGCGAGGGCCATGTTCACGGATCGCCCGGACTGACCGCCGTGTTCGGACCAGCCCGCGCGTGGCAGCGCCACCTCGCCGCCGCCCTCCGCCGCGCGTACCACGGCGCACCACTCTGACCACCGAGACCACCACTCCCAGGAGACGACGATGTTTTCCGCCACCCCCGCACCGACACCCGAGCCCCGAGCCGCGACGGACACGGCATCTCCCTTGCCGGACGACGCGCCAGGCGCCCGGCAACCGCGCCTTTTCCTGCCGCTGTTCATCCTGGCGTGGTTCGGCGTCACTCTCGCGCTGGGCACGATCGGCGGCGCCTCCATACCCAAAGCCCTCGCCTATCTCGACGATGCCGCCAAGGCCACGAACCTGTCCGTGATCGCCGCGATCGGCGGAGTCGTGATCATCGTGACGACGCCGTTGTTCGGGCGGCTCTCCGACCGGACGATGTCTCGCGCCGGGATGCGCAAACCCTGGCTGATCGGCGGCACCGTCGTGGCGGTCGTCGGAGTCGTCATCCTCTCCACCACACAGGGTTTGGCGTGGGCGATCATCGGGTGGGTGACGGTGCAGACCGGATTCAGTGCCACCAACATGGTCATCCACGCCCTCCTCGCCGATCAGATCTCGGCCCGTATCCGCGCACGCGTCGCCGCTGCCGCGGGAGTGGCCACCGGGCTCGGGCTGATCATCGGCGCGCAAGTCATGGCGGCACTGCCGAACGACGCCCCGTGGACGTGGTTCGCGATCCCGGGGCTTCTCGGGGCATTGTTCAGCGTCCTGATGATCTTCAGCTTCCGCGACATCGTTCGCACCGAGCGCGCTCCCCGCATGCGGTGGGCGGATGTGGTCTCCACCTACTGGCTGAACCCGTTGCGCTACCGCGACTTCTTCTGGGCATGGGCATGTCGGTTCCTGGTGACCATGTCCATCACCGCCATCTCCACCTACCTGCTGTTCCTCATCCTCGATCGCCTGGCCATCCCCCTCGAGGACGCCTCGGTCGTGCAAGCCATGGCACTTCTCATCTTCAGCGCCGGCAACATCGTCACCGCCGTCCTGTTCGGCTGGATCTCCGACCGTACGGGCCGACGCAAGGTGATCGTGCTGGCATCCAGTCTCCTGAGCGCTGCGGGGCTGGTGATCGCGATGATCGCCCCTGATGTCGGCGTGTTCCTTATCGGCATCGGGATCGTCGGGGCCGCGCAGGGGGCCTACGTCTCGGTGGATGTCGCCTTGATGACCGAGGTGCTGCCCTCTTTCGCCGAAGCCGGCAAGGACCTCGGGATCGTCGCCCTGTCCTACCAGATCCCGCAACTCCTGATCCCCATTCTGGCCATCCCCCTCCTTGCCGCGGCGGGAGGGAGTTACGACTTGTTCTTCATCGTCGCGATCGTCCTGGCGGTCGCGGGCGGGCTCGCCGTCATCCCAATCCGCTCCGTGCGCTGAGCCCGGTGCGCGGCATGACGCCGGCGGTGACGGAGTGGAGCATGGGACCGCGCGGAACGCACCCTCTGCTCCACTCTCGTCGGGCGTGTCGGCGGGCCGCATGCCCGCGCGCCTCACCTCCGTCAGGGCGAATCGGAGTCCGTGCGCGGGACCGTCTCAGCCGATCCCGCGTGCGCTGCGACTCGGCAGCGTCGTCCTCATGCGTCGGCGGTGAGCAGGACCTTGCCGCGGACGCCGCCCGCCGACATCCGCTCCGTCGCCGCCTGAGCGTCGGTGAGCGGCCAACGGCTGTCGGTGTCGAGCCGAAGCGTGCCCTGCTCGACCAGTCGAAGCAGGATGCCGAGATCGTCGGCATCCTGGAGGGGGTCCTGCGCGTAGGAGAAGTAGGTCGAGATCGAGACTCCTTCGTGGCCGACGAAGTCGTAGATGGACAGGGCCGTTCGCTCTGCGCTGCTCGATCCGAACCACACCACGTGCCCTCCAGGGCGAAGGGCCCCGACGACAGCACGGAGCGTGTCGCCCCCGATGGCATCCAGCGCCGCATCGAAGGCGGCGCCGTCGTCGAGGCGGCTGACGAAGCCGCTCTCCGACGCGTCCGAATGCGGCGCGCGAACGAGGCCGGTGACATCGGCGCCGCCGAGGCGGGCGAGCTGCACCTGCAGAGATCCGACCCCGCCGCGAGGCCCCGTGACGAGAACCTTCGCGCCGAGGGTGCTTCCCAGGTCTCGGACGGTTCGCAACGCCGTCAGACCGGCCATCGGCAGTGCCGCGGCTGTCTCCAACGTCACGTTCTCGGGGACTTCGGCCAAGCGGGAGGCACGCACGGCGACGCGCTCGGACCACGCCCCCTGTTCGGCGAGCCCGACGACTCGGGTGCCTCTCGCCGGACCCGAGCCGTCCTGCGCGGCCGCGGCGACGACACCCGCCACATCCTGCCCGGGGCGCCACCCCTCTCCGCGCATCGCGATGAGGGCGAGCTCGCCCCTGTTGACGCTGCTCGCCGCCACCTCGACGACCGCCTCATCGGGTGCGGGTACGGGCTCGGGCACCTCGCGTGCGGTGAGGCGCCGATCGGCCGTGACCTGAACACTGAGCATGTTTCCTCCTTCTGTGGGAACGGGACTCATGCCAGCGTGCGACCACCGCATTCATCTCGAAAGTAGGTACTGAAAAGTGCCTTAGGTGCCAAAATGGCAGTATGACGACCCGTACCGCCGCCCAACGCCGCGACGAGGCTCGTGCGGAGTTCGAGAGTTTCCTCGCGGAATGCCCCTCGCGCGAGATCCTGCAGACGATCGCCAGCAAGTGGACCTGTCTCGTGCTGGCCTCGCTCGCGGACGGGAGCATGAGGTACAACGCGCTCGCGCGCCGCATCGCGGGCATCAGCCCGAGGATGCTGACTCACACCCTTCGTACCCTCGAGCGAGACGGTCTCATCTCCCGTGACGTCACGCTGGCGGTGCCCATCGAGGTGAGGTACTCGCTCACCGAACTCGGTACCGGGCTGCTCGGCGTCGTGCTGCAACTCAAGGCGTGGGCGGAAACGCACGTCGAGGCCGTGCGCGCCGCTCGAGTCAGCTATCGGGAGTGACGACTCCCGAGGCGTGATCCGCCGTCCGCTCGCGGGTTCGCACGCCCGCGGATGCGTGGCGTGATCCGTGACGCGGACGATCGGCGGTCACGGTGCGTCCAGCACGGCCTGCAGGGCGAGGGCGAGTCGGTCCGCCAACGCGTCGTCGTCGGCATCGACGAGAGGCGGCAACTGAACGACGTATCGGCTGAACGCGAAGCCCATGATCAGCGAGCTGACCATGCCCGCTCGCAGCGCGGAATCCTGGCCGCCGGGGGGAAGGAAGGGACGCACCTGGCTCTCGAAGATCGAGCGCACGCGGGCCGCGGCTTGAGGATCGTGTGCGGACGCGCGCAGCAGGATGCGCAGTGCCCGGCCCGGGTTCTCGCTGCCCCACAGCTCGATGGCGTGACGCGCGAGGGCTGCTCCGAGGTCGCGCGCCTCGACGGCTCCGGCGTGGGGGATGTCGATCGTCGGCGTGGTCGCTTCGACGAACAGACGTTCCTTGCTGGCGAAGTAGCGCACCACCATCGCGGGATCGATCCCGGCGTCGGTGGCGATCGCGCGGATGGTGGTTCGTTCGAAGCCATCGGCTTCGAAGCGGCCGGCGGCTGCGCGGAGGATCGCTTCGCGTGAGCGTCTGCCTTTGGCGGTGAGCGCGGGTCTGTCGTCGGTGGGCACGATCCCAATTTAGCAACAAGCGTTGACTTTCGTGGGGGTGTCTGAGATTGTCAACGCATGGTGACTTCTACTCCTTCCCAGGTCGACGTTCTGATCGTCGGCGCAGGTGCCGTCGGTTTGACCGCGGCCGTCGCTCTCCGTCGACGCGGTGTCCGCGTCCGAATCGTCGACGCCGCACCCGCGGGGGCCACGACGTCGCGGGCTGCGGTGATCCATGCCCGGACCCTGGAGGTCCTCGACGAGATCGGGGTCGCCGCGCGGATCCTCGACGAGGGCGTGGTCGTGGCGGACTTCACCGTCCGCGAGCGCGCGCGGACGCTGGCGCACATCGATTTCCGCGGCCTCCGCACGCCGTACCCGTTCACCCTGATGCTGTCCCAGGCGCGCACCGAGGAGATCCTCGACGCCGCGCTCATCGACCACGGCTGCCGAGTGGAGAGAGACGTCGAGTTCGTCTCGTTCGCCGCCCCGGGGCCGGGGGATCGCGCGCTGCTCCGTCATCGCGACGGAACCCTCGAGACGGTCGCCGCTCGATTCGTGATCGGCGCGGACGGGCTGAGAAGCCGCGTCCGCCACGAGCGGGCCATCGCCTTCGACGGGGACGAGTACGAGGCATCCTTCGTCTTGGCGGATGTTTCGCTGAGCTGGCCGCTCCCGGCTGCGGAGGTTCAACTCTTCTTCGGGGAGCGCGGCCTCGTCGTCATCGCCCCCCTCCCGGGTGGGCGGCACCGCATCGTCGCCACGATGGACGACGCCCCGGCGCAGCCGACCGTCGCCGACGTGCAGCGCATCCTCGACGACCGCGGACCGGGTGAAGCCGTCGTCCACTCGGTCGCCTGGAGCTCACGTTTCCGTGTGGCGCACCGGCTCGCGGCGAGGTTTCGGGACGGGAACGTCTTCCTCGCCGGTGATGCCGCCCATGTGCACAGCCCGGCGGGCGGTCAGGGGATGAACCTCGGGATTCAGGATGCCGTGGCTCTTGCCGCGTTGCTCGCCGATGTCCTGGCGGGCAGCCGCGCCGACGAAGACCTCGCCGAGTACGAGCGCACGCGACGAGCCGCGGCGCGGCGCGTGATCGCACTGACTGACCGGATGACGAGGCTCGCAACTCTCCGCAGCCCGATCCTCCGATCGGTTCGCAACGCCGTGATCGGCGTAATTCTGCGCTCGCCCCGCCGTCAGACCGCCCTCGCGCGACGGATCGCCCAGCTCGATGGGCCCGTCGAGGTCGCCCCACCTCGACGGGGGTGAACGTCCCGGTCCGCCGCGCTCACGAGAGCGCACTCGAGAGCGCCGGGAGGCCGAGGCCGATCACATCGAACGCCCAGTGCCCGAGGATGAGCGCACCGAGCGTGACGCCGCGGGCTCGCATGACGCCCAGGGCAAGGCCCGCCACTCCCGTGGCGATCACCCGGACGACGGCCTCGCCCGGGCTGGTCGCCGACAGTGGCGCGTGCTGGAGGCCGAACGCCACGGCGCAGACCACGACGGCCACCCCGGGATGCCATGCGGCGGTCAACCGCTCGGGTGCCCAGCCACGGTAGAGCAACTCCTCGGCGAGGGCGACCGTCACCGGCATCACCAGCAGAGACCACAACCCGAGCCACAGCGGCACCTCAACACCGGAAGGTGATGCGGGCGGAGGCCCGGCGAAGACGAGCGCATTCCCGACGAGCGTCCCGAGGCCGAGACTCACGAAGAGCACGAACATCGTCACCCCGGCGAGAGGGATGTCGCGCCGCGCGACGAAGCGTCCGACGTAGCGGCGCACACTCCCGTGACTTTTGCGGATCAACCGCCCCGTCACGACGATCGTCGCGATGTCGACGCCGACGATGACGACGTTCAGGAAGATTCCGGCCCCCGCGGGAATCAGCAGCACCGCCGCCACGGACAGGACGGCACCCCGGGCGAGAAGGAGAAGGAGAACACCGGCGATCGCGCGGTTGCTCATCGTGGCTTCCTTTCCATCGAGGACGAAAATGAAGGGGGAGCCCGGTGGGTGGAAACCGCGTCGCGATGGCTCCCCTCCTTCCACTGTGCGCAATCGAAATCTTTCGATACAACGGTCGGGGCGAGGACGCGTCGAACGCGCGTTGGTCACCCCGGCTCCCGTTTTCCGAGTGCGCGAAGCGCGACGGAGCTCCGCGACGCCTGACGGGTCGATCAGTAGATCATCCCCATCGCGGTTCGCACGTGCATGAGCGTCGCGGCGGCGATGTCTCGTGCCCGTTCGGCACCTTCGCGCAGGACCTCCTTCGCATCCTCCGTCGTCAGCGTCGTCAGACGCGCACGATGCTCGGCGAGGAACTCGTTGACGGCCTCGGTGGTGAGGTGTTTCAGCGCGCCGGCGCCGGAGGCTCCCAGGTCGTCGGCGATGCTCTGCGGGGTTCGTCCGAGAACGGCCGCGGCCGTCGCCAGCAGGCCGGACACGCCCGGCCGATTCTCCGGGTCGTAGGTGATGGCGCGCTCGGAGTCGGTGCGGGCGCGCCTGATGATCGCGGCGGTCTCATCGGCCGTCATGCTCAAAGTGATGGAGTTGCCGTAGCTCTTCGACATCTTCCGCCCGTCGAGCCCCAGAAGCTCGGGGGCGTCGGTGAGGAGCGCGGCCGGCTCGGGAAACACGTGTCCGTATCGTTCGTTGAATCGACGCGCAATGACGCGGGCGACTTCGACGTGCGGCAGATTGTCCTTTCCTACCGGAACGAGGTTGCCCTTGCAGAACAGGATGTCGGCGGCTTGGTGCACGGGGTAGGTGAGAAGGAGCCCGCTCAGTGCGCGACCGGATGCGGCCAGCTCCGCCTTGACAGTGGGATTCCGATGAAGTTCGGCCTCGGTCACCATGCTGAGGAACGGCAGCAAGAGCTGATGGAGGGCCGGTACCGCGGAGTGCGTGAAGATCGTCGTGGTTCTCGGGTCCAGGCCTGCAGCGAGATAGTCGAGGACGGCCCCGTAGACGTTCTCTCGCACGTTGCCTGCCGCGTCTCGGTCGGTGATCACCTGGTAATCGGCGAGGACCACGAAGGTCTCGACCCCGACCGCCTGGAGGCGAACGCGTTCCTGGACGGTTCCGAAGTAGTGGCCGAGGTGGAGCCGTCCCGTGGGCCGTTCCCCGGTGAGGACGCGGAAACGTTCGGGGTGCTCGGCGATCTCGATCCGAAGCTCCGGCATACGGGCGGCGGTCGTGGTGAATGAGTCCATCTCTGCTCCTCGATCAGGGGAGCTGCACCGACCGTCGAGGCCGGGGGGACTCGCGGGCTGTCGTGCAGCCCGCGTGTGAATGCGTTACGGCTGCTCGTGCAGCCACCACCAGGACGAAACGGCGAAACGCATGGGGCAGAGCTTACCGAGTCGTCGGACGTGCAACGGCCCCGGGGTCTGTCACCCGCACCGCGCCACCCCCACCCACAGAATCGTCACGGTCGTCACGCTGCGCGAGTCCGAGCTCGTCGCGCCCCACGTCGGTGTGAGGTTGGTGCGGATGCGGACGATGGAGGTCTTGCCGAAGGAGAACGGGGTGTTCGGTCGCAGTTTGATGGTGCGGGAGTCGGGGCCGAGGTTCGCGACGGAGCCGTAGCCGTCGACGAGGACGTCGAAGCTGTCGGGTGACTCGGCGTCGTAGGTCCAGCCGATGGTGACGGAGCCGTCGAAGTTGTTCTGGCAGGTCAGGTCCGACGGCGCCTGGGGGATCGCCGCCCGCAGGGATCCCGAGGTCTGCGTGTGCGCGGAGAAGGATGCCGCGTGCGCCGGCGACGCCGCTGCCACGGTGGCGATCGTGAACGCCGCGATGAAGGCGGCTGTGCGGGATCGGCGACGGGGCGTCTCGGCATCCGGTGAACGTTCCCCGGAGGGGGGAGCGGGGCGCGGCTTCGGCGGGTCGTCCTCACCGCGCGCGGTCGGGGGAGCGAGGGCGATCGCGACGACGGCGGCGAGCCCGAGGATCGTCGCGGCGAGAGCGACGGCGTCGCCGTCGCGGGCCAGCTGGATGGGGATGCCGATCCAGGGGACGCGGAGGGCTCCGACCCCGAGGACGTCGGACCGGGGCACGGGCGACGAGTCGGCCTCGGGGTTGGCGTCCCCCTTGGTGACCAGTTCGGAGCCGTCGACGGTGTGGAGGCGGTGCAGGCGCAGGCGTCCGGGATGGTCCGGGTCGCGGACGAGGACGACCTGACCGGGGCGCAGCTCGGCCGCGTCGATGGGGCGACTGACGACGAGGTCGCCCGTCTGGATGGCCGGTTCCATCGATCCGGTCATGACCGTGGTCGTCTGCCATCCGATCGCGAGCGGTGCGACCGCCCAGAACGTCATGCCGAAGACGACGGCCAGGGCGGCTCTCGCGGCGATGACCGCGCAGAACCGGAGCCAAGCCCACAGCGGGCGGGCGGGATCCGTCGAGGAAGACCCGCCCGCGCCGCCGGTGGAGCGACTCCTCACCTCACTGATTTTGCGCTTCCCAGGTGAAGTTGACGTCGGCGGTGGCGCCCATGATGGACGACGGGGCGTTCGCCGAGACGGCGTACGTGATCTGGAACGTGCGCGTCTCGGGGGAGTCGCCGCCCGCGGGGGCCCAGCTGCCCACGCCGCTGTTGTAGTCCGTGGCGCCGTTGACGAACGACGTCAGCGAGTCGTCGAAGACGGACGCGCCGGAAGAGATGGGCGAGAAGCCGTTGCAGCTTCCGTTCCCGCCGCCGGTGCCCTGGGTCACCGTCAGGTTCAGCCAGTCGCCGATGCCCTGGGTCTGGGATGCGTTCGTCGCGTAGAGCTTGACCGCGGACGGCAGCGTGCCGGTGGAGGTGACGGCGACACAGGTGGTGCCCGTCGAGCCCGGCTTCAGGTTCGTCGCGTCGAACGCCGCGCTGTTGGGGGAGCTGTTGGTGAGCCCGACCGAACCCGCCGACCAGTTGTTGGAGGGGTTCGAGGTCGTCGCCGAGAAGGCGGAGTACGACGCCGTGGAGACCAGGGCACCGGCGGCGATCAGTGAGAGCGGGATCACGGCGATGGTCGCGATCTTGCCGAGGCGGCGCGACGGGGCGGGGGCGGATGTGCGCATGAGGATGACTCCTTGAACGGGAAGGGCGAGCGGGAGAGAAGTGCCTAGCTGAACGATAAGTAAGGCAAACTAGTAACTCAAAATATGAGACATGCGATGGACATATCCTTGTTCCATGCGGTATGAGACGAACCCCGCGAGGGAATCGTTCCCCTCCGCGAGTGCACAAGCCCTGGTCGATTCCTGGTACCGCATGCAGGTGCAGAATGCGCACCTGCTCCAGCGGCTCGCGGTCGAGCACGAGCTCAATCCGATCGATCTGCGCGCGTTGAAGTTCCTCGGCGTGGATCCGGCGCCGCAGACGCCGACGGATCTCGCGCGATTCCTCCAAGCCGGCAGCAGCCTCGTCAGCGCGGTCATCGAACGCCTGGAGGCGCGGAAGTTCATCCGTCGCGCGCCCAACCCGCGGGACCGCCGCAGCACGCTGTTGCATCTCGAGCCCGACGGCATCCGTGTGATCGACCAGCTTCGCGGCTTGTACGGCCGAGCCCTGTCGGGGCTGTTCGGTCACCCGGATCAGGAAGCGATCCTCGTCGCGACGAAGGGGATCGAAGAGGGACTCCGCGAAGCGGCCTCGTTCTGACAGGGAAGCCCCGTCGACGGGTCAGCTGTAGGACCGCACCAACACCAGCGCCCGCTCCGCGACCCCCGCCTCGCGGACCGCGAGCGCGTCGATCACCGAGCCCATCCGCTCCACGCGCTGACGCCACTCCGGCCCGCGCTGCGCGCGCCGCGGCAGGGCCTCGAGCGCCTCCACCTCGCGCCAGGCGGTGAACAGGACGGTCTCGTACAGCTGCTGGTCCGCCTCGGACGCCCGGCCACGGTGACCGTCGGCCGTTCCGAGGACGGCGACGGCATCCAGTCTCGACAGGTCCAGTCCGAGGGCCAGGGCGTTCAGCTTGTCGCGGAGTGCCCGGAGCTGCGCGCGCGTCCGCCGCGATCCGGCGTCGCGGAGCAGCAGCTGGGCCAGCGACCACACGACCATCGCGAGGGTCTCGACGCCGGTCCAGGTCGCGAGGGCGACGACCCAGAAGAGCGTGGCCGGGGTGAGGGAGGAGACCCTGAGGTCGTTGTACTCCAGCTGACGGCCGAGCTTGATCATCTCGGACGCGACGATCCAGCCCGCGGGATTCGCCCAGTCTTCGCCCGGTTTGTTCGTGAAGCGGGGCTCCGTCGCGAGGAAGTCGTAGGCTCCGAGCCGGCTCTCCGTGCCCGTGCTGAGCGTTCCCGTCAGGGGGAGACCGGCCCCGTACGAGCCGTCGTCCTGGATCCAGAGGGGAAGGATCGCGTGTCCGGCACGCACGTCGCCCGTCGCCGGGTCGAGCGTCCCCGGCACCTCGGCCTCGACTTCCGCCTTGATGCGGGCGTAGGCCTGCAGGACCTCGAAGTAGTCGAGCTTCACGCCGTCCTCGACCTCTTCATTCGGGCGTACCGTGACGTAGTCGTCGATCCGGAGCAGGGGCACGACCAGATCGACCTTCTCCGGAAGGAGTGCGTCGTCGTCGCTGCGCTGCGCCGTGCGCTCCATGGCATCCCGAACGAAGTCCAGCGACAGCGTGTCGATGTTGGGGTCTTCGCGCTCGGCGTCCTCCGCGTTGTTGTAGGTCGGTAGGAGAGCGGGATCGCCGACGATCCGAAGGCTCGCGAGCGGGACGTCGCCGGTGAGCTCGCGACCGTAGGTGGCATCGCTGCGCTCCATGGCGGACGTCGCCGTGAAGCCCGCGATCAGGGCCGCCACGAGCGGGATCCCGACGACCGCGAGCGGGATGAAGTCTGGTGCGAGCCTGTCGACGGGGATGCCGGATCCCGGCCGCCGCGGGGGAGTGGCGCCCTGTCTCGCGGCGTCGATCGCGTCGGCGATGAGGAGGATCCGTTCCGCGTGGTGGGCCGGGGGAAGACCCTTACGAGGGGTGAGGTCGAGCGCGGAGCGGAGTTCGTCCACCGTCTCCGCCGCACCTCCGGTGGCGATGCGTGCCCGCTCCTGGAGGCGTCGATCCAGCGCGCCCGCGGCGATGTGCGACGTCGTGCCGCGGGGGAGCTTCTTCTCGAGGCGGTGCTCGATCCGCGTGAGGGTGACCGCGAGGCGGCGTTCGGCCTCTCGCCATCTCGTCATCAGGTCCACGTGGCGGACGACGACCTCGGGTCCGTTGTCGTCGCCGAAGGTGGTGTCGGCCTCGCGGACGAGAGCGAGGAGGTCGCCCCGCTGGCGGCCGAGCGTCTCGATCTCCTTCTCCGAGAGGGGCTCCGACCGGGCGAGCACATCGTCGACGGCGAGGGTCGCGGTCAGGGCGATCTGACCCAGGATCGTGCCGCCCGCGGCATGCCCGACACGCAGTGACGAGGCGGTCACGAGCGCGTCGGCGCGACGGCGGAGCGCGGCGGTGCGCTTCGCGAACGTCGCAAGATCCAGCGGTTTCTCGGGGGCACCGCGCTCGTGCACGCGGGTCGACGGGTCGAGGAGCTCGCGCGTGAGCACCTGTTCCTCGTGCGCGAGCTTGAGGCTCTCCTTGCGGATCGTCGACCAGTCCTTGTGCAGCCTCCCTTTCACGTCTTTCGCGACGCTCCGCGCGCGGCCCGTGGCCCTCCGGTCGAGCTCGGCCCCGGCGATGTCGACATGCGCCTCGAGGATGTCGAGCTCGAGGACGACGCGGGCGAGCTCGAGCCGGGCGCGGGAGAAGGTGCGTCGACGGGTGCGTTCTCGCGCGAGATAACGCGCCCAGAGCACCATCAGGAACAGCCCGACGAGCAGGGGCAGGGCCGCGAGGGAAACCCACAGGACGGGGGAACGGGGACCCCCGTCGAACGCCCGCGACGCCGCCGTCAGCGCCGCGCCGACGACGGCGCCAGGCCCCTGACCCTGCGTCACGTTGTTGAGGAAGGCCTCGCGGATGTCGACGGCCGCCGAGTAGTTCGGGTTCCAGCCGTCTCCGTCGAGACGCTTCGCCACAGAGGCGCGAGACGCCTCGGGGAGGACCAGATCGGGATCGTCGGGGTCGATGCCCACCGACACCATGACGTCGGCGCCGCGCGGGAGCTCTCCGTTCTCGTACTCGTCCCAGGTGAGCTCCCGCTCCACGACCAGGACCGTGAACGGCTCGTAGCTCAGGGCGCGGCCCCGGGCTGCGGCATCCACGGTCTCCTGGGTGATGCCGTACGGGAGGTCACCCTCGACGACGAAGGTGATCGGCTGGTCGGGCTGGGCGAGGATGTGGGCCTGCGCCACCTGGGCCAGCCCCGCGGAGAGCGCCGCGAGGGCGATCGCGACGACGGGCACCAGCCATTTCGAGCGGTACAGCACGTTCTTGCGTCGACCTGTGTCCCCCATATGTCGATGCTATGCGCCGCCTCCGCTGCCGACCGGTGGGCGGCTCGCTGCCCCTGAGCCGTGAGCCGGGGGCGTCGACGACGGTCATCGTGACCCGACCGCCTCTCGGGCCACCGCCACCGCATTCGCGGCGCGGACCACGGCGTTCACCGTGGCGGCGAGGACGGAGTCGTCGCGCCCGGCCGCCCACGCGGGGCCGTGGGGGCCGCGGTACTCGAGCAGCGTGAGGGCCTCGGCATCCGCTCCCGCCCGCAGCGAACTCTGGTGCAGCGCCAGGATCTCGAGCTCCAGCCCCGCCCCGGCGAGGGCGTCGACCAGCGCGTCGACGGGGCCCGTCTCCGAGGCGCCGTGATGCTCTGCGCCGTCGACCGTGAGCGTCACCTCGGCGCGTCCGTCGACCCGGACGGACGACACCCGCACCGCCTCGTCGGGCCCCGCGAGGTAGGCCGCGACGAAGATCGCCCAGATGTCGTCGGCCGCGACCTCGTCTCCGGTGCGGTCGGTGTGCCGCTGCACCTGGTGCGACAGATCGATCTGCAGGCGGCGGGGGAGCTCGAGGCCGTACTCCGTCTCGAGCAGGTACGCGATGCCGCCTTTGCCCGACTGGGAGTTGACGCGGATGACCGCGTCGTAGGTGCGCCCGATGTCGGCCGGGTCGATCGGCAGATACGGCACGCGCCACGCGATCTCGCGCTCCTCGCGCCCCTCGGCGGCGGCGCGGGCGCGGTGCTCGGCGAAGCCTTTGCGGATGGCATCCTGGTGCGTCCCGCTGAAGGCCGTGTGCACGAGGTCGCCGACATAGGGATGCCGAGCGGGGATGTCGAGACGATTGCAGTGCTCCACGGTCCGGCGGATCCCGTCGATGTCCGAGAAGTCGATCATCGGATCCACGCCCTGGGCGTGCAGGTTCAGGGCCAGGGTGACGAGATCGACGTTGCCGGTGCGCTCGCCGTTGCCGAAGAGACAGCCCTCCACCCGCTGCGCCCCGGCGAGAACAGCCAGCTCGGCGCAGGCGACGCCCGTGCCGCGGTCGTTGTGCGGGTGCACGGAGAGGATCACGGCATCCCGCCGGGCGAGGTGGGTGTGCATGTACTCGATCTGGTCGGCGTACACGTTCGGGGTGGCGATCTCGACCGTCGCGGGCAGGTTCAGGATGACGGGGCGATCGGGCGTGGCATCCCACAGCTCGGTCATCGCGTCGCAGACCTCGAGGACGTAGTCGGGTTCGGTCAGGGTGAACACCTCGGGGGAGAACTCGAACCGCACGTTCGGGAGGTGCCCCGCGAGCTCCCAGACGTCGCGGCCCCCGGCGAGGATGAGCTCGCGCAGCTCGTCGCGGTCTTTGCCGAGCACGGTCTCGCGCCAGGTCGGAGCCGTCGCGGTGTACAGGTGGATGACGACGTCGTTCCGGATGCCGCGGATCGAGGCGACCGTGCGTTCGATGAGGTCGCGGCGCGCCGGGGTGAAGACGACGATCGTGACGTCGTCGGGGGCGATGTCACTCTCGGCGATGAGCCGGACGAAGTCGAAGTCGGTCTGCGAGGCCGAGGGGTAGCCGACCTCGATCTCGGTGTAGCCCATCCGCACCATGAGGTCGAAGAAGAGGCGCTTGCGCTCGGGGTCCATGGGTTCGGAGAGGGCCTGGTTGCCGTCGCGCAGGTCGACGGGGACCCAGAGCGGGGCCGCGGTGATCCGGCGCGTCGGCCACCGACGTTCGGTGTCGGTCAGCGGGATGTCGACTCGCGAGTAGACGTCGGTGTAGCGGTGCGAGGGCATGCCGGAGGGGCGCTGCCTGTTCCAGGTGGTCATGTTTCTCGGTTCCTCGGGGTGTCGCGGGGGCGACCGGCGCAGCGTGCGGCTCCACGACGGGGAGCCGGTCTGGTCAGGCCCCGTCGTGGCGACGAAGAAGAAGGAATCCGCGGAGAAGCATGGGGAGACGGTAGCATAAGTCCTCAGACAAGTTGAGGAGTCAGGATGCCGGATCTCAGACGTGTGCCCCTCGCCGACCAGGCGGCCGACGTGCTGCTCGCGCGCATCCGTGCGGGGGAGTGGGCGCTCGGCGCCAAGCTCCCGGGGGAGACGACGCTCGCGCCGCAGCTGGGCGTGGGGCGCTCGACCGTTCGCGAGGCGATCCGCCAGTTGGCCGGTCGCGGCGTGCTCGACTCGCGACACGGATCGGGCGTGTACGTCACCGCCGTCGACGTTCCCGAGGACTGGGAGCAGGTGCTCCGTCGCGCCGACATCGTCACCGTGCTCGAGGCGAGAACGGCGATCGAGGTCGAGGCGGCCGCGCTCGCCGCCGCACGGCGGACCCCGGCCGACATCCGCGTCATCAAGCGCGCCCTGGCGCAGCGCACCGCGCCGGGGCAGAGCATCGAGGAGCACGTGGATGCCGACGCGGTGCTGCACCGCGCGATCGTCGTCGCCGCGCACAACGAGGTGCTCACCGAGATGTTCGACGGCTTCGTCCCGCGCGTGCGCCGCGCGATGGTCGACATGCTGCGTCTGCGCCCCGCGGCGGACGAGTCCGCCGACCAGGACGCCCACGCGGACGTCGTCGCCGCGATCGTCGGACGCCGGGCCGACCTCGCCGCGGCCGCGACCCGTGCGCACCTCGACGCGTTGAAGGCGGGGTTCGCCTGACGCGCGATCTCCACCCTTTCTCCACCCCGGCGGAGGAGTTCGAGCGACCGCGCGGAGACGAGTCTCGAAGCATGAACCTCGAAACTCTCGCGGACATCGTCCTCATCGTCCTGCTCGTCGGCTGGCTCGGGTACCGACAGACCACGTGGCGTCCGGTTTCCCCGGCGAAACTGTGGCGCACGCCGCTCATCCTCGCGGCCCTGGGCGTCGTCAACCTGGGGCGGGGAGACCTCGCGATCGGCGGCCTCGACGTCGCCGTCCTCGTGATCGAACTCGTCCTCGCCCTCGGCGTCGGCGCGTGGATGGGCGCGCTCGCGCACTTCCGCCCGCTGGAGCAACGCGTTACGGGCCGTCGCGGCGAGGGAGCGGTCGTCGAATCCCGCACCGGGTGGTGGGGGCTGGCCCTATGGGCGGCGCTTCTGCTCATCCGTGTCGGCATCGACGTCGCCGCCACGGCGATGGGTGCCCACGCGGTCACCGGCGCCGGCGTCATCCTGCTCGTCTTCGCCGCGAACCGCGCCGCTCGCAACGTCGTGCTGGGAGCCCGTCTCGGACACCTTCCCGTCGGCGGTGCGCGCCCTCCGCGCATCACCGCGCGATGATGGTGCCGTGACTCCCCGCCCGACCGCCTTCGGAGCGGCGCTGACCGTCTTCGGTGCGGCGCTGTGCACCTGGGGTCTGTTCAGCGCACCGCGCCCGCCGTGGGCCCTGGTCCTGGCGCTCCTCGCTCTCGCGTCGTGGCTCGTGCGGACCGCTCTCGTCTTCGTGGACCGGCCGGCTGCGGCGCGGGCCGCGCGCGTCGCCGCGCTGTACGCCGTCGGCGCGGGTGCCTTCGCGGGGACATCGACCGGCGCCAACTCGCTGATTCCCGCGGCCGTGTGCGCCATGGTGCTCGTCGCCGACCAAGCGGTGTCGATCGTCGCGGCGGCGGTCACCGCGTGTGGCGGTGCGGCACTGGTGGCGGCGGGCGCCCTCCTCTGGCCGACGTCGGTGCAGGCTCTCGCCGGGATGATCGCCGCGGTGCTCGTCGGAGCGCTCGCCGGCTTCAGCCGTCGACAGGGTGCGCAGGCCCGACGGCGCGAAGCGCTCCTCGCGGAACGCGAGCGCGCCCTTCGTGACGAGGCCGGGCGCAACGCGCTCGCGCGCGATCTCCACGACGTCCTCGCGCACACGCTCGGTGGGCTGGTCGTGCAGTTGGATGCCGCTGAGGCGCTCCTCGAGGCGGGGGACGCGTCGTCCGCCCACCGTCGAGTGACCTCGGCGCGCGAGCTCGCGGCATCCGGTCTCGGCGAGGCGCGTCGCGCCGTCGCCGCCCTGCGTCGACCACGGGAGCCGGGAGTCGAGGCCGCCGACCGTGAGCCGGTCGCGTCGGTCGACCTCGACCGTCGCCTCGACGAACTCGTCGAGATGCATCGCGCGCTCGGGGGCGAGATCGCCTGGGAGCGCTCGGGTACTCCCGCGCCCCTCGACCCGGCGCAGGCGGACGCCCTGCACCGCGCCCTGCAGGAAGCGCTCAGCAATGTCCGACGCCACGCCCCGGGGTGCGGGGTCACCGCGCGTCTCGCCTGGCGACCCGGCGCGGTGCGCCTCAGCATCGAGAACCCGTTGCCATCTTCGCCGCCACCCGCGCCGAGCGCCGCGCCGGGTTTCGGCCTCCGGGGTATGCGGGAACGTGTGGACGCCCTCGCCCTCGGCGGGACGGTGACGGCCGGGCCCGCGGCGGGATCCTTCGTCGTCAGAGTCGAGGAGGTGCTCGCGTGAGCGACGAGCCACCGATCCGCGTGCTCGTCGCGGACGATCAGGCGATCGTTCGGGACGGACTGGCGACGGTTCTCGCGCTCCTGCCCGACGTGGAGGTCGTCGGCACCGCCGCGGACGGCGAAGAGGCCGTCGCGCTGGCCGTGCAACGGCATCCCGACGTCGTCCTCATGGATCTCCGGATGCCGCGCCTGGACGGCGTCGCGGCCACCGCCCGACTCGCCGTCGATGTTCCGCGAGCCGCGGTGCTCGTGCTGACGACGTTCGCCGACGACGAGTCCATCGTCGCGGCGCTCACCGCGGGCGCGAAGGGATATCTCACGAAGGATGCCGGTCGCGCCGAGCTGGCGGCGGCGGTGCGGTCGGTCGCCCGAGGGCAGGCGACCTTCAGCGCCGAGGTGGGCGCGACCATCGTGGGTTCCCTGACCCGCCCGCGGACCGCGACGTTGCCGACGGAGGAGCTCGCCACGCGCTTCCCCCGGCTGACCCGGCGCGAGATCGACGTGCTCGCCCTGCTGGTCGAGGGGTGCACGAACGCCGAGATCGCGGAGCGCCTGTTCGTCGAGGTGTCGACCGTGAAGACGCACGTGAACGCCCTGTTCGCCAAACTCGGCGTGCGAGACCGTCGCGCCGCGGTGGCGCTGGCCCGAGGCTGACGCCGAGCGTGGAGGGGTGCGGGATCGCGCTCGTCCGCGTCGAGGCGCGCGTCCCCTACGCTCGAGGGAACGTCCGCTTCCCGCCCCGAGAGGAGACGTCGTGCTCGGAGAGTTCGCGCGAAGCTCCTCCCTGCCGCACATCGAGGCGCGACGGTCGTGCCGAGAGATCTCGTGTTACCGACCGCACACCCATGCGGCGTTCTCGATCGGGGTGATCGAGAGCGGGACGTCGGTGTTCTCCGGGCTTCTCGGCGGCGCCGTGCGGCTTCACCCGGGTGATGTGATCCTCATCGGTGCCGACCAGGTGCACGCCTGCAACCCCGACGCCGGAGCGTGGGAGTACCGCATGATCCACGCCGATCAGGAGTGGGCGGCGACCGTAGCCGCGAGCGTCGGCGCCGAAACGCTGCTCTCGGGGGTGACTCTCGTTCGCGACGGTGGTCTGTTCGAGCGCTGCGTGCGCTGGAGCGACGCGATCTTCGCGGACGCGGATGCCGCAACCCTCGCCGCCGCATTCGGGGAGGCGCTCTCGACCGCGCTCCAGGCGTCGCCCGAGCACACCGTCGCCGGTGCCGGCGATCCCGACCTCCTCGAACGTCTCGGGCCGGTGCTGGATCGCCTGCGCGACGACGAGCGGACCCCGCGCCTGGCGGAACTCGGCGGGATGATCGGACTCTCGCCCTTCCAGCTCACGCGCGCCGTCACCCGCGCGACCGGGCTCTCGCCGGTGGCCTGGCGGCACAACGCGCGCATCCAGCGCGCGCGTCTGCTCCTGCGGGAGGGGCGTTCGATCGCCGACACCGCGCACGAGACCGGCTTCGCGGACCAGAGCCACTTCCATCGCGTCTTCCGCGCGCACGTCGCGGCGACGCCGAGCGCGTATCGCCGACCCGCCTGAATCCCGGCGCCGGCACCTCCCCGCCGGGATCGACTGCAAGAACGTTCAAGACGGCGCGTCCCGCGTCGCGGATGCTGATGCGATCGATCGGATCGGCGCGGGGAGCGGTATGGAACAGTTCGTGGCGGTCGCCGCCGCCCACTTCGTGGCACTCCTCATCCCCGGGGTCGACTTCTTCCTGATCTCGCGCACGGCCCTGGTCGGCGGCCGCCGCAGCGCCGTCGGGGTGTGCGCCGGGATCGCCGCTGCCAACGGGATCTTCATCGTCGCGGCCTTCGGCGGGCTGTCCCTCATCTCGCACCCCACCGTGATTGCCGGCGTGCAGCTGGCGGGCGGAGGCTTCCTGGCGTACATCGGCGTCGCCTTCTTCCGATCGTCGGCGCACATGTCGCTCACCGCGGGAACGCGAGCAGCTCCGACGAGCGGAGCGAGGAGCCTCGCTCTCGGGTTGGCCTCGGGGCTCATGAATCCGAAGAACGCGCTGTTCTACGTCAGCCTCGCGTCCGTCGTCGCGGGTGCGGCCCCCTTCGTCCTCGTCGGCTACGGCGTGTGGATGGTGGCCGTGGTCTTCGTCTGGGACGTGCTGATCGCCGTGGCGTTGGGCTCGCGACGCGTTCTGCTCCGGGTCGGCCCGGCGGTGCCGTGGCTGGCGCGCGCCGCGGGGGTGTTCCTGGTGATCTTCGGCGTCGTGATGCTCGTCGCGTCAGTGCGAGCGCTGGTCGGCGGCGCCTGACCCGCTCCCCGATTCCTCGCCCCGGAGCGACGCGACGAAATCGAGCTTGTCGAGCACCGGATCCGGCAGGAGGAAGGGGTAGAGGTCGTCCTTGCCCATCGACCGGTTGACCATGTTCAGGGCGCTCGTGAGCGGCATCCAGACGCCCGTCACCAGGGTGCGGAAGGGGACGGATGCCGACGAGTCGACGTGCAGGAGACCGTTGACGGCGGCCGTCTCGAGGGTGTCGGTGATGTGGAGGTAGTGCGCCCAGGTCTCGGCGAAGTCCTCGTAGGGGTGCATGGTGGCGTAGGTGGAGATGAAGCGCTCGGGCCAGTCGGCCGGGGGACCCTCGGAGTAGTGGCGGTCGATCTCGGCCTGGTAGTCGGCGGTCTCGTCGCCGAAGAGCGCGCGCGCCTCGCTGAGGCGGTCGGTGCCCTCGACGAGGATCCACTCGAAGTAGTGTCCGCTCTCGTGCCGGAAGTGGCCGAGCATCGTGCGATACGCCTCGCCCAACTGCTCCTGCACCCGGACGCGGTAGGCATCGTCACTCTCGGCGAGGTCGATCGTGATCACCCCGTCCGCGTGCCCGATCGTGACGTCCTCGGCGACGCTCGACAGCAGGTCGAAGCAGAGGCCGCGCTCGGGGTCCTCGGCCTTGCCGACGACGGGGAAACCGAGACGGTCGAGCTCGACGAGCAGCCAGCGCTTCGCACGTTCGGCGACGGGGTACTGCGAGAGGCCCTTCGCGTCGGCGTCGTTCGGGCGCACGCGCGTGAGATCGCAGGCCGAGCACTGGCCTCCCTCGACGGGCGCGAGCCACGTGCAGCCGGACAGGTTCAGGTTGCGGCAGACGTGCCAGGTTCGTTCCTCCGCGTCGACGTACCGGCCGCTCTCGTCGACCGGGACGATCTCGGCCTCGTCGCGCGAGAAGCCGAGAGGGGTGTGGCATGAGACGCAGACCGAGTTCTCGAACGTGAGCGCGTTCCTGCACACGCGGCATCGGAAGGATTTCACCCCTCGAGCCTGACACGGGCGCCCCGCCCTGCGGGATGGGGTTGCGCGGTCTTCCTAGAATCGTGGGGTCGCCCACCGGAAGGACTCCCGTGACCCCCACCCCGGCCGGATCCCTCGCGCGACGGGTGCTGTGGCATCCGTTCCCGTGGGCAGTCGTCTGCTTCGCGGGGGCAGTGGTGCTGTTCGGCCTCGGTCAGGAGTTCGGGGGCTTCCTGCTCTCGCTCGTTGCGGGATGGGCGCTGGCGCAGACGCTTCTGTACGCGCTCGCGTTCCTGCGGAAGCGTGCGGTGTCGGTGGCGGTGCATCTCGCGCTGGGGATCGCCGCCGGGTTCGCGGTCTTCCTGGTCGTGCAGCCGGGGGACTGGCCCGTGGCGGTACCGCCGACCGTGCGCTCGACCCTCTCGTTCGCGATGGCGCCCTTCGCGGGTTGGATCTGGCTCTCGTTGGTCGGGCGAGTGACCGCGGCCGTCCAGGCGACCTCGGACAAGCGGGCCGCTCAGCTCGTCGAGCCCGAATGGGAGCGCGCGGGCGGCGAGTGGACGCTCCGGCTCCCCGTCGTGCCGCTCCGACGCTCGACGTACCTCGCGGTCGGCGCGGTGCTCGGCGTGCTGGCGGCCGGAGCGATGGCGACGTTTGTGCTTGTCTTCGCCGACCTCGCGCAGAGGCTCGGCCCGATGGCGATGCTCCTCGTGCTCGGATGGGCGGTGGGGTTGCCCGTGTACCTGGTGGTCGGCGCTCTCGCGCGAGCGCGCACGACGACGGTGGAGCTGTGCCTCAGCGCGGAGCGCGTGCGGGTGCGGACCATCGACGGCGTCACGCTGATGGATGCCGGACTCGACGGCATCCGGACCCTCGTCGTGTCGTCGCGCAACGCACCGACGCGGATCGTCGTGCGTCCGGTCGAGGGGCCGGGACTCGTGCTGCTGGTGGGCATGGCGCGCCGACCGAAGGGGACGGCGCCCACCGTTCCCGAGCTGCCGCGGCGCCTGCGACATGCGATCGAGGAAGCCGGACTCGAGGCGACCGCGGGTCGGCGAGCGCGCGCAGGCGAGGTGACGCTGGAGCGCTCAGCCGGATAATGGCCGGATGACCACCGCCCGCATCGTCGTCCTCTTCGCCGTCGCCGCCCTGGCCGAGATCGGTGGGGCGTGGCTCATCTGGCAGGCCGTGCGCGAGAACCGCGGATGGTGGTTCGCGCTGCTGGGCATCGTCGCGCTCGGCGCGTACGGGTTCTTCGCGGCCCTGCAGCCGGAGGCGAACTTCGGCCGCGTGCTCGCCGCCTACGGGGGAGTGTTCATCGCGGGCTCCCTCGCGTGGGGGATCGTCGTCGACGGCTTCCGCCCCACGACCTGGGACTACGTCGGGTCGGCGATCGCGCTCGTCGGTGCAGTGATCATCATGTTCGCGCCGGGACAGGCGACCGCGGGGGAGGTCTCGTGACGGATGCCGCGCCTCGGCGTCGAGCCCGCTGCCCCGGCGCGTGAGCCCGCCGCCCCGCCCCTCACGCTCCGCCTGGCGAGACGCGCAGCGAGATGCGGGGCGACCGGCGCGTGAGCCCGCCGCCCCGCCCCGCCGTCACTCGTAGCGCAGCGACTCCACGGGGTCGGCTCGCGCGGCCCGCGCCGCCGGGAGCGTCCCCGCGAGGAACGCGATGCCCATCACCGCGACGGTGGTCACGAGGATCGACACCGGGTCGAACGCGATCAGCTGCAGCCCGGGCAGGTCGCTGAACAGGCTCGCCGCGAGCTGCGCGCTCACCGCCGTGCCGACGCCGATCGCGATGATCGCGCCGAGCGCGCTGCCGAGGAATCCGATGAAGATCGCCTCGAGACTGAACAGCGAGAAGACACGCCCACTGCCCATGCCCATCGCCTTCATCAGACCGATCTCGCGGGTGCGCTCCTGCACCGACATGAGCAGGGTGTTCACGATGCCGAAGCTCGCCGCCAGCAGCGCGATGATCGCGAACGCGTTCAGCACGAGGACGATGCCGTTGATCACCGACTCGAACGTGCCGAGCTGGTCCGCCACCGTCGTGCCGGTGTACCCGGCGGCGGTCAGGGCCGTCTTGACCTCGTCGATCTGGGCGGAGGTCGCCGTCGACGACACCGTCGCGCTCGCCGCCGCGTAACGGTCGAGCTGGTCGGCGGGCACCCCCGTGTTCTGCAGCGTGAACAGGGTCTTCTCGAGCGCGGAGTTCGTCGTGAGCGAGGTCGTCCCGCCGAACGCGTCCTCGGTCACCCCGCTGACCGTCGCCTCGACGAGGTGCGGCGTGCGCACCGGATCGGTCACCGAGATCGTCACGGTCGCGCCCACGGCATCCGCCGCATCGGCGAAGCCGAGGGGCGTCACCAGTGCCGACGGGAGCGCGACCTGCAGCGTGTCGGAGCCGTCGTCGGGCGCCGACCCGGCGGCGATCTGGGGAGTCTGCCCGGCGACCAGGCTCCCCACCTGGGCCACGTACGGGTCCCCACCGGTGGCCTGCACGTAGTCGATGGACACCGAGGTCACCGGGACGACCTTCTCCACCCCCGTGATCGCCGCGATGTCGGCGATGTCCTGATCGGTGAGCGCGGTCACTTCCGCCGTGGCACCGGGGCGGCCCCCGGGTTGCGACGCCGAGGCGACGGCATCCGGATCGTACTTCTGCGGCCCGGTCGAGGCGGCGGCGGTGGTCTTCGTCACCGTCAGTACGTCGGAGGCCCCCATCGCGGAGACGGTGCTGTCGATGAACGCGTTGATGCCGGTGCCGAGCCCGTTCGTGATCGTGAGGGTGAAGGCGCCGACGAAGATCGCGAGCACGGTGAGGATCGTGCGGGTCTTCGAGCGGAAGGTGTTGGCGACGGCCGTGGAGACGAGGTCGACGGTTCTCATGCGGCGCTCCGTTCGTCGGCGACGATGAGGCCGTCGCGGATCTGCACGCGCCGATCGCAGCGCGCGGCGAGCTCTTCGTCGTGGGTGACGACGATGAGGGTGATGCCGTGCTCGCGATGGAGGCGGAAGAGGATGTCCTCGACCACGGCGCCGGTCGCCGTGTCGAGATTGCCGGTGGGCTCATCGGCGAAGATCACTCGCGGGTCGTTCACCAGGGCTCGCGCGATCACCGCACGTTGCTTCTGTCCGCCCGAGAGGGCGGTGGCCTTGTTGCGGGCCTTGTCGGCCATGTCGAGTTCGGCGAGCGCCGCCTTCCCGCGCCGGGCGCGCTCGGCGCGGCCCACGCCGGCGATCTTCAACGGCAGCACGACGTTGTCGAACACCGAGGCACTGGGGGTGAGGAAGAACTGCTGGAACACGAACCCGAACGTCTGGTTGCGCGTGCGGTTCAGCCGACGACCGCGCAGGGTCGTGGCATCCACTCCGTCCAGGCGCACGGTGCCCCGGGTCGGTGCGTCCATGAGGGCGAGCAGGTGCATGAGGGTCGATTTGCCCGATCCGCTCTTGCCGACGATCGCGATGCTCTCGCCGCGATGGATGTCGAGGGTCACCCCGCGCAGGGCGTCGAAGCGCGCGGAGCCGCGCCCGTACGACTTGTGCAGATCGGTGACCGAGAGGAGCGGGGGAGGAGGGTCGGATGCCATGCCCCCACCCTCGCGTCGAGAGCCGGTGCCGCGCGTCCCACCGGTGGGGCAACCGCCTCCCCCGGGTGGGGTATTCGCGACCGCCCCCGTCGGGCGATGGCCGGGGGCGGCCGGACGCGCGAGACTGGAGGGGTGAGGCCCGAGGAGACGAACGATGGCGCGCCGCGCTGGCCGTGGGCCGGTCGCCCGTGGGTGATCGACGCCTTCGTCGTGTTCCTCGTCGCCGGTCCCGCCTTCGCACCGATTCCTTTCGCCGAGATGCGCCCCTCGAGCCCCCTCGCGTTCGCTCTCGTGGTCCTGCCCGCGCTCGCCCTGCCGTTCCGGCGTCGCGCGCCGCGAGTGGTGCTCACAGTCTGCGTGGCCGCGTGGGCCGCGGCGCTGGCGCTCGGCACGCTCTCTCCGGGCGGGGCGGTCGCCATGGTCGTCGCGACCTACGGCGTGGCCCACCGCACGCCGCGGCGGCCCTCGATCATCGCGACGGCCGCCGCCGTGATCGTGGTGCTGTCGACGGGCGTGATCGTCTCCCTCGTGACGGGCATGGACACCCGCGTGCTCCAGGTGGCCCTCTCGCTCTCGCTCGCCGGGGCCCTCGGCGACGCGGCGCGCTCGCGCCGCGCCTACGTCGAAGCCGTCGTCGAGCGCGCCCGCCGCGCCGAGGAGACGCGCGAGTCCGAGGCGCGCCGCCGCGTCACCGAGGAACGGCTGCGCATCGCGCGCGACCTGCACGATGCCGTCGCGCATCGCATCTCGGTGATCAGCCTGAACGCCGGGGTCGCGACCTCGATGCTCGAGACGCGTCCCGACCGCGCGCGTGACGCCCTGGCGACGATCCGCACCGCCTCGCGCGACGTGCTCGGCGAGATCGGCACGATGATGAGCGTGCTGCGCGCCCCCGACGACGCTCCGGTCCTCATCCAGCCGGGGCTCGCGCGGGTGCCCGAGATCGTCGAGTCGGTGCGTGTCGCCGGCTGGGACGTCGTGGTGCGCGACGAGATCGGGACGGATGCCGAGGCCGCCGGCATCCCGCTCGGGGTCGACATCGTGGCCTACCGCGTCGTGCAGGAGGGGCTCACGAACGCGCTCAAGCACGGCACGACCCGCCGCGCACACGTGTTGCTGCGCCGGGACGGAGAGGAGCTGGAGGTGGTCGTGACGAACCCGATCGAGCGGGTGCCCGAGGCGACCGACGAGGGTCTTCCCCCGTCGGGTTTCGGTCTGGTCGGACTGCGCGAGCGCGTCGACGCGGTACGGGGCACCCTCGACGCGGGTCTCGCCCCCGGCGGCTACCGCCTCGCCGCGCGGCTGCCCCTGCCCGCCCGCGTGGAGGCGACGCCGCGCGTGCTCTCGGGGGAGCGACCCTCGTGACGACCGTCATCGTCGTGGACGATCAGGCGCTCATCCGGACGGCCGTGCGCGACCTTCTGGATGCGGCGGACGGCATCTCGGTCGTCGGGGAGGCGGTCGACGGCGAGGCCGGGGTCGAGCTCGCGCGGCGGCTCCGCCCCGACGTCGTGGTCTCGGACATCCGGATGCCGCGTCGAGACGGCATCGAGCTGACCGCGCTCATCTGCGCCGACCCCGCGCTCGCCGAGACCCGCGTGCTGATCCTCACGACCTTCGAGGAGGACGACTACGTCGTCTCCGCCCTCCGCGCCGGCGCGAGCGGCTTCATCGGCAAGGGCGCCGAGCCCGACGACATCGTTCGGGCGGTGCTGTCGGTGCACGAGGGCGGGGCGCTGCTCTCGCCCGCCGCGACCCGCGCGCTGATCGAGAAGTACGTGCGAACCACGGGGTCGCCGGACGTGCCGGCCCCCGTCTCGCTGGAGGGTCTCACCGAACGCGAGCGCGAGGTGCTGCTGCACGTCGCGCGCGGGCGCTCCAACGACGAGATCGCCGCGCACCTGTACATCTCGCCGCACACCGCGAAGACGCACGTGAAGAACACGATGCTGAAGCTCGGCGCGCACGACCGCGCCCAGCTCGTGATCGCGGCATACGAGAGCGGGTTGCTCGCGCCGGGGCGCTGACGGCTCGGCCCGCGGAGCGCGAGACTGACCCTATGACCATTCCCTCCGGTGATCCGACGACCCGTCTTTCCGCCGTCCTGGCGGCCATCGACGCCGACCATCCGCTCAAGACGCCGCTGCATTACAACGTCGGGCACGTCGCCCCGCGCCTCGACCGCCTCGAAGCGAAGATCGCATACGTCGCGGAGTACATCGCCTTCCTCGAGCAGCGGATCGCCGCGCTCGAGGCGCGTCTCGACGCGGGCTCGGTGGGCTGACCCCACCTCACGCCCCTCATGCGTGGAAGCGCGCCCCCTTCGTGATCCGGTCGACGGCGTTGCGCGGTCCCCGGAGGGCGATCCCCACGAGGTCGAGGTCGGCGGCGGCCACCGCCGCGACGGCCGCGCGATTCGCCGCGTCGTGCGAGGTCGAGAACAGCTCGCGCGTGTACAGCGCCAGGGTGACGTCGTCGCGCGACGCGGCCTTCGCCCGAGCGCGGGCGAGGGTCTCGGCATCCGCGGTCATCACCATGACGGGTTGACGGAGCATCGGCGAGTAGGTCGTGCCGTCGGCGTCGCGATACGGCTCGCCGACGAGGTCGGGGGCGCTCGTGGCGATGCCGCTCATCACGAACGCGGTGACGTTGAGTTCCTGCCAGGGGGCGAGGTCGTCGGCGAGCACCACGACCACCTTCGTGTCGAACAGGGGAGCGGGAGAGGCATCGGTCATGACTCCACCCTCGTCCCGCGGCGTCGGGGGTGTCTTGTACGTTTCTTGCATGGGTGATCGGGTGCGGGCGTGGCATCCCGACGTCCCGATGCTGCGCGAGGTGTACCACGCGAGCTTCGCGCACAGCTACCCGCCGCACACGCACGACGACTGGGCCGTGATGCTCGTCGATCGCGGTGCCGTGACGTACTCCCTCGACCGCGCCGAGCATCAGGCGACGCCGACGGCGCTGACCCTGCTGCCGCCCGGGATCGCGCACGACGGTCGTCCGGCGGTCGACGGCTCGGGCTACCGCAAGCAGGTGCTGTATCTGCGGGGCGACTGGCTCGACGCCGGCGTCGCCGCGCGGATCGCGGATCGCCCCACGCTGACGAACGCCCCGGCGCAGACCGCGGCACGACGCGTGCACGCGGCGCTCGCCCACCCGGGCGACGAGATGGCCGCCGAGCACTGGCTGCTCACCGTCCGCGACGCCGTGCTCACCCACGCCGGCGCGTCGGCACCCCCGCGCCGGGATGCGCCGCTCGCCCGGCGCCTGCGCGCGATGCTCGATGACCGCTACACCGAGTCGTTCACGATCGCCGCGGCCGCGGCAGAGCTCGGCGCGCACCCCGATCATCTCGTCCGGGTGTTCTCGGCCACGTACGGCATCGCGCCGCACCGCTACCTCGTCGGCCGCCGGGTCGACGCCGCGCGTCGTCTGCTGGGGGAGGGATGCCGGCCGGCCGATGTCGCGGCCCGCACCGGCTTCCACGATCAGGCCCACCTCGCGCGGCACTTCCGCCGCGTGTGGGGTGTGACGCCGGGCGCGATCCGCGCGGCCTAGACGCGACGCGCGTCCGCCGCCTCGGTCAACCCCGCCATCCACGACGCCATGCGGTCCTGGCCCGCGCTCGTGTCGAGCTCGTCGCGCAGCTCGGGATGCTCTCTCCAGAACCGGAGCACGACGTAGACGAGCCACGCGTGCGACGCGAGCGAGTCGACGGGGACGTGGTGTTCCTCCACCACGCCGTCGGCGTCCGCGGCGTGGAGCTTCAGCTCGGGCACCGTGTTCCCGCGCCGTGCGTCGACGAGCCCGCCCGGTACGACATCGACGATCGCGTCCCACGGCCAGGAGCGGTCGAACTCGCCGCGATCGAACGAGTACAGGGTGACGCCGGAGCGGCCCACCACCAGGCCGCGCGGACGCCGCGCGAACCACCGTGCACGCCCGCGCACCGCGAGCGAGTTCGCGCCGGCGAGAGCGACGATCACCGCGGCCAGCGTCAGCGGCACAAGGAAGACGAGAACGAGCAGCGACTGGCCGCCCGCCACGATGCAGCGGACGATCAGGATGCCGCACGCCGCCGTCGTCACCAGGCCGCCCCCGAGCAGCCACAGGCACGACCACAGCGAAGGGGCGCGCTGCCGGAAGAACGACACCCACGAGTCGGCGGGTCGCGTCTCGGCGCGCGTGAGCGCGAGCGCGTTCACGAACTCGGGCAGCGCGCGCTCGCCGCCCGCACGCTCGCCCCCGACCGCGACCACCGCGAGGAACCCGAGGAGCACCAGCGCGAGGATCGTCCCGAGGACGGTCTGCTCGCCGAGGACGGCGCCCCACAGCGCCGCCGAGAGCGCGAGACAGCACACGACGAGCACGCTGGTGATGGGCCGCGACCGCGGCCGCGCCGGGCGAAGGTTCCAGCCGGACGGCAGGGGGTACGGAGCCAGCGGGACGCTCATGGGTCCATCTCAGCATCGATCCGTGGCCCTCGGTGGGTCCGTCTCCCCGCTCGCGGACGGGCGTAGCGTGAGGGGTACCGCACGTTCGTCGAAAGGACTCCCGTGACCACCGTCGCTGAGAACATCGTCGCCTCCCTCCGCCGCCACAACATCGAACGGGTCTATGGCCTCCCCGGTGATTCGCTGAACGGCTTCACGGATGCCATCCGCCGAGACGGCGTGATCCGGTGGCAGCACGTGCGGCACGAGGAGGGAGCGGCTTTCGCGGCCGCGGCCGAGGCCGAGCTGACCGGCGAGCTCACGGTGTGCGCAGGCAGCTGCGGGCCGGGAAACCTCCACCTCATCAACGGTCTCTACGACGCCAACCGCTCGAGGGTTCCGGTCCTGGCGATCGCCGCGCACATCCCGACGGCCGAGATCGGCACGAACTACTTCCAGGAGACGCACCCGCAGGAGTTGTTCCGCGAGTGCTCCGTCTACGTCGAGTACGTCGCCGACCCCGTGCAGATGCCGCGCCTGCTCGAGATCGCGATGCGCGAGGCGATCGAGAAGCGCGGGGTCGCGGTGCTCGTCATCCCCGGAGACGTGCTGCTGGCGAAGGCCAAGAACGAGCGGGTCGTCGCGATCGAGCGTGCGAGCCCTCGCATCCTTCCCTCTGAAGAGGAGCTTCGACGCACGGCCGAGGTGCTCAACGCCGCCCAGAAGGTCACGATCCTGGCGGGTGCCGGAGTCGCCGGGGCACACGACGAGGTCGTCGCCCTCGCCGAGCGTCTGCAGGCCCCGGTGGTGCACTCGCTCCGCGGTAAGGAGCACATCGAATGGGAGAACCCGTACGACGTCGGGATGACCGGACTCCTCGGCTTCTCGTCGGGCTACCGCGCGATGGAAGACGCCGACGTGGTGCTCATGCTCGGCACCGACTTCCCGTATCCGCAGTTCTACCCTCAGCACGCCACGCACATCCAGGTCGACATCCGGGGTGCGCAGCTGGGCCGGCGGCATCCGGTCGACATCGGTCTGGTCGGCACCGTCCGCGACACGGTCCAGGCGCTGCTGCCGCTGCTGACCGAGGGGAAGTCCTCGCGGCACGCCGACGAGGCGCGTGAGCACTACCGCAGGACGCGCGCGAAGCTCGACGACCTCGCCGTGCCGACGGGTCGCGGAAAGCCGCTGCACCCGCAGTTCGTCGCGCGGACGCTCGATCGCCTCGCCGACGACGACGCGGTCTTCATCCCCGATGTCGGCTCGCCCGTGGTGTGGGCCGCGCGCTACCTCACGATGACGCGCGATCGTCGGCTGATCGGGTCGTTCTCGCACGGCACGATGGCCAACGCGGTCTCGCACGCGATCGGAGCGCAGTCGGCGTTCCCCGACCGGCAGGTCATCGCCCTCGCCGGTGACGGCGGCCTCGCGATGCTCCTCGGCGAGCTCATCACGATCGTGCAGAACGAGCTGCCCGTGAAGGTCGTCGTCTTCGACAACTCCTCGTTGAACTTCGTCGAGCTCGAGATGAAGGCCGCGGGCTTCGTCACCTTCGGCACCGACCTGAAGAACCCCGACTTCGCGGCTGTTGCCGAAGCGATCGGGCTCAAGGGCTTCCGCGTCGACGACGCGGACGAGCTCGAACCGGCGCTGGCTGCGGCCCTCGCGCACGATGGGCCCGCGCTGGTCTCGGTGAAGACCGCGCGGCAGGAGCTGTCGATGCCGCCGTCCGTCACCCTCGAGCAGGCCAAGGGCTTCACCCTCTACGCGATCCGTACGGTCCTCTCGGGACGCGGCGACGAGCTGATCGACCTCGCCGCGACGAACTTCCGGCAGCTGTTCTGAGCGGCGCCCAGGTCGCGAGAACAGGGGAGCGCGCGGGACAGGCCCGAACGGCGTGCGTCGGCCTGTCCCGGGCGTGCGTCCTGTTCTCAGCGAGGGGCGACGGCATCCTGTCTCCCGCCCGTCACGCGCTCGCCGCCAGGGTTCTGCCAGAATGTCGCGGTCGACATTGTCCCCCCGAATGGAGACCACCCCATGATCCGCCGACGCTCGGCTCCCCTCATCGCCCTCACCCTCATCGCGACCGCTCTGGCGGGCTGCACCGGTGTCGCTCCCGGCGACGACTCGCCCGACGAGCCGGCCCCGCAGGCGATCGATGACGGCACGGCAACCGAGGCACCGGACGGGACGGATGCCACGACCTCCCCGGTATCCGGGAGCTACCCCACCTGCGACGAGGTGAAGTCCGCCCTCGGCCCCGAGGTGGCCGAGCTCGTCGAGTTCCCCGAGTCGGAGAACGGTGAGAGGGACGGCTCGAGCGGGCACGAGTTGGCGTGCACCTGGATGACGCCGCAGACGGCGCAGCAGTCGCTCGACCTCAACAACTACGGCGGGATCAGCATCGGCATCATGCGCGACCCGAGCTACGTCGAGAAGGACTACGACGATCTCGGCTGGACGATCGACGACCCGCGACTCGCGACCGACGACGCCTGGGCGCTCACCGCGGGCGGACAGTACGATCCGGGCGCGCAGGTGAACATCACGAGCGTCCAGGTCGTCCGCGACGGCACCGTCGTGGTCATCACCGGCGGGGGAGTCGCGCTGCAGGACGTCCCCGAACTCGCCGCCCTCACCCAGGGGTGGGCCGTCGGCGCCGGACTGTCGGTGCTGGATCTGATGCGCTGACCGCGGCGAGTCGGAGAGGACTCAGCGCAGACAGAACGAACCGTCAGGCTATTCACAGTATGGTGGGCGAGTCGGCGAAACCGACGCGCTTTCCCACCGACCGTGAGGCCCATTGCATGCCGCGACTCCGAAGCCGCTGGCTTGTCCTCCTGCTGTCGACGATCGCGGCGACCGCGCTCCTCGGCTCCGTGGCACCCGCCGCGATCGCTGCTGAGTCCTCCCCGTCGCTGAGGGCGACGCTGTCCGACACGGACGGCGCGTCGGGGGATCCGGTCGCACTCGACCTCGGAGTGACCGGGGCAACCGACCTCTACGCCGCGACGGTGCGTGTCACCTACGACACCGACCGTGTCGTTCTCGACCCCGCCGCGGTGACGTCGGACTTCCCGGGCATGTTCAGCGTGTCGGGCGTCGAGGGGGCGATCGACTTCACCGTGACGCGTCTGGGAACCTCGAGCGGCCGAGCGGGCGACGTTCCCCTGGGGTCGCTGGGCTTCGTGGCCAAGGGGCCGGGAGAAGCGCTCCTCCGCATCGACGAGGTCACGATCATCGATTCCGCTCTGGTCGGCACGACGCTCACGCCCGCCATCGGCCTGAGTTACACGGTCGCCCCCTCGTCGTCGGTGCCGGAGCCGTCCGCGCCGGGCGCACCGCCGACCATCTCGGTGACGGGGCAGGGCTCGGGCGTGTCGCGCGGCGGAGACACGACCTTCCGCGGCTCGGCCCCGCAGTCGTCCGCGGCCCCGACCGCGACCTCGCCGAGGATCACGGCGTCATCGCTCACCCCGCGGGTCGGCGAGACGATCACCCTGACCGCCCGCGGACTCACCCCTGATGCCGCGTACCGTGTCGGACTGGACTCCGACTCGATCCTCCTGGGTGAGGTCACCGCGGACGAGACCGGATCGTTCGTCCTGGCGGCGACGATCCCCGAGACCGCCCCCACCGGGGAGCACGAGATCATCGTCCTCTCGCGGGGGCTCGCGGTGACGACGCTCCCGATCACGATCCGCGCGGCGGACGGAGCGGCATCCGCCCCGCCGAGTTCGGCCAGCCCCTCCGTCGGAGCCGCCGGTGTCACGAACGAGGCGACCGCCGACGCCGCGCCGGTCTCCGCGGACTCGACGTCCGCGCTGGTGTGGGCGCTCATCGCGGTCATCGTCCTGCTCGGCGCGGCCGCGATCGTGCTCATGAGGCGACGGTTCCGTCGCGCCGAAGGCGATGACGGGGGTCGGGGATGAACGCTCTCCGCTTCGCCCCCGCCCCGATTGTGGTGAAGGGAACACTCGTGAGAAGGACGATGCTCGCTTCCGCGGTGGCCGCCGTCACCGCGGCGGCGCTGGTGTTCGGGGCGGTCGCGCCGGCGCACGCCGAGACCGACTCGGTCAGCTACGCGGCTCCCGCCTACCAGCGCGGCGAACTCACCGGCGATGCGAAGGTCGACCGCGACGACCTGACCGTGTTGATGACCGCCGTCGGGCGGAAGGCCGGTGATCCCGGATGGGATGCCGTCGCCGCGGCGGACGCTGATCAGGACGGTGCGATCACGGTGACCGACGTCGCCGCGCTCTCGAAACAGTTCGTCTACGACGACGACCCCTTCGAGCTGCAGGAGACCGACGTCGTCGCGATCCAGAAGGCGATGACGGCCGGGACGCTCACCTCCCAGGAGCTGACGGCGCAGTATCTGCGCCGCATCGCCGCCTACGACCGCGCGGCCGGGCTCGACCCCCGCGACCCGGACGCGGCGCTCGAGTCCATCATCGCGACGAACCCGACGGCCATGGCCGAGGCTGCGGCTCTCGACGCGGAGCGGGCAGCGACCGGGCCGCGCAGCGTCCTGCACGGCATCCCTGTCATCGCGAAAGACAACATCAACCTGGCTGGGCTCGCCACCACCGCGGGGTGCGCCTGCCTGGCCGACAACGTGACCTCGACGGACGCCGAGGCCATCACGCGGCTGAAGGCGATGGGGGCGATCGTGATCGCGAAGGCCAACCTGTCGGAGTTCGCGATGTCGACCGTCGTGTCGAACAGCTCGTACGGCAACACCAAGAACGCCTACGGTTTCGATCTGCCCCCGGGCGGGTCGAGCGGCGGTACCGGCGCCTCGGTCTCGGCCAACCTCGGAGCGGTGGGGCTCGGCACCGACACCGGCGGCTCGGTACGCGTCCCCTCGTCGTACAACGCCCTCGTCGGCGTCCGTCCGACCGTCGGCCTCGTCAGTCGCGAGGGGGTCCTTCCCCTCGACGAGTACCGCGACACCATCGGTCCCATGACACGTACGGTCTCGGATGCCGCGCTGACGCTCGACGCGCTGGCGGGGGCCGCGCCCGGCGAGCACGCGATCGCTCCGGAGGCGTTCCGCAAGCCCCTCTCGTACGCGACCAGCCTCGATTCGAACGCTCTTCAGGGCGTCCGCGTCGGCTACCTCGTGGACCGAGGACCCACGGACGCGCAGACCGGGGACTTCCAGCTCGTCGCCGCGGCGCGCGCCGACCTGGAGGCCGCGGGCGCCACGGTCGTCGACATCGCCTCGTTCGACCCGGTCGGTGGCGGCCGGATGGAGGACATCCACGGGAGCAAGACCTTCACCCACGGAGTCGACGTGTATCTCGACACCTACTACCGACCCGGCTACACATTCGCCGACCTGGCGCAGAAGGTCACCGATGCCGAAGCGGCGGGGCATCCGCTCTCGAGCTGGCCGGCGGAGGTCGTGCGTGAGTTCGCCTCGACGACCACGGAGGATCGCGAGGCTGCCTACGGCCCCTTCCGTGCGGGGCAGAAGGCGGTCCAGGATCGGATCGACCAGCTCATGCGGGAGAACGACCTCGACGCGCTCATCTATCCGAGCACCGGCGCCCCCGACCTCCTCTCGGGCTTCAACAATCTCATCAGCGCGGCCAGCGGCTACCCGGCGATCTCGGTGCTCATGGGGGCCGCCGACGTCGACCTGCCGGAGGGGACGATCCTGGGGATCCACCGCGGTCTCGAGTTCCTCGGCGCGCCCTATGCCGAGGACCGCCTGATGGGCTTCGCGTACGCGTACGAGCAGCAGACCCACCACAGGCAGGCGCCCTCGCTGTTCCCCGATCTGCCGACCGAGCCCTGACCCGAGCGCCGACGCTCTGCTGTGACGCGAGCGTTCTTCCGCGCGCGCCGGTGGTGCGGTTGCGCTGTGCGAAACTCCGGAGAAACCGGCTCGCGGGGGCGACAAGGGGCTGCTTGTCCGCTCGAGGACGCGGAAACTCAGGAGTTTCGCGCAGCGCGTCGCGCCGCCGCACTTCAGTCGACCAGCGCCCCGCCCTCGCGCCAGTAGCCGAGGAAGGCGACGCGCTCGCGCGGAACGGCGAGCTCGCGGACCAGCACGCGTCGCGAGGCCGTGACGACCCCGGATTCGCCGGCGAGCCACGCGACGTCGACGTCGGGCGTGGCCCACGCGCGCACGGCGGCCTCGGTCTCGCCGCGCCCGACGACACGGACGTCGATGCGGGGGCCGAGGCCGGCCACGGTGACGTCGTCGGCCTGGTCGCCGATCTCGACGATCGCGATCCCGCGGGTGGCGGGCGGCAGCGACGCCGCGATGCCGCGTACGGCAGGGATCGCCGTCTCGTCCGCGACCAGCAGGAACGAGGTGTACTGCTCGGGCGGCTGCCAATGGATGCCGTATCCCGTCCATCCGTTGCGGACGTCGGGGCCCGTGATCACGAGCGTTTCCCCCACCCGCGCGCCGCGCGCCCAGCGCGAGGCCGGCCCGTCGGGGGAGTGCAGGTAGATGTCGACGTCGATCTCGCCGGCCTCGGGACGGATCGCGGCGGGGGTGTAGGTGCGCAGTACGTTGCGCTCCGCGGGCGGCAGCGCCTTCCAGCGCGTGTACCAGTCCGAGGGGTGCGGGGTGGGGTCGTCGAGGAGCCCGAACTCGGCGAGCCCGCCGTCCGGCAGCGGCAGCACGAGCTTGATGCGCTGATCCACGCCCCAGGGGGCGAAGTGCCGCAGGGCGTCACCGCGGAACGTGAGACGCAGGAAGTTCGGCGAGATCATCTCGCGCCGGGCCACGGTGACGGGGAAGGCGCTGTACTCCCACGGACGGGGAGCAGCGGATGCCGTGTCGTCGGTGCCCGTGGAAGCCGCGGGGACCCCTCTCGGCCCCGTGCCCGACGGCATCCGGTCGCCCCTCGCCGACGCGGGCTCGGCCTCCGCCTCGGCACCGGTGCCCGGCATCCCGTCCCCGCTCATGCCTCGAGCCCCGTCGCGGCGGCGGCGGCTCGCTCGGCGAACGCTCCGCCGCGCAGGGGCACGACCAGCGGCCCGCCCGTCACCGGGTCGTCGATCACGACGTTCGGCAGACCGTACACGGCTTCGACCCGTTCGCTCGTGATGACGTCGCGCGGAGCGCCCTCGGCGACGATGCGGCCGTCCCGCATCGCGATGATGTGACTCGCGTACCGGGCGGCGTGGTTGAGGTCGTGCAGCACCGCCACGACGGTGCGTCCGCGCGCGTTGAGTTCGGCGAACAGTTCCATCAGCTCGACCTGGTGCGCGACGTCGAGGTAGGTCGTCGGTTCGTCCAGGAGCAGCAGGTCGGTCTGCTGCGCGAGCACCATCGCGACCCAGACGCGCTGGCGCTGCCCTCCCGAGAGGGCGTCGACGGGGCGGGCCGACAGTTCCGCCGTGCCCGTGGCATCCAGGGCCTCCCGCACCGCGATATCGTCGGCGCTCGACCACTGTCGCAGGAGCGATTGGTGGGGGTAGCGGCCGCGGCCGACGAGGTCGGCGACCGTGATGCCGTCGGGCGCCAGGGCGCTCTGCGGCAGGAGTCCGAGGCGGCGCGCGACCTCTTTCGCGGGGTAGCTCGAGATGTCGCGGCCGTCGAGCACGACGGAGCCGGCGGCGGGCGCGAGCAGGCGCGAGAGCCCGCGCAACAGCGTCGACTTTCCGCACGCGTTGGGTCCGATGACGACCGTGAACGAGCCGGGGGGAACGGCGACGCTCAGCTCAGGCACGATCGTGGTGCCGTCGTACGCGAGCGAGACGGAGCGGGCTTCGAGGCGGGAGGGGTCAGACACGGCGGCGGATCTCCGTAACGATCATGACGATGAGGTAGGCGCCGCCGACCGAGACGGTCACGACGCCGACGGGAAGGGTCACCGGCAGCACGTGCTGCGCGATGGCGTCGGAGCCGAGCAGCAGCAGGGCGCCGACGAGGGCCGACAGCGTGAGCGACAGCGACGGCGTGCGCGCGAGCCGCCGCGCGATCTGCGGGGCGGCGAGGGCGACGAAGGCGATGGGCCCGGCGACAGCGGTCGCCGCCGCCACCAGCACCACCCCGACCAGCAGCGCGAGGGTCCGCACGAGGTGCGGGCGCACGCCGGACGCGGCCGCCATGTCGTCACCGAGCTCGAGCTGGCGCAGCGCCGGCACGAGGGCGAACGCGGCGACAGCGAAGGGAGCGGCGCACAGCAGCACGCCGCCGAGGACCTCGCCGGTCACGCCGTTGAGCGTCCCGTGGCCCCAGGCGGAGGCGAACATCGCGGTCTCGAGCTCGATGCGCAGGAGCATCCACGTGTTGAGCGAGGCGAGCATCGCCGAGACGCCGATGCCGACCACGATGAGCCGGAAGCCCTGGACGCCGCCGCGGTACGACAGGAACCAGATGACCACGGACGCCGCGAGGCATCCGATCAGCGCCCCCACCGCCCGCGCCGGCCACGACGTCGAGACGAGCACGAGCGTCAGCAGCATGCCGGTGAAGGCGCCGTTGGACAGCCCCAGGATGTCGGGGCTCGCGAGCGGGTTGCGCGTGACCGTCTGGAACAGGGCTCCGGCGATCGCCAGCAGCGCCCCCAGGGTGACGGCGGCGAGGACGCGGGGGAGGCGCCAGCCGACGACCACGGTGGTGTCGAGGGCGTCGCCCGCGCCGAGGAGCGCGCGGATGACGGCATCCGGAGCCACCGGATACGTGCCCCAGCCGAGCGAGAGGATCGCGAGCACGACGACCGCCGCGAGCACCGCGGCGCCGACAGCGATGCTGCGCGTGCGTACGGGGACAGCCCCGAGCATCACCCGGCGGTACCCGACGTCGACGGCGGTCACAGCGCGCTCGCCTTCCGCCGACGCGCGAGCGCGATGAGCACGGGCGCCCCGACGAACGCCGTGACGATCCCGGCGGGGACCTCGGCCGGGGCGATGATCACGCGCCCCAGCACGTCGGCGAGCAGCACGACGATCGGGGCGGCGAGGGCGCTCAGCGGGAGGATGCGGCGCTGGTCGGGGCCGACGATCCACCGCACGACGTGCGGCACCATGAGCCCGACGAACGACAGGGGGCCGACGAGCGCGGTCGCCGCTCCCGCGAGCACGGTGATGACGGCGATGGATGCCACCCGCACGGCGCCGACGGGAATGCCCTGCGCGCGGGCGAGGTCGTCGCCGAGCGCGAGGGCGTTGAGGGCGCGGCCGAGCACGAACGCCCCCGCGAGCCCGGCGGCGATGAACGGTACGACGGGGAGGATGACGTCGATCCCGCGCCCGAGCAGCGAGCCGGCGTTCCATCCGCGCATGAGGTCGAACGCGTCGGGGTTGCTCAGCATCATCCCCGAGGTGATGCCCGAGAGCACCGCGCCGACGGCGACGCCCGCGAGCGTGAGGCGGATCGGATCGGCCTGGCCCCGCCCCGACGAGCCGACGAGCGCGACCGCGACGGTCACGACGAGTGCCCCGAGGAACGCCGGCCAGACGAGGAGGAGGGAGCTCTGGATGCCGAACACCGCCACCGTGAGCGCGACGGCGAAGGCGGCCCCGGCGTTGACGCCGAGGATGCCGGGGTCGGCGAGCGGGTTGCGCGAGAACGCCTGCATGAGCGCCCCGGCGACCCCGAGGGCGGCCCCGGCGACGATCCCGGCGAGGGTGCGGGGGACGCGCAGACCCTGCACGACGAAGTCGGTGTCGGGCGTGCCCGCGCCGGTGAGCGAGGCCCAGACCGTGTGCCAGGGCAGCGGGTTCGCTCCGATCATGAGCGACAGGGCGACGGAGGCGGCGAGGACCGCCACCAGCACGAGGGTGCCGATGGCGGTCCGACCGATCCGGGGGGATCCGGGTGCCGTCACCGGCGCCCGCGGGGGGACGACCGAGGTCATTTCCCCGTTGCGAGGAAGGTCTCGATGTCGTCCAGCACCGACTGCGCGCCCTTCGGCCCGACGCCCGCCACCCACGTGCTCGTGTCGACGAGGGTCACGACGGGGAACGCGGCGGCGTTCTGCGTGATCGCGGCGGGCACGGTGGACGGGTCGTTCACGTCGGCGGTGGTGACGAACACGGCGTCCGCGGTCGCGCTCGCGATGTTCTCGGGCGAGATGTCGGCCTGGAGGCCGTCCTCCCACTCGTGGGCGGGGATCGTGTAGCCGACGCACTCGAGCAGGCTTCCGGCGAAGGAGACCGGACCGTACAGGCTCAGGGTCGTCTCGTCGCGCGGGCGGATCATCTCGGCGGTCCTCCCCGCGAGGTCGTGCGCGGCCTTGATCTCGTCGCAGCGCTGGTCGACGGCATCCACGGCCTTCTTCACGTCGTCCTCGCGGCCGAGCGCGTCGCCGATGAGCGCGGCGTTGTCGCGCCACGGGTCGGCCTGCGTGGCGATGAACACCGTCGGGGCGATCGCGCTGAGCTGGTCGTAGAGTCCCGAATGGCGGGATTCGGTGCCGAGGATCAGGTCGGGCTTCAACGCGGCGATCGCCTCGAGGTCGGGCTCGCTCACCGTGCCGACGGGGGCGACGCCGTCGACGCCGAGGTAGCTCGGCACGCCGTTGACCATGTTCGCCACGGCCGCGCCCACCGGGGTGATCCCGACGGCCACCGCGGTGTCGAGCTCGAGCGGTTCCAGGGTGACGACGCGCTGCGGCGCGGTGCTCACGGCGGTCGTGCCGCGCGCGTGGGTCACCTCGTGGGTCGACGCGGAGCTCTCCGCGGGGGACGCTCCGTCTCCACCGGCGCAGCCGGAGAGCGCCAGGGCGAGACCGGTGGCGGTGGCGAGGAGGGCGAAGCGCCGGGAGGAGCGGCGTGCGGGCATGGCGAGATGTCCTTTCGGGTGGGGGAGGCCGAAAGCTGAAGCTTAGGCAAGGGTTACCTTACCAATGACTCTCGATCGCCACATGCGGCCCCCGCCCCGACCCGGGGCATCGCCGCGATCACCGCGGGAACACGGATGCCGTGCGCCGGCGCGATTCGGGAGCGTCGCGGGCGCGCGGCATCCGGCGCTCAGTACACGATGACCGGCTTCACCGTCCGCCCGTGGTGCATGTCGTCGATCGCTCGGGCGATGTCGTCGAGCGGGTAGCGCCGCTCGAGCTTCTCCAGCGGCAGACGCCCCTGCGCGTGCAGCGAGACCAGCTGCGGGATGAGCTCCCGCGGATCCGCGTCGCCCATCGTCACCCCGCGCAGGATCTTGCCGGTGAGGATGCCCTGGATGTCGACCGCGATCTCGGTCCCGGGCGGCGGCGCCCCGCACACGAGCACCGTCCCACGGGCGGCGGCGGCATCGAGGGCCGTGCGCGCGACGCCCGGGTGCCCCGTGGTGTCGAAGCTCAGCGTGACCCCGCGCCCCCCGGTCAGCTCCGCGAGCCGGGCCGGGACGTCTTCGCTCGCCGCGTCGATCGTGTCCGTGGCCCCGAGCTCGCGCGCGAGATCGAGACGCGAGGCCACCCGATCGATCGCGATGAGGCGCGCGGGCGCTCGGAGCGCCGCCGCCATCAGGCCCGACAGTCCGACAGCCCCGGTGCCGTACACCGCGACCACGTCGGACGGCCCGGGGTCGAGGACGTTCCACATCGATCCGAAGCCGGTCAGCACCCCGCAGCCCAGCGGCGCGAGCACCGCGAGGTCGGCGTCGTCGGCGACACGCACGAGGGAGCGCTCGTCCGCGATCGCGAACGTCCCGAACGAGGACTGTCCGAAGAAGTGCGCCGCGACGGACTCCCCGTCACGCGTGATTCCGCCCGAGTCCTCGTCGCGGATCCCGCCGAGGAGGTTCCGCGGCAGCCACGTCTCGCAGTACGCCGGGTGCGCCGCGGTGCACGACGCGCACGCGCCGCACGAGGTGAAGCTCAGGAGTACGGCATCCCCGGGACTCACCCCGCGCACGCCCGGCCCGACGCTCTCGACGCGCCCCGCGCCCTCGTGTCCGATGATCCCCGGGGCGGGGAACGGGATGCCGCCGGCCAGCACCCCGAGATCGGTGTGGCAGAGACCTGTCGCGGTGAGCCGGACGAGCACCTCGCCGTGGCCGGGCTCGGCGTACTCGACGTCGGCGACGGTGATGGTCCGGGCCGCGGGGGCGGCGCCGTCGCGGCTCTCCTCGACGATGGCCGCGCGTCCCGCGGTCACTGCGCGCCGCCCAGGTCGAACACGATCGAGTGCGCCTTCTGGTACGACTGCAGGGCTTCCGGACCGCCCTCGCGCCCCCACCCGGACGCCTTCACCCCGCCGAACGGCACCGCCGGATCGAGGATCGCCCACCCGTTGACCCAGGTGATCCCGGCGCGCAGGCGCGCGGCGATCCGGTGCGCGCGGGCGAGATCGGCGGTCTGGATGCCGCTCGCCAGCCCGTAGGCCGTGCCGTTCGCCAGGGCGACGGCCTCGTCCTCGGTGTCGAACGGCTGCACCGTGAGGACCGGTCCGAACACCTCGTCCACGACGACCTCGGCGTCGGGATCGAGGTCGGCGAGGACGGTGGGGGCGTAGTAGAACCCGCCGTCGCGCTCGACGGCGTGGCCGCCGGTGACGACTCGCGCGCCGGCGGCGCGTGCCCTCTCGACGATCGCCGAGACCTTGTCGAGCTGGGTGCGGCTCGCGAGCGGACCGATGACGGTGGCCGGGTCGTCGATGTCGCCGAACGGCACGTGCGGCACGGCGTCCTTCAGGATGCCGAGCACCACCCCGTAGAGGGGACGCTCGACGAGCAGCCGGGGCCCCGCCATGCAGAACTGCCCCGCGTTGAACACGAACGCCGAGATGACGGTGTGGATCGCGCGGTCGAGGTCGGCGTCGGCGAAGAGGATGTTCGCGGCGTTCCCGCCGAGCTCGGCCGTGAACGGCTTGAGCGTCCGCCCGGCGAGGGCGGCGGCGTGCGCGCCGATCTCGGTCGAGCCGGTGAACGCGACCTTGTCGACGTCGGGGTGCGAGACGAGGTGGTCGCCGAGCGTGGAGCCGGGGCCGGTCACGACGTTGAACACGCCGTCGGGGACGCCCGCGTCGCGCAGCAGCTCCGCCATGAGCAGGGCGCTGAGCGGGGTGTCGCTCGCGGGCTTGTGCACGACCGTGTTGCCCGCGACCAGGGCGGGGGCGATCTTGGTGCTCGACAGGATCAGCGGGAAGTTGAACGGCGTGATCGCCGCGACCACCCCGAGCGGCTCGGTGCGCACGTACGCGTGCGCGTCCGCGGTGATCTCGCGCACCTCGCCGTCGAGGCGGTGGCCGAGAGCCGCGTAGTACTCGTACAGCTCGGCGGCGTTGTTGACGTCGACGACCCGGGCGAAGGTGATGGGCTTGCCGACGTCGAGGCTCTCGGCGCGCGCGAGGTCCTCGCTGCGCTCCCGCATGAGCGCGTACGCGCGCTGGAGGATGCGGGCCCGCTCGCGGCTCGACATCCGCGGCCACGGTCCCTCGTCGAACGCCCGGCGGGCGGCGGCGACGGCCGCGTCCACGTCGGCGGTCGTGCCGCGCGCGACGTCGGTGATCTTCTCGCCGGTCGACGGGGCGACGACGTCCATGCGGCCGCCGTCCGCGGCATCCGTCCACCGTCCGTCGATGAAGAGCCGGCCGGGCGCGGTCGTGACGGTGAGGCTCATCGCGCCACCTCCGCGGGGGTGACGATGTCGGCCAGGACGCCGGCGAACCACGCCGGGTCGTCCTCGAAGGGGGTGTGGCCGGTGTCGATGCGCACGACCTGCGCCCCGCTGCGGGCGACGAGGTGCTCCTGGAAGGGGGGCGGCACGAGCTCGTCGCGCTCGGTGAGCACGTAGGTCGTGGGCTTCGCGCGCCACGCGACGCGGGTCACCGGAGAGGTGAAGGCGGTGAGCGACTGGGGCCGGAACGTGTCGGCGAGCTCGGCGGCGATTCCGTCCGGGAGGCCCGCGGGGAGGTCGGCCGCGATCATCGCGATGCGCTCCTCACGGGTTCGCCCCATCGAGACCATGCCGTCGGCGATACCCCAGAAGTCCGGGATGCCGCCGCCCACCGCCTGCTGCAGGGTCTCGCCCTCGTCCAGGGCGAAGGCGGCGACGTAGACGATCCGCTCGACCGCGGGGTGATCTCCCGCCTGGGTGGTGGGGATCCCGCCGTACGAGTGCGCGATGAGGCTGACCGGCCCCTCGAGCGCGTCGAGCGTCGCGGTGATCGCGGCGGCGTCGGCATACATGTCGGCGGTGCTGCCGATGCTGGGCAGGGCCACGGCGTCGACGGCGAAACCGCGATTCACCAGCTCGGCGGCGAGGCGATCGAACACCCAGGGCCCGGCCCAGGCGCCGTGGACCAGAAGGATGCGGGGAGGGGAAGGGGTCATGCGTGCGCTCCTCGGAAGGGGACGACCTCGGCGTCGTCTCCGCCAGTGTCCGTCGCGCGGGGGAGGGACGGTATCCGTAGGACTACCGAACGCCGGAAGACCCCCGCGGGCTCCTCGTCGCCGCCCTCACGGCACGCTCACCAGCGTCGACCGGTACCAGGCCGCGATCTGCGCGCGCGAGGTGAAGCCGAGCTTGGCGAGGATGCGCTGCACGTGGGTGTCGACGGTGCGTACCGACAGCACCAGGCGCTCGGCGATCTCGCGGTTGCTGAGCCCTTCGTGCACGCCCGCGGCCACCTCGCTCTCGCGCGCACTGAGCCCCGCCGCCGGTCGCCCGGGAGCCCCGGCGAACGCGGCGGCCTCGGCGGGGGAGAGACGCTCGCCGACGGCCGAGAGACGCTGGAACGACTCCTCGCCGAGACGCTGACGGACGACCGCGACGCAGCGATCGTGCTGCGCGAGCATCTGCGGCCCGTGCACGGCGATACCGGAGTCGATGCGCCGCCACCAGCTGCGCGCGGCGCCGAGGAGGACCGCGGTGCGTTCGGTGGGGGAGCGCGCCGCGTCGATCCAGCCGAGCAGCTCGAGCACGAGGCAGTCGCCGACCGGGTCGTCGATCCCCTCCTCCAGCGCGAGGGCGTCGCGGGCGTGGCGCTCGGCGTCATCGAGATCGCCCGCGGCGTACAGGGCGAGCCCGATCGCCCAGAGCGAGAGCGACCGGATCCAGCGCTCGCCGATCTCGATCGCGACGCGGTGGGCGTCTCGCGCGGGCTCGACGGTGTCGGGGAGCTCGCCCTGCACGAGGGCCACCGTGAGCTGGAACTGCGCGAGCAGGGCCTCCTCGGGGTGGCCGAGAGACCGGGCGAGCCGGATCGACCGGGTCAGCTCCTCGCGGGCGAGATCTCCCTCCCCCGCGAAGAGCGCGCGGGTTCCGCTCCAGCGCCGCAGCTCCACCTCGCACCGCTCCTGCTCCGCCGCCGGAAGCGAAGGCAGCAGAGCGCGGGCTTCGTCGAGGTGTCCCCGCGCTTCGTCGAGGGCGCCCTGCAGCACGCAGATCCAGGCGGCGACGAGGAGCGCGGGCGTCCGGTGCGTCGCGGAGGCCCCGGGCAGGCGGAGGAGCCGACGTGCCCACCGACGCCCCTCCGAGAGGAATCCGCCCACCGCCCAGTGGTAGCGGAGGTCGGCGAACAGCTCGAGGGCGAGGTCGGTGTCGGTCGCCGCGGCCGTGCGCAGGGCGGCATCCAGTTCGGCCCGGTCGGCGCGCTGGCCGGCGAGGATGCGTCTCTGGGCCGGTCCGTACCAGTGCGTCCGCGCGAGCCGGGCGAGCCCTCGGTAGTACTCGAGGTGGCGGCGCACCAGATCGTGCTGTTCCCCCGCCTCCTCGGCGCGGTCGCGTCCGTAGCCGCGGATCGTCTCGAGCAGGTGGAACCGGCCGGAGTCGCGGTCGGCCTCGACGAGCGACTGGTCGATCAGCTGCTCGAGGATCTGGACGGTCGCGGCTTCATCGGCGTCGGCGACGGCGGCCGCCGCGGGAAGGTCGAAGGGGCCGGCGAACACGCTGAGCGCCGCCCACAGCGCGCGCTCGGGCGGTGTGCACAGCTCGTAGCTCCAGTCGACGACGGCCCGGAGGGTCCGCTGGCGTGAGACGGGGGCACGCGAGCCGGAGCGCAACAGCGTGAAACGCTGCGAGAGGCGCCGGGCGAGATCGGGCACCGAGAGGGTGCGCAGGCGCCCGGCGGCGAGTTCGATCGAGAGGGGGAGGCCGTCGAGCGCGAGGCAGAGCTGCGCGGCGGTGGCGTACTCGGCGGGGGCGAGCGCGAAACCGGCGTCCGCGGCGCGTGCGCGGGCCAGGAGGAGCTCGACCGCTTCGGCCGGTCCGCCGTCCGCGGGCTCGGTCTCCAGCGGGGGGACCGGGAAGACCTGCTCGCCGTCGACGTCGAGACGGCGTCGGCTCGTCGCGACGATCCTGACCTGGGGGAGCGCGTCGAGCAGCTCGTCGACCACCGAGGCGGCGGCGTCGATGACGTGCTCGCAGTTGTCGAGGACCAGCAGCGCCGTCTCGTCGCTGAGCACGTCGACGATGAACTCGATCGGCTCTCGGGCCGACAGGTCGCCGAAGGGCAGGGACTGGGCGATCGCGGCGACGACGCGCCGCGGGTCCGTCACCGCGTCGAGCCCCACGAAGTAGACGTTCGTCGAGGTGCGGCGCGCGTGCGCGTTGGCGAGGCGCACGGCGAGGCGCGTCTTGCCCACTCCACCGACGCCGGTGAGGGTGATGAGGCGGGTGCGCTCGAGCGCACCGGCGAGCGCGTCCAGTTCGCGCCGGCGCCCGACGAACTCGCTGCGGGGCTCTCTGATCACGGGGGAGCTTCCTTGCGTCCGGGAGGTCTCATTATCCGTCGGTGTTCGATTCACCGGAATGCTTCCGGGGCGGATTACGTGATTTCACGGATAGACGGGACCGTCGTCCTCCCCCGAACAATGGCGCCGGGCCCATCGGGTCCTCTCGTTCAACGACGAACCAGGAGAAGTCCATGCGCAGAACCGTCCCCATGGTCGCCACAGCAGCCCTCGTCCTCGCCCTCACCGCCTGCTCGGGAGGGGGATCCTCCGCGGCGGGGAGCGCGACCGGACCGGTGAAGATCGGCATGGTCGTGCCGCTCACCGGCTTCCTCTCCGCCCTCGGACAGGGCGACAAGGAGGCCGCCGAGCGGGCGGTCGCCGACATCAACTCCGCGGGCGGCATCGACGGCCGTCAGGTCGAGTTGACCGTGGTCGACGACAAGGCCGACGTGACCGAGTCGGTCAAGCAGTTCAACCAGTTGGCATCCGATCCCTCGTATTCCGCGATGCTCGCGAGCAGCTTCGTCTCGGCCGCGACCGCCGTGGGCAGCACCGCGCAGTCGGCGAAGATCCCGACGATCGCGCTCGGCCCGGTCGATGCCTTCGCCGACGGCAGCAACCCGTACGCGTTCACGTCGCCGCCGATCCCGGCCGTGTACGCGCGGGCCCTCGTCGACTACTGGGTCAGCCAGGGTGTGAAGACCCTCGCGATCGGCTACACCGGTGGCGACCTCTACGGCACCAACGGCGACAAGGCCACCGCGCAGTACGCGAAGGAGGCCGGCATCGACGTCGTGCTCGACGAGTCGTACGACCAGACCGCCACCGACTTCACCCCGCTGATCACGAAGGTCGTGGCGGCGAAGCCCGACGCGTTCGTCGTCTGGGGCGCGGGCCCGGCTCCCGTCATCATCACGAAGCAGATCGCGGGGAAGGGCATCGCGACGTACTTCACCGGCGCCGAGGCGTCCGACCTGTACCTGCAGCCCGCGGGAGAGGCCGCGGAAGGAGTGAAGGCCGCGGCGACCATCGCCCTGGGCGGCGACGCGCTGCCCGAGGGGGCGTACAAGACGAAGGTCATGGCGGTCGCGAAGCCGTGGATGGATGCCAACAACGGGGCCTACCCGCCCGAGTTCGCGTTCGGCGGGGCGTCGGGCATCGAGCTCCTCGCCGCGGCGATCGACGCGGCCGACTCCACCGACCGCCAGAAGATCCGCGACGCGCTGGAGAAGACCGACCTGCTGACCTCGAACGGGCACTACGCGTACAGCCCCACCGACCACATGGGTCTGGATGCGACCTCGCTCGCGATCTTCGAGGCGAAGGGCGGGAAGTGGGTCCCGACCGACGCCGCGACGACGCAGTTCGCGACCGAGCTCCCGCAGTGAGCGCGCGAGACGACCTCTCCCGCCCGGAGAACGGGCCGACCGGCACCGGCTCCGCGAGGCGCGACTCCGCGGGGCGCGGGTCCGTCGGGGTCCGCCCCGCCGACAACACCTCCGCCGGTCTCGAGCTCGCGGGACTCTCTCGCCGGTTCGGCGGGGTGTACGCCAACCGCGACGTCTCCTTCTCCGTCGCTCCCGGGGAACTCCGGGGTGTCATCGGGCCGAACGGAGCGGGGAAGTCCACCCTGTTCGGCCTGATCAGCGGACACGTTCGCCCGCAGGAGGGAGCGATCCGCCTCGACGGACAGCGCATCGACCGGCTGCCGCCGCACCGTCGCGCCCAGCGCGGGATCGCGATCGTCTTCCAGGGTGCGCGGCTGTTCCCCGGCATGACCGTGCTCGAGAACGTCGCCGTCGGCGCTCATGCGCGCACGCGGTCCGGGCCTCTCGACGCGGTCGTGCGCTCTCCCCGTCACCGCCGGGAGGAGAAGGAGATCAGAGCGGATGCCGAAGAAGCCCTCGCCCGCGTCGGTCTCGCCGACTGGGCGGGTCGAGGGGCCGAGCAGCTCCCGCTCGGACAACAGCGTCGGCTGCAGGTCGCGCGGGCTCTGACCGCGCGCCCGCGCGTCCTGCTCCTCGACGAGCCGGCGTCCGGGCTCCGCGCCGACGAGCGCGACGACCTGCGCGGTCTCATCCGCGAGCTGCACGACGACGGCACGACGATCCTGCTCATCGAGCACGACGTGGCGATGGTCACGGCTCTGGCCGATCGCATCGCCGTGCTCGATCTCGGCCGGCTCATCGCCGACGGGACGCCGGACGAGATCCGCCGCGACCCCGCGGTGATCGCCGCGTACCTGGGAAGCGAGGCCGCCGCATGATGCTCGAGGTGAACGACCTGGTCGTGCGCTACGGCTCGGCGACCGCGCTCGACGGCATCTCGCTGCGGGTCGACCCGGGCGAGCTCGTCGCGCTCGTCGGGCCGAACGGCGCCGGCAAGACCTCGCTCGTGAACGCCGTCAGCGGCCTCGTGCGTCCGGCATCCGGAACCGTCCGTGTCGAGGGCACGGTCGCCCAGGTGCCCGAGGGCCGCCAGATGTTCGGCGACCTGAGCGTCGACGACAACCTGCGCCTGGGCGCATGGCGGCGCCGGTCTCGGCGGACGGATGCCGTGTACGAATTGCTGCCCGACCTGCAGCGCCTCCGCCGCCAGCGTGCCGACACGCTCTCGGGCGGTCAGCAGCAGATGGTCGCGGTGGGGCGGGCACTCATGGCGGAGCCCGACCTGCTCGTCGTGGACGAGCTCTCGCTCGGGCTCGCGCCGCTCATCGCCGCCGACCTCGTGCGCCATCTCGCCGCCCTCAACGCCGACCGGGGTACCGCCGTGCTGCTCATCGAGCAGGAGGTGGGGCTCGCGTTCGGCCTCTGCTCTCGCGCGTACGTGCTGGATGCCGGTCGCATCGTCGCCGAGGGGCCGACGGCACAGCTCGCCGCCGCTCCCGCGGTGCGCGCCGCCTACCTCGGCGGTTTCGACGAACAGGAGAACCTCTCGTGAACACGTCCGTCCGCCGGTGGGGCCCCGGAGAGGGGAGCTCTCGGTGAGCGATCTGGCCACCTATCTGCTCAGCGGTCTCGCCCTCGCGGGGTCGTTCGCCCTCGTCGGCAGCGGCATCGTCGTCGTCTACCGCGTCACCCACGTGCTGAACTTCGCGCAGGGATCGTTCGTCGTCTTCGGCGCCTTCCTCTCGCAGACGTTCCGGCAGCTCGGGCTCCCGCCCGGACTCTCCGAACTCGCCGCCGTGATCGTCGTCGGACTCATCGGTCTGGTCGTGGGAGGGGTCGCGATCGGCAAGCCCGGTACGCACCCGATGACCTCGCTCCTGATCACCCTCGGGATGTCGCTGGTCGCGGCGGCCGTCATCATCGCGGTGTGGGGACAGAACCCCGTCTCTCCGGCCGGCATCGACGGTACGGTCCGGCTGTTCGGGGCAGAGATCGAGACCCAGCGTCTCGTGACCCTCGCCGTGGCCGTCGTGACGCTCGCCGCGATGAGCCTGCTCTTCACCCGCACCGACATCGGCCGCGCGCTCACCGCTGCGGCATCCAATCCCCGTGCCGCCCGGCTCGTCGGAATCGACACCCGGGCGATGGGACTGCTGTCGTTCGCGATCGCCGGGGTGCTCGGGGGACTGGCGGGGGTGCTGATCGCGCCGACGACCGCGGTGTCGGTGACCTCCGACCTGCCGTTCGTGCTCAGCGCGCTCGCCGCGGCGGTGTTCGGGGGACTGCGGAGCCCCTGGATGACGTTCGTCGGCGCCCTGGTGCTGGGCGTGACCGGGCAGCTCGTCGCGGGCTACGCGAACGGCTCGTACCAGACCCAGATCGCGCTCATCATGATGCTCGTCATCATGATCGCCCGGTCGCGTTCCTTCACCGCCGAGGAGGCGAAATGACCCGCATCGTCATCGTGCTGGCGGCGATCGCCGCCGCGATCGCCCCGCTGCTGCTCACCGACCAGACGTTCTTCGTGCAGACGGCGCTCACCGCGCTCGTCGTCACGGGTCTGTCGCTGTTCATGGGGTACGCCGGTCAGGCGTCGCTCGGCCAGGGGGCCTTCGTCGCCGTGGGCGGACTCACCGTCGCCGTCGGGACCGTGACCCTCGGCATCCCGCCGCTCGTCGCGCTCGTCGCCGCTCCCGTGCTCGGGGCCGTGGTGGCCGCGCTGGTGGGCTGGCCGCTCCTGCGGCTGCGCGGGCACTACCTCGCGTTCGGCTCCCTCGCGGTGCTGCTGATCATCCAGACGGTCATGGCCACCGCTCCGCTGTTCGGGGCGGGGGTCGGGATCTTCGGCATCCCTCCGCTCTCGGTCGCCGGTCTCGTCGTGCCCGATCAGCGGGTGTACTCCTACCTGGCGCTGGCCGCTCTCGCGGCGGCGCTCCTGGTGTGCCACAACCTCGTGCGCTCGCGCTTCGGCCGGGGGATCCGCGCTCTCGCCGGGAGCGAGTCGGCGGCGGCGTCGAGCGGGGTCCCGATCCTGCGCAGCAAGCTCACGGTGTTCGCGGTGGCGGGCGGGTTCGCGGGGTTCGCGGGGGCGCTGGGGGCGTTCTTCACCCCGTACGTCAGCCAGGACACCTACCCGCCGTTCGCGTCGTTCGGGTACGTCGTGATGGCGGTGGTCGGCGGGCTCGGGTCGGTGTGGGGCGGGGTCGTGGGGACCCTGGCGCTGAGTCTCTGGCTGCAGGTGCTCAGCGCGCTGAGCGCGACGCCGGGGATGCCGGCGGCCGCGGGCCCGATCCTGCAGTACGCGGGATACGGGATCGTGCTGGTGGTGTTCCTGCTGTTCGTACCGAGGGGGATCGTGCCGACGCTCGCGGGCCTGCGGGCGCGGCGACGCGGGGCCGCGGCGACGGCGGGGGCGCGGGCTCCCCTCACCCCAACCGCTGCAGCATCCGCGCGGCGAGGAACCGCGCACGACCGCGCGGGGTGAGCGGGTCGTAGCCGAGCTGCCGGGTCCAGGTCTCGTGCCGGGACTGCAGGCTGCTGTGGTGCAGCGAGAGCCGGGTCGCCGCGGCGCGGATGCTCTCGCTGTCGACGACCACATCGAGCGCCTCGAGCGTCCGGGCATCGAGCGCGTCGAGCGCGCAGAGATCCGGATGCCGCGGACCCGAGGGATCGAACGTGCGGGCGAGCTCGACGAGGACGCCGAGCTCGCCCGCATCGACCACGCGATGCCGCTCATCGGCCAGCCGCAGGGCGAGGCGGGCGTCGGCGCACGCGCGGGGGAGGTCGTCGAGATCGCGCGCGACGCTCGTGCCCACGGGTCCCTCGGGCGGGACGACCTCACCGAGGCCGATCCAGACCGCGCCCTCCGCGGTGGCGAGCACCGTGGAGGCCGTGGTCACGTGCCGCGAGTGGGGCGGAGCGGCGACGACGCGGACCTCCCCGTCGAGGCGGAGGCGATGCGCGGCCGCTTCGCGATCGACGCGCGAGACGCCGGCGTCGATCACGCGCTCGACCGCGCCGGTTGTCGGGTCGGCGCGGGCGGTGATGATCGCGAGGGCGACCTGCGCGCGATCGACGATCATCGCGTCGTTGACGGCCGATCCGGTGTCGCGCTGGAGCCAGACGCGCGGTGCGTCCGTGTCCGACAGCGACGAGGGCGGGGTGGGGGTGATCCGCGCGCCGTCGGCGTCGATGCCGAGCAGGCGACCGCGCACCCGGGCACCCGCGGTCGTCCCGCCGAGGATCGCCGCCGCCCGCACCACCGACTCCACGCCCGCGCCGCCGGCGATGAGGGAGTCGAAGTAGTCGATGATCTTCACCGACTCGCTCGCCGCGGGATCGAGGACCCTCAGACGTCCCGCGAGTTCCTGCATGGCGTCACCCCTTCGTCCCGCGCGGCCGTGTCGGACACAGCATAGGACGGGCGATCGCCCCGCCGCCCGCGCGCCCGGCTCACCCCAGCAACCGACGGATCCACCGGTCCCGCGCCTCGACGGCGTCGTGGGACAAGGCCGCTTGCGGGGCGAATCCCTCGAACGCGTGGAAGCCCCCGGGCCAGACGTGCAGCTCGGCCCGGCCTCCCGCCGCCCAGATCGCGGAGGCGTAGGCGACGTCCTCGTCGCGGAACACCTCGGCGCTGCCGCAGTCGATGAACGCGGGCGGGAGGCCCGACAGGTCGGTCGCCCGTGCGGGAGCCGCGTAGATCGACACCCCGTCGGTGCCGCGACGCTCGCCGAGGAGAGCGTTCCACCCGAGCAGGTTGCTCGCGCGATCCCACACGCCCACGCCCTGGATCTGGTGCGTCGAGACGGTCGTGTCGCGGTCGTCGAGCATCGGATACATCAGCATCTGCCCGATGAGATGGGGTCCCCGCCGGTCGCGCGCGAGCAGGGCGACCCCCGCCGCGAGCCCGCCGCCGGCGCTGCCTCCCGCGATGAGGAGCCGCTCGTGCTCGATGCCGAGCTCCTCCGCGTGCGCGGCCGTCCAGACGAGTCCCGCGTAGCAGTCCTCGACCGGGTACGGGTCGGGGAACTCGGGTGCCAGTCGGTACTCGACGGTCACCATGACGGCGTTGTAGCGGTGCAGCCATTCGGCGAAGCCCTCGACGCCCGTGAAGCGATCGCCGAAGATCATGCCGCCGCCGTGCGTGTGGAAGATCCCGGGGCCGTGTCCGGTCCGTCCTTTCGCCTCGATGATCGAGACGACGATCTCCGCGCCCTCGTAGCCGGGAGTGGTCACGTCGCGGGACTGCAGGTCGGCGGTGTCGAGGATCTCGTCGCGGGTCGGCATCCCCGGCACGCTCGCCGAACGCATCATCGGCACCATCTCGGCGGTCAGCGTCGGAGGCACCATCTGCGAGATCACCCCCAGCATCGTCTCGAGTTCGGGATCGAAGGGAGGGCGGTTCGGGATGCCGTCGCCGGCGGGCGGGGCGAGGTGGTCGTCGGTGGCCGCCACGACGCGGGCAGGCGCGTCCTCGGGGTGCGGTTCGCGGGTCCTGATGACTCCTTCGTCGGGGACGCCTCGTCGCGTCCGTCTCGATTGTGCGCGCGGCGCTGCGCCCGGTGCCCCGCCACGCGGCGGAAGATCACCGGGGGCGGGCCGACAGGTGGCGGGTGCCCGAGCGTCCGGATGCCGAGTGCCGGCGGTGAGTCGCGCCCCGCCTGCACGCGCCCCGCCTGCACGCGCCGCCCCGGCCCGCCCGCACGCCCGCGCCCCGCCGCGACGCCCCCCCCGAGGCGTCCGCGATCACCGGCGGACTCCCGACCCGCGGGGTCCCGCTCAGTCGCTCGCCTTCTCGATGCCGCGGGTGCGGATCTCCTCCAGGTCGAGGTTCGCGAGGATCTTCCGCGCCACGAGGTCGTCGATCGTGCCCTCGCGGCGTAGGCGCAGCAGCACCTCTCGCTTGCGGTCGAGGATGGCCAGGCGCAGTCGCGTGGCTTCCTTGTGCCGGGCCAGGGGGGAGCGCTGCGTGACGTCGATGTCGTCGCTCACCGCGATCATCTCGAGCCCGCCCGAGGTCTGTCGCCCCTCGTCGTCGGTTCCGGACGGCGGGATCGGCCCCATCGTCGACGACGCCGACCCGCCGCCGTCGTCGTCGTCGTCGAGCGATGAATCCAGCGAGGCGTCGAGCTCGGCGAGGTCGCGCTCCTCGATCGCGCGCTGCCGGGCGACGGCGCGGGCGTTGGCGAGCTCGAGACGCTCGTATCCCTCGCGCCGAGCGCGATCGCGGACCCGGTCGCTGATGCCGTGCTCGACCGCGAGATCGTCGAGGGCGGCGAGTGCTGCACCCGAGATGGCGCGCTCCGCGAGCTCGTACTCCTCGATCGCGGCGTCATCGTTCGGCAGCTTCGCCCAGCGGATGACCACGGGGAGCAACGGGCCCTGCACGAGCAGCGTCAGCACGATGACCCCGGCGGTGACGAACACCACGGCGTCGCGCCCGGCGACCGGCGCGCCCCCGTCGGTGGTGATCGGCACGGAGAGCGCGATCGCGAGCGAGACCGCTCCTCGGAACCCGGCGACGGTGCTCACCAGACGCGAACGGTGCCGGAGCGACCGGGTCGACCCCGCGGCGGGGCGGGAGAAGGGGCTGAACAGCCACTGGAACAGGTAACGCACGAGGAAGAGCGCGACCCAGGCCGCCACCGTGATGAGCGACAGCACACCGATCTCGGAGGGCGAGATCTCGTGCAGCACGAGCTGGACCTCGAGGCCGATCAGGACGAACAGCGCGCCGTTGAGCAGGTAGACGCCGAACGGCCAGGTGGCATCCGCGGCTCGGCGGGACATCGCGGTGGTGATGCGAGGAGAGACCCAGGCCACGATGAGACCCGCGAAGACGACCGCGAGCACGCCCGAGGCGTCGATCAGCTCGGCGAGCAGGAACGACACGAACGGCACGAGCAGCATCGTGAGGTTGATGGTGAGTGTCGACTGCATGCGCCGCAGGGCGAGATACGCCAGCGCGGCGACCGCGATTCCGGCGGCCGCGCCGCCGAGGTACGACACCAGCACCATGCCGGTGATCGACCACGGGGTGACCTGCCCGCCGAGCAGCAGAGACACCGCGATCGCATACAGGACTAGGGCCGTGCCGTCGTTGGTGAGGCTCTCGGCCTTCAGCTTCATGAAGGTCTTCTGGGGAAGGAGGCGGCCGAGCGCCGCGACCGCGGTCGCGTCGGGCGGTGCGACCGCCGCACCGATGACGAGCGCGGCCTCCCAGGGCACGCCCATCCAGGTCGCCACCCCCGCGACGGCGAAGGCGGATGCCACGACCAGCAGGGTGCTCATCGGGATGATGTAGCGCAGGGATCGACGCACGGAGCGCAGCGATGTCGTCCACGCCTCGCGGAACAGCATCACCGGAAGGAACAGCAGCAGGACCGTCTCGGGCGGCAGCTCGATCGCGCGGAGCTCCGGGACGAACCCCAGGGCCAGGCCGATGACGAGCAGAACGAGCGGCGTCGCGACGCGCAGGCGCGGCGCGAGGACCGTGCCCACCAGCATCGCGAGTCCGAGCAGGACCGTGACTTCGAGTCCCTCCATGCCTACCGCCTTCCGCCGTGACCCACTGCACACAGCGTAGAGAGGGCCGCGGGCATTCCCGTCACCTTTTCGATCGGCGGCGGAAAGCACTGCGTCCAGACACTGTGTGCAGGAGGGGTGGGGCGGACGGAACGGGGCGGACGCGCCGACAGGACGCGTCCGCCCCCTCGTCAGCGGGTGGAGCGCGTCCGGCGTCGGAACACGACGATGCACCCGGCCGCGACGGCTCCTCCGCCGAGGAGCGCGAGCATCAGTGCCGAGTCGCCGTCGCTTCCGGTCCGCGGCAGCTGCCCCGCGGCGTCCGGCGCGGGGGAGGCGCTCGATGTCGGCCCGGACGAGGCGGTCGGCGTCGGCTCAGGTGTCGGCTCAGGCGTCGGGGTCGGCTCGGGCGTCGGGGTCGGGGTCGGCGTCGGGGACGGCGCGGGCAGAGCCGCCAGCGTCGCCTCCGCGTCGATGAGGCCGCTGCCGATCAGGTTCTCGTCGACGACGCCCGTGTAACCGATAGGCCCGTCCATGGGGCGACCGCTGCCCACCAGGGCTGCGCGAATGGTGTCGGGCGAGACGCCCTTCCCCGCGCGCTGCACCGCGAGGGCGGCGACGCCGGCGGCATTCGGTGCGGCGGACGATGTTCCGCTGAAGCGGAAGATCCCCGGGGGATTGCCGTCGGGGACGAAGAACGACGTGCGCACGGCGTCCACCGCGACGACGTCGGGCTTGGAGATCACCTGGGGCTCGGGCAGGCGTGCGGCCGGCACCGTGTCGCTGCGTACCGGCTCGAACAGGTAGGTGGTCGGTCCGGGGCTGGAATAGGGCTCCAGATTCTCGGGCGTCAGCACCGACGAGGCACCGACCGCGATGGCGGAGGGGTCGGCGGCGTGGCCGTACGCGGCGGGTCCCACAGTCACCCCGGCGGGCCAGGTCCCGTACTGCAGGCCGAGCACGCCACCGCTGTCGAGCGCGAACACGAGCTTCGTCCGCATGTCGGGGGCGCTGGCGACCGTGCGCACGAGCGCGATGCGGTAGTCCGCTGTCACGCTCGTGCCCTTCGCGGCCCCGGTCGACACGGATGTCATCGAGAATGCGGTGTTCTCGTCGACGGGGGAGAACGTGCTGATGTGCTTTCCCTCGGCGTCGAACACGACGGCGAAGACGCCCGTTTCGATGCCGTTCTCCGGGTTCGACCACTGCGTGTACAGCGGGAACGTGGGGCCGGCGACGATCCTCGCCTCGAGCAGGGCGTTCGCCTCGCCGTCGGGGGCGAAGTCCATGCAGTCGACCCCCGTGGTCTGCGGCGGCAGGGTGTCCATCACGACCTCGGGGCACGGCATCCCCGTGAAGGAGTCGGACTCCCAGGCGCCCGTCTGCTGTCCGGCAGCCGGACCACTGCGTCCGATCGCGCCGTAATTGAAGACGGCGCTGAGGTAGGTGACGCCTCGGTCGACGACCTCCGCGACAGCTGAGGCGAGCACACCGCGTTGGTACATCGTCTCGTACGGGTAGAGAACGTCGTCGACGATCACGTCCGCCCCCGCATCAGCGAGCGCGCGGACCGAGTCCGCCATCGCGGCGGGAGTGGGGCCGTCGGCATGGAACAGCAGCGTGGCCCCGGGAGCGATGGCGTGGACGTTCTGCAGCATCGCACGGCCCTCGTCGGTCGACGCGGTGGCGGCGTCCGCGAGCACCTTCACGGGGGTCGTGTACCCGCAGGGGTTGCCCGGTCCGGGCAGGGAGCCCATGTTCACATCGTCCTGCGGGGTGGTGGCGGCGTCGGCCGCGGTGTCGAAGGAATCGGAGATGACCCCGACCGTGATGCCCGTCCCGTCGACTCCGAAGGCCTCTCGTGCTGCGTCGGAACGCAGAACCGGGTCGGCTTCGGCGGGGATCTCGCGACAGGATTCCGCGCCATCGCTCGTCGCGGCGGTGCGAGCCGATGTCGCTGCGGTCCGGGAGCCGGACGTCGCGGGGCGGAGAGCGGGGCTCACCGAGACCACGCCGGGCAGCTCCGCCAGCTGCGCGAACGACGACGGCGGTACCTGGGCGACGATGGTCGGGAGCGACCGGGTCACCGCCACGACCGTGCCGAGGGCGGCGACGGCGTCGACGGCGGCGGCCTGCGCCGCCGCGTCGGCGAACCGCGCCGACACCGTGACCTTGCCGTCGATGACCTCGAGACCGCCGGCGACGTTCACCCCCACACCCGCGACCGCGCGCACGGCCTCGGACGCCTCGAGGTCGACACCGGATGCCGCGAGGTCTCGCAGCGGCGAGGCGAGGACGTTCGTGGTCCCCCACGCAGGGATGACCTGCGGGGAAGGGGAATCGGCCGGTGTCGCGGCCGTCGCGGGCAGGGCCAGAAAGAGTGCCGCCGCGGAACCGAGAGCGATTCCGCGCGCCGCGAAGCGTTTCCAATTGGACATGAAGTGTGTTCTCCCCGGGGCGTTGTATGCCGCCCTCAGCGATCACATTAGAGGTTCTTAATGTCTTTTCAGATTCGGCGCGAATGAATCGAGAGGAACGGTTCGTCATCTCCGGAAAGCGCATGCCGGGACACGCGGCAAATCGAGAAAGCGTCCCTCAGTGGAGCCCCTCACCGCGCCCCGGCGTCCTTCCGCCACGCCTCCCCGAGACGTTCGAGTCCCGCCTCGAGCACCTCCGCGACCGGCGTGATGGGAATGCGGATGTGGTCATCGGCATCCACATCCGAGGCGAACTGCGACGATCCCGCGACCGACACGCCGAAACCGGCCGCACGCCGGGCGAAAGCCGAGGCCGACCCGGCGGGCAGGTGCGCCCAGAGGCAGAGTCCTCCGCGCGGGTGTCGCCAGCGCCAGTCCGGCAGGTGCGTCGTCAGCAGCCGTCCCGCGGTGATGGCCGCGTCGCGGTGCACCGTGGCGACGTCGCGCCGCAGGGCGGGGGCCTCGGCCAGCAGATCGAGCGCGAGCAGTTGCGAGGGCACGCTCGTCGACAGGTCGGTGCTCTGGCGCAGCCCCCGGAGGCGCCGCACGAGCACCGGATCCGCCCGGAGCCACCCGACGCGCAGCCCCTCCCACGCCCACTTCGACAGCGACTCCGCGACGACGATCGGTGCATCCGGACGCAGAGCCGCGAGCGAGGGCGGGGTGACCCCGTCGAACGAGACGTGGGCGAGCACGCGGTCCTCGACCACCGTCACGCCGTGCTCGGCGGCGAGGTCGGCGATGCGCCGACGCACGGCCGGACTCGTCTGCATCCCCGTCGGATTGTGGTTGTGCGGGTTCAGGGCGATGAGCACGGGGCGGCGCACCACGATCGCCATCTCGAGCGCTTCGACGTCGATCCCCTCGGGAGTGAGGCGGATGCCGTGGACCTGGCCGCCGCGGCGGCGCACGGCATCCGTGAGTCCGGGCCAGGCCACTTCCTCGGTGAGGACCGTGTCGCCGGGGGACACGAGTTCATCCACGAGCAGGCTCAGCGCCTGCTGCGCCCCGTGCGTGACGAGTACCTGCGCGGGTGTCGTCGGGGTGCCGTCGGTCGTCATGGTCCGGGCGATGAGGGCCCGCAGGTCGGGGAGTCCCGCCGGGTCGGCCTCGACGGTGGTGGCGTCGAGCACGGGACGGTGCCGCTGCACGATGTCGACCGCGAGGGGAGAGATCGACGGCACCGCGCGCAGCAGATCGATGCTCGACGGCAGCGTGGCGTACAGGGCTTCGCCGCGCCCGGCGGCCTGACGGCCGGCGGTGGGCACCGCCCCGGCGATACGGGTTCCGCTTCCCTGGCGGCGATCCAGGATGCCGTCGTCGTACAGCCGCGAGTAGGCGGCGACGACCGTGCCGCGAGAGACCGCCACCGTGGCTGCGAGCGCCCGCTCCGAGGGGAGGCGATCGCCGCCGCGGAGTTCGCCGTCGCGGACGAGGCGGGCGATGGCCTCGGCCAGGCTCGCCGCGAGGGTCGCGTCGGTCGTGGCCCACCGGCCGAGTCGCGCCGCCAGACGCTCGGCCGAGACGATGGCCGTGCGGTGGTCCACCAGGGCGGAAGTGGCTCTGTCGACGAGGGTCATAACCCCCGATTGTGGGCCAATGACCCGTTCCGGATGTCCCGATTCCGTCTTTGTCAGTCCACTGGATGCCGATTGGACCATCGTCCAGCTGCTGGAGTGGATCGGCGCCGACGACGCGCGCTGTCACGACGTCCGCCTGTTCGGGATCCTGGATGCCGTGGACCGCGCGCTTCGCCTGGACACGTCGCGCGCGTCGGGAGCCGTCGTGTCGCTCGTGCGTTCGCTTGCGATGCGGGTGGCCGCGGAGCCCGGCCTGGGGACGCGGACCCTGGGGGAGCTCGTCGGGGCGCCCGGCGCGGAGACGTCCGGCGCGGAGACGTCCGACGCGGAGACGCCCGACGCGGAGACGCCCGACGCGGAGACGTCCGGCGCCGAGACGCCCGTCTTCGCCGGGGGTGACGTGCTCGCGACGGCGTGACGGTCGTCCTGCCCGGGCGAGGGCGGGCGGGGGCAGCGTGCCGGTGACGCTCGTTCCGCCCGTTCAGGGGGCTGATGCGGGGCGGCGTGCTCGTGACGCTCGTTCCACCCGTGCGAGGTGGGCGGGTGAGTCCCGCGGGGTGGGTCTTCGTGCCCCGTTACGGCGCGGAGCGCGGGGTCTCGCGCCGGGGCAGGATCCTCGTGAAAAGCACGAAGAAGAACACCCAGAGCAGGATGCCGGCCCCCAGGAAGGTCGCGATCACGCCGATGTACCCCCAGACGGTGTCGAGCGTGAACCATCCGCTCAGCAGGAGGGCGGGCAGAACCGTGACCGTCATGATCGCGAAGTGGACGAGGGTCTGCTTCCGCATGCTCCACGTGTCGATCTGGTAGACGATCGATGCCCCCGAGACGGCGGCCGCGATCACGCCGACGGCGAGCGTCGCGCGCCCGTCCTCGGCCTTGCCCTGGGCGAGGAGCGCGACGCCGATCGCGGTCATGATCCCGAGGGGGATCCCCGCTCGGAGCAGGACGGCAGCGAGGGTCTTCATAGGGCCAGCATAGGGAAAGCGGTCGCTGTCGCGGCGATGGGATGCCGCGGTGGTGTGGGGGTGGGTTGTCGGGGGTTGTTCGGCGGTGTGGGGTGGGTTGCCGGGCTGTTCGGTGAAGTGGGGCTAGGTTGCCGGCGCCGACCGCGGAGGCTGCGGGGATCGGTTTCCGAGCTGTCCGGCGGTGCGGAGGATCTGTCGCTGAGGGCGCCGCACGCCCGATGCTCACTGCCGCGTGCCCGACCGGGCGCGGGCGGAAGCACCTTCGTACGCTGACTATCGCTGTTCGCCTCCTCGGGTCCCTGCGCTCGTCGCCGGCATCCATTTCTACCTCCGACCTGGCCTTCGTTCCTCCTCGCGCGTCGATGTCGGACCCCCTCGCTACCGTTGGATCATGGACATCACGGCACCCGCGAACGACCGAGCGACTGCGGTTGACTCGCCGTGGGGCGTGCCGTGGCCGAGCGATGACGACCTGCTCGCCGACGCCGATTCGGCGTGGGCGATCGAGAGGGGTTTCCTCGATCACGATCCCTTCGGCGGCCCGCTCCCGTCGGCTGACGCGGATCACGACGGGGTGTCGACTCTCGGGTCTGAGCCCGATTCCTCGTCGCCGGGGCTGAGCCCCGCACGGCTTCTCGACGAACTCGCTCGTCGCGTCCGCGACCGCCACCGCGCGACCGCCGCGGAGTACCGTCTCATCGGCCAGCTCCTTCACGGGGCGGCGGCCGATCCTGTCCCGTGGGTCGGTCCCGATCCCACGCTCGATATCGAGTGGAACGATTCCCGACGCCGCACGGTCGCCGCGGTGCGGCGCGACCGCCGCGATATGGCGGAGCGCGCCGCCGTCGCCGAGATCGCGACCCGGCTCCGACTGTCGGAGCAGACCGTGCGGACCCGAGCGGCGCACGCCGAGATGCTGCAGACGCGGTGCCCCGAGGTCTGGAACGCTTTCGCCGACGGTCTGCTCTCCGAGCGGCATGCTGTCGAATCGGCGCGGCTGGCGACGTCGCTTCCCGACGATGATTCCGGCGACGCGCCGACGCAATCCGACGAGCCGGTTCCGGATGCCGGCCGGCCCGACGCTCCCGCAGAGGGTCCGCCGGCGGTTCCCGTCGAGGGTGCGCTCGATGTCCCCGACGAGGAATCGCTCGACGCGATCATGCCCGCGTTGGATCCGTCGTCGACCCCGTCGGGCGAGGCGCCGTCGGCCTCTGGTCCCCCCGCGTCGTGGCGTGCGTTCGACGAGGGAGCGCGGGATCGCGCGCTCCGGCTTCCTCCCGCGCGTTTCACGGTCGCGGCGCGGGCGCTTCGCGAGCGTGTGCACAGCGAGTCGATCGAAGCCCGGCATCGCCGCGCGGCGCGCGACAGAGGCGTCTGGCTCACCCCCGAGCTCGACGGCATGGCGACGTTGACCGCCCTTCTTCCCGCCGACCGCGCGCAGGCCGCCCTCTCACGCGTCGACCGGATCGCCCGTCACCTGCGCGGGGCGCCCGGCGAGGAGCGAACGCTCGCGCAGTTGCGAGCCGACGCGGCGGCGGATCTGCTGACCGCGGACGTTGCCCCTCCGGTGGACGTCGTGTCCGCCGCGGACGTCCCCTCTCCGGTGGACATCGTGTCCGCCGCGGACCTTGCCGTCCCCGGATCCGTGCCCGTCCCGGAAGACGCTCCCCGCGCGCCGCGGGATGAGCGCCCGATCGCACGGGTGCCGCGCCCGGATCGCCGGTCCACCATCGTCGTCACCGTCCCCGCGCTGACGCTTCTCGGTGCCGGTGCCGGTGCCGGTGCCGGTGCCGGTGCCAGTGCGGGTGCGGGTGCGGGTGCGGGTGCCGGTGTCGGTGCCGGAGTCGGTGCCAGTGCGGGTGCCGGAGTCGGTGCCGGTGCCAGCGCGGGTGTCGGTGTCGGTGCCAGCGCGGGTGCCGAAGTCGGTGCCGGGGCCGGAACCGAGCCCGCGACCCTCGACGGATACGGTCCGATCGACCTCGACACGGCGCGGCGACTCGCCGGCGAAGCGACGTCGTGGGTTCGCGTCCTCGCTCATCCGCTGACGGGGGCACCGCTCGCTCTCGACCGCTCGACCTATCGTGTGCCGACCGCGCTCCGCAGGTGGTTGGGCGTCACCTCCCCGACGTGCGTGTTCCCCGGGTGCGGACGCCCCGCGCGCGACTGCGACATCGATCACCTCACCGCCTGGAGTGACGGCGGCGCGACCGACGACGACAACCTCGCGCCCGAGTGTCGACATCACCATCGGCTGAGGCACGAGTCGCGGTGGGAGCCGTCGCGCGATCCCGCAACGGGAGAGATGCGGTGGACGTCTCCGCTCGGCGCCGAGATCGCGGAAGATCCGCCGCCTTTCTAGGTTCGGGGTCCGAGGCGCGTACTCGCGCTGAACGGAGCGGGTGGTGGGTCGCGCACGACACCCACCCTTCGCAGCTCACCCTTCGTAGCTCACCCTTCGCAGCTCACCCTTCGCAGTCAACCCTTCGTAGGCCGCCCCTCGCGCTCGACACCCCCGGCAGCCCGCAGCCCGCAGCCCACAGCCCACAGCCCACAGCCCACCCGTTCCCACGCTCCTCGCTACGATCTCCCTATGAGTTCCCGCCCCGCCCGCGACGGGGCCACCCGCCCCGACCGGCTCCCGGGCCGCGTCCGGCTGCTCATCACCCTCCTCACCGTCTTCGTCGGTATCCCGCTGGTGCTGTTCGCGTGGATCGGCGGCGTCTTCCTCGTCGAGGGGTGGGGACTCCGGATGTCGTCGACGCAGGTCCTCGCCTGGATCCTCGCCGCGATCACCGGCGTCGTCGTCTGGCCCCTCGCACTTCGACGCCTTCACCGCGAACTTCGGAGCCGTCAGAGACACGACGTGGTTCCCTCTCCGAGGTCCGACCACGCGCACGGCATTCCTGCTCCCACCACCGGAGACGTGATCGTCCGCGCGATCATCGTCATCCTCGGCGCCGTCGGCATCATCGCGCTGAGCGGCCCCCTCGACCTCGTGGCGTCCGTGGCATCGGCCGGAGCGACGGTATCGGTCGGCCCGCGGGCGAACGGCCTGCTCCTCCAGCTCATCGCGACGATCGTGATCTTCGTCCTCGCGGCGCCCGCGCTCATCGTCACCCGACGCGCGCTCCGGCGGATGCCCGCCGACGACCCCCGCCGCCCCGCCGTCGAGGAACGCCAGAACTGGCACTTCGCGGCCGCCACCGCGTGGGTGATCTCCCTGCTGGTGGGGTGGCTGCTCTCGCTGGCGACGCTCATCACGATGTGAGGAGTGCCCGGAAACGGGGGACAGCCGGAGTGGGGGATGCCGAGAGATGAAGGGGTCCCAGAGGGCGCCGCGCGCGCGTGACTCAGCGCCCGGACTCGCGCTTCCGCCGCGACCGCGACCTTCGCCGTGGCTCACGACCGCCCGCGCGTGACTCAGCGCCCGGGCTCACGCTTCCGCCGCGACCCGCACGTTCGCCTTCGCCCACACGACCGCCCGCGCGTGACCCAGCTCCCGGGCTCACGCTTCCGCCGCGACCCGCACGTTCGCCTTCGCCCACACGACCGCTCACGCGTGACTCAGCGCCCGGACTCGCGCTTCCGTCGCGACCCCGACCTTCGCCGTGGCCCACGACGGCCCGCGCGTGACTCAGCGCCCGGACTCACGCGTCCGCCGCGACCCCGACCTTCGCCTTCGCCCACGACCGTCCCCGCGTGTCCTTCAGGATGTCGTATTCCACGTCGACGTGCGGCTCGATCGCGCTGTACTTGTCGTTCGGGGCGCCGATGACCAGCTGGAACCCGAGACCGCGCCACGCACCGATCGCGCGCTTGGTGAAGTGCGCGTCGGCTTTGATCAGCGCCTCGTCGAGGAACACCGGGGCGTATCGGGGCCGCTCGGCTCCGGCATCCCCGAGCTGATACCGCAGGGCCGCGCCGACGATGAACGCGATCAGCTCCTGCGACTCGCCGCCGGACTTCTCACCGATGTGGTCGTACAGGGCGACGTGCTCGCCCGTGTCGGCGCGGAAGCGCTCGGCGCTCACCCGCACGTGGTTGCGCACGTCGACGAGGTCGGCGAAGTCGGGAGCCGTCGAACGGATCCGCCCGATCAGCCGCGCCATGCGGCCGTAGACGGCCTCGCGCTCCTCGTCGGAGGATGCCGCGTCGATCGCTGCCCGCACATCGCGCAGTTCGCGGCGGAAACGGCGCCGCACCTCGGACTGGTTCTCGCGCGGCACGATCTGCAGGCGGTGCTCGTCGTCGTAGAACGGCAGGTCCTGCATGATGTCGTTGATCGGCGCGATGCGCTCGCGGATCTCGCGGAGCGCCCGCGTCAGCGCCGAATCGAGGCTCGTCAGGTCGTTCCCCGACAGTCGCAGCAGCGAATCGCGCCACTCGGCCTCCAGCTCGTGCAGACCGCTCGCCTCCAGCTCGGTGAGGATCCGCTCGAAGTCGCCGAGCGACTCGTCGGGGTCGGCGAGCAGGTTGGGGCTCGGCCACCGGTCGGTGAACGCCGTCAGCGTGCGCCGCAGGCTGTCGCGCTGGTCGCCCCAGGTCTCTTGAGCGGCGCGCTGCTCCTCGAGCAGGCGCTTGGACGCGGACTCCAGGGCGGCGTCGAAACGCGAGAGGAGCTGGGAGGGCGAGGCGTCGTCCGCGGGCGCCACGAAGAGCCCGTCGAGATAGGCGGACTCGTCGGCGGTCAGCTCCATCGCGGCGTCCTCGGCCCGCTCGAGACGCTCGTTGGCGTCGTCCACCTCGTCGGTGACCTGCGCCCAGCGCGCCGCGAGCGCCTGCTGCTCGGTCTTCGCCGCGCCGATCTCCTCGCGGAGTCGTGCGGCGCGCGCCCGCGTGCCGGCGATCTGCTCCTGCAGTTCGGCGATCCGCGAGTTCCCGGCGGTGATCTCGACGATCGTCTCGTTCCAGCGCTCGAGCTCGCGCTCGACGGATGCCGTATCCACCTGGTCCCACGACAGATCGGCGATCTTCTCGAGGGCGCCGCGTCGTTCGTCGAACGCGTCGAGGGCGGCGGCGGCGTCGTCGACCGCGGCCTTGGCGGCCGTGAGGTCGCGGCGCACCGAGACGATCTGCTCGCCGAGCTCGGTCAGGCGCACGCGCGACGAGAACCCGAGGATGCTCTGGCGCGTCGACCCGCCGTGCGCTCCGCGCGCGCCCTGACTGGTCTGGCCCGAGATCGTCAGGGCGAGACGGTGCTGCGCGAGGTCCGAGGCGCTGTCCACGCACACGAACGCGAACTGCTGCTCGAGCCGGTCCTGCAGCCAGCCGGTGAAGGGCGAGCGGCGGTAGTCCAGGCGGCCCGGCAGGGTCGCGGGGTCGAGGCCCGTGCGCTCGGGCAGCCCCGTCGACACCCCCTCGAAGCGCAGACGCTCGGCCAGGCGCACGCCGTCGATGGCCGCGCGGAAGGATGCCAGGTGCGCGGCATCCACGAGGAGCGTCGTCGCGAACCCCCCGAGGGCGAGGGTGAACGCCCCACGCCACGGCTCGTACTCGGTGCGGACGTCGACGAGCTCGGCGACGAAGGGGAGCTCCGCGGCGGTGAGTCCCGCGGCCTCGGCCAGTGCCTCGCGGGCCTCGTGCAACCGCTGCGGGATGTTGTCGTCGCGGGTCTGGGTGCGCCGGTGCTCGGCCTCGAGGGTCGAGAGCTGTTGGCGCAGCTCGGTGTGCCGGCTGCTCGCGGCGACGAAGGCGTCGCGCACGGCGGTCTTCGCATCCCCGTCGGCGAGGAGGTGGCGGGCCTCCGCGGCGAGGGCGTCGAACTGTTTCGCCGACGAGACCTCGACCGACAGAACCGCCGATGCCGCCTCGAACCTCTCCCGATCGCGCTGCATCCCCGCGAGTCGCCGCTCGAGGGCGCGAAGCTCGCGCTGGGCGGCGTCGAGCCGGTCGCCCCCGGCCGCGCGCAGCACGTCGCCGAGGCCCTCGCGCTCGGCCTCGGCGGCATCCGCCAGCGCCTGCCGCTCGCGCACGAGCGCGTCGGTGGCGTGCGTGCGCTCGCGGAGCTCCGTCTCGACGGCGGTCAGCAGATCGACGCGGCGCTGCGCACGCCAGAGCGACGCGCGCGACTCGGGGTCGCCGAAGCGTCCGAGCGCGTCGATGAGGCGAAGCCGCTCGGCGGCCTCGTCGATGCGGGTCTTCATCGCGCGGATCGGTTGCAGCGCCCGCACCTGCTGGCGCGCCTCGAGCATGCGCGTGCGCGTGCCCTCCAGGCCGTCGAAGTGCGACACGACAGCCTCGGCCACCGCGAGGGTCTCGGGCTCCTCGAGCACCATGCGTTTGTACAGGTCGTCGACGGTGGTGATCTGCTGCCCGGCCTGGATCCGGGCGAGCAGGCTCATCGCCTTCGTCCCTGCTCCCGCCGCCCCGATCCCGAGCACCGCGTGCAGCCGCGCCGAGAACTCGCGGTCGGTCGCGAGGGTGTCCAAGCCGGTCGCCCGCACCGCCGAATCCGAGAGGTGGCTCTGCGCCGCCCGCTCGAGCTGACGCAGGTCGAACGCCCCGTGCACGGTCGCGCGCACCTTCACCGCGTCGTCGAGGGTCCGCGCCGCGGCCGGGATGTACCACGCCCGCACCGCCGTGAACCGGGCACCGTCGTGATCGGCCCACGTCATCGCGATCGCGGTCCACGTGTCGACGCCGTCGCCGCGCAGAACTCGCACCTTGGTTCCCTCGTCGGTGCGGGACTCGTCGAGCTTGCCGCGCCCGTACGACAGGATGTTGCGCTGCTCCTGACCCCGCGGACGCCCCACGACGGCACCGTTCGACGCCCCGTTGAAGGGGGTCGTGTGCGGCATCATCAGCGCGACGTACGCGTCCATGAGCGTCGACTTGCCCGAGCCCGATCCGCCGCACAGCAGCGTCGCGGTCGGCGCGAAGCGCACGCGGTGCGTCCCGTCGTAGCCGCCCCAGTTGATCAGCTGCAGGTCCTCGGCGACCCACTGCTGGCCCCGGGAGGCGGCGGGGATGAGTCCGAACAGGGTCTCGAGCATGGTCATGAGAGAAGAACCCCCTGTGATGCCTCGCCGGGTCCGGCGGTCGGGTCGGAAAGCTCGGATGCCAGGACGTCGGGCTCGTGCACCGCCGGCGCCGCGGCATCCCGTGTCTGCTCGTCCAACCAGGTCTGCAGCTCTCGCAGGACCTCCGCACTCAGCACCACTTCGATGAGAGACCCGATGCGGTAGCGCCCCTCGGACTCCTCCTCGATGATGCCCTCGCGGTCGAGGCGCGCGATCGCCGTGCGGACGGCCCGCTGCTGGCTCGCGCGCGTGCCGTCGGTCTCGGCGAAGTACGTCAGCACCGTCTGCTCGACCTCTTCGACGTCGACGCGGGCGGATGCCGTGCCCGCTGTCGTCTCGCGCTGGAAGACGGTGCGCAGGTACACGAGCACGAGCGTCTCGGCGCGGGAGTACGCCTCGTCCTTCAGCAGGATCGGCACGTCGACCTCGTCGCTGCGCACCTGCTCCTTGTACGCCACCCCGCGGGCGTGATCGACGACGAGCCGGACGAACAGGTCGTTCAGCCGCGACTCGATCATCTGCTGGTGTTCGAGCAGCAGTTTCCACTCGGCGGGGGAGGACTCGGCCAAGAGGAACCGGCGCTGGAGGATCCGCACGAGCACGCGCCGCACGTCCGCGTCGAGCGTGCCGCGGTCGCCGGCGAACAGCGCGTCGGGGTCGTTCTCCATCGCGACGGGGGAGATGAACGCGGGAGTGGATGTCTCGAACTCGCCGTCTCCGCCCCGGTCGGTCTCAGCCGTCGTCGGTGCGTTCGAGGTGCTCACGTCACTCATCGGCGTCCTGTTCTCTCCTGTTTCCTGCCCGGACCGCACCGAAGGCGAAGCGCCTGGTCGTGCCGTCGGGACGCACGGCTTCGACGATCGACACGTCGTCTGTCTCGACGAGACCGCCGCGGTGCACGATCTCGAGCAGACCCACGAGGTCGACGGGGCGTCGGGTCTCGGCATCCGCTCCCGCGAAGGCCTCGGCGAGGTCGAAGCCGTCGCCGAGGGTGGCGACGTACTCCTCGAGCTCGGCGTAGTGCGGCCCGCCCCACGCGCGCGTGTCGGCGTCGACGAACTCGACGTCCGAGATATCGGATGCCAGGGGCTCGGGCGCTCCGGGAGGCCGGACGTCGCTGATCGACTGGCGGAGGTGTCCGACGTCGGCGAGCGGGAGCGTCCGCACCGGCTCGACGCGGCCGGGGGAGCGGGTCTGACTCCAGCGGTGCAGTCCCGCCATGACCCCGCGCAGGAGATCGTCGACCTGCCGATCGCGGATGGGGTCGTGCGTGCGCACCTGGGCCGTGATCACGTGCGAGGCCCGCCGCTGGGCGGTCAGCACCTCCTGCACACCCGCTTCGACGCGGCGGGCGATGGCATCCAGTTCTCCGCGCTGCTCGGGGGTCATCAGCCGCGAGAAGGGCTGGGCGAGCACCGCGTGGAGCTGGTCGGTGAGGTCGTCGATGTTCTCGGGGTCGCCGATCAACCGGAGCGCGCCCTGGAACGCCCGGCCCTCGGGGGTGGCCTGCATCACCTGGCGGCCGCGCTCGAGGTACTCGCGCAGCACCTCGCCGGTGGGGCGCACGTCGCGGCGGAGCTCGGCGACGACGTCGCGCTGCATCGCCGCGATCGACTCCGCGACGCGCGAGAAATCGGCGGGGAGCTCGCGCGCGAGATGGATGACGTTCTCGGCCTCCTCCAGGAGATGGTCGTCGTCGAGCGGTTCGACGATGCCGTCGTCGAGCGCTGCGATCTCGGCATCCAGCGCGGCGCGCTCCTCGAGCAGGGCCTCGCGCCGGCGGGCGGGGTCGCTCTCGGCGTCGCGAGCCAGCCGTTCGACCGCGTCGAGAAGGGTGCGTACGCGGGAGCGCGACACCCGCGCCCGGCCACCGCCCGCGCGCCCGGCGATCTCGAGCGCTCCCACCGCGTGCGCCGAGAGGCGGTAGACCTCGACGTCCTCCTCGATCTGCAGACCCAGCCAGCCCACGCGCACCCAGCCGCGGCAGATGTCGCGCGCCGACCCCGCGGGGATCCGACGGTCGTCCTCGGTGTCGTAACCCGCCGCGCGCAGCTCGTCGATCGCCTCGGCGACCTCGACGTGCGCATCCGCCACGGCCACCGCGGGGCGGTCGGGAGTGAAGACGACGGACAGCACGGCGACGACGAAGGGGGCGAAGCGCCCGTGCAGAAGGTCGAGCGTCGAGTTCTTGAACGCCGTCACCGAGCGCAGGTACGCGGCTTCGGTGCGGGTGGTGGTCACTGAGGGGAGTCTACCGGCGCTCCGGGATGCCACCCGCGCGGTGCGGGTGCGGGCGCGGGCGCGGGCGAGGGCGCGGGCGGGGGCGGGTGGGGAAGCGTGCGGGTGGGGAAGCGGGTGCGGGCGGGCGGGCGCGGGCGGGTGCGGGCGGGGAAGCGCGGGCGGGTGCGGGCGGGTGCGGGCACGGGCGCGGGCGGGTGCGGGCAGGGAAGCGCGGGTGGGCGCGGGCGGGTGCGGCCGGGCGATCCGAGATGAGCCGTCGGGTGAACCGCTGTCCGCGGCGCGGGTCGACCTCGGAGCGAGTGCCGCGGCAGAAGCCCTCCCCGACGCGGAGGTCGTGCGCTTCACCACCTCCGGACGACGGGCGGACGGACGCGGTCGCGGTCGCGCGCTGCGACAGTGGCGGGCACGCCGTGTGCCGACGACTCCGGTCCGGCGCGCGTCCGCTCCGAGGTAAGGACTCCCGGTGATCGACAGCCCCGATGCCGTCCCCCGACCACCCCGTCAGGCGGGTGTCGGCCCCTCGCGGCGATCGGCGATCGCCTCGGCCGTCTGGGCCGTGCCCGTCGTGGCGATGGTCGCCGCGACCCCCGCGGCCGCCGCGGCATCGGGGACCTCGCTGCGGTTCTCGGCGTCGTCGTACCAGGCGGCCGCGTGCGACGTGATCACGGGCGCATCGGTCGAAGCGTCATCGGGTGGCGCGGCCGCCGCCGGTGTGGTCGTGACCCTGCAGCTCAGCGGCGGGTACACGTTCTCCGACGGCTCGACCTCGGCCATGGTCACCACCGACTCCGCGGGCAGCGCGGCGTGCGGCGACATCCGCGTGCCGGGCTCGGGTGCCGCGGGAACCCTCACCGCCTCCGCGGCGTCGGCGACGCCGGCCACGGCGACGCTGTCCGCCCTTCCCGCCCTCCGTCTGCTGTCCAGCCCCCGGGGGACGATCGCCGTGACCGAGGTCCCGGCGGGAGCGACCCCCGTCGCGGGAGAGTTCTTCCTCCTCGGTACGACCCTGTACCGACACGGCGTCGGTGCCGTGCAGAGCGAGGTCGTCGCCGTCGGGGCGCTCGTCGAGGCGCCCACCCGCACCGGGTCCTTCCTCCTGCCCCTCCGGCTCGCCGACGGATCCGCGGTCGTCTTCGACACGGCGACCGATGCGTCGACACCCGCCACCGGCACGCCCTCGGGCGCGACACCGGTGGCGGCCGACCTGTTCCTCTCGGGCACGACGCTGTACCGCGGCGGTTCCGCCGTGGCATCCGGTGTCGCCGCCTGGGGACAGCTCGTCGAACACGAGCAGGGGAGCGGGCCGACCGGGCAGTTCGAGCTCCCTTTCCGCGCGACCGACGGAACCCCGCGCCTCTACCGCTCGCCGGCCGACGAGGTGCGCACCGTGGCCTCCTACGGGCAGCCCGACGCCCCGCCCTCCGGAGCGACGCCCGTCGCGGGCGACCTGTTCTCGTCGGGCGGGACGCTGTACCGCGCGAGCTGGGACGGCTCCACCCCCTACGGCCTCGGGGCCGTCGCGTCGGGGATCGCGAGCTGGGGCACGCTGACCCCCAACCCGTACTTCGCGGGGCAGCGACTGCTCCCCGTGCGCACCTCCGCCGGCGACGCCGCGGTGTTCTTCGTCTCGGGTGGGAGCGTCCGGGCCGTGACCCAGGTGCCGTCGGGCGCGACCCCGGTGGGCGCGGACCTCTTCCTGTCCGGCACGAGCGTCTACCAGGCGGACGTCGGAGCCGTGGCGTCCGACGTGGCGCAGTGCGGCCAGCCCGTCCCCGCCGCCGCGGGCGCGTTGCGCGTCGTCGTCCCGCTCGCCGCCCCGGCCGCGACGTGCTGAGGGCGCTGACGTGAACCGCCCTGAGCGTCCTGTCGTGCCTGACCGATGCGCTGAGCGTCCTGTCGTGCCCGGCCAATGCGCTGGGCGTCCTGTCGTGCCTGACCGATGCGCTGAGCGTCCTGCCGTGCCCGGCCGAGCCGTCTCACCGTGACTCCCCGATCCCGAACCCGGAGGCGACCCATGTCGACCACCCCTCGTCCCCGCCGGTGGCTGCTCTCCGCGCTCGCCGGCCTCGCCGTCGTGCTCGGAATCGTCGGTGCCGTCCGCCTGGTGGCTTCCGTGTCCTCCGCCGACGCGTCCTCGGCCGAGGCGCCGGGCGCCGCCGTCGCGACACCGAGCGCGCCCGCGGACACGCCGAGCTTCGCCGAGCAGGTCCCCGTGCCCCCGGGAGCCGGTGACGACGAGCGCCGCCGCATCGAGCTCTCGTACTCGCTCGTCGAGGTTCCCGCCGACCGCCTCGACGACCTCCGTGCCGTCGCCCCGGGAGCCATCGGCGCGCAATCCCTCGCCGGAACGGCCTACGTCGCCGTGCCGGCGGACCAGATCGAGGCCGTGCGGGCGACCTTCCCGGGTTCCCCCATCACCCCGAACACCGAGATCCAGACCACGTCCGATGAGACGCCCGCGCCGTCGTGGGGCCTCGACGCGATCGACACTCCCGCCGCGACGACGGACGACCACTATCTCTACGACACCACGGGCGTCGGCACCACGGTGTACGTCGTCGACACCGGCATCCAATCCACCCACCCCGACTTCAACGGACGCGTCGACGCGGCCGACGGGCACACCGAGGTCGACGACGGCAACGGCACCGAGGACTGCAACGGGCACGGCACCCACGTCGCGGGCACCGTGGGCAGCACGACCTACGGTGTCGCCAAACAGACCCGTCTCGTCCCGGTGCGCGTGATGGGCTGCGACGGGAAGGGAACCTTCCTGGCGTATCTGTACGGATTGATCTGGATCTACAACAACCACACCGGTGCGCAGTCGGTCATCACGATGAGCCTCGGACTGCCCAAGAACGACACCGCGAACCAGCTCGTCCAGATCGGCGTCGACCAGGGGTACGTCGTCACCGTCGCCGCCGGCAACGAGACGCAGGACGCCTGCAACGTGTCGCCGGCGAGCGAGCCGACCGCGATCACCGTCGGCGCGATCGACTCCACGCGGGCGATCGCCTGGTACAGCAACTTCGGCACGTGCGTGACGCTCTTCGCCCCGGGGTCCGACATCACATCGACCTGGATCGGATCGTCCACCAACACCATCAGCGGGACCTCGATGGCCACGCCCCACGTGGCCGGTCTCGCCGCGCGCCTGCTGCAGGAGCATCCGGCGTGGGGGCAGACCGAGGTCAAGGCCGCACTCACGTCCCCGCCGGACGCGAGCGGGCATCTCACCGGGCTCCCCGCGGGCACCCCGAACATCTTCGCCTCGCTGCCCGGGGTCCCCCGGGTGGTGTCCGTCACGGCCACCGCGACCGCCGACGGCGAAGCCCTGGCCTGGACGATCAACGACATCGGCACCGTGACCGTGTTCTCGGCGACCGTGACCGACACCACGACGGGGCGCGTCTACCCGGTCGTCATCGCCGGCGTCACCACCTCGACCGTCTTCCTCGACGGGCAGGCCGGACACGCGTACACCGTGCAGGTCGGGGCGACGGGAACCCTCCCCACCGGCGTGGTCGTCACGAGCGATCCGGCCACGGCGAGCTTCACGGTCGGGCCGTAGGCGGCTGCCGCGCGCGGGCGTGTCAGGCGGTGGTCCCGCAGGAATACAGCGTGACCCCCGAGACCTTGTTCACCTCGCCGTCCTCGCCGTGGCCGTCGAGCTTCCACTCCTTCACCTCGTGGCATCCCGGTTCTGTGGCGACCTCGCGGACGGGGTCGGACGGGGAGGCGCCGGACGCCACGGCGAACAGGTGCACGCTCCCGGACAGCTCCATGCTCCGGAGGGCGGATGCCGTGAACACCGGCACGTGCCCGGAGTAGCCGCCGTCCGTCAGCACGCTCGATCCGGTGGCGTCGATGATCTGCGCCGAGATCGCCCACGTGTCGCTCACCAGGAGCGGGGCGCCGCCGACACCGCCCCCGTCGGCGCGCGCCGTCGCGACCAGCTGGGCCACGGCCGGTGAGATCTCGGGCGTCCCGCCCCAGAACGCCGGCGCCGAGATCGCGAAACTCTCGTCGGGGTGGTCCGAGCGGGCGGGGATCCCCACGTACGCGTCGCCGCCGCTCCCGTCGCGATTCGCGTCGAGCACCTGCAGACTCGCCGCGACGGGCGCGCACAGGAGGGCCAGGCCGAGGGCGGCGGGCAGCACGCGCGCGAGCATGGGGCGAGGGCGAGGCGGCCACGCACCGATCACACCGAGCACGACACCGGCGACGAGCACGAGGCACGCGGCCACCGCGAACACCGTGGGCAGATCGCTTTCGCGCGCCAGCACGCTCCACCAGGCGCCCTGCCCGACGAGGAGAACGGGCAGCACCAGACGCCCCGCGCGCCGGGGAGACCGAAGGAGCCGGCATCCCTCGCTCCAGGCCATCGCCGTCAGCAGCACGAGCGGAACGCCGAGCGCCGCGACGTACGCGGTGTGGGGCACCTTGGTGGCCGACAGCACGACCGCGGAGGTGGCCAGCCACAGGCCCGCGACGACCGCCAGAGCCCACCGCGCCCGATCGTTCCGTCGGCCGCGCCGCGGCCGGAACCGCCAGAGGGCGAGGGCGAGTCCGAGAAGGGCCGCGGGGTACAGCCACCCGATCTGCGTCACGAGAGGCATCTCGAGCAGTTTCATCGGCGAGGAACCCGCGTCCGCCGCGGCGCCGGCGTGCGAACCGAACGCGCGGCCCAGCGCCGTCAGCCCCTCGGCGATCCCGCCGCCGGTCGGCGCGCCCACCGAGCCCGGAACGGACCCCGGTGCGAAGCGGTCGAGACCGTTGTACCCGAACACCATGGCGAAGACGTCGTCATCGGTGGACCCGTCCACGAACGGACGCGCTCCGGTCGGGGTGAGCGCGATCGCCGTGATCCACACGATCGACGCGGCGACGCTCGCCCCGACGAGGACGCCAGCCCGCGCCATCCCGCGGCGGAGGGTCGGGGCCGCGATCGCGGTTCCCACGAAGAGGGCGGGCAGCACGAACCACGCCGACATCATCTTGGCCTGGAAGCCCACCCCGACGAAGACGGCCGCCATCACCAGCGGCCACCACCTCGCGGTCAGCACCGCGCGCTGCCACCACACGAGGGCGACCGCGAGCGCCATGGTCAGCAGGCCGTCCTCCATGGGGTGGCCGAACATCGACACGAAGATCGGAGTGGATGCCGCCGCGAGCGCCGCGACCAGCCCGGCGCCGGTGCCTCCCCAGCGCAGTCCGACGACGGCGCAGGCCATCACGGTCACCAGCCCCTCGATCACCTGCGGCAGCGCCACGGCGGAGGTCGACATACCCAGGAGGTGGATGGCGAGGGCCTGCGGCACCGCGAAGCCGGCGAGCTTGTCCAGCGTGACCGTGCCCGCCGGGTCGAAGGCGCCGAAGAGCAGGGCGCGCCACGACTCCGACATCGACCGCGCCGCGGCCTCGTAGAACGCGAAGTCACCGCCGCGGGCGAGGTTCCAGGTCATCAACAGGGCGCTGCCGGCGAGGATCGCGGCGAGGACGCCCTTGGCCCAGAGGGGTTCGCGCCACCAGCGCGCGAGGGGGAGGGTCTCGGTCACGCCCGACAGCATCGCCCCGGATGTGCGCGTCGGCGTAGCAGCGGGCTATGAGCTCGCCGTGATGTCGTCGGCCCGAAGGCCTGACCGCTTGCGCGACTGGTCACCGGGGCGGATGCCACGGGCACGGCGCTCTCTCCTAGGCGGCGTCGCGCGAATGTCGGCGGCGCGGAGCTCAGCCGCGTGCGGCTCTCGCGGTGTCGGTGCTCGGGACCTCCACCGGGATCCTCGACAGGTCGCGCAGGCGTGCGAGCTCGGCGATCGGGTCGTCGTGGTCGTCGACGCGGAGGTCGAGGACGACCTCCGCCGGGGACGCGACGAGGACCGCGGCGCTCTGCCGGCCGCGCGCGTCGCCACCGGCCTCCTCGCCGGCGCGGAGCACCTCGATCAGCCGGTCCGCGAGGTCGCCACGGGTCTGGACCCACGCCGCGCTCATCGCCTCGAGCACCTCGGGACCGGTCAGCAGATTGCCCGCGAGAACGGCATCCGTCGTCGTCGAATGACCGGCCCACGCGCTGATCTCCTCGCCTGAACGGGCCGCCCCCGGGGACGTCCACGCGAGCGCCGCGACCTGACGGAGCGCGTGCCCCTCGTCCCACCGGGGGACGGATGCCACGGCGTCCGCCGCCGTGCGCCCCTCGCGCAGCGCGGCGAGAAGGCGCCCGCGGAGCGCACGATTCGTCCATGCCTGACTGGCCACTGCTCCCACCGCGGGATCGACGGAGATCACCGACGCGCCCACGGCGAGAGAGCGGCTCGCGGTCGCGGCACCGATCAGGCCGAGACGGGTGTCGCGGGCGAGGACGGTGAAGGTCATGGGCGCTCCCCAGGGGTCGACGAGAGACGGGCGATCGAGACGGAGCGGCTTTGTGAAGATCGTGTTTCGGGGCCGCCCCGGGCTTGTGCCCGCCCCCATGCTTGCACATACTGATCAAAACATCATCTAAATGATGACCCGCCCACCCGATTGGCATTCACATGACATCGCGCACCACACTCGGCATCGCCGGCGCGCTCGCCGCGGTCCTCGCCCTCGCCGGTTGCTCGGCGGGCCAGAGCGTCGATCTCGGCGCGTCCGGCTCCGCCTCCGGTCAGACCCTCGTCGCCGCGATCGGCGGCGAACCCGACCAGCTCGACCCGCAGAAGACGACGTCGTACTTCGCGTTCGAGGTGCTCGAGAACGTCTACGACACGCTCGTCCAGCCCGACGCCAACCTCGAGATGCAGCCGGCGCTCGCCGAGAGCTGGACCACGAGCGACGACCAGCTCACGTGGACCTTCACGCTGCGCGACGGCGTGAAATTCCAAGACGGCTCCGACTTCACCAGCGAAGACGTCGTCTACTCCTACCGCCGCATCATCGACGAGAAGCTCGCCAACGCCTGGAAGTTCGCCACCGTCAGCGACGTCAGCGCCCCCGACGACAAGACCGTCGTGATCACGGTGTCGCAGCCGACCCCCAACCTCCTGTCGAACCTCGGCGGGTTCAAGGGCATGGCCATCGTCGAGAAGGCCAACGTCGAGTCGGGCGACATCACCACCGCGCCCGTCGGAACCGGCCCGTTCTCCGTCAGCGACTACGTCGCGGGCGATCACATCACGCTGAAGGCCAACCCCGACTACTGGGGCGGCGCGCCGAAGCTCGGGGGAGTGGAGTACCGCTTCATCTCCGAGCCCGCCACCGCCCTCGCCTCGCTGAAGGCCGGCGACATCGACTGGACCGACGTCGTCCCGCCGCAGCAGGTCGAACAGCTCAAGAGCGACAGCTCCGTCCAGCTCAGCCTCACCCCGTCGAGCGACTACTGGTACCTCGCGCTCAACGAGGCCAAGACGCCGTGGAACGACGTGCGCGTGCGCCAGGCGATCGCCTACGCGATCGACCGGGACGCCATCGTCCAGGCGGTCAGCTACGGCACCGCCGAGAAGAACCAGCTCGCCATCCCGAAGCAGAGCTTCTGGTACACCGAGTACAACACCTACTCCACCGACCTCGACACGGCGAAGGCGCTCCTGGCCGAAGCCGGATTCACCGGGGGCACCCTCGACCTGCTCGCCACCAGCGACTACCCCGAGACGGTCACCGCCGCCCAGATCATCGCGGCGAACCTCGAGCCCCTCGGCATCCAGGTCCAGATCCGCCAGCCCGACTTCTCCACGTGGCTGGACGAGCAGAACTCGGGCAACTTCGACATGCTCATGATGGGCTGGCTCGGCAACATCGACCCCGACGACTTCTACTACTCGCAGCACCACACCGGTGGGGCCAGCAACGCGCAGAAGTTCTCGGACCCCGAGGTTGACAAGCTGCTCGACGCCGGCCGGGTCGAGACCGACAAGGACACGCGCAAGGATCTCTACGCGCAGGCCGCGACGATCATCGCCGACAAGGCCAGCTACATATACCTCTACAACCCGTCCGTGACGCAGCTGTGGTCGCCGAAGGTCTCGGGCTACGAGACCCGCGCGGACCGCGCGATCCGCTTCGACAGCACCAGCGTCGACAAGTGACGCCCGCCGCGGGGGTGCCGGATGCCGGTGCCCCCGCGGTTTTCCCCTTCCCTTCCCCCGCTTCCCTGAGGAGAGCCCATGCGGATCGCTCCCGCGCAGCTCCTGCGCTTCCTCGGCGCGCGCCTGCTCTCGTCGGCCATCGTGCTGCTCGGCGTGCTCATCGTCGTGTTCGCCCTGGTGCATCTCGTGCCCGGCGACCCCGTGCGCCTGGCTCTCGGCACCCGCTACACGCCCGAGGCGTACGAGGCGCTGCGCGCCGCGTCGGGACTGGACCGGTCCCTGCCCGAGCAGTTCTTCTCCTACCTCGCCCACGCCGTCACCGGCGACCTGGGCGTGAGCTTCCGCAACGGTCAGGCCGTGACGACCACCCTCCTGCAGAGACTGCCCGCGACGATCTCCCTCGCGCTGGTGGGCCTGGTCATCGCCCTGATCATCTCGATCCCGGCCGGCATCTTCTCCGCGCTCCGAGAGGGGCGCGTGAGCGACGTCATCGTGCGCCTCAGCAGTCAGTTCGGCGTCTCGATCCCCGACTTCTGGCTCGGGATGCTGCTCATCTCGCTCTTCTCGGTGACCCTCGGCCTCCTCCCCGCCAGCGGGTACGTGGCCCTCACCGACGATCCCGCCGGGTGGCTGCGGCAGGTCACCCTCCCCGGCATCACCGTCGGCCTCGTCGCGGGCGCCATCATGACCCGCTACATCCGCGCGGCGGTGATCGACGTCGCCTCCTCGGGGTACATCCGCACCGCGGTGTCGAAAGGCCTTCCCCGTCGGGTCGTCGTCTCGCGCCACATCGTGCGCGGGGCGCTCGTCCCCGTGCTCACCATCGCCGGCATCCAGCTCGCGACCATCCTCGGCGGCGTCATCGTGGTTGAGGTCGTCTTCGCGTGGCCCGGCCTCGGCCGTCTCGTGTACGACGCCGTCGCCGCGCGCGACTACCCGCTCATCCAGGGTGCGGTGCTCCTGGTGGCGGTCATGTTCATCGTCGTCAACCTGATCGTGGACGTGCTCTACGCCGTCGTCGACCCGAGGATCCGAGCCGCATGAGTGATCTCACCCCCGCTCCCCGTCCCGCATCCGGATCCGCGCCCGGCGCCGTCGGCGAACCCGGCGTCGCGACCACGCGTGCCCGCGTGCGGTCCTGGCGTCTCCTGGCCGCCAACCCGCTCACGGTGGCGGCCGCGATCGTCCTGGCCGTCGTCGTGCTGGCCTCCGTGCTCGCCCCGTGGATCGCGCCCTACGGCGTCAACCAGATCGACGTCGCGAACGCTCTCACCCCGCCGAGCGCAGCCCACTGGTTCGGGACGGACGAGCTCGGCCGCGATGTGCTCTCGCGCGTCCTCCTCGCCGGAGGGACCTCCCTCACGATCGCGGCGATCGCCGTGACGATCGCGCTCGTGCTCGGTCTCCTCCTCGGTGTCGTGGCGGGATACGCCGGCGGCTGGATCGATGCGACCCTCATGCGCGTGGTCGACGTGATGTTCGCGTTCCCCGTCCTGCTCCTCGCCCTCGCGATCATCGCGATCTTCCAACCCGGAATGCTCACGACCACCATCGCGATCGGCGTCGTCTACACGCCGATCTTCGCGCGCGTCGCCCGCGCGAGCACGCTGTCGCTGCGCACCTCGCCGTTCGTGCAGGTGTCGCGCACGATGGGCACCCCCGCTCCCGTGATCCTCGTGCGTCACGTCCTGCCCAACATCGGCGGGCCGATCGTCGTGCAGACCTCCCTCTCGCTCGCCTTCGCGATCCTGTCCGAGGCCGCCCTGTCGTTCCTCGGTCTCGGCATCCAGCCGCCGGCCCCGTCGTGGGGAGGGATGCTGTTCACCGCCCAGGGTTTCCTCTCCCAGGCGTGGTGGATGAGCGTGTTCCCCGGGGCGGCGATCTTCGTGACGGCCCTCGCCTTCAACCTGCTCGGCGACGGCCTGCGCGACGGTCTCGATCCCCGCCAGCGGACCATCATCGAGGCGCGGCACGGGGAGCGCCGACGAAGGAGAGCGGGGCTGGAACGCGCGCACACCACCGAGGAGAGCTCACGATGACCGTTCTCGATGTCCGCGATCTCCGTGTCGCGATCGGCGAGACTCTGACAGGAAGGGCGGGTTCGCGATGACCGTTCTCGATGTCCGCGATCTCCGTGTCGCCATCGGCGAGACCCCGATCGTTCGAGGGCTCGACTTCTCGGTCGAGCGCGAGCAGACCCTCGGCATCGTGGGGGAGTCGGGCTCGGGCAAGTCGATGACGGTGCTCGCCGCGACGGGTCTCATCGACGCCCCGGGGCGCCGGGTGACCGGCTCGAGCATCCTGCGGACGGGTCCGGATGCCGACGGCCTCGAGCTCGTGGGCGCCACCGACCGCACGCTGCGCTCGGTGCACGGCGACGCCGTCGGTTTCGTCTTCCAAGACCCGTCGACCTCGCTGAACCCGTTCCTCACGGCGGGCAGGCAGATCGCGGAGTCGCTCGAGGCCCACCGGGGGATGACCCGGAGAGCCGCGCACACCCGGGCGATCTCGCTGCTCGAGGCCGTCGGCATCCCGGATCCCGCTTCGCGCGTCGAGGCGTATCCGCACCAGTTCTCGGGCGGGCAGCGCCAGCGTGTCATGATCGCGATCGCCCTCGCGTGCGACCCGGCCCTTCTCGTGGCCGATGAGCCCACCACGGCCCTCGACGTGACGACGCAGGCGCAGATCATCGAGCTCGTGCAGGACCTGCAGCGCGACCGCGGCACGGCGGTGGTGTGGATCAGCCACGACCTCGGTGTCATCGGACAGGTCGCGGACGACGTGATCGTCCTGCGTCACGGCGAGGCGATCGAGCATCGGCCCCTGGCGGAGCTGTACGCCGATCCGCGTCACGCCTACACGCGCGAGCTGCTCGCGGCGCGGCCGCGGGTCGTCGCCGGCGCCGGTCCCGCACCCGAGCCCTCGGCGCGGCCCCTCCTCGCCGTGCAGAACCTCGACGTGCGCTTCGCGGTGCAGACCCCCGCGGGCCGGCGCACGGTGCACGCGGTCGACGACGTCTCCTTCACCGTGCGTCGCGGCACGACCCTGGCCCTGGTGGGCGAGTCCGGCTCGGGCAAGTCCACCATCGCGAACGCGCTGACCGGACTCGTGGCGCCGCATGCCGGGACGGCCTCGTTGGCGGATGCCGCCGGCGAGGGCGTGCGCGACGCGCTGCGCGCCCCGCGCCGCGAGCGTCGGCGCATCGCGATGGTGTTCCAGGATCCGTTCGCCTCGATCGACCCTCGACGCACGGTCGCCGACGCGATCGCGGAGCCGCTGCGCGTGCACCGCCTGGGCGGGCGGACCGCCGCGTCGCGCACCGCGCGCGTCCACGAGCTGCTCGAGCTCGTCGACCTCGACCCGGACTTCGCGAAGCGGTATCCGCACGAGTTGTCCGGCGGTCAGCGCCAGCGCGTGTCGATCGCGCGCGCCCTGGCCCTCGAGCCCGAGCTGATGATCCTCGACGAGGCCACGGCATCGCTGGACGTCTCGGTGCAGGCGCGGGTGCTCGCGTTGCTGCGGCGTCTGCAGGTCGAGCAGGGGCTGACGTACCTGTTCATCGCGCACGATCTCGCCATCGTGCAGCAGATGAGCCACGATGTCGTCGTGCTGCGCGGGGGCCGGGTCGTCGAAGCGGCGCCCGCGGCCGAGCTGTTCGCGAACCCGCGCGAGGACTACACCCGCGCCCTGCTCGCGGCCGTGCCGCCGGACGGTCCGCGGGTGGTGTCGTGATCTCGCTGACGTGGGCTCTCGGTCCGGTGTGTGCCGCGAGCGCCCTCGCGATCTCGCTGATCGGCGTCGGATGTTCGTCGCATCCCGTCCCCGGCGTGCATATGGCGCAGGTCAGCGGCGGGGACGGGGCGGCCCGCAGGCGCGGGCGCCGTCGCACGCGCGTTCTCGATACGCTGGCACGGTCATGACCAGAGCCACGGATGCCGACGAGCAGCGCGCCGTCGAGACCCTCGGTGCCGCGGTGCGCGACGCCCGCAAGCGGCTCGGCCTGAGCGTCCAGGCACTGTCCGAGAAGGCCGGCGTGAGCTTCGGCCTGGTCAGCCAGCTCGAGCGCGGGCTCGGCAACCCGTCGCTGCAGTCCCTCCAGCGCCTCGCCGGGGCTCTCGGCATCCCGGTCGCCCAGCTGCTGGACGAACCGGCGGCGCCCCTGGCCGTGGTGACCCGCGCGAAGCGCCACATCATGCCGGTCGCCGTCGACGCTCCCGCGTCGCAGCGCGCTCTGCGCGAACTGCTGACGCCTCGCGGCGAGTCGATGCTGCAGTTGATCCGTTCGACGCTGCCCGCGGGGTTCTCGAACGAGGCCCGTCCGTTCCGGCACATCGGGACCGAGACGGTCACCGTCGAGTCGGGTGTGCTCGTGGTGTGTCAGGCGGACCGCCGCGTCGAACTGCGCGCGGGCGACACCGTCACGTACGGCTGCTCGGAACCGCACTGGTGGGCCAACGGACACGACGCCGAGACGGTCGTGCTCGGCGCGGTCACCCCGTTCGAGCGGTGAGCCCGGGTCTCGGCTCGAGAGCGCCGAACTCCTGAGAATCCCGGCGTGCAGCCCCTCCGGGCGCTCCGTCGCCCCATTCAGCGGCGGAACTCAGGAGTTCGGCCCGCGGGTGGGAGCGCGGAACGCGAAGCGATCGTCCGGCGACAGGACATGCTCGTCGTCGCAGCGGTACCCCCGCAGCCACGGCACCCCGTCGATCACGCGCAGGTAGAAGCCCTTCGGGTAGTCGTGGTCGGCACGCAGCACGGGGGAGGCGACGTGCAGGGAGCCCGTCGGTGCGCGTCCGGTGCTCAGGATGCTGTCCGGAGCGGTCGCCTGATCGAGAGTGGCCAGGCGCAGGTGCGGCGCGGTGACCGGCGGGCAGAGTCCGAGACCGTGCCGGGCGGCCGCGCCGAAGACGTCGGGCAGGGTCGCGCCGTCGGGGAATCCCAGGTCGGCCACGGATCTCTCGACCACCGTGATGGTCTCGCGCGCGCCGTCGTCGAAGACCGCATCCGCGAGGAGGGTCTCGGCGAAGGGATTGCGAGGGATGCCGTGGGCATCGAGTCGCGCGATGAGCTCGGCGCGTGCGAGTCCGCCGATCTCGATGCTCCATGCGGTTCGATCCGCTCCGCCCATGACTTCCACCCGGGAAGAATAGCCCTCTCGGGTTCTATCTCGGTCTGCCCACCGCTTACCGCGGGATGGAGATGGGCGCGCTGGTCCTGCTCAGCGAGGCGTATCCAGACTTCGTCGCCGTCACGCGAACGGTGATGCGGGCGCCGCGATCCTGCGTTTTGACCGTATAGGTCTTACCCGTGGCGCCGCCGATCGCGACCCCACCTCGAAACCACTGGTAGCGCAGAGCATCGGGGGCGGGCTTCCAGGCGCCTACCGTGGCCGTCAGCGTCGATCCCACGGTCGTCTTTCCCTTGACCGTGGGAGTGGGAGCCGCACCGAACGGCATGAGAGGCACCGCCACCGATGCGCTCGTCATGGTGTGCTGCGTGTAGCCCGCCTTTCGACCGGTGAGGGAAACGGAGATCTTCGCACCGGCGTCGGCTGTGGTGAGCTTGTATGTCTTCGCCGTGGCGCCCGCGATGGCCTTCCCCTCTCGCAGCCACTGGATCTGGAGCGAGTCCGGCGCGGGCCTCCATGTGCCGACGATCACCGTGAGGGTCGAGCCGACCGTTGCGGTTCCGCTCACGCGCGGGGTGGGCGCGTCCGCGAACTGGCCGGCTCCGACGGGCTTGCTTTCCGCGGAGGGAGCGACAGCGGTCGAAAGTCCCGGTCGGGTGGCGGTGATCACGACGCGAAGGCGCTTCGTCACGTCCGCGGCGGTTGGCACGTAGCGCGCAGAGGTCGCCCCAGGAATGTCCACTCCCGCGCGTTGCCACTGATATCCGAAGGTGAGCCCTTCGGCATCCCACGAACCGACGCTCGCCGTGAGGACGCCTCCAAGACGCGAGGTCCCTGTCAGTCCGGGTGGAGTGGTCGCATTCGCCGGAGCGTTGGATGATGCGAACTGCGGATTGCCGCCGGATCCGAAGTTGATCGCGTAGACGGCGTATGAGTCGGATGCGCTCCCTACCGGCACTCTCACGTCGAATCCGTGTTCAGCGCCATTGCCGAAGACCGCGTCGACGTCGGGGCGTGAAGCGTTCGCGGTGGCCGCTGCCAAGAAGGCGCCGTTGCGGTAGATGTGCACGGCGACTGGCTCGCGTGTATCCGGATCCATCGCCCACCCGCGCAGGTTCACGCCGTCGGGGCCGCCGCGGACTTCGTCGAGGCTTCCTTTCGGAATCGCCGAGACGGGCGGAGAGGCGCTTCCCAGCTCGGGGTTGTTCCCCCCGCCCGCGTTGATGGCGTAGACGGTGATGCGGCCGACGGTCTCGGTTCCGAGGAAAACGGTGTACCCGTGGTTCGCCCCTCGGTGATAGACCGCGTCGACGTCGGGGCGATCGTTGTCCGCGCGAGCGGAAGTGCGGTACACCCCGTCCACGTAGATGTGCATATCGATGGGATCGTTCGTGTCTGGATCGATCGCCCATCCCCGAACGTGGACGCCACCGTGAACCGAGACCACCTCGTCGAGGGTCCCGAACGGCTGCGCGCTGCCGGGCGGGCGCCCTACGTGAATGAATCCCGTCACGTCGGAGATGCGGTATGTCCTCCAGTCGAAGTCACCGCCGTAATTGTCCTCGGAAACCGTGATCATTCCCGCGCCGACATCGACGGACTCAACATAGGCGACATGGCCGACCCCACCGATCGTCGCGACATCGAACCACGCCACATCGCCCGGTGACGGATTGTTCTTGTCGACCGCCATGCCGGCAGATCGCGCGGCAGCTCCCCACTGATATGCATTTCCCTGGCCAGGTTTCGTGAACTGACCCACGCCGTTCGATTGCAGACGGTAGGCGACGTAATTCGTACAGTTGTGCCCGCCGTACATAGCCCAGAAGGACTGGGTGTAGACGTTCTGGTATCCGGCGTTGCCACGACCTTTGTTGTTGCAATCACCGAAGCCTTGACAGATCTTCGAGTACCACGTGATCGCTCTCGCGGGTGCGGCATCAGCCCCGACCGTGCCGATGATTACGAGGGCGGCGAGGAGGAATCCCGTGATCAGCGTGAAAAGACGCCGAGATCGCGACCGCGCCGCGCGACCTGGCGCGTGATGGCCTGGAGAAAGCAAACGCGCGTCGTCGATCATTTTCTCCCCCGGGTCGAATAACCGCCGATGGGGCGGCAGCTTTGCTGCGCTCCTGCGGTGACGAGTAGCGCTGACATTAGCGCATTGGTGTCCGCTATGCGCAGGTGATGATCGTCCTGCGAAAGACGCCGTGGTCCACCGCCCTCCTCCCCGGCGTCGGCCGCGACACCCCCTGTGAGGGATGCCGCGGCCGAGACGCGGTGACCGTATCGAGCGGGCTCAGATCTCCGAGCGGGGACCGGGGAACGTCTTGTTCACGCCGGTGACCGGCTGGTTCTCATCGAACGACGCGATCGGACGACGGAAGCCGCGTGTGAGGATCACGAGGTAGACGACCCCGAGGCCGGTCCAGATGAGGCCACCGATGAGCGCGTGCGCGTCGAGGTTGACCCACAGCAGAGCCGTCAGCAGCAGGCCGATGCCGGGCATGACGATGTAGCGGACGATGTCGCCCGGGGTCTTGCGCAGGCCCTTGCGGATCGCGAACCAGGCGATCACCGAGATGTTCACGAACGAGAACGCGACCAACGCGCCGTAGTTGATGTACGCGGAGATCTGCTCGAGGGTGAACGCGATCGCCAGCAGGCTCACGACGCCGACGATCACGATGGAGATCGTGGGGGTGTGCGTCTTGGGGTTGATGAACCCGAAGACCCGGCGGGGGAGCACGTTGTTGCGCCCCATCACCATGAGCATGCGCGAGACCGAGGCATGCGAGGCCAACCACGACGCGAGGGTCGCCGCGAAGCCGGCCGCGGTGAGCACGGCCTGCAGCACGGGTCCACCGACCTGCACGCCGATCTCGGGCAGGGTGCTGTCTTCGATCGCCTCCTGCGGGAACGCAGTCGAGTCGGGGAAGCGGAGCTGCGTGAAGTAGGCGGCGACGAGGAAGATGACGCCGCCCGCGACGAGCGTGAGAAGGATCGCGCGGGGCATGATCCTCGGCGTCTTGGCCTCTTCGGAGTACATCGACACCGCGTCGAATCCGATGAACGAGAAGCAGACGACGGTCGCTCCGGCCAGGACGGCGCCGAACTGCACCTCGCTGTGGGCGAAGGGCGCGAGCGATACCGCGGTACCGGCGCCCGCTCCGCCGACGAGCTGCACGATGACCATGACGACGAAGACGGTCATCACGAGGATCGAGAACACCAGCAGGATCATGTTGACGTTCGAGGTGCCGCGCATCGTCAGGTAGATGACGCCGGTCACCCCCGCGGTGAAGAGCACGACCCAGATCCAGCCGGGGACGTCGGGGAACAACGCCTCCATGTAGCTGCGCAGGATGAGCGCGTTCACCATCGGCAGGAGCATGTAGTCGATGAGCGCTGTCCAGCCGACGACGAAGCCGACGCCCGGGTGGATCGACTCGCGCGCGTAGGTGTACGCGGAACCGGCGCTGGGGATGACGCGGACCATCTTGCCGTAGCTGATGGCGGTGAAGACGAGCACGATGAGGGCCACCGCATAGGCGGCGGGGACGACGTTGTTCGTCTTGTCGGCGACGAGGCCGAAGGTGTCGAAGACGACGGTCGGGGTCATGTACCCCAGGCCCAGGCCGACGATCGACCAGAGTCCCAGGGTGCGGGCGAGCTTGGCGCCGGAGTTCGCGGGTGCCGTGGCGGCACCGAGGTTGTCGTTCGTGGCTCCTCCAAGAGGGTGCGGGTCAGGACGCGGTCGTGACCGGAGATGGTGTCGGGTACAGCATCGGGAGCACCGCTCGGGGTCGGAGCGGGGGTGTCGGCGGGGTGGTGCCGGGAGAGCGTGGAGTCGGTGTCGTCGTGCGGCGCGGGGTCGGGGTGCGACCGGCGGGGCGGGTGGGATGCCGACAGGGGTGGCGTCGGCATCCCGTTCGGGTCAGAGGCGGTTCGAGGCCTCGGTCAGGACCGAGCGGAGGATCTGCTCGATCTCGGTGAACTCGGCGGGGCCGAGCGTCAGGGGCGGGGCGAGCTGGATCACGGGGTCGCCCCGGTCGTCGGCGCGGCAGTACAGGCCCGCATCGAAGAGCGCCTTCGACAGGAAGCCGCGCAGGAGCCGCTCGGACTCGTCGTCGTCGAAGGTCTCCTTCGTCGCCTTGTCCTTGACGAGCTCGATGCCGAAGAAGTACCCGTCGCCGCGCACGTCGCCGACGATCGGCAGGTCGAGGAGCTGCTCGAGCGTCGAGCGGAAGAGGGGCGAGTTCGTCCGGACGTTCTCGAGCAGGCCCTCCTCTTCGAACACGTCGAGGTTCTCGAGGGCCACCGCGGCCGAGACCGGGTGTCCGCCGAAGGTGTAGCCGTGCGGGAACGAGGCATCGCCGTGGGCGAAGGGCTCGTAGATCCGGTCGCTGATGATCGTGCCGCCGAGGGGGGAGTACCCGCTGGTCACCGCCTTGGCGAACGTGATCATGTCGGGCTGGTAGTCGTACGCCGAGGCGCCGAAGTAGTGGCCCAGGCGGCCGAAGGCGCAGATGACCTCGTCCGAGACGAGCAGCACGTCGTACTTGTCGCAGATCTCGCGCACGCGCTGGAAGTAGCCGGCCGGGGCGGGGAAGCACCCGCCCGCGTTCTGCACGGGCTCCAGGAACACCGCGGCGACCGTCTCCGGTCCCTCGAGCTGGATCATCTGCTCGATGCGGTCGGCGGCCCACAGGCCGAACTCCTCGGGCGTCCCGCCCCCGAAGCCGGACTCCTTGGCCCGGTAGTAGTTCGTGTTGGGCACGCGGAAACCGCCGGGGGTGACCGGCTCGAACATGTGCTTCATCACGGGCAGACCCGTGATGGCCAGAGCGCCCTGTGTCGTGCCGTGATAGGCGATCGCCCGCGAGATGACCTTGTGCTTGGTGGGCTTGCCCTGCGTCTTCCAGTACTGCTTGGCGAGCTTGAACGCGGTCTCGACCGCTTCGCCGCCACCGGTGGAGAAGAAGACGTGGTTGAGGTCGCCGGGGGCGAGGTTCGCGAGGCGTTCCGCCAGCTCGATCGCCGCGGGGTGCGCGTACGACCACAGCGGGAAGAACGCGAGCTCCTCGGCCTGCTTCGCGGCGGCCTGGGCGATCCGGCGGCGGCCGTGGCCGGCGTTGACGACGAACAGCCCGGCGAGGCCGTCGATGTAGCGCTTGCCGGTGGAGTCGAAGATGTGGTGCCCCTCGCCCTTGACGATGATCGGCACGCCGGGGCCGTCGGTCATCACCGACTGACGGGAGAAGTGCATCCAGAGGTGGTCGCGGGCCTTCGCCTGCAGGGCGGCGTCGTGGTCGGTGTCGAGAAGGGTCATCGTGTTCCCCAGTTGTAGAGCTGACGGTGGAGCTTGAGGTAGACGAACGTCTCGGTCGAGACGACGTCGGGCAGGGCGCGGACGCGGTCGTTCAGCAGGTCGATGAGGTCGTCGTCGCTCTCGCAGACGACCTCGACGAGCAGATCGAACGATCCCGCGGTCGAGACCACGTAGGTCACGCCCGGCAGTTCCGCCATCTCGGCCGCGACGACTCGGGTGTCTCCCGACACCCGCACGCCGATCATCGCCTGGCGGGCGAAGCCGAGTTGCAGCGGATCGGTGACGGCGACGATCTGCAGGATGCCGGCATCCTGCAGCTTCTGCACGCGCTGGCGCGTGGCGGTCTCGCTGAGACCGACGGCTTTGCCGATCTCGGCGTAGGAACGTCGCCCGTCTTCCTGCAACTGCTCGACGATCGCCTTCGACACGCGGTCGAGGGAGACGCTGCGATCAGTCACGGAACTCATGATGGGCGACGGTATCAGCGGAACAACGGGGATATCAATGATGAATCCGGAATTTAAAGTGCCGAAACACAGCGGAAACCGTCGTCGGGCGCCGAGTCCGCAACGCGCGGGCACGCCGAAGGGGCCGGACGTCTCCGCCCGACCCCTTCTCTTCGCTACGCCAGGCTCGCCATCACGTGCTTGAGGCGCGTGTAGTCCTCGAAGCCGTAGATCGACAGGTCCTTTCCGTAGCCCGAGTGCTTGAAGCCCCCGTGCGGCATGTCCGAGACGAACGGGATGTGCGCGTTGATCCACACGCACCCGAAGTCCAGGTCGCGGCTGAACCGCAGCGCGCGGCCGTTCTCGCGCGTCCAGACCGACGCGGCGAGGGCGTAGGGAACGCCGTTCGCGAGCTCGAGCGCCTCCTCCTCGGTCTCGAAGGACTGCACCGCCAGCACCGGGCCGAACACCTCCTGCTGTACGAGCTCGTCGTCCTGGCGGAGGCCCGTCACGACGGTCGGGGCGAAGAAGCATCCCGTCTCGCCCACGCGCGCCCCACCGGTGGCGACGCGCGCGTGCGCGGGCAGCCGGTCGATGAAGCCCTGGACCCGCGCCAGCTGGTCCGGGTTGTTCACCGGGCCGAAGAAGGCATCCGGGTCGTCCGGCGCCCCGACGCGCACGTTCTGCTCGACGTACGCCACGAGACGCTCGACGAAGGCGTCGTGCAGCGACGCGTGCACGAGAAGCCGCGTGGCCGCCGTGCAGTCTTGACCGGCGTTGAAGAACGCGGCCTCGGCGATCCCGGATGCCGCGGCCTCGAGGTCGGCGTCCGGGAAGACGATCGCGGGCGCCTTGCCGCCGAGTTCGAGGTGCACGCGCTTGAGGTCTCGCGCGGCCGAGGCCGCGACCTGCATCCCGGCGCGCACGGACCCCGTGATCGCGACGAGCTGGGGCGTCGGATGCTCCACGAGCGCCCGGCCGGTGTCGCGGTCGCCGAGGACGACGTTCAGCACCCCCGGCGGCAGGACCTCCGCGGCGATCTCGGCGAGCAGGACCGTCGTCTGCGGGGTCGTCTCGCTGGGCTTGAGCACCACGGTGTTGCCCGCGGCGATCGCGGGACCGATCTTCCACACCGCCATGTTGAGCGGGTAGTTCCACGGCGTCACCTGTGCGACCACCCCGATGGGCTCGCGGCGCACGTACGAGGTGAAGCCCTCCGCGTATTCCGCGGCGGCGCGGCCGTTCAGCTCGCGCGCGGCCCCGGCGAAGAAGCGCAGCTGATCGACCGACTGCACGATCTCGTCGGCGACCAGGCTCGCGCGCGGCTTCCCGGTGTCCTCCGACTCGAGGTCGGCGAACTCCTCCGCCCGCGCCTCGAGGGCGTCGGCGAGACGGAACAGGGCGAGCTGACGCTGAGCGGGGGTCGCCCGCTTCCACGCCGGGAACGCGGCCGCGGCGGCGGCGACGGCGGCATCCACCTCGGCGTCCGTCGAGACGGGTGCCTGCGCGTACACGTCGCCCGTCACGGGGCTGACGAGGTCGAGCAGGGCGCCCTCGGATGCGACCGACGCCCCGCCGATGACGTTGTGGAGCACTCTCACGATGCCGCTGCCTCGTCGGCCACCGTGAGCGCCTCGTCGATGATGTCGAGGCCGCGGACCAGCTCCTCCTCGGTGATGACGAGGGGAGGGGCGACGTGCACGCGGTTGAAGTGCGTGAAGGGCCAGAGACCCGCCTTCTTGCACGCCGCCGCGAACGCCGTCATGGGCGCGGCAGCCGGGCCGGCGGCGTTGAAGGGGACGAGCGGCTCACGCGTCTCGCGGTCGCGCACGAGCTCGATCGCCCAGAAGAGACCCCGACCGCGCACCTCGCCGACCGACGGGTGCTTCTCGGCCATGGCCCGCAGGCGCGGTTCGACGACGCGCTCACCGAGGTCCCGCACCCGCTCGAGGATCCCGTCGCGGCGGAACACCTCGAACGTGGCGATGCCGGGCGCGCACGCGAGCGGGTGGCCCGAGTACGTCAGGCCGCCGGGGAAGGACACGGTGTCGAAGTGCTGGGCGATGGCATCCGAGATCACCACTCCGCCCAGCGGCACGTAGCCGGAGTTCACGCCCTTCGCGAAGGTGATGAGATCGGGGGTGACGTCGAAGGCGTCGACGGCGAACCACTCGCCGATGCGGCCGAAGCCGACCATGACCTCGTCGGCGATGTAGACGATGCCGTACTTGTCGCACAGCGCACGCACGCCCGGGAGGTAGCCCGGCGGCGGCACGAGCACGCCGTTGGTGCCGACGACGGTCTCGAGGATGATCGCGCCGATCGTCGACGCCCCCTCGAGGATGATCGTCTGCTCGAGGTGCTCGAGCGCGCGGGCCGTCTCCTCGGCCTCGTCCGCCGCGTGGAACGCGGAGCGGTACGCGTACGGGCCGAAGAAGTGCACGACCGAGGCGTCGGCGGGCTCGTTCGCCCAGCGGCGCGGGTCGCCCGTGAGGGTGATCGCGGTGGAGGTGTTGCCGTGGTAGCTGCGGTACATCGCCAGCACCTTGCGCTTGCCCGTGACCAGGCGCGCCATGCGGACCGCGTTCTCGTTGGCATCCGCCCCGCCGTTGGTGAAGAACACCTTCGAGAAGCCCTCGGGCGCGACCTCGGAGATGAGACGCGCGAGCTCGCCGCGCGTGCCGTTGGCCATCGCGGGCTGGATGGTGGCGAGTTCGCCCGCCTGGCGCTGAATGGCCGTGATGAGGTCGGGGTGCTGGTGACCGAGGTTGAGGTTCACCAGCTGCGACGAGAAGTCGAGGTAGCTGTTGCCGGCGTAGTCCCAGAACGTCGCGCCGTCACCTCCCGCGACCGGGAGAGGGTCGATGAGCGCCTGAGCGCTCCACGAGTGGAAGACGTGCCCGCGATCGTTCGCACGGACGCGGGCATCGCCGTCGGGGTCGGGGGTGAGGTCGGCCGAGAGATCGGGGGTCGTGAGGGTCATGAGGGGTCCCTTTCCGGTTCTCAGTGGTTGCTCGGGAAGCCGAGGCTGATCTGGCTCTCGCTGGGGTCGGGCCAGCGCGTGGTGACGACCTTGCTGCGCGTGTAGAAGTGGATCGACTCGGGGCCGTAGATGTGCGAGTCGCCGAAGAGCGAGTTGCGCCACCCGCCGAACGAGAAGGCGCCGACCGGGACGGGGATCGGCACGTTCACGCCGACCATGCCGACCTCGATGTCGAACTCGAACTGGCGGGCCGTGCCGCCGTCGCGCGTGAAGACCGCTGTGCCGTTGGCGTAGGGGCTGGCGTTGACGAGCGCCACGGCCTCGTCGTAGCTCTGCACGCGCACGACCGAGAGCACGGGTCCGAAGATCTCGTCGTCGTACACCTTCATACCGGGCGCGACGCGGTCGACCAGCGAGACGCCGACGAAGAAGCCGTCGCCCTCGAACTCCTGGGTCGTGCCGTCGACCACGACCTCGGCGCCCTCGGCGCCGGCCCCGGTCACGTACGAGGCGACCTTGTCGCGGTGCTCGCGCGTGATGAGCGGACCCATCTCGCTCGCGGCATCCGTTCCGGGTCCGATTCTCAGGCCCTCGATCCGCGATGCCACCTTCTCCACGAGCGCGTCGGCGACGTCGTCACCCACCGCGACCAGCACCGAGACCGCCATGCAGCGCTCGCCGGCCGAACCGTACGCGGCCGAGACGGCGGCGTCGGCGGCCGCGTCGAGGTCGGCGTCGGGCATGACGACCATGTGGTTCTTCGCGCCGCCCAGGGCCTGGACGCGCTTGCCGTTCTCGGCCGCGCGCGAGTAGATCGTCTTGGCGATGGGCGTCGATCCGACGAAGCTCACCGCGCGGACGACGGGGGAGTCGAGCAGGGCGTCGACGGCGACCTTGTCGCCGTGCACGACGTTCAGCACGCCCGCGGGGAGGCCCGCCTCCTCGAAGAGGCGCGCGAGGAAGAGCGCGGCGGAGGGGTCCTTCTCGCTCGGCTTGAGCACGACCGTGTTCCCGCAGGCGATGGCGGATGCCGTCATCCACAACGGGACCATGACGGGGAAGTTGAAGGGGGTGATGGCCGCCACCACGCCGACGGGCTGCTTCACGGAGTGCACGTCGACTCCGCGGCTCACCTGTTCGGCGTGCTCGCCCTTGAGCAGGTGCACCAGGCCCGCGGCGAACTCGACGTTCTCGATGCCGCGGCTGATCTCGCCCTTCGCGTCCGAGAGCACCTTGCCGTGTTCGGCGGTGATGATCGCGGCGAGCTCGTCGGTGCGCTCGACGAGGAGGTGGCGCAGACGGAAGAACACGTCGGCGCGCTTGATCAGGCTCGTGGCCCGCCACGCGGGGAGAGCGGCGGCGGCCGCGGCGATCGCCTCGTCGACCTCACCGGCCGTGGCGAAGGCGACCTTCGCCTGCACCCGGCCGGTGGCGGGGTCGAACACGTCGCCGGTGCGCTCGTCGGTTCCCCGCTCGGCGCCGGCGATGTGGTGGCGGATCAACGTCATGGGGGTCCTCCTCGGCTGGGCGTTCCCGGACACTCCGACCGGGCGCGCACTAGGGTGTGTGACATTGATTCTTCGGGTGTCGGGGGAGGAATGCACGTGTCTGATCGTCGTGAATCCGAGGTGGTCCGGACAGATCGTCCGGCTCTGGCGGAGCCCGGTCTGCCGACCCTCGCCGAGGCGTTGGAGATGCCGGCTCTTCTTCAGGGGGTGCCCGAGGTCCTCGTCGGGCGCACATTCCTCGACTCGCGCGTCCGCTGGGTGCACGTCTCCGACAGCCCGGGGGTGGCGCGCCTGCTCGACGGCGGCGAGCTCCTGCTCACCACCGCGTCCGCGTGGCCCGAACAGCCCGACGAGCTCCGCGCCCTTGTCGCCGCCTTCGCCGCGGCGGGACTCGTCGGCATCGTCATCGAGCTGGGAGCGCATTACCGCTACGTCCCGGCCGTCGTCATCGACGCGGCCCGGGCGACCGGGCTGGTCCTCGTCGCCCTGCACCGCGAGGTGAAGTTCGTCGCCGTCACCGAGCAGGTGCACCGGCGCATCATCGACGAGCAGACGATGGCGTTGCGCGCGCGCGATGAGGTGCGGACGCTCTTCACCGAGCTCGCGCTGCGGGGCGCCCCGGCCGACTACGTCGTCCAGCGCTTGGCGCGGACGCTGCGCACGCCGGTGGTCCTCGAGTCCCTCGCGCACGAGGTGATCGTCGCCGAGCTGGCCGACGCCGACCACACCGTCCTCGACGGCTGGCAGGAACGCTCGCGCCTGTCCGGCCGCGACCCGGCGGACGCCCGCACGGTCGTCCCCGTGCAGGCGCGGGGCATCCGGTGGGGATCGCTCGTCGCCCTCGCCGGCCCCGCGCACCCGGCCGGGCGCCTCGCCGTCCTCGAGCAGGGGGCGACGGCTCTCGCGCTCGGGCGACTCGCCGACATCGACGGCGAGGACTGGTCCCACCTCGGCCGCCGCCGTCTCGTGGATGCGCTGCTCGCGGGGCGGTACGGCTCCGTGCCCGAGGCCGCCGTGCGTCTGTCCGCCGCGGGATTGCTGGCCGAGGGGGTGGCCCTGTTCGGCCTCGCGGTGAGCGGTGCCGGCGCGACCGACGTCGAGGCCGCCGCGGGCGACGTGGGGGGCCGCGCGCTCTGCGGCACTCCGCGCCGCGCCGACGAGCCGGCCGGGGGATGGATGCCGATCCTTCTCGCGATCCCGTCCACCACGAGCTTCGCGGGGGCCACGGTCGACCGCTTCCTCGCTGTCCTGCGAGCCGGTGGCGGCCGGGTGCGTCTGGTCGTGGGGCCACGGGTCGACCAGGGCGCACCGGAGGCGGTGCTCAGCCGCACCCTCGACTCCGCGCGCGAGGCGCTCGACCTGGCCGAGTCCGGGGAAGTGGGGGAGGCGGGCGTGATGTGGGTGCGGCGGCATCCGCTTCGCCGGTTCGTCGCCGCGCTTCGCGGGGACCACCGGCTCCTCGCCCACGCCGAGTCGATGCTCGCTCCCGTCCTCGACCTCCCCGCCGCGCGGCGCGACGACCTCCTCGACGCGCTCGCGGCGGTCGTCCACCACCCCGGCAATCGCACGGCCGCGGCCACCGCCGCCCACGTCTCGCGCTCGGTGTTCTACCAGCGGCTGGACGCCCTCGAAGAGGCACTGGGGGTCCGTCTCGACGACGGCGAGGTGCTGGCCGCCCTGCACCTCGCGCTCGCGGTGCATCGCGCGCACGCGGGGGCGGCGGCATCCGCGGTCCGGCGTTCCTGAGGGCGGGCCCGCGGGCCGGCGCGGTCGAGTCGACGGCGTCGGCGATCCGCGCGATGGGTCGGGCGGTTCCCGGTGGAGCTCGCGCCGATGTGTGGCGACGGTGCGTGCGATCCGCGCGGCGGGTCGGGTGGTGCCCGGTGGAGCTCGCGCCGACGTAGGATGTGCCGGAAAGGCGGGGGCCGCGGTGGGGAAACGAGCGATGCGCGCGCGACGCGCGGGGGTGCGCCTGGTGGCCGCCGCGGCGGCCGCGTTCCTGCTGATCGCGGGAGCGGTCGTGCCCGCGGCCAGCGCCGCGACGACACCCGGCTGGCTGTCGACCAGGGGGTCGACGATCGTCACGGCCGCGGGCTCGGCGTACACGATCAAGGCGACGGCGTGGTTCGGGATGGAGACCTCGAACTGCGCCCCGCACGGGCTCTGGTCGATCTCGCTCGACGAGGGCATGCAGGCCATCCAGGCGATGGGGTTCAACGCCATCCGCCTGCCGTTCTCGAACGAGTGCCTCGCCGCGAAGAGCTCGAACTCGATCAACGCCGCGCTGAACCCGGATCTGGTGTCCCTCTCGCCGCTCCGACTGATGGACGCCGTCATCGCCCGCGCCAAAGCCCACGGGCTGTCGGTCATCCTCGACCGGCACCGTCCCGACTCCGGTGCCCAGAGCGAGCTCTGGTACACCGCGCAATACAGCGAGAAGCGCTGGATCGACGACTGGAAGATGCTCGCGGCCCGCTACAAGAGCGAGCCCGCCGTGATCGGCGCCGACCTGCACAACGAACCCCACGGCGCCGCCTGCTGGAACTGCGGAGACGCGTCGCGCGACTGGCGCGCGGCCGCGACCCGCGCCGGCAACGCCGTGTTGTCGGTCAACCCGAAGCTCCTCATCATCGTCGAGGGCGTCGAGAACCAACGGGGCGGCTCCGCCACCTGGTGGGGCGGCGGCCTCGCGGACGTCCGATCCGCGCCGGTCACCCTCTCCGTGAAGAACCGGGTGGTCTACTCGCCGCACGAGTACCCCGCGACCGTGCACGCCCAACCCTGGTTCTCGGCGGCGAACTACCCCGCGAACCTCGAGGGCATCTGGGACGCCAACTGGGGATACCTCGTGCGTGAGAACATCGCCCCCGTGCTCCTGGGGGAGTTCGGCACGAAGCTCGAGACCGCGAGCGATCGGGCGTGGCTGAAGACGCTGGTCGCCTACCTCGCGAAGACGAAGATGAGCTACGCCTACTGGTCGTTCAACCCGAACAGCGGCGACACCGGCGGACTCGTCGCCGATGACTGGCGCACGTGGCAGACGGCCAAGCTCACGGCGCTCCGGCCGATCCTGACCCCGGGCGCGGCGCCCACGCCGAAGCCGACGTCCAGCCCGAAGCCGACGTCGAGTCCGAAGCCGACGTCCACCCCGAAGCCGACGTCGAGTCCGAAGCCGACGTCCACCCCGAAGCCGACGTCGAGCCCGAAGCCCACGTCCACACCGACGTCCAGCCCGAAGCCCACGCCCACGCCGACCTCGAGCCCGAAGCCCCCCTCGAGCCCGAAGCCCCCCTCGAGCCCGAAGCCGACGGCATCCGCCTCTCCCCAGCCCGCGGGGATCACGGCCTCCTGGATCCCGCAGAGCTCCTGGGGGGAGGGGTACGTCGCCGAGGTCGAGGTGACCGCAACGGGAACGGTCTCCCGCTGGCAGGTGTCGTTCGAGGCTCCCGGGACGACGGACGTCTCGAACGCCTGGGGGATGAGCTGCAGCCTCTCCGGGTCGACCGTGACCTGCCGAGGTGCCGACTGGGCGGCCGCGCTGTCACCCGGGCAGACCGTCCGCGTCGGCCTCCAGGCGAAGGCGACGGGCGCGCCGTCGTCGCCGAGGCTCTCGGTCGCCGCCTCCTGACGCGGGCTCCGGTGCGGGTCGTCCGCGGATCTCGATGCGGATCCCGTCGGGGTCGTGGTGCCCCGCCGCGCCCGGGCGGCGTCATACATGCCGCGTTCATAGGTGGGGTCAAGCAACCGTGAGTGAACGCCTGCCTACCATCCCGGCATGACCGCCACGCTCGACGCGATCGCCGCGCCGCTCCCCGATGCGCCCCCTCGTCCCCGCGCCGTCCGATCTCGGGCCTGGACCGGAGGACTGATCGCGGTGGGGGCGCTCGCGCTCCTCCTGAGCGGCTGGCAGGTCTGGGCGGGGGCGCCGTCCGAGTACTACGCCTCGATCGCGCTGTCGATGAGTCGGTCCTGGTCAAACTTCTTCTTCGGCGCCGTGGACCCGGCGGGGACCGTCACGCTGGACAAGATCCCGGGCTCGTTCTGGATCCCCGCGCTGTTCGTGCGCGTGTTCGGATACTCCGCGTGGGCGGTGATCCTGCCCAACGCCCTCGCGGCGACCGCCGCCGCGGTCATCGCCGCCGTGGCCGGTCGGCGTCTCGCGGGCGTGCGTGCGGGGCTCCTCGCCGGGGTCATCGTCGCCGTCACCCCGATCCTCGTCGCCGTCTCGCGCTCGAACCAACCCGAGTCGTTCTTCGTGCTCGGCCTGGCGCTGACGGCGTGGGCGTCCGTCCGCGCGATCCAGGCGCGGAGCCTCGGCTGGCTCGTCGTGGCGGGGGCGTTCGTCGGCCTGTCGTTCCAGTTCTACATGCTCGAAGCCTGGGCGGTCTGGCCCGCGCTCGCCGCGGCGTACCTCTGCACGCGGCAGAGCTGGGCGCGCCGGATCCTCCATCTCGCGGTGGCCGGGGTCGTGAGTCTGGCCGCGTCGCTCTGGTGGGTCGCGATCGTCTCGCTCATCCCGGCCGGAAGCCGGCCCTACATCGGCAGCACGATCGGCGACAACCCCTGGGAGATGGTCTTCGGGTACAACGGCCTGGGGCGCTTCGCCGCGACATCCGACAGCACGACGTATGAGTCGTTCACTCCTCCCTTCTCGGGGGATCCCGGCATCCTGCGTCTGTTCAACGCGCAGCTGGCCGGTCAGATCGCCTGGCTGATCCCCGCCGCGCTCCTCGGGATCGTCGTGCTGTGGATCCTCCGCTTCCCGCGGCCGCTCACCGTGCTCCTGACGGTGTGGACCGTGACGTTCGCGGCCATGTTCTCGACCGTCGCCGGGATGCACCAGTTCTACACGGCGGCCCTCGCCGTCCCGCTCGCCCTCGTCGTGGCCGTGGCGCTCGCCGCCGCGCAGCGTGCGGGGAAGGTCTGGCCGCGCATCGCCATCGTCGGGGTGGCCGGTCTGACCGCCGTCGTCATCGGCTTCTCGTACGGCGGGTACAGCATCCCCGTGTCCCTGGTGCAGGCGGCGGCGGCCGCGGCGGCCATCGTGCTGCTCGTCTCGCGGCACCGCGCTCGGCTGATCACCACGGTCGTGACGGTGGTCGGGCTGCTGCTCACGCCGGCCGTGTGGTCGGCGGTCACGATCGCCCACCCGAGCTCGATCAACCCCGTCGCCGGCGGGGTGTCCGAGATGTCGGCCGGCGGCTTCGGCGGAGCCGGCCGAGGGCCCGGGGGCCAGGGGACGGGCAGCCGGTTCGACGGCGGGGCGTTCCCGGGCGGCGGGCAGGCCGGGGGTGCGCAGGGCGGCGGCGCGCAGAACGGCGGCGGGCAGGCCGGGGGTGCGCAGGGCGGCGGTCAGCGCGGGCAGCGCGACGGCTCCGCAGCGGGCGGCTCCGGATCGGCCCCGGGAACCGGACGGACGGGCGCGGCGCAGGGCTTCGGCGGTCAGGCGGGCATGTCGCGGGGCGCAGACGCCGAACTCGTCGCCTGGCTCACGGCTCGCGACACGGGAGCGACGTACCTCGCGGCCACGTTCGGCGCCCAGCAGGCGGCATCCCTCATCCTCGCGACGGACGGCGCGTCGATCCTCCCGATCGGCGGCTTCAACGGCACCGACGGCGTGCCGACGCTCGACAGGTTCGTCTCGCTCGTCCAGTCCGATCAGCTCCGCTACGTCATCGGCGGCGACGAGCGCGGAGCGGGGGCCGGCGCGACGGGGTTCGGTGCGACCGGGTCCGGTCGATCGGCCTCGACCGACACGGCGTCGGCGCAGATCCGCCAGTGGGTCGAGCAGAACTGCGTGGTCGACTCGTCCGCTCCCGGCACGGTGTACGTCTGCGGGTGAGGGCGCGGCGGGAGTCGGCCGCGGCGCGGGCGGACGGGTGAGCCGGGCATCGCCCGCCCGGAACCCGTTGGACGCGCACGGGATCGGCCGCGCCGACCCGGCACCCGCTGCGGCTTCAGCCCTCGCGCGCGAGGAACTCCAGGCCGGCTTCGCGGAACGCGCGCGCCCCGGGCGCGTTCACGTGGTGTCGGCCGGGGATGTCCGCGAACTCCCCGCGCGGCAGCAGCGACGCGAGATGCCGGGACTGGTCGTGGATCGGGTCCTCGGTGCCCGTGGCGATGAGCACCGCCTGCTGCGGCGGCGACGCGGGGTCGGGATCGGTCTCGCCGAGACGCATGCCCTCCGCGATCGCGACGAGGGCGCGCAGGTCGTTTCCCGGCACGCGCTCGGCGAGCGAGACGTAGCGCAGGGTCGTGGCATCCTCGACGGGCGTACCGTGGTCGAGGAACGCCCGAGCCTGGTCGACCTTCAGCCGTGCCAGGGGACGCCCGTCCGGGATGCCGCCGAGCACCGCGCGCTCGACGTGCTCGGGTGCGTCGACGGCGAGCTGCCACCCCACCCGACCGCCGAGGGAGTACCCCAGGTAGCGGACCGAATCGAGCAGGTAGGTGTCGAGCACGGCGACGAGGTCGCCCACGAGCGTGGGCATCGTGTACGACGCCGCGTCGTGCGGCTTGTCGCTCAGGCCGTGGCCGCGCTGATCCACCGCGACGACCCGGAATCCCGCGCGCAGCAGATCGCGCACCCACCCCGTGTTGATCCAGTTGTCGCGCGTGCTCGATCCGAAGCCGTGCACGCACAGCACGGCCTCGGCGTCGGGGTCGCCCCAGGTGTAGGTCGCCAGCCGGACGTTGTCTCCGACCATGACGAACTGCGGCGCGGGGACCTCGGTGAGCGCGGGCACGGCATCCATTCGTCCGATCCTGGCAGACGCGAGGGTTCCCGTGCGGGTAGTGGTCATAGTGGTCTCATGGGATATTCGCGCGCCGAGCTCGAGTCGTTCCGGGATGCCGAGATCCCCGACCTCGTGGAGCCCGGAGTGCGGCTCCTCTTCGTCGGCATCAACCCGGGGCTGTGGACCGCGGCGACGGGGACCCCGTTCTCCCGCCCCGGGAACCGGTTCTGGCCCGCGCTGGTGGAGGCGGGGATCCTTCTCCGGCTTCCCCGGTACTCCGAGCCGTTGAGCGAGGCGGATCGGCGCATGATCCTCGACGCGGGGCTCGGGGTGTCGAACCTCGTCGCCCGGGCCACCGCACGCGCCGACGAGCTGTCGCGCGACGAACTGCGCGCGGGGGCGACGGCGCTGACGGAACGGGTGGCGGCCTGGGCGCCGCGCGCGATCGCCGTGGTCGGGCTCACCGCCTACCGGGACGGCTTCCGGCGCCCGAAAGCGGTCGCCGGGCGGCAGGACGAGGGGATCGCGGGGCTCCCCACCTGGGTGCTGCCCAACCCGAGCGGCCTGAACGCGCACGACACCGTCGCGTCCCTCGCGCGCGCCTACGCCGAGCCGGCGCGCGCCGCCGGGGTCCTCGCATGACCCGCGCGCGTCGACGGGTCGCCGCGGCGGTCGCCCTCGCCGCGGTGGTGGTCCTGGGGCTGGTGGTCGCGCGGGGGATACCCGCGACGGAGGCGACCGACATCGCCGGAGACGCCCTCTACGCCGTGGCCGTCTACACCGGGCTCGTGCTGGCGTGGCCCCGCGCGCGTCGGGTCGCCCTCGCCGTGGTCGCCGCCGCGTGGTGCGTGGGTGTGGAGTTCTTCCAGCTCACCGGGCTGCCGATCGCCCTCGCGGAGCGCTTCCCGCCCGTCGCGCTCGTGCTGGGCAGTGGATTCGACCCGCGCGACCTGGCCGTCTCCGTGCTCGCCGTCGCTTCGGCGGTGGCGGTGGATGCCGGAACGAGCGCACTCCTCCTGCACCGGGGAGAACGCGGCCCGAGGGTCGGCGGCCCGGAGTAGGGTGACCGCGACGAGAGGAGCTCCGCGTGATCGTGCGGTTCGAGGGCGTCGTCTACCGCTGGGAGGCGAGGGCCGACAGCGACTGGTACTTCGTCGCGCTTCCGCCCGACCTGAGTGAGGACATCCGCGAGACCCAGACGTATCGCCGGGGCTTCGGCGGTGTCCGCGTCGACGCGACGATCGGCGACACCATCTGGCGCACGTCGATCTTCCCCCAGACGGGCGGTTTCTACGTGCTGCCCCTCAAGCGCGCGGTGCGCGAGGCCGAGGGGATCGCCCCCGACGCCGTCGTCCTGGTCGATCTCGTCGTCCTCGACGCCTGAGGATCCGGATGCCGTGGGCCCTCGCCCCCGCCCTGTCGGTGTTCGCGGTGCTCAGCGGGGTGCTCGCGGGGGTGGATGCCCGGACCCGGCGCCTCCCCGACACGATCGTGCTCCCGGGCGGGGCCGCGGTGGTGCTGCTGCTGGGGGCGGCCGCGCTCGTGGTGGGGGAGCCCGCACGACTCGCGGGGGTCGGCGCCGGAGCGGCCGGCGCGTTCGCGGGGTGTCTCGCGGTGCATCTGGTGCGCCCGGCGGCGTTCGGCGGGGGAGACGTGAAGCTGGCCGCGCTCTGCGGGGCGGTGCTCGGGTGGGGCGGCCTGGAGGCCGTGGCATCCGGAATCGCCCTCGCCTTCCTCGCGGGCGGGGTCGCCGGGATCGGCGTGGTGCTCGGCGGTGCGCGGCGAACGTCCTTCCCCTTCGGGCCGTTCCTGCTGTTCGGCACGTGGTGGCGCGTGATCGCGGGACTCTGAGGCCCGCTGTCGCTCACGCCCGCGGCGGTCAACCCCGACGAGGGCTGTCATCTGCGTCGTTACGCTGGGCCCATGGCCGACCTCATCCGTCGCGTCACCGCGTGGGCTTTGTCGCTCCGCCTCGTGCGCGCCTTCCTCGTCTACTCGGGTGCGCGGGGCCCCATGCTCGCCGACAGCGTCACCTATCGCACGCTGTTCAGCCTTTTCGCCGCGGTGCTGATCGGGTTCTCGTTCGCCGCGCTGTGGCTCTCGGGCAATCCCGCGGGGCTCGACGCCCTCGTCCGGTCGGTGAACGGCGTCGTTCCGGGTCTCGTGGGCGAGAACGGGCTGATCGACGTGCGCGACATCGAGGCGCCCGGCGGTCTCACGATCGCGGGCATCGTCGGAACGCTCGGCCTCGTGGGGGCGGCGATCGGCGCGATCGGCTCCCTGCGTTCGGCCCTGCGGCAGATCGCGGGCGTCACGACCGACGACACCTTCATCGTCTGGGTGCTCCTGCGCAACCTGGCTCTGGCCATCGGTATCGGTGTCGCCCTCGTGGCCGCGGCGGCGGTGACGTTCCTCGCGACGGCCGGGTTGACCCTCATCCGCGATCTGCTCGGCGTCTCGGCCGACTCCTGGATCACCGCATTCCTCACCTGGTCGGTGTCGACGGCCATCGTGCTCATCCTCGACGCGGCGGCGATCGCCGCGGCCTTCGCCCTGCTCTCGGGCGTCCGCACGCGCAGGACCACCCTCATCCGCGGTGCGCTGCTCGGCGGTGTCGGCCTGGTCGTCCTGCAGCAGCTGTCCGGCCTGTTCGTGGGTGGGGCGAGCAGCAATCCTCTGCTCGCGACCTTCGCGTCGCTCATCGCCCTCCTGCTGTGGCTCAACCTCTCGAGTCAGGTCATCCTCATCGCCGGGGCCTGGATCACGGTCGCGACCGAGGAGGACCACGATCGTGTCCGCGCGAAGTACGGGGCGACCACGATGATCCAGTTCCGGGTCCGTCGGGCCGAGAAGGCCGTGCGCGCCGCGGCGAGCGAGCTGGACGCCGCCCGCGCCGCCGAGACGAAAGAGCGCGAGACACTCGCCCGGAACGATCCCGACGCGGCCGCACGCGAGTCCGACGCGGAGCGGGCGGCCTCCCGTGGGTGAGCCCGCCGGCCTGGACGTGTCCGCTCGCGCCGCCGCCGAGTCCTCCGGGACGGCTCCCGCGGGGCGAGCACGGGTGGCTGACGCCGAACGTTCCGGACCGACGCCTGCCGCGCGCGTGGCCGCCTACACGGCCGCCGCCGTCCGCGCCGCCGAGGCCCCTCTGCTCGCCGAGGGTCGCCCCCTCATGCGCGCGGCGGCCCGCGCTCTGGCCCACGTGGCGGCGGCGGAGCTGCACTCGATCCCCGGCGCGGTGCTCGTCCTCGCCGGAGCCGGGGACAACGGGGGAGACGCCCTCTTCGCCGCCGCCGATCTGGTCCCCGCGGCGACCCGGGTCGACGTCGTGCTCGTCCGCGACCGCGTGCACCGCGAGGCCCTCGACGCAGCCGTCGCCGCCGGCGCGCGCGTCGTCTCGGTGTCCGACGCCTCGGCGGGAGCGGGGGATTACGCTCTCGTGCTGGACGGGATCCTGGGCATCGGACGCCTCACCGACCGGCGCCTGCGCGGGAGCGCCCGTGCCCTCGTCGAGCGACTTCTCGCCCTCACCGCCCGCCCGCGGGTCATCGCCGTAGACCTGCCGAGCGGTCTCGATCCCGACGACGGGACCGCGGATGCCGTCATCCTCCCCGCCGATGTCACGGTCACGTTCGGCGCCCTGAAGGCGGGTCTCGTGCGGGGCCGCGGGCCCGCGCTCGCGGGCCGCGTGCACGTCGTCGACCTGGGCCTGGAGCCGTACCTGCGCCGCGCGCACCCCGCCGTGACGGCGGCGGTCGAGGTGGTCCGGGAAGTCCCTCCTCCCCGCTCCTGACTGTCCGCCCCCGCCGGTCCCTCGCCCCGCCCGCCCGCGAGACAGCAGGCAGCTGACATCTCGGCGGCATCGTGCAGCGGGGATGTCGGCGCGCTGCCGTCTCGTGACGCGTCGGCGGCCACCCGGCAGCGCGACGTCAGCGCGCGTAGCGTGCGACGAACGTCCGCAGCATCCGCGACGGCGCCTCGACCGGGGCGCGCCGCACTGCGGCGAGTGTGAGGTCCAGCTCGTCGGCGGCGAAGTATCCGAATGCGGCGTAGGCGTGGATGCGCGTGACGATGCCGTCGACGTCGAGTTCGGGGTGGAACTGCGTCGCGTAGACGTTCTCCCCGATCCGGAACATCTGCACGGGACACGTCGGCGACGACGCCAGCAGGGTCGCTCGCGACGGCAGCGTCCGGATCGCCTCCTTGTGGCCGACGAAGGCCGCGAAGGTGTCGGGGATCCCGGCCGCGAGCGGATCCTCGCGCCCGGCGGATGTCAACGTCACGTCGACCACGCTGATCGGCTCGGCATAGGTGCCGTCGATCACGGCATCCAGGTACGTCCCCAGCGTCCCCACGCCGTAGCAGGCGCCGAGGAACGGCAGATCGCGCGCGACCACGTCGTTCAGCAGGGCCGCCATCTCGGATTCGACCCGGCGTTGCACCGCCGACTTCTTCTCGAGCGGATCCGAGGCGTTGAACGGGCTGCCGCCGACGAGGATCCCCGAGATCGCGTCGAGATCCAGGTCGGGCAGAGGGTCGCGCTCCAGCCGCACACGGAGGAGCCGCTCGGGCGGGAGGCCGGTGTAGCGCAGGAAGAGGGCGTACTCCTCGTCCGCGGGGCGGTCCTCGGCTCGGGTGGCGAGCAGCACGAACGGTCGCTCCCCGGGCAGGTCCGTCGATGTCACCCGAGCGATTCTAGGCCAGCGCTGTCAAGGTGCCCGGCGGTGTCGGAGGGGCGGTCTACGCTGGCGGCATGGCTATTGCACGACTGACCGGAGGCCCGCTCGACGGGCAGGTGCTCCCGCTCGAGAACGAGTCCGACGACACGCTGATCATGCCCTACAGCGAGGGCCAGCTCGTCTACCGCCGCGAGGGCGGTCTCGAGCACACGGGCGAGTCCGACGGCCCGACCCAGGCCGTCTTCGCCTTCGTCGAAGAGACCGAAGACATCAACCCCGACGCCGACGGGCGCGACGATTGAGCGCAGGCTCCCACGGGGCCTCGAGCGTCGAGGTCGAGTCGAAGTACGACGTCGACGAGACCACGCCGCTCCCCGACTGGTCGGCACTGCCGGGGGTGGTGCGCGTCGGTGCACCCGAACCGCGTGATCTCGACGCGCGTTACCTCGACACCCCGTCGGCCGACCTGGCCCGCGCCGGTGTCGCGGTGCGTCGACGCGTCGGCGGCCCCGACGCGGGCTGGCACGTGAAAGGTCCCGCTCAGGCGGGCGGTCGCACCGAGACCCAGTGGCCGCTCGACGCCGACGTCGATCCCGACGCCGAGCCGGTCGTGCCTCCGGCGGTTCAGGATGCCGTGGCCTCGATCGCCGGTCCGCCGTTCACCCCCCTCGCACGGGTGCGGAACAACCGCACGGCGTACGCGCTCCTGGATGCCGACGGGGAAGAGGTCGCGGAGTTCGTCGACGACCATGTCCGTGCTCGCGACGAGCGTCGCGGCGTGGAGTCGTCGTGGCGCGAATGGGAGGTCGAGCTCGGTCCCGCCGGCCCGGCCGACGACGAGGGTCGCGCGACGTTCTTCGCCGCGGTCGACGCGGCCGTGTTCGCCGCGGGCGGTCGACCCGCGGCATCCGGATCCAAACTCGCCCGCACGCTCGGCCACTGAGCGCGACCGCTGAGCGCGGCCGCTGTGCGCGACCGCTGTGCGCGACCGCTGTGCGCGACCGCTGAGCGCGACCGCTGTGCGCGGCCGCTGAGCGCGATCGCTGAGCGGCGACCGCTGAGCGCGGCCGCTGCCGACAGGCCCGTACCGACGCGTCGCGATCGGCGGCGTCCGTGAGCCCGTGCCCGTGCGCCCGCCTGGCCGCGAACGCCGTCGACCTCGGCTCCGGCGTCACGACAGACGAACGCCGAAGGCCCGCCCGGGCGAACCGGGCGGGCCTTCCGCGTGCAGCGCTCAGAGGTTGATCATGTGCCCCGTGAGGCCGTGGAACGCCTCCTGCAGACCCTCCGACAGCGTCGGGTGGGTGTGGACGTTCCGCGCCGCCTCGAGGGCCGTCAGATCCCACTTCTGCGCGAGGGTCAGCTCGGGCAGCAGCTCGGAGACGTCGGGGCCGATGAGGTGGCCGCCGATGAGTTCGAGCGTCTCGGCGTCGGCGACGAGCTTGACGAACCCGACCGGCTCGCCGAGGCCGTTGGCCTTACCGTTGGCCGAGAAGGGGAACTTCGCGACCTTGATGTCGTGGCCGGCGTCGCGGGCCTGCTGCTCGGTGAGGCCGAAGGAGGCGACCTGGGGGTTGCAGAAGGTGGCGCGGGGCATGTTGCGGTAGTCGCCGAGGGTCTGGGTCTCGGCGTTGCCGATGGTCTCGGCGGCGACGACGCCCTGGGCCTCGGCGACGTGTGCGAGCTGGAGCTTGGCGGTGACGTCGCCGATGGCGTAGATGTGGGGGACGTTGGTGCGCATGTGGTCGTCGATGTCGATGGCGCCGCGCTCGGTGAGCTTCACGCCGGTGTTCTCGAGACCGAAGCCGTCGACCTTGGGGGCGAACCCGATCGACATCAGCACGCGGTCGGCGTCGATCGACCCGGCCTGGCCGTCCTTCGCGGTGTACGCGACGGTGACCTTGTCGCCGTGGTCGGTGACGGAGTCGACCTTGGTCGAGGTGAGGATGTCGACGCCGTAGCCCTTGTACTGCTTCTGGATCTCCTTCGACACCTCGGCGTCCTCGTTGGGGAGGGCGCGGTCGAGGAACTCGATGATGGTGACCTTCACGCCGTAGTTCGTCATGACGTACGCGAACTCCATGCCGATGGCGCCGGCGCCGACGATGACGATCGAGGTGGGGAGTTCGCGGGTGAGGATCTGCTCCTCGTAGGTCACGACGTTCTCGCTCAGGGTGACGCCGGGGAGCAGGCGCACGGTGGAGCCGGTGGCGATGATGACGTTGTCGAAGGTGACCTGCTCGGTGGAGCCGTCGGTCAGGGTCACGTTCAGCGTGTGGTCGTCGGCGAAGGAGCCGCGGCCTTCGTACTCGGTGACCTTGTTCTTCTTCATCAGGTAGTGGATGCCCTTGACGTGACCGGCGGCGACCGTGCGGGAGCGGTCGAAGGCCTTGCCGAAGTCGAAGGTGGCGTCGCCCGAGATGCCGAACAGGTCGGCCTTGGCGTGGAAGGTGTGGGCGAGGTCGGCGTTGCGCAGCAGCGCCTTGGAGGGGATGCAGCCCACGTTCAGGCACACACCGCCCCAGTACTTCTCTTCGACGATCGCGACCGACAGCCCGAGCTGCGCGCCGCGCACCGCAGCCACGTACCCGCCGGGACCCGCACCAAGAATGACCAGATCGTAATGAGGCATGAGGAAATCCTATCGTCCGGAGGTGCCGGTGGAACCGCCGCCGGAGGACCCGCGACGCCCGCGCGCGACGAACAGCCACACGATCGCCCCGGCGACGATCACGAGAGCGACGATCAGCAGGATCCACGGCAGGGGAGACGCGGTCGAGACCGTCTCGGACGGCGTCGCCGAGGCATCCGGAGTCGCCGTCGCCGGGGCGGTCGTCGATGTCTCGGTCGGCGTCGCGGTCGCGGTCGGCGTCGACCCGGTCGCGGTCGGGGTGGGCGTCGCGGCGTTCACGGTGAACGAGAACGTGCCGTCGATCGGGTGCCCGTCGCTCGACACCACGCGCCACGTCACCGTCACAGGACCGGATGCCGCTCCCGCCAGGGTCTGCGTCACGTCGGTGCCCGAGACGACCGGCGATCCGTCCGTGAGCGAGGCGCCGTCTGAGCCGGTGACCTCGACGACGGCCGTGCCATGTTCGGTGAGGATGTCCGCGCTGTACGTGAACGTGATCTGCTCCGGGAGCGCGTCCAGCACCGCGTCGGCGGGCGGATCGGTCGACACCAGCTCGTCGTGCGCGAAGGCGGGGGCCGCCGGCAGCACGAAGAGAGCGGCGAGGGCGAGCAGCAGACTCGCGAGAACAGCGGACAGGGAACGGCGGGGGGCGGTGGAGGTCACCCTCCGACCCTATTGAACGTCGCCGCACCGCGGCTGGTCGCGAGCCGAAATGATCACGGTCGGGAGAACCCGGGCGACGGGAGCGTCGCGGAACGAGGAGCAGGGGAAGACGGAACCTCGGGGAGGTGAAAGAATCGATGGTGTTCGACTTTTCGTACTCCGGCTTCGCCGCGCCGTTCCGCGGCGGGAGGGTCCCGGCGCGGCGACGGACTCGACACGGCGGACGTGTGATCGGTAGGTTCGAGTGTCCCGTCGGGCGATCGGCGTTACCCGGACAGCGATGCTCGGTGTCGAGACAACAGCACAGACGAAGCCCCACCACGACCGCGCGAGGTCGGTTCGACCGTTCACGTCGGACCGGTCGGTGATGGTGAAGAAGAAGGAGAAGCCCGTGGACGAGACCCGCAGATTCGAGCGCGATGACATCCATCGTGCAGCCGACGTTCCCGCGTCGGAGCGGTCGCACGACACGACGCAGACGTTCGGTCACGATGCCGATCTGTCCTTCGTCCCCTTCGGCGCCGACCTCAACGAGGCCGAGCTGGAGGCGATCGACGCGCTGCCGTCTCGGGTCGCCCTGCTCATCGTCCGTTCCGGTCCCACGACGGGCGCGCGCTACCTGCTCGACACCGACGTCACCACGGTCGGTCGTCACCCCGAAGCCGACATCTTCTTCGACGACGTCACGGTCTCGCGCCGGCACGCCGAGATCACGCGCTCGGGGACGTCGTTCGAGATCGTCGACCAGCGGTCGCTGAACGGCAGCTACGTCAACGGCGAGCGCGTCGACCGCTCGGTGCTCGCGAACGGGTCCGAGGTGCGCATCGGCAAGTTCCGGCTCAACTTCTTCGTCTCGCCCGTCGATCTGCCGCCGGCAGAGCACTGATGGGGGCAGCCCCCGCTCGCGGTCGTCCGGCGGCCTCGGGGCTGTTGAGCATCGGCCAGGTGCTGGCGCGCCTGACGCCGGATTTCCCCGCCCTCACCTCGAGCAAGCTCCGGTTCCTCGAGGTGCAGGGCATCGTGTCGCCCACGCGCACCGAGTCGGGCTACCGCAAGTTCTCGGCGGCCGACCTCGAGCGGCTGCGGATGGCGCTCACGCTCCAACGCGACCACTACCTGCCCCTGGCGGTGATCCGCGACTACCTCGCCGACGTGGATGCCGGGCGCAACCCCGCTCCGCCGACGTCGATGCCCTCTATGACGGCCACTCCGCGGCGGTATCGCCGTGACGAGCTCCTGGCGACGACGGGTGCCGGTCCGCAGCTGCTGAACGACGCCATCAGCACCGGGGTCATCACGCCGGCCGAGACCTATCCGGAGCAGACGGTCTCGCTTCTGCGCACCCTCGTCGCCCTCGACCGTCACGGCATCGAACCCCGCCACGTGCGCTCGCTCCGGCAGAGCGCCGAACGCGAGGCGGCGCTCGTCGAGTCGGCGCTGTCCGCGCTCCTGCGGCGTCCCGACGCGGCATCCCGTGCCCGGGCGAGCGAGCTCGCCCCCGAGCTCGCAGCGCGTCTCGACGAGGTGCGCAGCCTCTTCGTGCGCGACGCGATCGACCGGATGCTGTCCTGAGCGCGACACGCCGAGACGCTCGGGCCGGATGTCATTGCCGAGGGCGCACCGCTGATCTAGCGTGGGGATATCGAGCCGATGAGGAGGGACGCGAGCATGACCGCTGGCGACACAGTCGGTGAACCCCGGTTCGCCACCGAACTCCTCTTCACCGACGGTCTGCCCGAGATGGACGACGACACCGGCTACCGCGGAGCGGTCGCCGCTCGTGCCGCCGGCATCACCTACCGGCAGCTCGACTACTGGGCTCGTACCGAGCTCGTCGTCCCCACGGTGCGCGGTGCGAGTGGTTCGGGGTCTCAGCGCCTGTACGGCTTCCGCGACATCCTCGTGCTCAAGCTCGTCAAACGCCTGCTCGACACCGGCATCTCGCTCCAGCAGATCCGCACCGCCGTCGAGCAGCTGCGGGCCGCGGGCATCCGCGACCTGGCGGGCACCACGCTCATGAGCGACGGCGCGTCGGTCTACCTCTGCACCTCGAACGATGAGGTCATCGACCTCGTGAGCCGCGGCCAGGGCGTCTTCGGCATCGCTGTCGGCAAGGTCCTGCGCGAGGTCGAGTCGACGCTCGTCGATTTCGAAGCCGCCTCCGCGGACACGGTCGACGAACTCGCCGCGCGCCGCGCCGCTCGCACGGCCTGACCCCGAGAGTTTCACGCCCCGGATGCCACGGCATCCGGGGCTTTCTCGTCGAACGCGATTCCTCGCCGGGGCCGGGCGACCTCGGGGAATGGCCGCCGGCCGGTGCGCCGTCGTGCGGAGTCGTGGGCGACACGTCGATCCGGGTGCCGTGGCCGCGGCGCGATCTCCGCGTGACGGTACACGTCGCCCCTGCCGCCGCACGTCCCGAAGACGGACCGTGCGCGGAGGTGGCACGGAGGGTCAGGCCTGCGGCGCCTCGTTCTCGACCGGGATGCGGCCGGTGCGGACGATGCGGTCGAGCAGGGCGTCGAAGTCGGCCGCGAGCTCCTGAGCGGAGTCGCCGGGCCACACGTGCAGCGGCTTGGCCGCGCCCTGGGCCTGCTGGAGCGACGTGCGCTCGGGCAGCTGCGGGTTCAGCACGAGCGGGCCGAACATGTCGCGCAGCTCCTTGATGCGGAACTGGTGCTCGATCGACTGCGGGCGCACGCGGTTGACCACGACGCCGAGCGGCTGGAGACGGGGGGAGAGGCCGCGGCGGATCTCTTCGATCGCGCGCAGGGCCCGGTCGGCGGCCGCGACCGAGAACAGGCCCGGCTCGGTGACGACGATGACCCGGTCACTCGCCGCCCACGCGGTGCGCGTGAGGGCGTTGAGGGAGGGCGCGCAGTCGATGAGCACGAGGTCGTACTCGCTCTCGATGGTGGCCAGGGCCTCCTCGAGCTTCCAGACGTCGCGCACGCTCGGGTGCGGGCCGTCGAAGTTGATCGCGGAAGGGCTGCCGATGAGCACATCGATCGTGCCGGGGTGGACCTTGGCCCACCCGCTGGTCGTGATGGCCTGACGGACGACCTTCTCTTTCGGGTTCGCCAAGACATCGGCGATGTTGAGTCGGCCGGCCACCGAGATGTCCATGCCGGTCGACACGTCGGACTGCGGGTCGAGGTCGACGACAAGAGTGCGAACGCCACGAGCGAAGGCGGCGGATGCCAGCCCGAGCGTCACGGTCGTCTTGCCGACCCCGCCTTTCAAAGAGCTGACGGAGAGTACGTGCACGAGGGTCTACGTTACCGTCCCCTAGGCTGTGAGCACATTCAGCTCCGCCAGCTTGACGTGAGGTGCGCATGTTCTCGAAGATCCTGGTCGCCAATCGCGGAGAGATCGCCATCCGGGCGTTCCGTGCCGCCTACGAGGTCGGTGCGCGCACCGTCGCCGTCTATCCGTACGAAGATCGTGCGTCGCTGCACCGGCTCAAAGCCGACGAGGCGTACCAGATCGGCGAGCGCGGGCACCCCGTGCGCGCGTACCTCGACGTCGACGAGATCATCCGCGTCGCCCGCGAGTGCGGGGCGGATGCCATCTACCCGGGCTACGGCTTCCTGTCGGAGAACCCGGAGCTCGCCGAGAAGGCCGCAGCTCACGGCATCACCTTCATCGGCCCGCCCGCCGAGGTGCTGTCGATGGCCGGCAACAAGGTCACGGCCAAGGAGCACGCGATCGCCGCGGGCGTCCCCGTCCTCCGGTCGACTCCCGCGTCCGACGACATCGATGCGCTGCTCGCCCAGGCCGACGAGATCGGTTTCCCGCTCTTCGCCAAGGCCGTGGCCGGTGGCGGGGGGCGCGGCATGCGTCGCGTCGAGAGCATGGGCGAGCTCGCCCCCGCCCTCGCCGAGGCGATGCGCGAAGCGCAGAGCGCGTTCGGCGACCCGCGCATGTTCCTCGAGCAGGCCGTGCAGCGTCCGCGCCACGTCGAGGTGCAGATCCTCGCGGATGCCACGGGCGAGACGGTCCACCTGTTCGAGCGCGACTGCTCGGTGCAGCGTCGGCACCAGAAGGTGATCGAGATCGCCCCGGCGCCGAACCTCGACGACGCCGTGCGCGAGGACCTGCACCGCTACGCGGTCGCCTTCGCGCGATCGATCGGTTACCAGAACGCCGGAACGGTGGAGTTCCTCCTCGAGACGGCCGGTCCGCGAGCCGGCGAGGTCGTCTTCATCGAGATGAACCCGCGCATCCAGGTCGAGCACACCGTGACCGAGGAGGTCACCGACGTCGACCTCGTCCAGTCGCAGATGCGCATCGCCGCCGGTCAGACGCTCGCCGACCTGCACCTGCACCAGGACGACATCCACCTCCGCGGCGCGGCTCTGCAGTGCCGCATCACGACCGAGGACCCGACGCAGGGGTTCCGCCCCGACACCGGGAAGATCACCACGTACCGCTCGCCCGGCGGGGCCGGCATCCGTCTCGACGGCGGAACCACGGCCGCAGGATCCCAGGTGAGCCCCCACTTCGACTCGATGCTGTCGAAGCTGTCGTGCCGCGGGCGCGACTTCCCCGCCGCCGTCGCCCGCGCACGGCGCGCCCTGGCGGAGTTCCGCATCCGCGGCGTCTCGACGAACATCCCCTTCCTGCAGGCGGTGCTGGACGATCCGGCCTTCGTCGCGGGAGACCTCAGCACATCGTTCATCGACGAGCGCCCCGAGCTGCTGAAGGGCCGGGAGTCGAAGGACCGCGGTACGAAGATCCTGTCGTGGCTCGTCGACACCACCGTGAACCGCCCGAACGGCGAGAACCCGCTCTCCGTCGACCCGGGTGCCAAGCTCCCCGTGCTCGACGTCGTGGCTCTGGCCCCCGTGGGATCGCGTCAGCGGCTGCAGGAGCTCGGGCCTGCGGGCTTCGCCAAGGCCCTGCGCGCGCAGACCGCCCTCGCGGTCACCGAGACCACGTTCCGCGACGCCCACCAGTCGCTCCTCGCGACCCGCGTCCGCACGCGCGACCTCGTTCGCGTGGCACCGTACGTCGCGCGCATGACCCCGGGGCTGCTGTCCGTCGAAGCCTGGGGCGGAGCGACCTACGACGTCGCCCTCCGGTTCCTCGGCGAGGACCCGTGGGAACGGCTCGACGCGCTGCGCGAGGCGCTGCCCAACGTCGCGATCCAGATGCTTCTGCGCGGCCGCAACACGGTGGGGTACACCCCGTACCCGACGCAGGTGACGGATGCCTTCGTCGCCGAGGCCGCGGCATCCGGGGTCGACATCTTCCGCATCTTCGACGCCCTGAACGACGTCGCGCAGATGCGGCCGGCGATCGATGCCGTGCTCAGCACGGGCACCGCGGTCGCGGAGGTGGCGGTCTGCTACACCGGTGACCTGCTCGACCCGGCGGAGAACCTGTACACGCTCGACTACTACCTCGGGCTCGCCGAGCAGATCGTCGAGGCCGGGGCGCACGTGCTCGCGATCAAGGACATGGCGGGTCTGCTCCGTCCGGCCGCGGCGGCGAAGCTCGTCTCGGCGCTGCGCGAACGCTTCGACCTGCCGGTGCACGTGCACACGCACGACACCGCGGGCGGACAGCTCGCGACGCTCCTGGCCGCCTCGGCGGCGGGGGCGGATGCCGTGGACGCAGCCGCCGCGCCCATGGCGGGCACCACGAGCCAGCCGTCGCTGTCGGCGCTGGTCGCCGCCCTCGCGCACACCGAGCGCGACACGGGTCTCGACCTGGCCGCGGTCAGCGACCTCGAACCCTACTGGGAGGCTGTGCGTCACCTGTACCGGCCGTTCGAGTCCGGACTCGCCGGGCCCACCGGTCGCGTCTACCGTCACGAGATTCCGGGCGGGCAGCTGTCGAACCTGCGGCAGCAGGCGATCGCTCTGGGCCTGGCCGACGATTTCGAGCTGATCGAGGACATGTACGCCGCGGCGAACCGCATCCTCGGCCGCGTGCCGAAGGTGACCCCGTCGTCGAAGGTCGTCGGCGACCTCGCGCTGCACCTCGCGGCGGTCAAGGCCGACCCGGCCGACTTCGAGCAGAACCCCGAGAAGTACGACGTGCCCGACTCGGTCGTGTCGTTCATGGCGGGCGAGCTGGGTGATCTGCCCGGCGGCTGGCCCGAGCCGTTCCGTTCGAAGGTGTTGGCCGGACGCGACGCGAAGACCGGTGTCACGCCGCTCAGCGACGACGACGCGACGGCCCTCGCGGGGGAGTCCGTCGAGCGTCGCTCCCGTCTGAACCGCCTGCTGTTCCCGGGACCGACCCGCACCTTCGAGGAGACGCGGGAGGCGTACGGCGACCTCAGCGTGCTCGACACCGCGGACTACCTGTACGGGCTCCGGGCGGGTGGGGAGCACACGGTCGAGATCGAACGCGGTGTGCAGCTCTTCGTGGGCCTCGAGGCCGTGGGAGAGGCCGACGACAAGGGCATGCGGACGGTCATGACGACGCTCAACGGTCAACTGCGCCCGGTGTTCGTCCGCGACCGCTCGATCGATGTCGAGGCACGGCAGGCGGAGAAGGCCGACACCTCGAAGCCCGGCCAGGTCGCCGCCCCGTTCTCGGGCGTCGTCACCCTCAAGGTCTCTCCGGGTGACCGGGTCGCGGCCGGCCAGGCGGTGGCATCCATCGAGGCGATGAAGATGGAAGCGGCCATCGCGTCGCAGATCGACGGGGTCGTGGAGCGCGTGGCCACCGGTACCACACAGCAGGTCGAGGCGGGAGACCTTTTGCTGGTAATCCGCCCCGCGCAGTAACCTGGGAGGGGGCGCTTTCGCGCCCTCTTCCCGTTTGGAGACTGCAGTGACCCCCGACCGCACCGACGCGAACCCCGACGAGAACGCCGAGCACGGCGTGCTCGACGAGAGCGGGAATCTCGACACAGCCAGCATCACCATCCTCGGCGGACACATCGCGCAGGTCAGTGTCGACCTGCCCGTGACCTCGCACGACGACGACATCGACGACGATGTGGTCGAAGACGAGGTGCCGGTCGATGAGGCGGAGATTCGCTCGTTCGAGACCATCGGCCAGCCGTTCACCCTCGACGGGGGTACCGGCGCGCCCGCCCTCACCTATGTGCCCGAACCGCAGACGGATCCGCGGCCGACGGTGCACGACGACGTGCATGTCGAGCACCTGCCGACCGGCGACATCATCCTCGAACCGCACCACGAGGGGGATGCCGCGAGCGACGCGGACTCGCACGACGACCTCGAGGTGCACGACGCGGAGATCATCGACGAGGTCGAGCACGAGCGCGACCACGAATCCGTGTCGGAGCACGAGTCCGAGCGGGAGCTCGGGGACGCGGCGGAGCTCGGAGACGCGTCGGAGCGCGAGGACGCCGTCGACGCGACACCACGCGACGAACTCGTCGTCGCCGGCTTCGACGTGGACCGCGCCGAGCCGCAGATGATCCTGTCCACCGACGGGTTCGACCCCGAGCCCGTCTCGCAGTTCGTGCTGTCGACCGACGTGTTCGAGCCGGAAGACGCGGATGACGAGGGTGCCGAGGGTGCCGAGGGCGAGCCGGTCGCGAGCCCGCTCGCCGAGCACGACGGTGTCGACGACGAGCCCGCCGACGGCGAGTCCGTCGATGACGGGATCGTCGATGACGGGATCGTCGATGACGGGATCGTCGATGACGGGATCGTCGATGACGGGATCGTCGACGAGGAGCGTGTCGACGACGACTCCGCCGAGGGCGACGAGCACCAGGGTGGCGAGCACGCGACCGACGACGACATCGCGCCTGCCGATGCGGGGGACGCCGCCGCGTCGGACGACGATGACGACGTGAGCGTCGACGAGCACGACGCCGCTGAGGGCGACGTCGCCGAGCGGGAGGCCGCGGAGCCGGAGCTCGCTGAGCGGGAGCTCGACGAGCACGAGCTCGCGGAGCAGGCGCCCGCCGAGCCGGAGCTCGCGGAAGACGAGCCGGAGCTCGCGGAAGACGAGCCGGCGCTCGCGGAAGACGAGCCGGCGCTCGCTGAAGAGGAGATCGTCGAGGACGAGCTCGCTGAGCGTGAGCTCGCGGGGCAGGAAGCGGACGGCCGCGAGGACGCCGAGTCCGAGAGTCACGAGCTTCCGGTCGTCGCCGAGACGCGGAACGAGGCCGAGGTCGAGAACCCCGTGACCGACGAGCCGGAGCAGAACGAGGCCGACATGAGCGACGCCGAATCGCCCGCACCCGAGCGGAGCGTCGACGAGGCCGCCGCGCTCGACGAGGGCGCGCCCGCGGACGGGCCCGAGGAGGCCGAGGTCGAACCCGACGCGGAGCCCGTCGAGGCGAAAAACGTCGAGGCGAAGCCCGCGACTGCCGCGACCGCTGCGGTCGAGACTCCCGCGACCACCGGCGCTGTCGCTGCCGCCGCCCCCGCGACGGGTGCTGCCGCCGCGACCGGCGCTGTCGCCGCCGTCACCGGCCCGAACACGCCCGCCGCCCCGACGACGGGTGCGGTCCCCACCGCGACCGGCGCGGTCCCGACGACCACCGGCTCGATCCCGCGCACCCGCGCCGAGCGCGCCGCGACCGGGGCGATCGGTACCGTCCCCCTCACGCGCCGCGAGGTCCACCAGGCCGACGAGGCGGCGCGCGTGGGTCGTGCGCACGCGACGGAGCGGGTCCGCACCCCGGGTCCCGATCTGACACTCACCGCGAAGCGCTCGAGCGCGATCGACGATGCCCGGGAGAGCCCCGATCTCCTCACCGCCGACCGCCTGCTCGACCCGCGGCAGGTCGCGCGACCCGAGCCCGAGGGTCTGTGGCAGCAGCTCGTGTACTCGATGTCCGGCCACCGCATCAACCTGGGCGACGGTCGTCGCGCTCGCGAGCGCAAAGAGCTCGATCGCCGCATCGCCACCCCTCTCGCGGGAGGTGCGCGCTTCGTCCCGGTCCTCTCCCGCAAGGGGGGCGTCGGAAAGACCACCGTCACATCCCTCCTGGGCATGGCCCTCGCCGACGCGCGAGACGACCGGATCATCGCGGTCGACGCCAACCCGGACCGCGGGACGCTCGCCGACCGCGTCGGCCGCCCCAACGGGCGCACGGTGCGCGATCTCGTGCGCGCCCACGACGAGGTCGACGGCTACCACGACGTGTCGTCCATCGTCGCCCGAGATGCCACGCGCCTCGACGTCCTGGCATCCGATTCCGATCCCCGCGTGTCCGAGGCGTTCAGCGACGACGACTACCGCCAGGTCGCCGACGTCGCCGCGCACTACTACTCGATCGTGCTGACGGACACCGGAACCGGCATCGTGCACTCGGTGATGGAAGCCACGCTCGAGCGCGCTGACTCGCTCGTCGTCGTCGCGGGACTCTCGGTCGACGAGGCGCGTCTCGCCTCCGAGACGCTCACGTGGCTCGAGACCAACGGGTACGCCGACCGTGTGCGTTCCGCGGTCGTCGTGATCAACTCCGCGCGACCCGGCACGCCCCTCGTGCGCGAGAGCGAGCTCGAGGCGCACTTCCGCACGCGCGTGCAGACGGTGATCCGGATGCCGTACGACCCGCGCATCGCGGCCGGAAGCGCCATCTCGTTCCGCGACCTCCAGCCCGAGACCCGCCTCGCCGCGCGCCGGCTCGCGGCGGCGGTCGTCGAGGGGCTGCGTTCCCCGGTGGCGGCGGCATGACCGTCCGGCCCATCCGCCTGTTCGGCGACCCCGTCCTGCGCGCGCCCAGCGCACCGATCGAGACGATCGACGACGGTATCCACGCTCTCGTCCGCGATCTCCTCGATACCGTCGAGCCCCCGGGGCGTGCGGGCGTGGCGGCTCCGCAGATCGGCGTGGGGCTGCGCGCCTTCAGCTACAACATCGACGGCGACATCGGCTATGTGTTGAACCCGGTGCTGGTCGAGACGCGCGGGGAGCCGCAGCTCGTGGGGGAGGGATGCCTCTCCGTCCCCGGTCTGTGGCACGAGGCCACGAGGTATCCCTGGGCCAAGGTCGTCGGTATCGACCTCGACGGGAACGAGGTCGTCCTCGAGGGCGAGGGGCTGTTGGCTCAGGCCCTGCAGCACGAGACGGACCACCTGGACGGAATGCTCTACCTCTCACGTCTCCCCGTCGAGACCCGCCGCGAGGCGATGCGTCAGATCCGCGAGAGCGACTGGTTCTGACCGGCTCGACCCTGTCATGAGAACAGGGGATGCCACGAGGACAGGCCCTTCCGTCGCGGATTCCCCTGTTCCCGTGGCATCCCCTGTTCTCGACGCAGCGAAACGGCCCGACCCCACGCGGGGACCGGGCCGTTCGTCGTCGCCTCAGGGAAGCGAGACGTTCGTGGTGTTGATCGGCACCGCGTAGATGTCCTCGATCGCGTCGGCGTAATCCTTCACGATGACGTTGCGCTTGATGCTCATCTTCGGTGTCAGGTGGCCGCTCGCCTCGGTCCATTCCGTCGGCAGGATCGTGAACTTGCGGATCGATTCCGCCCGCGACACCCGCGTGTTGGCGCGGTCGATCGCGCCCTGCACCTCGGCGCGCACCTTCTCGTTCGTCGCCGCGTCCGCCAGCGACATGTCCGCGGGCAGGCCGTTGTTGGCGAGCCAGGTCGGGAGCATCTCGGGGTCGAGCGTCACCAGAGCCGAGATGAACGGCTTGTGATCGCCGACGACCACGACCTGGCCGACGATCGGGTTCGCGCGGATCGGGTCCTCGAGGGCGGCGGGAGCGACGTTCTTGCCCCCGGCCGTGACGATGATCTCTTTCTTGCGACCGGTGATGGCGAGGAACCCGTCGCTGTCGAACGCACCGATGTCGCCCGTCTTGAACCACTCGCCGTCGAACGCCTCGGCCGTGGCCTCGGGGTTCTGCCAGTACTCACGGAACACGTTCACGCCGCGCACCTGGATCTCGCCGTCGTCGGCCAGACGGACGCCCACCCCCGGGAGCACGGGTCCGACGGTCCCGATCTTCGACTTCGTGGCGAGGTTCACCGTGGCCGGAGCCGTGGTCTCGGTGAGGCCGTACCCCTCGAGGATCACGACGCCGAGGCTGCGGAAGAAGTGGCCCAATCGCGGGCCGAGCGGAGCCGAGCCCGAGACCGCGTACACGACACGGCCTCCCATGGCATCCCGGAGCTTGGAGTAGACGAGCTTGTCGAAGAGGGCGAATTTCAGCTTGAGGGGGAGGGGGATCTTCTTGCCCTCCTGCAGGCGCTGCGAGTGCTCGATCGCGGCGTCGGCCGCGGCGCGGAAGATCTTGCCCTTGCCGCCGGCCTCGGCCTTCTGCTCGGCGGAGTTGTAGACCTTCTCGAACACGCGCGGCACGGCGAGCAGGAACGTCGGCTTGAACGACCCGAGCGCGGGGAGCAGCTGCTTGGTGTCCGGCTGGTGCCCGGTCTTCACACCCGCATGCACGTTCAGCAGCGAGATGAAGCGCGCGAAGACGTGCGCCGTCGTGATGAACAGCAGGGTCGAGGCTCCGGGCGTCTCGACGACCTCGTGCAGCGCCTTGGCGGAGTTGCGCGCGAGCTCGACGAAGTTGCTGTGCACCAGTACGCAGCCCTTGGGGCGGCCGGTCGACCCGGAGGTGTAGATCAGGGTGGCGACGTCCGACGCCTTCGCGAGATGGCGGCGACGCTCGATCTCTTCGTCGGTGATGTGGGTGCCGTTCGCGACGAGCGCGTCGAGCGCTCCCGAGTGCATCGACCACACCTCGCGCACGAGGGGGAGGTCGCTGCGGACCTCGTCGAGACGCTCGGCGTGCTCGGGCGATTCGAGAACCACCGCGATCGAACCCGAGTCCGAGAGGATCCACGAGATCTGCGACGGCGAACTCGTCTCGTAGACCGGGACCATGATCGCGCCGGCATAGAACAGGGCGAAGTCGACGAGCGTCCAGTCGTACGTGGTGCGCGCGATGAACGCCACCTTCTCGCCGGGCTGAACACCCGCCGCGACGAAGCCCTTGGCCAGCGCGATCACCTGCCGCTCGAATTCCGCGGCGGTGATGTCGCGCCATCCGTCGGCATCGGGGACGGCGAAAAGCGGTCGGTCGGGGGTCGCCCGGACACGGTCTGCCAACAGGTCGGACGTGTTGGCGTCCGGGTCGGCTTCGACGACGGGGGGGAGGTCGAACTGGATCACGGCAACTCCTTCGGTACCGGAAAAATGTCGATCGGTCCGTCGAGTCTATCCGGACGACTCCGCGCGCCCGCGGCAGGCGCCCGTCCCGCACGGGTCGCGGAGGGTGGCTAGACTGCTCCGGGCCGCGCCGGGTGGCGTGCCGGAGGGGAGCACGGTGCAGAACGTCGGCATCGATATCGGAGGCACGAAGATCGCGGGCGGCGTCGTCGCCGAAGACGGCACCATCGTCGAGAAACTCCGCGTGGACACCCCGATCGATCCGGCAGCCCTGGTGGATGCCGTCGTCGACATGGCCGACCACCTGCGCCGGACCCACGAGATCCACGCGATCGGCGTCGCCGCCGCCGGGTTCATCAGCTCGGACCGCAGCACCGTCATCTACGCTCCGAACATCGACTGGCGCAACGAGCCCCTTCGCGCGCGTCTCGAGGACCGGCTGCACGCCCCGGTCACGATCGAGAACGACGCCAACGCCGCCGGCTGGGGCGAGTACCGCTTCGGCGCGGGGCAGGGCGTCCGCGACATGGTGATGCTGACCATGGGCACGGGCGTCGGCGGCGCCGTCGTCACCGACGGCGAGCTCTTCCGCGGCGGCCATGGCATCGGCGCCGAACTGGGTCACATGCGCTTCGTGCGCGGCGGACACCCCTGCGGGTGCGGGCAGAACGGATGCCTCGAACAGTACGCGTCCGGTCGCGCCCTGCAGCGCGAAGCCAACGCCATCGCCGACGAGGGCGGCATCGGCGCCGCTCTCGCCGCGGTGCGCGACGAGAAGGGGGCGATCCCCGGGCCCGCCGTGTCGCGGCTGGTGCTCGCCGGGGATCCGGGTGCGGTGGAGGCGCTTCGCCGCGTGGCCACGGCCCTCGGCGAGGCCTGCGGGGGCTTCCAGGCCGTGCTCGACCCCGAACTCTTCGTGATCGGCGGCGGCGTGGCCCAGCTGGGCGCGGATCTGCTGGTCCCGGTGAAACTCGCGTACGAGACCTCGCTCCCGGGGTACGGTGAACGTCCGGTGGCCGAGTTCACGATCGCGCGACTGGGCAACGACGCCGGTCTCATCGGCGTGGCGGATCTGGCGGGCAAGGAGCGCTGACGATGTTCTACTGGCTCATGAAGTACGTCGTGATCGGTCCGGTCATCAAGGCCGTCTTCCGTCCGTGGCTCGTGGGCCGTCGCAACATCCCGCGCGAGGGTGCCGCCATCCTCGCCAGCAACCACCTGTCGTTCTCCGACTCGATCTTCCTTCCGCTCATGATCGATCGCCGGATGGCGTTCCTGGCCAAGAGCGACTACTTCACCGGCAAGGGCCTGAAGGGCTGGGCCACGCGCCTGTTCTTCACCGCCACCGGGCAGCTGCCCATCGACCGGTCCGGCGGCAAGGCCTCCGAGGCCTCGCTCAACACGGGTCTCGGAGTCCTCGGTCGCGGGGAGCTGCTGGGCATCTATCCCGAGGGCACCCGCAGCCCCGACGGCACGCTGTACCGCGGTCGCACGGGGATCGCACGCATGGCGATCGAGGCTCGCGTCCCCGTCATCCCCGTGGTCATGGTCGACACCGGCGCCGTCATGCCGATCGGTCAGCGGCTGCCGCGCGTGGGGCGCGTGGGCATCGTCGTGGGGGAGCCGCTCGACTTCTCCCGCTTCGAGGGGATGGAAGGCGATCGGTACATCCTGAGGTCGGTCACCGACGAGATCATGGTCGCCCTGCAGCGCCTCGGCGAGCAGCGCTACGAGGATGTCTACGCCTCCACGGTGAAGGACCGTCTGGCCACCGCGCAGGCGGCGAAGGCGCCGTCGTCGCGCCACTAGACTTCAGGGGTGAATCAGCAGCTCCACGACCTCGACCACTGGCGTTCCCTGCCCATCAAGCAGCAGCCGCAGTGGTATGACGAGGGCGCGGTGGCCGCGGCATCCGCAGAGTTGGCGACCCTTCCGCCGCTGGTCTTCGCCGGCGAGGTCGACATCCTGCGCGATCGTCTCGCTCGTGCCGCCGCCGGTCAGGCATTCCTCCTGCAGGGCGGTGACTGCGCCGAGACGTTCGCCGGTGCGACCGCCGAGCAGATCCGCAACCGCATCAAGACGGTGCTCCAGATGGCAGTCGTCCTCACCTATGGCGCGTCGATGCCGGTGGTGAAGATGGGTCGTATGGCGGGTCAGTTCGCCAAGCCCCGCTCGAGCGACACCGAGACGCGCGGCGACGTGACGCTCCCGGCCTACCGCGGCGACATCGTCAACGGTTACGACTTCACCGAGGAGTCCCGCAAGGCGGATCCCGCGCGGCTGCTCAAGGGCTACCACACGGCCGCGTCGACCCTGAACCTCATCCGGGCCTTCACGCAGGGCGGCTTCGCCGACCTGCGAGAGGTGCACAGCTGGAACAAGGGCTTCGCCAGCACCCCCGCGAACCAGGCCTACGAGAGCATGGCGACCGAGATCGACCGGGCGATCAAGTTCATGGAGGCCGCCGGCGCCGACTTCGACGAGCTGACGCGCGTCGAGTTCTACACCGGCCACGAGGGCCTGCTCATGGACTACGAGCGCCCCATGACGCGCATCGACTCGCGCACGGGCCTGCCGTACAACACCTCGTCGCACTTCCAGTGGATCGGCGAGCGCACGCGCGAGCTCGACGGCGCGCACGTCGACTACTTCTCGAAGATCCGCAACCCGATCGGCGTCAAGCTCGGACCCACCACGACGCCCGAGACCGCACTCGCGCTGATCGACAAGCTCGACCCCGAGCGCGAGCCCGGGCGCCTGACGTTCATCACGCGCATGGGGGCGGGCAAGATCCGCGACGCCCTGCCGCCGCTGCTCGAGGCCGTCCGCGACTCCGGAGCCACGCCGCTCTGGGTCACCGACCCGATGCACGGAAACGGCATCACCACGCCGACCGGGTACAAGACGCGGCGCTTCGACGACGTCGTCGACGAGGTGCGCGGGTTCTTCGAGGCGCACCGCTCGGTGGGCACGCACCCCGGCGGCATCCACGTCGAGCTCACCGGCGACGACGTCACGGAGTGCCTGGGCGGCTCGGAGCAGATCGACGAGGCGACCCTCGCGACCCGCTACGAGAGCCTGTGCGACCCGCGTCTGAACCACCGCCAGAGCCTCGAACTGGCGTTCCTCGTGGCCGAGGAGCTCGAGAAGCGCTGAGTCGCGACCGACCGTCCGATGCCCCCGATCCCTCGTGGTCGGGGGCATCGTGGTTCTCTGGGTGGTCCCTTCGACAGGCGCAGGGACTGTCGGCGCGTTCGGGGGTCACGGGGCAAGCGCCCCGAGCCGGCTGAGCCCGTCGAAGCCCCGCCCCGACCCGTGGCGCTGTCCTACAGCGTCGGCGTCAGCGTGATCGTGCTGCCCTGGGGTGCCGTGGTCCCGGCCTTGGGGTTGCTCGAGCGGACCTTGTAGATGTCCCAGTATTTGAACCCGAGCGGGAGCGTTCCGTCGTCGATACCGGCGTTGACCTCGAAGCCGAGGTTCTCCAGCGCCGTCACGGCATCCCGGATCGACATGCCGACGATGTTCTCCGGGATCATGACGGGCTTCGGGCCGATCGACACGCGCAGCGTGACCGTGTCACCGGGGCGCCAGTTGCCGCCGCCGTCGCGGTCTCCGATCGCGATCACGGTGCCCGAGGCGACGGAGTTGCTGTACTCCTCGCTCGTGGTGGTGCGCAGGTTCACGGCCTGCAGCTTGCTCTCGGCGTCCGCGGTCTTCAGTCCGGCGACGTCCGGCACCGGTCCGAGCGATGCCGTCAGCGACGCGGCATCGCCCTCGTACACCGTGCAGCCGCCCGTGCAGTCGATCGCGTCGCCGCCGGAGCGGGGAGTGATGGATGCCGACAGGACGGTGTCGGGGCCGGCGTCGGTGAACTCCTGCGCGATGTCGCCCACACCCACGTACGCGGCCTCGAGGATGCCGCGGACCTCGTCGACACTCTTGCCCTGGAGCTCGGGGAGCTGGTGGGTGGCCGGTCCCGCGGACACGAACACCGTCACGACCGTTTCCTTGTCGAGTCGGGAACCCGCCGGCGGGTCGGACCCCACGGTCGTCCCGGCCGGGATCTCCCGGTCGTTCACGTCCTGCGACTGCGCGCGCAACTGGTTCTGGGCCAGCAGCGTCTCGGCATCCGCGAAGCTCTGCTGCGCGACGTCGGGGACCTCGACGAGCGAGCCGGGTCCGGAGCCGAACCACCACCCCGTCGCCGCGGACCCACCCGCGAGCACCAGGACGAGAAGCAGCAGCCAGACCCCGCGCGCGGTGCGGCGGCGCGTCTTGGCGCGCAGCCGTGTCGCGTTGTCGACGTCTTCGGCCGGCGCGTCGGGGATCGTCGCGGTCTGAGGGAGGACCTTGGTCAGCTCGCGGGACTCGGCGGGGCTCGCGGGGCCGACGGTGCCCACCGAGACGGCGCGTGCGACCTGCGGGGCGAGACCGAGCTCCTTCTCGACCTCGCGCAGACGCTGCAGCATGACGCCGGCGTCGAGGGGGCGGTCGTCGGGCTCGCGCTCGGTCGACCACAGCACGAGCTCGTCGAGCTGCTCGGGGACCGAGGGGTTCTTCGCGCTGGGCCGCGGGACGGAGTCGGTGGCGTGCTGATACGCGATCTGCATCGGCTGCTCGCCCTTGTAGGGCTGCTCACCCGCGAGCATCTCGTACAGCATGATGCCGAGAGAGTAGATGTCGCTGCGGGCGTCCGCCGTGCCGCGGGTCACCAGCTCGGGCGCGAGGTAGGCGATGGTGCCCATCAGCTGGGCGCCGCTGGCGGTGTTGGCGGTCGTCGCCCGGGCCAGGCCGAAGTCGCCGATCTTGATGCGTCCGTCCTCGGCGAGGAGGACGTTCTCGGGCTTGACGTCGCGGTGCACGATGCCGGCGCGGTGAGCAGCCGCGAGCCCCGAGAGGATGGCATCCATGATCGTCAGGGTCTGATCGACCGTGAGGCGCTTGTGCTCGCGCAGCAGTTCGCGCAGGGTGATGCCCGGCAGGTACTCCATGACGAGGTAGGCCATCTCGCCGTCCTGGCCCTGGTCGAACACGTTGACGACGTGCGGATCGCTCAGCCGCGCGGCCGAGCGCGCCTCCTGGATGAACCGGCTCTGGAAGACGGTGTCGTCGCTGAGGTGGCCGTGCATGACCTTCAGCGCGATCCGGCGCTCCAAGCGCAGGTCGGTCGCGACGTACACGGTCGCCATGCCGCCGCGCGCGATACGCGCGCGCACCCGGTACCGGCCGTCGACGAGACGGCCGATCAGCGGGTCGGCCTGCTGACTCGTGCTCACGGTCCGAGTCTACGGAGCGCGTCCTGGGAGCCCGGGGAACGGCTCACCCCTACCTCAGCCGAGAACGGCGAGCCAGGTGGTCGCCGGCTGCTCCCATTGCGCGTACCGATCGGGGTACGCCGAGATCTGCACGGCCTGCGCGGCGTCCGCGTAGGAGAGGTCCTCCCACCCGGGGATGTCGAGGAGCCCGCGCGTGTCGGACCCGTTGGGGTCCTGAGGCCCGCCGTAGAACACGCGTGTCGAGCGCTCCCGGTCGAGGATCTGGTCGGGCGTGCCCCATCCCGTGCTGGGCCGCTGCTGGAACAGGCCGAGGGAGTCGCGGTCGCCCCAGTCGAGGTTGCGCAGCCAGGATTCCTGCATCGCGGTGCCGAGTGCGATCAGGATGCCGCGATCCGACACACCGAGCTCGCGTCCGACGCGGATGATCAGACGCGCGTTCTCGGATTGCTCGGCGTCCAGGCCGGGGGCGAGGACGGGATCGACGGATGCCGGGCCGGGTGCGGCCGCGGAGGGGATCCGCAGCACCTCGCCGGGGTAGATGATCGAGTCGCGGGTGAGGCCGTTGGCGGAGAGCACGGCATCGGTCGAGACGCCGTGGGCCGACGCGATCGCCGAGACGGTGTCGCCCGCGCTTACCTCGTACGTCACCGGGGCGGCTTCCGGTGCGGGGGCGACGGGTCCGGGCGTCGCGACGCCGAGGGTGAGCACCTGTCCGGGGCGGATGATGCTGTCGCCGTTCAGTCCGTTCGCCGCCTGCAGTGCGGCGACATCGAGGCCGTACCGCTGGGCGATGGCCCACACGGTGTCACCGGCCGCGACGGTGTGCGTCGCGGGGGCCGCCGTGGACGCCTGGATCACCGTCGCGTGCCCGAGCGAAGCGGGTGCGGGTGGCAGGGCGGTGAGCGGGGGAGCGGGCGGCGCCGCGTGGGCGCCGCTCTCGCCCGTGAGGGCCAGGGCGATCGTGCCGACGACCGCGGCGGGGACGATGACGCTCGGCCGCGGGCGCGCAGGCAGGGCGGGGGAGGGGAGTCGACGCATGGTGGGGGATTCCGTTCTTCCGACTGCCAGAACGCTCGCATGGCCTGGGAAGGATGTCAACGCGAGGGGCCTGTGTGACGGGTGTGACTTCGGGGGCGCAACGCGGTCTCCCGGCCGACGATGAGAGGATGGTGTCGTGAGCGAAACCTCCCGTTACGAAACCGCGTGGCTGACGATCCCCGATCTCGTGGAGGTCCTGGGGGAGCCGCACGGACGCGTACGCCGGCTGCTCGACGAGCACTACCTCGTCGGTTCGCGCCGCGACGGCGTGCTGCGCATCCCCGCCGTCTTCATCGTCGACGGCCGCCCGTTGCCGGCTCTTCGCGGCACGATCATCGTCCTGCACGACGTCGGCTTCGACGAGGACGAGACCATCGACTGGCTGCTCACCCCCGAAGACACGATCGGCGTCGCGCCGATCGAAGCGCTCCTGGCGGGCCGCAAGAGCGAAGTGCGTCGGGTCGCGGCGACGCTGGCCTGAACGCCCGCTGCCTCGGCGGGGCGCGCTGCTCTCGACGGCTCCGTCCGTTCGCGCGGCGCGCCGATCAGGACGAGCGCTGCGTCGCGGCGTGCGCGAGGTCGCGGAGCTCTCCCACGGCGGTGTTCCCGAGACGGGCTCCCGCGAGAGCGCGATCGGCGCGTCGCGAGTAGTCGGCGATGAGCTCCTCGGTGCGGGCGAGTGCCCCGGTGTCGATGATCGTGTTCTGCAGGGCGACGATCTGCGCGGCATCCAGTTCCGGATCCCCGAGGAGCTCGTCGACCGTCCGGCGCGCCGAGGAGGGCAGCGCCTCACGCGCGAAGGCGACCAGCACCGTCCGCTTGCCCTCGCGCAGGTCGTCGCCGACCGGCTTGCCGGTCGCAGCGGTGTCGCCGAAGACCCCGAGGACGTCGTCGCGCAACTGGAACGCCATCCCGACGTCGTGGCCGAAGCGCGCCAGGGCGTCGAGCTGGTCGTCGTCGGCCCCCGCGAAGGCGGCACCGATCTCGAGCGGCTTCTGGATGCTGTAGCGGGCCGACTTGTACGAGGCCACGCGCAGCGCGCGGTCGGCGTGCTGCTCGTCGGGGTGCACGGCGTACGCGGATTCCTCCGCGACGTCGAGGAACTGGCCGATCGTGACGTCGCGCCGCATGTGCGCGTAGAGCCGACGGGTCGCGGAGGCCGTGGGCTGGTCGGCGAGGGCGTCCTCCAGCAGGTCATCGCTCCAGGCGACGAGGAGGTCGCCGAGCAGGACGGCGCCGGAGCGCCCGAACATCGCCGCGTCTCCGGTCCAGCCGGCGGCGACGTGCGCGGCTTCGAGCGCGCGGTGCGCGGCGGGCTGGCCGCGACGCGTGTCCGAGTTGTCGATGATGTCGTCGTGGACGAGGGCCGCCGCCTGGAAGATCTCGAGAGCCGCGGCGACCGAGATCGCCGCGGCGGTCGGTGCGACGGCAGGGGCCCCGGTCGACTCCGCGACGGCCCGCCAGCCGGTCAGACAGAAACGTGCCCGCAGGCGCTTTCCTCCCCGCAGGGATGCTGCGCCGGCACGGCTCATCGTCTCCGCCTCCGGGCCCAGTGAGGAGGCGTACGATAGCTGGTCAGAAAGGAACTTGTCGAGTCGCTGGGAAACAGCTTCGATCGGTTCCGGGGAGGTCACCACAGGCCTAGCCTAGTGATCCACGCCCCGCGTAGAATCGTCCGTAC
>Ga0308156_1000206_pt1 | contig 173038 bp, 164 predicted proteins | sample PhyAR2_FD_201041 | JGI IMG/M metagenome (GOLD analysis project Ga0308156, IMG submission 201041) | Phyllosphere microbial communities from UC Gill Tract Community Farm, Albany, California, United States - DLSL A.R2 | ecosystem: Host-associated > Plants > Phyllosphere > Unclassified | place...
CAATAGTCATTTTTATCCCTCCCTGGAGGACGAACGTGTCTAAGCGTCGTGTAGTTGTGACTGGTCTTGGCATGTTGTCTCCTGTCGGCAATACCGTAGAGTCTACCTGGAGTGCTCTCCTTGCCGGTCAGAGCGGCATTAACCTGATCGACCATTTTGATACCAGCGCCTATGCAACACGTTTTGCAGGTCTGGTAAGAGATTTTAATTGCGATGACTTTATCTCTCGTAAAGATCAACGCAAGATGGATGACTTCATTCAGTACGGCATCGTGGCAGGCATTCAGGCCATGCAGGACAGCGGTCTGGTTGTGACCGACGAAAATGCAGGCCGGGTTGGCGCAGCAATTGGTTCGGGCATCGGGGGCTTGGGTCTTATTGAAGACAACCATACCTCTCTGGTGAACGGTGGCCCGCGTAAAATTAGCCCATTCTTTGTGCCTTCCACAATCGTCAATATGGTGGCGGGGCATCTCACCATCATGTATGGCCTGAAAGGCCCCAGCATCTCCATTGCGACCGCCTGTACGTCTGGCGTGCACAATATCGGTCATGCTGCACGTATCATCGCCTATAACGATGCCGACGTGATGCTGGCGGGCGGTGCGGAAAAAGCCAGTACGCCACTTGGCGTTGGCGGATTCGGCGCGGCACGTGCGCTGTCGACGCGTAACGAAACCCCCCAGGCGGCAAGCCGTCCATGGGATAAAGACCGAGATGGATTTGTACTGGGCGACGGCGCTGGCATTATCGTACTGGAAGAGTATGAGCATGCTAAGAAACGTGGCGCAAAAATCTATGCGGAAATTGTGGGCTTTGGGATGAGCAGCGATGCTTATCACATGACCTCACCGCCGGAAGACGGTTCAGGTGCAGCCGCTGCGATGATCAACGCGCTGCGTGATGCGCAGATGACGCCAGATAAGATTGGTTACGTCAATGCACACGGTACCTCAACCCCAGCCGGCGATAAAGCGGAAGCCCAGGCGGTGAAATCCGTTTTTGGTGCAGCGGCCAGTACGGTAATGGTCAGCTCCACCAAATCCATGACCGGCCATCTGTTGGGTGCGGCGGGCGCGGTTGAATCGATCTATTCGATTCTGGCCCTGCGCGACCAGGCGATTCCACCGACGCTGAACCTGGATAATCCTGATGAAGGTTGCGATCTTGATTTCGTTCCGCACACCGCTCGTCAGGTTTCGGGGCTGGAATACACGCTGTGTAACTCCTTCGGCTTCGGCGGTACCAACGGCTCGCTGATTTTCCGTAAAATCTAAACATTCCGTTTATGATTGCTGTAAAGGCCCGCAATGCGGGCCTTTTTTCTATCCAGCGGCGCGAAGAAACCGATAAAATCATGGCCATCGTCGAGCAACGTTCTGATACCGGAGAAACGGCAATGTGGATAAACGGCACTGAGCAATCCCAGCTGGCGGCCACCGATCGTGCCGTACAGTTTGGCGATGGCTGCTTTACGACCGCCGCGATCGGCAACGGCAAAATCCTGCTGTTTGACAGGCACATGCAGCGATTGCAGCAAAGCTGTGAACGGCTGTGGCTGAATGGCGTTGACTGGCCCGCGCTGGCGCAGGAGATGCAACACGCGGCCAGCGGACATGACAGGGCAGTGCTTAAAGTCATCATCAGCGCGGGCAGCGGCGGGCGGGGCTACAGCCGCAGCGGTTGTAGCGGCCCCACACGAATCGTTTCGGTATCCCCCTGGCCTGCGCATTATGCGGCGCTACAGCAAACCGGCGTCAGGCTGGCCGTGAGCCCGGTCCGCCTGGCGCGCCAGCCTCAGTTTGCCGGCCTTAAGCACCTGAACCGGCTGGAACAGGTGATGATTCGTGCCCACCTTGAGCAGACCGACGCCGATGAGGCGCTGGTGCTTGACACTGACGGTTGGGTGGTGGAATGCTGTGCGGCCAATTTATTCTGGCGAAGCGGCGGCACGGTTTTTACCCCGGCGCTGGATCAGGCGGGCGTTGACGGCATTATGCGGCGCAGTCTGATAGCGGAAATGCGCGCCGCAGGTCAGATTTGTCAGGTGGTTCAGGCGGGACTGGCGCAACTCCAGGCAGCCGATGAGATTGTGGTATGCAACGCGCTGATGCCCGTATTACCCGTTCGACAACTTGATGCGCTGTCGTTTGAACAGCGCACCTTGTTTAACCAGCTACAGGCGAGCTGTAGAAAGATAATGGAAGCATCATGAGCCGAATCAAAAAAATAGGGGTGAGCGTTGTGGTCATCCTGCTCATCGCGGCAGCCGTGAGTTACTGGCAGGTTAAACAACTTGCAGCAACCCGGTTGACCCTTTCCCAGGAAACGATCTACACGCTGCCGGCAGGAACCGGTCGCGTTGCACTGGAAGCGCAGTTGGAAAGTCAAAAGATTATCCCTCACAGCATCTGGTTTGGCGCATTGCTTAAACTGGAGCCTGAGCTGGCCAAATTCAAAGCCGGAACCTATCGCCTTGAACCGACAATGACGGTCCGCAGTTTGCTGGAATTGCTCGCCAGCGGCAAAGAGGCGCAATTCCCGCTGCGGTTTGTGGAAGGACAGCGCCTGCAAGAGTGGCTTAGCGAATTACGTAAAGCGCCCTACGTGAAACATATGCTGCCGGATGACAGCTATGCGACCGTCGCCAGCACGCTGAAGCTGGACGAAAAGGCGCTGGAAGGCAGTTTCTTTCCGGATACTTATCTGTATACCGCAAACACCACCGACGTCGCCTTGCTGGAACGCGCGCATCAGCGGATGAAAAAGACTATCGATGAAGTCTGGCAGGGCAGGATGGATAACCTGCCCTATAAAGATGCGCAGGAAATGGTCACGATGGCGTCGATCATCGAAAAAGAAACCGGTGTGAGTGAAGAGCGGGCTAAAGTGGCTTCCGTGTTTATTAATCGCCTGCGCGTGGGGATGCGTCTGCAAACCGATCCTACCGTGATCTACGGCATGGGTAACGCCTATACTGGCACGCTGACGCGTAAAGATCTGGAAACGCCGTCGCCGTATAATACCTATATCATCAGCGGCCTGCCGCCGGGGCCAATTGCGATGCCGAGCAAAGCCTCACTGATTGCGGCCGCGCATCCGGAAAAAACCGACTATCTCTACTTCGTGGCGGATGGCAAAGGTGGACATACCTTCACCACCAATCTTGCCAGCCACAACAAGGCCGTGCAGGCTTACCGGCTGGTGTTAAAGGAAAAAAATGGACAGTAAGTTTATTGTTATTGAAGGCCTGGAAGGCGCAGGAAAAACTACGGCGCGCGATGCGGTCGTTGCAACACTGCGGGCCAGTGGAATCGACGATATTGTCTTTACCCGCGAACCCGGCGGCACACCGCTGGCTGAGCAGCTCCGCGTGCTGGTCAAGCAGGGCATTGAGGGCGAGCAGGTAACCGATAAAGCGGAACTGTTAATGCTGTATGCCGCGCGCGTCCAACTGGTGGAAACGGTGATCAAGCCTGCGCTGGCGCGGGGGGCCTGGGTGATAGGCGATCGTCACGATCTCTCCTCCCAGGCATATCAGGGCGGCGGTCGCGGGCTGGATGCCGAACTGATGCGCACCTTACGGGATACGGTACTGGGCGACTTTCGTCCTGACCTGACGCTGTACCTCGATGTTACGCCTGAAACCGGGTTACAGCGTGCCCGCGCCCGCGGAGAATTAGACCGCATTGAGCAGGAGTCGCTGCGCTTTTTTGAACGCACGCGTGAGCGCTATCTGGCGCTGGCTGCCGCCGATGACAGTATCCTGACGATAGATGCCACTCAGCCGCTTGAGCAGGTTACAAGCGCGCTGCACGCCACCCTGACGGCCTGGCTGGCGGAACAGCGCGCATGAACTGGTATCCCTGGCTCAATCAACCTTACCGCCAGGTGATTGGTCAGCATCAGGATGGCCGTGCCCATCATGCGTTGTTGATCACCTCTCTTGACGGCATGGGCGATGATGCGCTGGTGTGGGGGATCAGCCGCTGGCTGATGTGCCTGCAACGCGACGGATTAAAAAGCTGTGGTCACTGCCATGGCTGCCAGCTGATGCAGGCAAATACGCACCCTGACTGGTACCGGCTTGAAGCCGAAAAAGGCAAAACGACGCTGGGCATTGATGCCGTGCGTCAGGTTACGGAAAAAATGTATCACTATGCGCAGCAGGGCGGTGCCAAGGTGGTCTGGCTGCCAGATGCGGCTCAGCTCAGCGAGGCGGCGGCTAACGCCTTACTGAAAACGCTGGAAGAGCCGCCAGCCAACAGTTGGTTCTTTTTAAGCTGTCGCGAGCCCTCCCGCCTGCTGGCAACGCTGCGTAGTCGCTGCATGGTGCTGACGTTACCTCCACCAGATGAAAATCACAGTCTGGCCTGGCTAAGAAAGCAGGGGCAACATGATGAGGCCCCGCTACTGGCCGCGCTGCGGCTCAGTGCAGGTGCGCCCGGTGCGGCGCTGACGCTGTTGGATGATGGCCTGTGGCAAGCCCGGCAAAAACTGTGCGATTACCTGCCGGGTGCGTTGCAACAGGACATTCTGCAACTCCTGCCCGTGCTGAACGCAGATAACAGCGCGGCACGGATTGGCTGGCTGTTATCATTCATACTGGATGCGATGAAATGGCAGCAGGGCGCAACCCAGTGGCTGACTAACGTCGATCGTCAGGACGTGGTCGCCATGCTGGCGCAGCACTTCTCGCAAACGGCGCTCAATAACAGCGCTCAAGACTGGATGCGCTGCCGTGAATCGTTATTACAGGTTGCGGCAGTGAATCGTGAACTCCTCCTGACTGACCGATTACTGAGTTGGGCAGATAACCTGAAGCCCAGGTTACCCGGCTAAATGACTGAGAAAAATATGTTTATTGTTGATTCCCATTGCCATCTTGATGGTCTGGATTATGAGAAAAATCATCACGACCTTGATGATGTGATTGCCAAAGCGGCGGCGCGCGACGTCCGGTTCATGCTGGCTATCGCCACGACCTTACCCGGCTTTAGTACGCTGAAAGCGCTGGTGGGCGATCGTGAAAATATTGCGCTCTCCTGTGGCGTGCATCCGCTGAATCAGGAGGCGCCGTATGATGTTGAGTTATTCCGCCGCCTGGCCGCCGATCCTCAGGTGATCGCGCTGGGCGAGACCGGGCTGGATTACTACTATCAGCAGGAAACCAAAGCTCAGCAGCAGGACTCTTTTCGTGAACATATCCGTAGCGGAATTGCGCTGAATAAGCCGATTATCGTGCATACGCGTGATGCACGTGAAGACACGCTGGCCATTCTCAAGGAAGAGCAGGTTGAACGCTGTGGCGGGGTACTGCACTGCTTTACAGAAGATCAGGCGACGGCAGCAAAACTGCTGGATATGGGGTTCTATATCTCATTCTCGGGCATCGTCACCTTCCGCAATGCAGAACAGATTCGTGACGCGGCGCGCTACGTCCCGCTGGATCGCATTCTGGTCGAAACCGACTCCCCTTATCTGGCGCCTGTTCCTTACCGGGGCAAAGAGAACCAGCCTGCTTACACGCGTGACGTTGCCGATTATCTTGCGGTGCTGAAAGGCGTAGATATTGAGACGCTGGCCGCCGCCACCACAAAAAACTTTTCTACGCTGTTTCATGTGCCGATGAGCCGTCTTGGTGCCTGATTCAGAGTTATTTCAGACGTTGTAATAAATACGAGATTATGTTCGTTGACCCTGTTGTGATTCGACAGGGTCAACTTTTATTGGCTGAAAAATAAGCAAAAAAACCGCCGTTGTGGCCGGCTGCTGGCGTGTGATTGACGAAACGTGATAGCCGTCAAAGTAACGAAGGGTAATTTATTTTACCCTTCGTAATAAATCAAAAAGGCGGATAACGCCAACCGGTAAAGAACCTCCCTCTTTACCACGCGCACTGCGCGAAAAACGCACTCATACTCAGGAGTTTCACGCTATGTTCAAAAATGCTTTTGCCAACTTACAAAAGGTTGGTAAATCGCTCATGCTGCCGGTATCGGTTCTTCCGATTGCCGGTATTTTATTAGGTGTTGGTTCAGCGAACTTTAGCTGGTTACCTGCGGTGGTATCGCATGTAATGGCGGAAGCGGGTGGATCGGTCTTTGCCAATATGCCGCTGATTTTTGCCATTGGCGTGGCACTCGGCTTTACCAATAACGACGGTGTTTCCGCACTGGCAGCGGTCGTGGCTTACGGCATCATGGTGAAAACCATGGCGGTGGTCGCTCCCTTAGTCCTGCATCTGCCGGCAGCGGAAATTGAGGCAAAACACCTTGCCGATACCGGGGTGCTGGGCGGTATTATTGCCGGCTCCATCGCCGCGTATATGTTTAACCGCTTCTATCGCATTAAGCTGCCCGAATATCTGGGCTTCTTTGCCGGTAAACGCTTTGTGCCGATTATCTCGGGTCTGGCGGCTATCGCGATGGGGCTGGTGCTGTCATTTATCTGGCCACCGGTCGGTTCAGCGATTCAGGACTTCTCTCAGTGGGCGGCCTACCAAAACCCGGTGGTGGCATTTGGTATCTACGGCGTCGTTGAACGTGCGCTGGTGCCATTTGGTCTGCACCACATCTGGAACGTTCCTTTCCAGATGCAGATTGGTGAGTACACCAATGCCGCAGGTCAGGTATTCCACGGCGATATCCCTCGCTACATGGCGGGTGACCCAACCGCAGGTAAACTTTCTGGCGGCTTCCTGTTCAAAATGTATGGCCTGCCTGCCGCGGCGATTGCCATCTGGCATTCGGCAAAACCTGAAAACCGTGCCAAAGTGGGCGGTATCATGATCTCTGCGGCGTTGACCTCGTTCCTGACCGGTATCACCGAGCCGATCGAGTTCTCGTTCATGTTTGTTGCGCCAATCCTGTATGTCATCCATGCCATTCTGGCCGGTCTGGCTTTCCCAATCTGTATCCTGCTGGGCATGCGTGACGGTACCAGTTTCTCCCATGGCCTGATCGACTTTATCGTCCTGAGTGGTAACAGCAGCAAAATCTGGTTGTTCCCGATTATCGGTATGATCTACGCCGCGGTTTACTACACCGTTTTCCGCGTCCTGATCGTGAAGCTGGATCTGAAAACCCCTGGACGTGAAGACAGCGCAAGTGAACAGTCTTCTTCCGCGACCGGCGGTGAAATGGCGGGCAAACTGGTGTCTGCATTTGGTGGCAAAGAAAACATCACTAACCTGGATGCCTGTATCACGCGTCTGCGCGTCAGCGTGGCCGATGTAAGCAAAGTGGATCAAACTGAACTGAAAAACTTGGGCGCACGTGGCGTCGTGGTAGCCGGTTCAGGCGTTCAGGCGATTTTCGGCACCAAATCCGATAACCTGAAAACAGATATGGATGACTACATCCGTAACAAGTCATAAGGTCTGATGCCGTTCTGGCACGGCGAAAACAGCGTTGAGTCTCGGCTCAACGCTGTTTTTTTTTGCCCGAAGTTAAGGCTGACAGGGCATCGCGCTTTAGCCTGTCAGTTTGCTTCGCGAGTCAAAAATTTTGAGGTGGTCTGCAACAGTCGATCGGATAACCGTTGCAACTGTGCCGTTGCGGTCGCCGTTTCTTCTACCAGCGCCGCATTCTGCTGCGTGTCGGTATCCATTTGCGCCACGGCAATACCGATCTGTTTCACACCGGTGCTTTGCTCATGACTTCCTGTGCTGATTTCAGCCACCAGGTCGTTGACGCGATGAATCTCTTTAATGACCGCCTTCATGGTTTCGCCTGCCACGCTGACATTGGTCACGCCGGTTTCGACACGTGAATGACTTTCTGTAATCAGCGTTTTAATTTCCTGGGCTGCCACGGCGCTGCGCTGCGCCAGGTTTCTGACTTCGCCCGCGACCACAGCAAACCCCCGACCTTCATCTCCGGCACGTGCCGCTTCCACCGCCGCGTTAAGCGCCAGAATATTGGTTTGAAAAGCAATGCTGTCAATGACGCTGATGATTTCGCCGATTTTGCTACTGCTGTCCTGAATGGCGCGCATCGTCTGCTCAACGTCAGACACTGACTGACCGCCGCTGGCCACCTTCTGAAAGGCGTTGCTGACCACGTCGTTCGCGATCCTGGCGTTGTCTGCATTGCTTTGTACGGCTGAGGACAGCTGCTCCATCGAAGCACTGGTTTCTTCCAGCGCTGAAGCCTGTGATTCCGTTCGTTGTGACAAATCGCGGGTACCCTGGGCGATTTCCGTCGAGGATTTGGCTACCTGTTCCGCCGCTTCCTGAACCTCACTGATCAGGTCGCGGATGTGCTGGCGCATCACGGATAACTGGTAAATCAGGCTGGAGGTATCCCCGGCTTTAATGGCGTTGTGCTCATAAAGATGACCGTCGGCGATCAGGCCCGCCACTCTGACGGCAACGTCAGGCTCGGCACCCAGCTGCTTCATAACGGAAAAAAATATCAGCGTGCCCAGTGCGCAGCCGGCGATAAAGGTCAGGCTAATTAACAGAATCAACATCAAGGAGGTTCGGTCAATATGGGAAACGTTGTCGTCAATGATCTGGCTGACGGAAGCATTGTAGATCTTTACGGCTTCTAACAGGGGATCCCGGACCGCGACATGTAAACGATCTGTCGTCGTTGCGATTTCCTTTAGCGCTCCTGCCACATTGTTTTCGTTGGCAAGGGCGTAGACGCGTTGCATGGACGCCAGGTAGTCAGGCCAGGCCTGCAACACTTTCTGCGTGATAGCAACCAGCGCCGGATCCTGAGATTGCTTAAGAAAATCAATCGCATTTTGCACAGCTTGCTGAGACTTCTGGTTAAATTTAGAGGTGGTTTGGCGTGATTCAACGGGCGTAGCGGAGCTAACCGGAAAGACGTAAGCATAGGAACGGCGAAAATGCGTGGCCATCTCCCGGGCGGCAACGTTCATTATCTGCACAGGCTCCAGCCGGGAAGCGTAGAGCTGCTGTTCTGACGCAGCCAGCGACCGAAGTGAGTGAAGAGAGATCACAGCGATAACAACCATGGCGAGAAGGAAAAAAGCGATGAGAAAAATCAGGCGATGTGACAATTTGACACGTTGTAAAATGCTCATATTCAACATCCTGTTTAATCGTTGATGTAATCGTTTTCTTGACTGTCAGGCGTCGCGCATCACAGAAAGCAGGTTAACCCGACACGCTGTTGATAGTTTCGGCAGGTAGCATTGGTGGTTTATTGATCAATTGTTGCAACGTTTGTCCAGGTGTCTCCTGTAGAAACAAATGGAGCGGGAGTTCCCGTCGGACAGCCCTGCGAGCGCGCGTGTCAGGTCTGGCCGCAGGCAACATAAAGGGGGCGACGAGTGCAAAGGGGGCAGAGACAGGAGAGACGGTTTTTCGCATACGGGCGCTGTTAAATGCGTTAAACGCCGCCGGTCATAACAAGAAAAAGTCGCCTGAGGTTGAAAGAAAACGAATTTCTCCCGCATACTGAGGTATTACCTCAGGCTCAAGGAATTGCTTTATGGCTGAAGAAACTATTTTCAGTAAAATTCTCCGTCGGGAGATCCCCGCCGACGTGGTGTATCAGGACGAACTGGTAACGGCTTTTCGCGATATTTCACCCCAGGCACCAACGCATATTTTGATTATCCCCAATATCCTGATCCCAACCGCCAATGACGTCGAGGCGGCGCACGAGCAGGCGCTGGGTCGGATGTTCACCGCCGCCGCAAAGATTGCGCGGGAAGAAGGCATTGACGAAGACGGCTATCGCCTGATTGTTAACTGCAATAAACATGGCGGTCAGGAAGTTTATCATATCCATATGCATCTGGTGGGCGGCAAGCCGCTTGGCCCGATGCTGTCACACTGATCCCTGAAGGGAACCTTGCTATGCGTTCATGGTTGATATGTCTGCCCGTGGCGTTGCTGAGCCTTACTGGTTGCAGCAGCGACAAACCGATGATTAATACATCGCAGTCACTGGTCATGGAGTCGTCTGTCCTCTCGGCGGGTATTATTACCGACGAGCCAACGCTGGATGACCATGACGGCCAGAAACGTGCCAGCAGCATACTTTACAATCAGCGTGAAACGCCGGTGGTTGTGCACTATCGTTACTACTGGTACGACGACAAAGGGCTTGAAATAACGCCGCGTGAACCGGCTCAGGTTGTCACGGTTCCCCCCAACGGAAGCGTCGCTGCGGTGTCGCAACTGGGTAATCTGACGGCCAGCAAGGTTCGTCTCTATATCTATCTCTGAGGACTGTTACGTGATTCGCAGTGTTAACCGTACTGGCGCGCTAATGATGGCGCTTATTCTTTCTGGCTGCGTGATGAAACAGCAGCAGCCAGCACCGGTCGAACCGACTCAGCCTGTGGAGCCGGTTCAGCCTGTTCCTCAGCCAGAGCAACCGATCCCCCAGCCTCAACCTGTTCCGCAACCGCCTAAGCTGGTGACGATTAACTGGGATGCCAGCGTGGAACCCTTGGTCGCACAAATGGTGCGCGCCGCCACGGTGACGCCGGGAAGCGTGTTGCTGGTCGATCGCATTAAAAACAGCACTAACGGCGCACTACAGGGTGAAAAGGCGACCAGTGCTATTCAGAACGCGTTGAATAACAAAGGTAAGTTCACTCTGGTGTCGTCAGAACAGCTGGCGCAGGCGAAACAAACACTTGGCCTTTCGCCAGACGACAGCCTGAACTCGCGCAGCAAGGCGATTGGCCTGGCGCGTAATCTCAACGCGCAGTACGTGCTCTACAGCACGGCCAAAGGCGATGTAAAATCACCGACCTTACAAATGCAGCTGATGCTGGTGCAGACGGGTGAAATTATCTGGTCTGGAAACGGTGTCGCCCAAAATTAATGCGGCACTTCTGCAACTGATCAAGGCAACAACGGGCGGGCATCGGGTAACGGTAACACCGCTGGCAGGATTAACCGGGCAGAGCTGTCAGATCGTCACACAAAACGAACGGCTTCTCCTCCGCCCGGCGCCACAGTCAGCGATACCTTTCGTCAATCGCCAGCGCGAAGGGCGCGTGCTGCGTAAATTGCGGCTGAGCGGCCTGGTGCAGCGCCCGCTGGCGGGTAACCGGCACGGCATTATCCTGCCCTGGCAGGACGGTGAGGTGATGAGCGATGCCGGATTCCGTGCTGCACGGCCTCAGGTACTTGCCTTATTGCAACGGCTACACCAGCAGCCGCTCACCGGTTACCGTTTATCCCTTTTGCCCCTGCTGTGGCAATACTGGCAGCGTTGCCAGCAGCGACATCACCGCTGGTTGCAGCAGCTACAACGACTAACCAGACAGGGCGAGCCGCGGCCGTTACGCCTTGCGCCGCTGCATATGGACGTGCATCCCGCTAATCTGATTCAGTCTGAACAGGGGCTGCACCTTATTGACTGGGAATATGCCGCAGACGGCGACGTGGCGCTTGAGCTGGCGGCCGTCTGTTTATCCGATCCCACTCAGCAAGAGCAGTGGCTACGTGACTATGCCGCGCTCATGCAGATCCCGCTGACATCATTGCAACACCAGGTTTCGCGCTGGCATCCCTGGCTGCATCTGTTAGTCGCCAGTTGGTATCAACTGCGCGCCGAACAGAGCGGCGATGCGCATTTACAACAGCTGGCTCAACAGAGCTGGCAGCAGATTTAACGGCTTTGTGCCGAGAAACAGGATTCAGGCTATGACAACAGGTTTCCCCGGCCCCTTGATGCTGGACGTCGAAGGTTTCGAACTGGATGCGGAAGAGCGTGAGATACTGCGCCATCCGCTGGTGGGTGGATTAATCCTTTTCGCCCGCAACTATCATGACCCCGCTCAACTGGCCGAGCTGGTGCGTCAGATTCGTGCCGCCTCGCCTACGCGCCTGGTGGTGGCGGTGGATCAGGAGGGCGGGCGAGTACAGCGTTTTCGTGATGGCTTTACGAATTTGCCCGCGATGCAGTCTTTTGCCGCGCTCAACGATATGACAACGGCAGGCGAGCTGGCGCAGCAGGCTGGCTGGCAGATGGCGGCCGAAATGATCGCGCTGGATATCGATATCAGCTTTGCGCCGGTGCTGGATATCGGCCATATCAGTGCGGCCATTGGCGATCGTGCGTTCCATGAGGATCCTGCGATTGCCCTGGCGATGGCGCGGCGTTTTATTGCCGGCATGCATGAGGCCGGAATGAAAACCACCGGTAAGCATTTCCCCGGTCACGGCGCGGTCAGTGCAGATTCCCACAAAGAGACACCGCGTGATGGCCGCAGCGAAGCCGAACTGCGCGAGCATGATATGGCGATATTCCGCACGCTGATCGGCGAGCAGGCGCTCGACGCTATTATGCCCGCACACGTGATCTATACGGAGGCCGATCCGCTCCCCGCCAGCGGTTCACCTTACTGGCTGAAAACGGTGTTACGCCAGGAGCTGGGTTTCAAGGGCGTGATTTTCTCGGACGATCTTTCGATGGAAGGCGCGGCGGTGATGGGCAGCTATGCCGAGCGTGCGCAACAGTCTCTGTCTGCCGGATGCGACATGATTCTGGTCTGTAACGACCGTCAGGGCGCGGTAAGCGTGATCGATAATTTGACCGTGATCGAGGCAGAGCCGGTGGTGCAGTTGTACCATCGGGGAACCTTTAGCCGGGACAGCCTGAAGGCCAGTCGCCGCTGGAAACAGAATGCGCAGCAGTTAAGCGCGCTGCAGGAACGCTGGCTGGCGCATAAAGCGACGTGGTAATCACGGGTTGCCCGGTGTGATGATCTTCAAGGATAAACATGATTATTTATCTTCACGGTTTCGATTCATCCAGTCCGGGCAACCACGAAAAAGTGCTGCAACTGCAGTTTATCGATCCTGACGTCAGGCTCATCAGCTACAGCACGTGCCATCCCAAACATGACATGCAGTTTCTGCTCAAAGAAACCGATAAAATGCTCAGTCTGAGCGACGATCCGCATCCGCTGATCTGCGGCGTAGGGCTGGGCGGGTACTGGTCAGAACGTATTGGTTTCTTGTGCGCGATCCGCCAGGCGATTTTCAATCCCAACCTGTTTCCGTACGAAAATATGGAAGGCAAGATAGATCGACCTGAAGAGTACCTGGACATTGCCACCAAGTGCGTCAGCGATTTTCGCGAACGTAACCGCGGCCGCTGCCTGACCCTTTTATCCCGCCACGATGAGATTCTCGACAGCCAGCGCAGCGCCGCACTGCTGGATCCCTACTACCCGATCGTTTGGGACGAAAGCGAAAGCCACAAGTTCCGCAATCTTTCCCCCCATCTTCACCGACTGAACGCCTTTAAAAAGGCAGATTGACGCAACCGGGCGCCCATGCGGTGCCCGATTGTGTTGTCGGCGTTACCAGGAACTGTCTGCTAAATTTGATGTACATCAATTTTCTGAGGCCCATCGCTTCCCGCCATGCTATTCTGCCCCCAGATAGCGAAATTATGTCGCCAACCCTATGTTTATTAAGGTTTAATTTAACCATTGATTAACTTTTGGTTCACAATTTGAGGGGGTTTTTGTTGACTACATCTGTTAAAAAAATTGTCATCGTCGGCGGTGGCGCCGGTGGGCTGGAGATGGCAACGCAGTTAGGCCATAAGCTGGGTCGCAAGAAGAAAGCCGAGATTATCCTGGTTGACCGCAACCACAGCCATCTGTGGAAGCCGTTGCTGCATGAAGTGGCCACCGGCTCCATGGATGAAGGCATTGACGCCCTCAGCTATCTGGCGCATGCCCGCAACCACGGTTTTCAGTTCCAACTGGGCTCGTTGACGAACATCAACCGTGAGAAAAAAGTCATCCAACTGGCTGAAGTCGTGAATTCGCAGGGGGAGGTATTGGTTCCCGAGCGCGAGCTGGCTTATGACACGCTGGTCATGGCGCTGGGCAGTACCTCAAACGATTTCGGCACGCCAGGCGTTAAAGATCACTGTATTTTCCTCGACAATCCGCAGCAGGCGCGTCGTTTCCATAATGAAATGCTGAATCTGTTCCTGAAATTCTCTGCCAGCGAAGGGGCGGTGGAGAAGGTGAACATTGCTATCGTCGGCGGCGGTGCAACGGGTGTTGAGCTGTCGGCAGAACTGCACAATGCAGTTAAGCAGCTACACAGCTACGGGTATAAAGCACTGGGCAGCGAGGCACTCAACGTCACGCTGGTGGAGGCGGGCGAACGTATTCTGCCTGCGCTACCACCACGTATCTCCTCTGCGGCCCATCAGGAGCTCAGCAAGCTTGGCGTACGCGTTCTGACACAAACGATGGTGACCAGCGCAGACAAGCTGGGCCTGCATACCAAAAGTGGCGAGTTTATTGAAGCCGACTTAATGGTCTGGGCGGCAGGGATTAAAGCGCCTGACTTTATGAAAGCGATCGGCGGGCTGGAAACCAATCGCATCAACCAGCTGGTGGTGAAAGAGACACTCCAGACCACGCTGGATGACGACATCTATGCCATCGGTGATTGCGCGTCCTGCGCCTTACCCGGCGGTGGATTTGTGCCCCCGCGCGCGCAGTCCGCACACCAGATGGCATCCTGTGCGCTGGATAATATCCTGTTGCAATACCAGGGCAAGCCGCTTAAAGCCTATGTTTATAAAGACCACGGTTCACTGGTTTCTCTGTCACGCTTCAGCACCGTAGGAAGCCTGATGGGCAATCTGATGCGCGGATCGATGATGATAGAAGGGCGCATTGCCCGATTTGTCTATATATCACTGTATCGTATGCATCAGGTCGCGTTGCACGGTTATATTAAGACCGGGCTAATGATGATCGTGGGCAGTCTCAACCGGGTCATCCGCCCCCGTCTGAAGCTTCACTAATCGCATCATCTGATTTTGTTTTAACCCGCTGATTTCATTGCTAACTTGTCTGTTATGCCGTGAAGTCAGCGCGGTATCCGGCCCCCTCATCGTCGCTCAGAACTCTCCGAAAACGTGGCACTAACGCGTCAGGCACGCTTTTCTTCCCATTGTCTGATATTGCAAAAGCTTTACATCTGTAAAACTTATCTCAACCAAACGGCGAGTCGCGCACGTCGGTTCTGCCAGAGCTGTAAGGGATTTCCCAGCGGCAGGAATGCGCGGTAACACTTTCAGGAGGAACTTCCTGTGAATAAATCAATGTTAGCGGGTATCGGTATTGGCGTGGCAGCGGCACTGGGTGTGGCCGCCGTAGCAAGCATTAACGTGTTTGATCGCGGTCCACAATACGCACAGGTGCTGTCAGCAACCCCAATTAAAGAATCGATTAAACAACCGCGTCAGGAGTGTCGTAACGTGACGCTGACGCACCGTCGTCCGGTTCAGGATGAAAACCGTATCGCCGGTTCAGTACTGGGTGCGGTAGCTGGTGGTGTTCTCGGCCACCAGTTTGGCGGCGGTCGTGGACGCGACGTCGCAACGGTAGCCGGTGCGCTGGCGGGCGGTTATGCGGGCAACCAGGTTCAGGGCGGTATGCAGGATCGCGATACCTACACCACCTCTGAACAGCGTTGTAAAACCGTGTACGACAAGCAGGAAAAAATGCTGGGTTATGACGTCACCTATAAGATCGGCGACCAGCAGGGTAAAATCCGCATGGAAAACGATCCCGGTACCCGTATCCCGGTTGACCGTAACGGACAGTTAATCCTGAACGGCGATAAAGCATAAGATCCAGGGCAAAGCTTGCCGCATTGCGGTCACACAGCACACCATGAAACACGAAAGCGCATCTCCGGATGCGCTTTTTTTATGGGTCACCATGAAGGCTTTACTAACCTGCGTGACCCGATGAAGCCGCCGGGCGAGCCGAACACAGCGATAAGCCTTATTCTGCTGAGCGGTAAAGCGATGCGCGCCAGACAACATCGCCCTCAGACCGGGTCGGTCGGTAAGGTCGCCACCTTTACCAGCCATCGCCGCACAGCGCCTTCGTCCTCAGAAGACAGATCGGCAAGCAGACCCGCTTCGGCCGCCTTAACGGCCGCTTTGCTCCGGGTCAGAACCTGCTGTCCTTCATCCGTCAGGCCAATAATCTGAATTCGACCATGCTCCTCGTGAGGGCGACGGTGGATCAGGCTTGCCCGCTCAAGGTTGCTGACAATCACGCTCATGGTTTGTGGCGTCAGCAAGGACAGCCGGGCCAGTTCGGCACCCGATGCACCAGGGTAGGCTGCCAGCATCGTCAGCACGGAAAACTGGGGCAGAGTCAGGCCCGTGGCTTTCAGGGCATGTTCCATCCGCATCTTATGAACGGCATGCGCCTGACGAAGCAGATAGCCAATGTGGCCTTTTGTGCCGCGCATGCCTTCTCCAGGGCCGGGCAGCGACAGATTGTGCGATCCTGACTTGCGCATAATGTAAGAACTCTTATATTGTTGTTCGTGTTCTTATATTAACAGGCAGGATTGATTATGGCATCGTATTCTCACCACCGAAGCGACTGGTCTACATTTGAACAGGCTGCGCCCGAGGTCGTTGCAGCGCTGGGCATGCTGGGCAAGGCGGTTGACCACGCAGGCCTGGATAAAACACTGACCGAACTGATCAAACTCCGGGCATCGCAGTTGAATGGCTGCGCATTTTGCCTTCAGTTTCATCTTAATGTGGCGCGTAAAGCCGGGCTGGCTTCAGCGAAAATCGATTTAGTCGCGACCTGGCGCGACGCGGGCATTTATTCCGGGCGTGAAGCGGCCGCTCTGGCATGGACGGAGGCGCTTACGCTGATGGCACAGCAGCCGATTCCGGATGCGCTATATGATGAGGTCAGTACCCTGTTTACGCCGCAGGAGATGATTTTCCTGACCTCGGCAATTGGGGCGATCAACGCCTGGAACCGAATTGCAGGTGCGCTGCAGTTTGCTCCGCCGCTGCCCAGATAAGTACAGGGCACGCCGTTCCGGATAAGCCTGTTTGCTCACAAGGCCGCCGGAAGGCAGGCATAAAAAAAGCCGCCCTGAGCGGGGCGGCTTCGCTTGATGCTGGTGGCGAGCGGGTTAAGAGGCGACCCGGTTTTCCATGAGCTGCGCCATAAATGACTGCACCCATTCCATACGCACCTTTCTTTCCGCCAGTTCACGGGTAAAGCGCAGGCGCGTCGGGCCTTCAAGCTTCCACTGCTTCGCATCTTTTTGCAGCAGGCCGATTAGCCAGGCAGGATCCACACTGTTTTGCGGCGCGAAATCAAAATAGCCACCTTTATCGCTGGCTTCGATTTTACGCACGCCAAGTGCTCTGGCCTTCATCCTCAACAGGGCAATGTCCAGCAGGTTACGGGCCGGATCGGGTAGCAGACCGAAGCGGTCGATCATTTCCACCTTCAGCTCCTGCAACTCGTCTTCTGCTTCGGCACTGGCGATGCGTTTATACAGCGACAGGCGCGTATTCACGTCCGGAATAAACGCCTCAGGCAGCAGGGCGGGCATACGTAACTCGACTTCAGTTTGATTGCTGGTGAGATCTTCGAGGGAAGGTTCCCGACCGGCTTTCAGGGCATCGACCGCATTTTCCAGCAGTTCCATGTAGAGTGAAAAGCCCAGCGTTTCCATCTGACCACTTTGTTCTTCACCCAGCAGTTCGCCCGCGCCACGAATCTCCAGATCGTGCGTCGCCAGGGCAAAGCCTGCGCCCAGATCTTCCAGCGAGGCGATCGCTTCCAGGCGTTTTTGCGCGTCGGTCGTCATGGCTTTCGGGTGCGGCGTCAGCAGCCAGGCATAAGCCTGGTGGTGCGATCGGCCTACGCGTCCGCGCAGCTGGTGCAGCTGCGCCAGCCCGAAGTGGTCGGCGCGCTCAATAATAATGGTATTGGCCGTTGGGATATCAATGCCGGTTTCAATAATGGTGGTGCAGACCAGAACGTTGAAACGCTGATGATGGAAGTCATTCATCACCCGCTCAAGGTCGCGCTCGCGCATTTGCCCGTGGCCGATGGCGACACGCGCCTCTGGCACCAGTTCCGTCAGGCGCTGAGCGGCTTTCTCAATGTTCTCAACATCGTTGTACAGGTAATAAACCTGACCCCCACGCAGGATTTCGCGCAGAATCGCTTCGCGGATCACCAGATCGTCAAATTCCCGAACAAAGGTTTTTACCGCGAGTCGACGCGCCGGTGGCGTGGCGATGATGGAGAGATCGCGCATTCCGCTCATGGCCATATTCAGGGTGCGGGGGATCGGCGTAGCGGTCAGCGTCAGAATATCGACATCGGCACGCATCGCTTTGATGCGCTCTTTATGACGCACGCCAAACCGGTGCTCTTCATCCACAATCAGCAAGCCCAGATCGTGCCATTTGATATCGCTCATCAACAGCTTATGCGTACCAATCAGAATGTCGATTTTGCCTTCGCTGGCTTCCTGCAGTATCTGGTTTTGCTCCCTGGCGCTGCGGAAGCGGGACAGCATTTCGATGCGCACGGGCCAGTTAGCGAAACGATCGCGGAAGTTATCATAGTGCTGCTGTGCCAGCAGCGTGGTCGGCACCAGCACCGCCACCTGCTTATTGTTTTCCACCGCCAGGAAGGCGGCACGCATCGCCACTTCTGTTTTACCGAAGCCCACATCGCCACAGACCAGACGATCCATCGCCAGCGGCTGACACATATCGCTTAACACGGCATTGATAGCCTGAGCCTGATCGGGTGTGGTTTCAAACGGGAAGCTTTCGCAGAAGAGCTGATACTGCTCGCGGTCGTGTTTAAAGGCATAGCCGCTTTTTGCCGCGCGCTGCGCATAGATATCCAGCAGCTCGGCGGCGACGTCGCGCACTTTTTCGGCCGCTTTCTGACGGGCGCGTGACCAGGCATCGCTGCCCAGCTTATGCAGCGGCGCGTTTTCATCGGCGCCACCCGCATAGCGGCTGATGAGATGCAGCGAGGAAACCGGCACGTACAGCTTGGCATCGTTGGCATAAGAGAGCATCAGATACTCGGCCTGGATGCCGCCGGCTTCAAGCGTGGTCAGGCCGATATAGCGGCCCACACCATGCTCAAGATGCACGACCGGCTGCCCCGGATGCAATTCCGCCAGGTTGCGGATGAGAATGTCCGGATTAATGGTACGGCGCGTATCCTGGCGGCGACGGCTGATGCGCTCGCCCAGCAGATCGCTTTCACAGATCAGCGCACGATGGCCTTGCGTATCCACAAAGCCACGCTCGCTGGCGCCGATCATTAGCGCATGCTCTCCGGCGCTGACTTCGCGCAGATGATGAATAGCCTTAGGGCGAATTTTAATGCGCGCCAGCAGCTCTTGCAGGCTTTCACGGCGGCCTTCGCTCTCCACGGAGAACACGACGCCGCCGCTGAACTGCTCCAGAAACTGACGCAGGTTATCCAGCGGGGCTTTCGCCTGGGCCTGAACCGATAAGTCCGGCAGAGATTCATAACCCAGGTTGGTGTTGGCCGCTTTGGCAGGCAAAACGTCATGGGACATACGGATGCGCGGCCAGGCTTTCAGCTCGCTCATCAACGCATCCGGCCTCAGCCACAGCGTGGCGGGCTCAAGCAGCGGACGCATCGGGTCAACACGGCGATTTTCGTAGCGCGCGTTGGCATCATTCCAGAATCGGTCTGCGCCGCCTTCCAGATCGCCGCAGTTAACAATCATCGTATTATCAGGCAGATAGCTGAACAGCGAGGGTAACGGCTGTTCAAAGAACAAGGGTTGCCAGTATTCAATACCGGCGGGCAGGGTGCCTTTGCTCACCTGCTGATAAACATGCTCGGCTTCACGGCGAACATCAAAAATTTCACGCCAGCGGCTGCGGAAGAGCTCTATAGCGGCTTTATCGCTGGGAAACTCGTGGGCCGGCAGCAGATTGATGGCGGGAACGGCTTCCAGCGTGCGCTGGCTGTCGACGTCAAACAGGCGCAGGCTGTCGATCTCGTCATCAAAAAAATCAATACGGTAAGGTTGCTCGCTGCCCATCGGGAACAGGTCGAGCAGAGCGCCGCGGGTCGCGTATTCCCCGTGCTCCATCACCTGGTCCACATGGCGGTAGCCCGCCTGTTCAAGCTGATCGCGCAGGCGATCGCGTGACAGTTTCTGACCCTGCTGCATCACCAGCGCATGGCCGTGCAGGAAGCTGTGCGGGCAAACGCGCTGCATCAGCGTGTTGACCGGCATAATCAGCATGCCGCGCTGCAAGGTAGGCAGTTGATACAGGGTGGAAAGACGGGCCGAAATAATGTCCTGATGCGGTGAGAAACTGTCATAAGGCAGCGTTTCCCAGTCTGCGAGATGCGTGACAGGCAAATCGGTAAACTGACGAATCTCGTCCAGCAGTCGCAGGGCGGTTTGCGTATCGGGTGTAATCATTAACACCGGACCAGCATGACGCTCGGTAATGCTGGCACACTCAACCGCGTGCGCAGCGCCAGTCAGCTGGCCGAGCTGGCGTTGATCGCCAGATTTCACGGGCAGGGTATAGCGAGTCGGTTCGGACATGTGATCTCGAGGTTGCTCCATTTTTACCAGGGCGTAATCATTCCATAATACGCCATGGGGATCACCTCTGCGGTAAATTTTTCTACCGCTTCGCCTTTAGGCAGGCGTGGCTGAAGGGTTGCTGTGTGTAAATCTTTTTTGCGAACAAGGTCCGCAGGAAAGTCAAACGGGTACATCAGCGCGACGTTCATTGCCGTCATCACTTTAGGATACGGAGTATATCGGCTTCCGCGCTGAATAATCGTACGATTAACCCCCTCTTTGTAGCCTAATCCTGTGCATCGAACACTTTCCTAACCTATTCTGATACAACTTTGCAGCAGACTCAGAGGGTTAGTGGTTTCATAAAGTGGGCCGCTCCTTTATCATCCTCTCTACTTATTTTCCAGCAACTGCACATTGGATTCCATGTATCAACCTGTCGCGCTATTTATCGGTCTGCGCTACATGCGCGGAAGAGCCGCAGACCGTTTCGGTCGCTTTGTCTCCTGGCTCTCCACCATTGGTATCACGCTTGGCGTGCTGGCAATGATTACTGTGCTGTCTGTGATGAATGGTTTCGAGCGAGAGCTTGAGGGCAACATCCTGGGCCTGATGCCGCAGGCGCTGGTCACCAGCGACAAAGGCAGCATCAATCCTCAACAATTCCCGGCATCCGCTCTTAAGCTGAACGGCGTTAACCGCATTGCGCCGTTAACCACCGCGAACGTCGTGCTGCAAAGCCCACACAGCGTTTCGGTTGGGGTGATGTTAGGCATTCAGCCGGATGAAAAAGACCCGCTTACGCCCTACCTCGTTAACACCCAGCAGACTGTGCTGCAGCCGGGACAGTACAACGTTATCCTGGGTGAACAACTGGCCTCGCAACTCGGCGTCAAACGCGGAGATACGCTGCGATTAATGGTGCCGTCGGTGAGCCAGTTCACCCCGATGGGCCGCGTACCGAGCCAGCGTCTGTTTACCGTCGCCGGAACCTATGCGGCTAACAGCGAGGTGGACGGCTACCAGATCCTGGTCAATCAACAGGATGCCTCACGGATAATGCGCTATCCGGCAGGGAATATCACCGGCTGGCGTCTGTGGCTGGATAAACCGCTGCAGGTAGATACCGTCACTCAGCAACGCTTACCGGCGGGAATGGTATGGAAGGACTGGCGCGAGCGTAAAGGGGATCTGTTCCAGGCCGTGCGCATGGAAAAGAACATGATGGGGCTGCTGCTGAGCCTGATTATTGCCGTCGCTGCCTTTAATATCATCACCTCGCTGGGCCTGTTGATCATGGAGAAGCAGGGCGAAGTGGCTATTCTGCAAACCCAGGGATTAACCCGCCGTCAGATTGTCGCCGTCTTTATGGTACAGGGCGCCAGTGCCGGCATCATCGGCACGCTGCTCGGTGCACTGCTGGGCGTGCTGTTAGCCAGCCAGCTTAACAACCTGATGCCGGTTATCGGCCTGTTCCTGGATGGCGCGGCGCTGCCCGTCGATATTAATATGTGGCAGGTGGTGACTATCGCCTTCAGCGCAATGATTATTGCTCTGCTTTCCACGCTTTACCCTTCATGGCGCGCTGCCGCCGTACAACCCGCTGAGGCTTTACGCTATGAGTAACTCTCCTTTGTTGCAGTGCCGTGACCTGTGCAAACGCTATCAGGAAGGCAGCGTCCAGACCGACGTACTGCGCAATGTGACCTTTGATGTGCAACCTGGTGAACTGATGGCGATTGTTGGCAGTTCGGGTTCAGGTAAAAGTACCCTGTTGCACCTGCTGGGCGGGCTGGATGCGCCCACCTCGGGAGAAGTGGTGTTTGACGGCCGTTCGCTAAACGGGATGTCATCCTCTGCTAAAGCGGAGTTACGTAATCGTGAGCTCGGCTTTATCTATCAGTTTCACCATCTGCTGCCTGATTTCACCGCGCTGGAAAATGTCGCCATGCCGTTACTGATCGGCAAAGTGGCTAAAGGCGAAGCGCAGACCCGTGCGCGCGAAATGCTGGCGGCGGTCGGGCTGGAACACCGTGCGGCGCATCGTCCCTCGGAACTCTCTGGCGGTGAACGTCAACGTGTGGCTATCGCCCGTGCGCTGGTTAACCGCCCGCGCCTGGTCATGGCCGATGAGCCAACGGGTAACCTGGATGCGCGCAACGCCGACGCGATTTTCGAACTGTTGGGTGAACTGAATGTGCGTCAGGGCACCGCGTTTCTGGTGGTGACACACGACCTGCATCTGGCGAAGCGCATGTCGCGGCAGATGGAGATGCGTGACGGCCAGTTAAGCGATCGCATCGTTCTTGCGGGAGCGGTCTGATGGGATCGTCGTTATCGCTGCTGTTGGGGCTGCGTTTTAGCCGCGGTCGCCGTCGGGGGGGAATGGTTTCGCTGATCTCCGTTATTTCCACGATCGGTATCGCCCTGGGCGTGGCGGTATTAATCATTGGCCTCAGCGCAATGAACGGATTTGAACGTGAGCTGAACAAGCGCATTCTTGCCGTGGTGCCGCACGGGGAGATTGAAGCGGTTAATCCGCCGTTTCAGCACTGGCAGTCCATGATTGCACCGATTGAGCAGGTACCGGGTATCGCCGCTGCGGCTCCCTATATCAATTTTACCGGACTGATTGAAAGCGGCACAAAGATGGAAGCGCTGCAGGTTAAAGGCGTGGATCCGGCGCAGGAACCGCGTCTAAGCGCGCTGCCGCAGTTTGTCACAAACAATGCCTGGGCAAGCTTTGCGCCGGGTAAAAGTCAGATCATCCTCGGCGGCGGCATTGCTCAGGCGCTGAACGTGAAGCAGGGCGACTGGATCACCATCATGATCCCTAACAATGATGGCGAAAATAAGCTACTGCAACCTAAACGCATTCGTTTGCAGGTGAGCGGCATTCTTCAGTTGAGCGGCATGCTGGATCACAGCCTGGCGCTGGTGCCGCTTGCGGATGCGCAGCAATATCTGGATATGGGCGACAACGTCACCGGTATCGCGCTGAAAATGAACGATCCGTTCCAGGCGGCCAAACTGGTGCGGGCGGCCGGAGAAGTCACGCACGCTTACGTCTATATCAAAAGCTGGATCGGCACCTACGGCTATATGTACCGCGATATTCAAATGATCCGCGCCATCATGTATCTGGCGATGGTGCTGGTTATTGGCGTGGCCTGTTTCAACATCGTTTCCACGCTGGTGATGGCCGTGAAAGACAAGAGCAGTGATATTGCGGTACTGCGCACGCTGGGGGCGAAAGACGGGCTGATCCGCGCCATCTTTATCTGGTATGGCCTGCTGGCGGGCTTACTGGGCAGCGTCAGCGGCGTAGTGGTTGGGGTGCTGGTGGCGCTCAACCTCACTTCGCTGATGAAAGGGCTGGAATCCCTGACCGGTCACCATTTATTAGCGGGCGATATCTATTTCATTGACTTCCTGCCGTCTGAATTACACTGGCTGGACGTGTTTTCGGTATTGATTACCGCTATTGTGCTAAGCCTGCTGGCAAGTTGGTATCCGGCGCGGCGCGCCAGTCGTATCGATCCGGCTCGCGTGCTGAGCGGCCAGTAATCAGCTCAGGCACCCGCGCCTGACAGCAGGATGATGTAAACCTTAAACCGACCACCGGGCCTCATCGCCCGCTTTATATTGAACCGCGGTAGCTGCCTTTCGCTACCGCACCAGGAGACTTTATGCGTACACCTCGTCGCCGTTTACGACTTGCCCGCCTGAAGAAAACGCGCAGAAAAGTGCATCAGCGCTTTCGCCAGCGTATTTTCGAACGCGATCGTCAGGCCGAACTGGCGGCGCACCCGTTGCCGAGAATCGTTGTCTTAACGGGTGCGGGGATATCCGCAGAATCGGGAATTAACACCTTTCGTGCCGCTGACGGATTATGGGAAGAGCACCGGGTAGAAGATGTCGCGACGCCAGAAGGTTTCAGACGTGACCCGGCGCTGGTTCAGCGTTTTTATAACGCCCGTCGCCAGCAGCTACAGCAGCCGGAGATCCAGCCCAACGCGGCACATCTTGCCCTGGCGGAGCTGGAACAGGTATTGGGCGATAACTTTCTGTTGGTCACGCAGAATATCGATAATTTGCATGAACGCGCGGGCAACAGCCGCGTGCTGCACATGCACGGCGAGCTGTTAAAAGTGCGCTGCGCCAACAGCGGCCAGGTTATCGACTGGCATGAAGATGTCACGGCAGAAGATCGCTGTACCTGCTGTCAGTTCCCCTCGGTGCTGCGTCCGCACGTCGTCTGGTTCGGCGAAATGCCGCTCGGCATGGAAGAGATCTACCAGGCGCTGGAGCAGGCGAATCTGTTTATCGCCATTGGCACCTCGGGCCATGTTTATCCGGCCGCCGGATTCGTCCATGAGGCAAAACTGCAGGGGGCGCATACGGTAGAGCTGAACCTTGAACCGAGCCAGGTCGGTAACGAGTTTGCCGAAAGCCACTATGGACTGGCCAGCGAGGTGGTGCCTGCTTTTGTGCATAAGCTGCTGCACGCGCTACACAAATAACGCCTTGTGCCACCGGATGAATCGCGGGCTACTCGCCCGCTGTTCATCCAGACAGGTTTCCAGCGTCCTTCTGTCCTCCTTCGTTTCCGCGCGATCGCCGCACCATTTTTTCCGCCCGGAAACCATTGTGTGTCGCCTGTCCACATGCTTTAAGCGGCCCCACGCAGACCCGCACAGCGGTCAAAAACAGGCCCAGCTTTAACGCTGCGGGCGACGGCCGTGAAAAGCGTGCGAAAATCGCCGCAAAAAACAGCAGTTGCATGCTTTTTAATGCAATTCGCCATTCTTAATTTGCCGCACAGGGACTAACCTGAAGGATAATGATTTGACGCAACGCGACCGCTTGCTCGTCTGTTAATAATAACGGGCGGCAAATTTTAAGGATGGCATATGAAGCAATTACTCGAACGCTTTTTGCGTTATGTGGCAGTGGAAACTCAGGCAAAACCTCAGGCACGTCAGGTGCCAAGCAGTGAAGGGCAATGGATTCTGGCCCGCCAGCTGCAGGAAGAGCTGCTGGCGTTGGGCTTTGTTGATGTCAGCCTCAGCGATCACTGCTGCGTGATGGGCACGTTACCGGCAAATGTTGACTGGCCAACGCCGGTCATCGGCTTTATTTCTCATATGGATACCTCGCCGGATTTTACTGCGAAAAATGTCAATCCGCAGATCATCGAAAACTACCGGGGCGGAGATATTGCGCTGGGAAATGGGGATGAAGTGCTGTCACCGGTGATGTTTCCGGTGCTCCATAAGCTGACGGGGCATACGCTGATCACCACCGACGGAAAAACCCTACTGGGTGCCGATGACAAAGCCGGTATAGCAGAAATCATGACGGCGATGGCGCGGCTGGCAGAGGGCGATATTCCGCACGGCGCGATTCGCGTTGCCTTCACCCCGGATGAAGAGATTGGCCGCGGCACATCGCATTTCGATGTTGAAGGTTTTGCGGCCGACTGGGCTTATACCGTTGACGGTAGCGATGTGGGCGAATTCGAATACGAAAACTTCAATGCGGCTTCGGCGCTGGTGAAGGTGGTGGGTAACAACGTTCACCCTGGCTCCGCGAAAAACGTGATGGTGAATGCGCTGGAACTGGCCACCCGCTTTAACGCCGCGCTGCCTGCCGGAGAGAAACCAGAGTGCACTGACGGCTATCAAGGCTTCTTCCATCTTCACCAGATGAAGGGCACGGTTGAAAATGCGGAGATGCACTACATCATCCGTGATTTCGATACGGCAGCCTTTGAACAGCGGAAAAATACGCTGCTGCAGGTGGCGGAGGAGATCAACAAGGGATTGCATCCGGACTGCTCTGTTACCGTGGAGATCAGCAACAGCTATCGCAACATGCGTGAGAAAGTCGAACCTTTCCCGCACATTATCGACCTGGCCCTGCAGGCGATGCGCGACTGCGGCATCGAGCCGGTGGTGAAACCGATTCGCGGCGGTACGGACGGTTCGTCGCTGTCATGGAAAGGGCTACCTTGTCCAAACCTGTTTACCGGTGGCTATAACTATCACGGCAAACATGAATTTGCGTCGCTGAATATTATGGCGCAATCGGTTGAGGTTATCGTCCGTCTGGCGGCGCTGGCGGGGCAGAGAAAAGCCTGAATATAAAAGGCCGCGTTGCCCGACAGGGCAACGCGGCCGTTAAAACCGTGGCAACGGCAAGGCGTTATTCCGCGCTAAAGTACCAGTAACCGGCGTTGACCAGCCCGGCAATCTGCGCCAGTACCGCGGGATCGTCCAGCGCATCACCCAAATCCTCAAGCGCGATTTCGTGATTGTGCGCCAGCACAGCCATGACCGCCGGGTGCGCGCACTCAACGCGTTCGCCGTTGATATAGACGGCATTGCCCAGCGTCAGGACGCGTAAGCCGCCAAGGCGCGACAGCACATCGCCCTGCTGCAGCGCATCGTAGATTTCATCGGGCTGATAAGGCGGCTCCGGCGGCGCAACATCGAGTTCATGTCGGGACTGCGAAATAAACTCACCCAGCCACTGTTCAAAATGCGCTGGCTGATTCACCACATCCAGCATCACCTTGCGCAAGCCTTCGACCTCCTGCGGCAGGATCAGCGACGGGCAGTCACGCGCGGGCACGTCCGGATCGCTGTAACGCAGGCTACCCAGCTCATTCGCTAGCGCGTAATCGGCAAAGCCGCTAATCAGCTCACGCCCGCTGGGCGCGCGGAAGCCCACAGAGTAGTTCAGAGCATTTTCCAGCGAGTATCCTTCGTGCGGAAATCCGGGTGGAATATACAGAATATCGCCCGGCTCCATCTCTTCATCAATGATGGCATCGAAAGGTTCGACCTGAAGCAGGTCAGGATGAGGACAATGCTGTTTCAGCGGTACTTTTTCCCCGACGCGCCAGCGACGACGGCCGGTGCCCTGAATGATAAACACATCATACTGGTCAAAGTGCGGGCCAACGCCTCCGCCGGGTACGGAAAAGGAGATCATCAGGTCATCTAAGCGCCAGTCCGGCAGAAAGCGGAAAGGGCGCATCAGCGCGGCGGAAGGTTCATGCCAGTGGTTCACCGCCTGCACCAGCAGTGACCAGTTGTTCTCACCCAGGTGATCATAACTTTCAAACGGACCGTGGCTGACCTGCCACTTTTCGTTTTGCTGGCTGACCAGACGGCTGTCGACCTCATTTTCCATAGCTAATCCCGCCAGTTCATCAGGCGAGATGGGATCGATAAAGTTCTTGAAGCCACGCTTCAGCACCACCGGGCGCTTTTGCCAGTAACGCTGAATAAAATCGGGCCAGTTGAGATCGAGCTGATAATCCATAGAGAGATTCCGCTAAGGGCTGTAAATACCCGCAAGTATAACAGCCCGCGGCGTGAACTACTCGCGGCGATGTTCCATTTCCTGCCGCTCAAACACCACTTCCATGCGCGCACCGCCTAACGGGCTACTGGAGGCAATCACCTTACCGGCATACTGTTCGAGAATATCGCGAACTACCGCCAGCCCTAGCCCCTGACCGGGACGTAAGGTATCGGCGCGCTGCCCACGCACAAATATCATATCGCGTTTGCTTTCAGGAATGCCCGGACCGTCATCATCAATATAAAGATGCAAGGCATGGTCGGTCTGATGGGCGCTGACTTCAATAAATTCCAGACAGTACTTGCAGGCGTTATCCAGGACGTTACCCAGCACTTCCATAAAGTCATTCTGATCGCCGAAGAAGGTGGTTTCCGGTGAGATATCCAGCGTGATTTCGACGCCTTTGCGCTGATAAACCTTATTCAGCGCTGAACACAAGCTGTCCAGCAAACCGGACACTGAATGCAGATCGCGCTGCAGCGGATTGTGATCGGCCTGCATGCTGGCGCGGTGCAGGTAATATCCCACCTGCTGCGAAATGCGGCTGATCTGCTCCAGCATAATCGGTTCGGCCTGTTCCACCGTCAGCTCTTTACCGCCGCGCAGAGAGCGCAGGGTAGTTTGCAGCACCGCCAGCGGCGTTTTCAGGCTATGGGTCAGGTCAGCAAGCGTGGTGCGGTAGCGGGTATACCGCTGACGTTCGTTGGTCAGCAGCAGATTAAGGTTACGCACCAGCGAGCGTAACTCCTGCGGCGGATTGTCATCCAGGTTTTCACGCTGTCCGGTTTCCAGCTCGCGCACCTGAAGCGTTAAATGCCCGATTGGACGCAGGCTCCAGTGGGCCGCCAGCCAGAGCAAGGGAACGATTAAAATCAGGTTGGCCGCCAGCACATAGCTGAACCATGACCAGACCACATCGGAATGCTGAAGCTCCTGCGGAATCGTATCGACCACGACAATGGTCAGCGCGGGCAGATTGGTTGTCGCGTCATAGCGGTTTACCGCTACCGAGTGGGTAAAGGTGTCCTGATCGTCATCGTCATTATCCCAGGCGTGGAGCTGCTGCTGAGCGGTAAGGTTATCGCCCATCGCAGCCCGGCTGGTGCTGTTGTTGGTATCTATCTCATAGAAGTCCGGCTTCAACAGCCATTCAGGTTGGATCTTTTCACGAATTTCCGGCACGTCGCGCTGCTGCCAGAGCAGTTTGCCGTGTTCATCATAAATAAATACCAGCGTTGGGAAATTGAGCATCGTGCGCTCAGGCTGGGCGATGGTGAGCTTATTATCTTTCCACTGTGCCAGGGTGAAAAATAAATTACTTTCTCCCCGCATCACGCGATAGGTATTTTTATCAAAACTTACCACATAGCCAATGACCGCAACCATGCCATAAGAAAGGGAAAGAATTAATACAATGGCGGCGGAAGCCAGTAAGAAGCGCGTCCGCAGCGAAATAGGGCGATAGCGTTTAAACCAGGACATCATCAGAGATCAAAGCGGTAGCCCTGGCCGCGAACGGTAGCGATGACTTCGTCAGAATGCAGCGCAAGAATCTTTTTACGCAGACGTCCCATTAAAACATCGATCGTGTGACTTTCACGTAATTCTGCATCGGGATAAAGCTGCAGCATTAAGGAGTCTTTACTCACCACTTTGCCAGCGTTGCGAATAAGGGTTTCCACAATCGTGTATTCAAATGCGGTCAGCTTAACGGGCTGGTCGTGAATCGTGAGTTCGCGACGGGATAAATCCACCTGAAAGGGGGCCATGGCAATAATCTGCGACGCATGACCGCTGTTGCGGCGCATTAATGCCTGCAGGCGTGCGGCGACTTCCTCAATATGAAAAGGCTTCGTCACATAATCATCCGCACCGGCTTCCAGGGCTTCGACTTTCGCCTGCCAGCCTTCGCGTGCGGTCAGGACCAAAATAGGCTGACGCACGGCGTCATTACGCCAGCGACGAATTAACGACATGCCATCTTCGTCCGGTAATCCCAGATCGACCAACGCAATGTCGGGCAGATGTTCCTGGAGAAAATAATCGGCTTCTTTGGCATCTTCGGCAGCATCAACCTGATGACCCATTTCTCGCAGTTGTACTGAAAGATGGTGGCGCAGCAGGGCATTATCTTCCACAACCAGAACACGCATAGGATTTCCTTTAGCATCAGATCGAAACGAATTTAAACAAGTATAAGCGAAATGAACTAAACAGCAGGTTAACGCAGACCGGCGGCAACCGGTCTGCAGGCAGGATTTTATTTCAGGTCATCAACCATCTGAATCGCGCGACCAATATAATTTGCCGGGGTCATCTGTTTTAAGCGAACTTTTTCGTCTTCCGGCAGCGCCAGGCTGTCGATAAAGGCCTGCATACCGGCCGCATCAACGCGCTTGCCACGGGTCAGTTCTTTCAACTTCTCATAAGGTTTTTCAATACCGTAGCGACGCATAACGGTCTGGATCGGCTCTGCCAGCACTTCCCAGTTATGATCCAGTTCGTCAAGCAGACGATCCCGGTTCACTTCCAGCTTGGAAATGCCTTTCAGGGTAGCCTGATAAGCGATCAGCGCATAACCCACGCCCACGCCAAGGTTACGCAGCACGGTAGAGTCGGTCAGATCGCGCTGCCAGCGGGAAACCGGCAGTTTGCTGGCCAGGTGCTGCATCACCGCGTTTGCCAGGCCCAGATTGCCTTCTGAGTTTTCGAAGTCAATCGGGTTTACTTTATGCGGCATGGTGGAAGAGCCGATTTCGCCCGCGATGGTTTTTTGTTTGAAGTGGTTGAGCGCCACATAGCCCCAGATATCGCGATCGAAATCGATCAGGATGGTATTAAAGCGGGCGATGCAGTCGAATAGCTCGGCAATATAGTCGTGTGGCTCAATCTGGGTGGTGTAGGGATTCCAGGTAATGCCCAGCGAGGTCACAAATTCTTCGCTTAACTGGTGCCAGTCGGCTTCCGGGTAAGCGGCAATGTGCGCGTTATAGTTGCCCACGGCACCGTTGATTTTGCCCAGCACTTCAATCTGCGACAGCTGGCGTATCTGACGTTCCATGCGGTAGGCCACGTTGGCCATCTCTTTACCCATGGTGGACGGCGTTGCGGGCTGACCGTGAGTGCGTGACAGCAGAGGAATGTCACGGTATTCCTGCGCCAGTCCCTTTACCGCGGCAATCAGCTGCTGCCAGTAAGGCAGAATGACATCGCGACGCGCCGTTTCCAGCATTAACGCGTGAGACAGGTTATTGATGTCTTCAGAGGTACAGGCGAAGTGAATAAACTCAGACACCGCGTGCAGCGAAGGCACGTCAGCCACTTTTTCTTTCAGGAAATACTCAACCGCTTTCACGTCATGGTTAGTGGTGCGCTCAATCGTTTTGATGCGCGCGGCGTCCGTTTCATTGAAACTGGTGACAATCCCATCAAGGAAAGCGTTTGCGTCAGCATCAAATGCAGGAACTTCCTTGATCTCTGCGGTCGCAGCCAATTTTTGTAACCAGCGAACTTCAACCTCAACGCGGAACTTCAGCAAACCAAATTCGCTGAAGATTGCGCGCAGCGGGCTGACTTTATCGCCGTAACGACCATCGACAGGTGAGACGGCGGTCAGAGAGGATAATTCCATCAGTGCAACTCCTGATTCATTTACGGTGTTTGCCCCACTGACTCAGTAAGCCAGTGGCAGGCGGGATAAAAGGGCTTTGGCTTCGCGCAGCAGGCGCTGGCGCGAAAACATCAGCTGCAGTCGGCCTCCGCCGACCTGCTGCCAGAGTACGGCGGCACGAATACCGGCCAGCAACGTGGCGCGAACTTTACTTTGTAACAGGGAATTCTGCAGGACAGCCGGGGAACCGGTAACCTGAATGCGCGGCCCGAGCGGGCTGATGACATCCACATAAATACCGGCCATGGCACTCAGAATCGTGTCCGATTCCAGTTCGTAGTGCGCCAGTTGGCGATCGAGCTGGCTGATGCGCTGGGCCAGCGTATTCATGGCCTGCTTGTTGGCATTCAGTTTGCGCTCCAGCACCATCAGACTCAGCGTATAACGGGTCAGCTCTGCGCTGGCGCCTTTACGGTTGCTGCTGTTCAGCACCGCCATCAGGGTTTCAAGCCCAAGGCGCAGGTTGGCTTCATTTTTGCCGAATACCGCCAGCGTGGAGGTGGGGTTGAGATCCAGCACGCTGCGCAGGGATACCGTCAGCGCTTCAGGCTGACAGTGACCCTGATTGGCTAACTGCTGCACAAGATGGGCAGCCTGGCAAATGCCCGCCAGCGCGAGGGTGATTTCCTGATAGTTTTTCGCCACGGTCACTCCTGTTTACGCGTTATTAGCGCCGGTATTATGCGGCAACCCAAGGCAAACGCTCTTCAATGATGCCGCCACCCAGGCAAACATCGCCAAGGTAGAACACCGCAGACTGCCCCGGGGTGACCGCGGCAACCGGTTCGTCGAACCGGACTTCAATTTTGTCATCGCCTTGCGGAATGATTTCGCAGGGGATATCGGTCTGGCGATAGCGGGTTTTCACCGTACAGCGCAGCGGGGCGCGGAGCGGCTGACGATCGACCCAGTGCAGTTGCTGGGCGATTAGGCCGACCGACATCAGACGCGGGTGATCGCCACCCTGCGCCACGATCAAACGGTTACGCGCCACGTCTTTATCTACCACATACCAGGGATCGTCTTTGCTTTCTTTCATACCGCCGATGCCCAGCCCTTTGCGCTGGCCCAGCGTATGGTACATCAGCCCCTGATGCTCACCGACAACCTGGCCATCAACGGTTTCGATTTCACCGGGCTGAGCGGGCAGGTAGCGCGCCAGGAATTCACGGAACTTGCGTTCACCGATGAAACAAATGCCGGTGGAATCTTTTTTCTTAGCCGTGATTAATTCAAGCTCTTCAGCGATGCGGCGGACTTCGGGTTTTTCCAGCTCGCCGACCGGAAACAGGCTCTGGGCAATTTGTTCATGGCTGAGCGTATAAAGGAAGTAGCTCTGGTCTTTGTTTCCATCACGCCCGCGCAGCAGATGGCTGCGGCCGTCACTGTCCTGACGACGGACGTAGTGACCGGTTGCGATAAAGTCTGCGCCCAGATCTTCAGCGGCAAACTCCAGAAACGCTTTGAACTTAATTTCTTTATTACACAGGATATCGGGATTCGGTGTGCGACCGGCCTTGTACTCTTCGAGGAAGTGCTCAAAGACGTTATCCCAGTATTCCGCCGCAAAATTCACTTTGTGCAGTTTAATACCCAGTTTGTCGCACACGGCTTGCGCATCCGCCAGATCGTCAGCGGCGGTACAATACTCCTCGCCATCGTCTTCCTCCCAGTTCTTCATGAACAGGCCTTCAACCTGATAGCCCTGCTGTTGCAGTAACCAGGCGGAAACGGAAGAATCGACGCCGCCGGACATCCCGACGATCACTTTTTTCTGGCAGTTATCAGACATCACAAGCTCGCAAAACAATAAAACAGGCGGCGCATTCTATCACGCTGAAGTCGGGTGCGCACCTGCATGAAACGGCCAGTTGAACGGGCTAATCAGGTCTAACGGGTAGCGAACCCCCTGTTGCCATCGACGTACGCTTTCTGCCACCAGCGGCGAACGCAGGTTAGATGCCGTCAGTATCTGCTCTGGCGGCAGCCACCAGCAGCGGTCAATGTCGCTGTCCTGCGGAGCGGTAGGCAGTGGCGCATCCAGATCCAGACCAAACAGAAACCGCACAAAAGGCGTATTATCGGGGGCTATCCACTGGTTGATTCCAATAAAATACTGCACCGCGGCGTCAATTCCTGTCTCTTCAATCAGTTCACGCTGCGCGGCTTCATGAAGCGTTTCGTCGGCTTCAAGATGACCGGCGGGCTGGTTCCAGGTTGCCACACCGTTCACCTGTTCTTCCACGACCAGAAGTTTTCCCTGTGCCTGTACCAGACACGCCACGGTGACATGCGGTTTAAACATCGATCCTCCGGAATTGTTAACTTGAAGTTATGGAAATGATAACGATATTCAGACTAAGGTGCTGATATCCCGCCATTCGCCGGGGGCCAGATTATCCAGCTCAAAGTCACCCATCGCATAGCGCACTAGGCGCAATGTCGGGAAGCCAATATGGGCGGTCATGCGTCTGACCTGGCGGTTGCGTCCTTCATACAGGGTGATTTTCAGCCACTGCGTGGGTATCGCTTTTCGCTCACGAATGGGCGGCTGACGTGCCCACAACCATTCGGGTTCTGCTACTTTTTCGATACCGGCTGGCAGAGTAAGGCCGTCTTTCAGATTAACCCCATCCCGTAGGGGCTGCAGATCGCGCTCTTCTGGCGCGCCTTCAACCTGAACATAATAAATCTTGCCGGTACGCTTGCCGGGCTGGGTGAGCGCGGCCTGCAAGGCTCCATCGTTGGTCAGCACCATCAGTCCTTCACTGTCGCGGTCAAGACGACCCGCGGCATAAACCTCGCTCACATCAATAAAATCTTTAAGCGTCCGGCGGCCGGCTTCGTCCGTAAACTGCGGTAACACATCAAAGGGTTTATTGAACAAGAGCACGCGCCTGATGGCAGGCGGCGCTACCGCTTTACGTTGCACGGGGCGAGTTTGTCGGCTGAATCGTTTATTTGGTTGAGAAGTCTGATTAGTTTTTCGCATAAGCTTTGCAGTCTGAAACATTCAGCGCATTATAACGCGAAATTGCGGTGATTGGCGTGGCGTCAATATTCAAGTAGTATTGACGCGCATCTTACAAATCATTAACAAAAAATCGCTCGAAGGAGAGGTTAATGGAAAGCAAAGTAGTTGTTCCGGCGGAAGGTCAGAAAATCACCCTGAATCAAGGCAAACTGGTTGTGCCAAACAACCCGGTTATCCCTTATATCGAAGGGGATGGTATCGGTGTTGATGTTTCACCAGTGATGCTGAAAGTGGTTGATGCCGCTGTGAAAAAAGCCTACAACGGCGAGCGTAAAATCTCCTGGATGGAGATTTATACCGGCGAAAAATCGGTTGAACTCTACGGTCAGGATGTCTGGCTGCCGCAAGAAACCCTCGATTTAATCAAAGAATACCGCGTAGCGATTAAAGGTCCACTGACCACGCCAGTCGGCGGCGGCATCCGTTCTCTGAACGTTGCGCTGCGTCAGGAACTTGATCTGTACGTTTGTCTGCGTCCGGTTCGTTACTACACCGGCACACCAAGCCCGGTTAAACGTCCTGAAGATACCGACATGGTGATCTTCCGTGAAAACTCAGAAGATATCTATGCCGGTATCGAGTGGAAAGCGGGCACGGCAGAAGCCGACAAAGTGATCAAATTCCTGCGCGAAGAAATGGGCGTGAAGAAAATTCGCTTCCCACAGAACTGCGGCATCGGCGTTAAGCCTTGTTCGGAAGAGGGGACCAAGCGCCTGGTACGTGCGGCAGTGGAATACACCATCACTAACGATCGTGATTCACTGACTCTGGTTCACAAAGGCAACATCATGAAGTTCACCGAAGGCTCATTCAAAGACTGGGGTTACCAGTTAGTGAAAGAAGAGTTCGGCGGCGAGCTGATCGATGGTGGTCCATGGATGAAGTTTAAAAATCCAAACACCGGCAAAGAGATCGTTGTGAAAGACGTGATCGCGGATGCCTTCCTGCAGCAAATCCTGCTGCGTCCGGCTGAATACGACGTTATTGCCTGTATGAACCTGAACGGCGACTACATCTCCGACGCCCTTGCGGCGCAGGTTGGCGGAATTGGTATCGCACCAGGCGCAAACATCGGTGACGAATGTGCCCTGTTCGAAGCAACCCACGGTACAGCACCGAAGTATGCGGGTCAGGATAAAGTGAACCCAGGTTCCGTCATCCTGTCAGCTGAAATGATGCTGCGTCATATGGAATGGTTCGAAGCCGCAGACCTGATTGTTAAAGGCATGGAAGGCGCAATCGCTGCCAAGACCGTGACCTATGACTTCGAACGTCTGATGGATGGCGCTAAGCTGCTGAAATGTTCAGAGTTTGGTGACGCGATTATCGCGAATATGTAATACCAGCCTTGCCTGATCCAGCCAGCATAGATCTCAATTTATGCTGGCTTTTTTATTTCCTGCATGCCCCTGCAAAGCGCAGATTACGCCGTCCGGTACTGGCAGGAAACAGGCGTATCACACCTGGATGCACCGCCATTCTCTCGTGATGCTTCCAGTCTTTACCTGACCTTCCGTTCGCCAATGCTTCTGACCGGGTGCGGACAACCTGGCTGTGGGCGTAAACCTGCAAAGGTTAGCGAAAACCGTTTTGTCACGCATTTTTCGTGGTTTATAACAGCGCGGCCGTCCTCGTGTGGCACCGGAAGCCATCTGGCCGGGTGACGAACTGTAACCTGTAACGTCGCTATAAACTGCGGTCAGCGGCGGGCGCTGACTTCGCCCTTAGGCTTTTATGCTATATACTGCTCCCGCAGTTTTCCGCCAGTCTGCGTGACCAGGAAGTGTACGCCAGTCCACTTAACACCACGCGGAACAGGATTTCCAGTGGTACACAGTAAGGATTATAAAGCGTCAGTCAGGACTACGTATGAGTAAAATCGCAAAACAAAAAGCCGCCAGATTATTCCTGTCATTATGGAAATTGACGGGTTATCGCGTCAAAAAAATTGCCCGTTTTTCTGAGCAACATAACCTCAAAAGCATCGCAATTATTTCGAACACGGCCCTGGCGATTTTATGTTTAATACGCCCGCGATTGGCGCAATAAAAAATCGCTGGCCTGATGCCAAAATCGTGATGGTAATCCAGCCACGTAATCTTGCGCTGGTAGAAAAAAGCCCGCTGATTGACAACATTTTATACTGGGACGGTAAAGTCGGCGGCATGATGAAACTGGTCAAAGCGTTACGCAAAGAGCAGGTTGAGGCAACCTTTATCCTGCACTCGCGCGCACCCTATGACATTGTTGCCGCCTCGTTGGCAGGGTCTGACTACATATTAAAAGATGTCTATTATGCGGATTACCAGGGGCAAGACAACTTTATTCTGGAAAGCTGCCTGTCCGCGTTTTATGACAACCGGAAGCAAGGCAATATTCATCTTATTCGCCAGAAAAAAGATATGTTAAGTTCTGTCGGTATTACAATGCCGTCAGAAGACATGTTTATTCCGGCGCCTTACAAACGTCAGAGTCATAGCTCACCGGTTGTGGGTATCCATGCTGGCGCATCGAGTTTAGAACGATGCTGGCCTGACCGCTTTTATTCACAACTCATCGACATGTTACTTTCCCGTCATGCCGATCTGACCATTGAACTCGTGGGGGCGCCGGGTGAAAAGGCCCTGAATCAACGCATCATTGAAGGCATGAAGATGCCCAGTGAACGGGTAAAAAACGTGGCAGGTACCACAAACCTCATTCAACTGGCGGAAAAGATCAGCGGCTTTAAAACCCTGGTGGTGGGCGATACGGGTCCCTTGCATCTTGCCGTAGCAGTGCAGACGCCGACTGTCGCATTGTTCAGCGATCAGAATGCGATTGATGGTGCTGCGCCTGTTCAGGACAGCGCGATTCATCAGGTGTTGTCCCCGGCAGATGAGTCTGATGGGGTAAAAGGGATAAGCAGTGTTGAGGTCTGCAACGCCGTAGAGCGCAATCTGGTCTGTCAGGACACCGCATTATTACGTTAATATTGTCCGGGCGCTGAACGTACGCCCGGACAATATTGTCTTTGTTTTACTGCTTAATCTGACGCAGTCTGAGGTTCAATACTGGACTGATAGCGGGACGCATTCCCCTGATCATCAATGACTTCATAGTGAATATTATCACCAGCGTGAAGCCCGGCCTTTACCGGTATCGTAATTGATGAAAAGGGGGCAATCATAATGTCTTTCAGCACTTCGTTGGCTACCTCAGCATTCATGCTGGTAAACCAGGGCGCGGGATTCATGATTCTCAGTGCCCGATCATGCTGAATAAAGCGTAATTTTTGTGCGTCTTTCGTCTGAGGGGCGCTAAGTCCTGCGGGGCGGACAAACACCTTGAGACGTAGACGCAAGGGTAATACGACTTTTCGGGCAGCGTTGCCTGACGTCCTGGTCAACGCCGGAATCTGATAAATATTCAGCCAGTACAGGTTCTCTTTATCGGTATTCAGGCCCGTTCGGGATGTCAGCATTAGCCGCAACGAACGCATCTCGCCCGGCATCATTTTCAATACCGGTGGTACGACCATCACAGGTGTTTTACTTTTATCGGGCGACAGATGGATATCACCTTCATCCGTCCAGATTTGCACAATGGCAGGGCTTTCTGCCTTGTTTATCAGGTTGACGGATTGTGCAGTGTCCCCAGCGTTAAAAACAATCCGTGTTTTATCGATATTCACGGCGGCCTGATTGACGCCCGGTAGCATAAACATCGACAGCAGCATGAATCTACTGAAAACTAACAACGACCTGTAACTGAGCATTGACGGTTCCTGCAGTAGTGATCTGTCCGGGAATGGCTTCAAGCGAGGCGGTGAAGTCTCCTTGATAGGTTTCACCATGACTTGAGGAAACCAGTGAGGTTAAGTCTTTATAGGCATACCATCCACGACTGTTTCCTGAGCCGGTGCTGGTAAAATCCGGTAATAAATTCATGGCTGTTCCATTGCTGTTGTAGATTTTAATTCCCACTCCTGACGCAACGTCGCTATTGCCATACCGGGTGTCCAGTAGCCAGGTTAAGCCGCCGCCGCTGGTCGTCAGGCCAAGGCTGTTCGCCTTTGCCACGGCATTGGGTTGATTGACCAGAAAGCCCATGGCGACATTCGCTGCGCTGCTGGTTGACGCGTTGATGCTGGAAATCGCGCCCGATTCGCACTGAAGCGCGACAGAAAAGGGCGCCTGGCTGCTTCCGCCTGCGGCCAGCGTGGCGGTGCTGACGGTAGGAAGCAATACGACGGAAGGGTAATCTTTCACTTCACAGATTGCACCGCGGACATAGGTGACGTTTTTATATGTGCTCCAGCCGCCAGGCCAGTTGTTGTAAAATCCATTCCAGACAGTGCTACTGTCTTTGCCTTCATCAAGGTTATTTGTATCTAACCCTGGCCCTTTAAAAGCGATATATCCCCGTGGTTGTGCATGGCCATCCACGTAACGATTAGCGCTGTTTCCGTAATAGCTGGTAGAGTCAATTTTAAACATCTCATAAAGCACATTACTGAAAGCGCTGGCGGGGATATAAATATACTGTCCATCGGAATACCAGTCATCAGCGGTAAGTTTACGGCTCTTCCAGTAACGGCTGTAATATTCTCCTGTGGCAAGATTAGTCAGGCGAACGGCAACATTTTTCACATAGTCATAATAAGCACCGTCGACTTCGCTGGTGCTGTTTTTCCCGGCAAAAGGTGAATCACCGTTAGTGGCGTACATTTCATACAGCTTATCGGCATCGGCCTGCGCGCACCGATAAAGAATCTGGTTCGGCGTGTAGGCTTTGTTAGTGGATGCTGTCAGAAAATTACCCACTGAACTCGCCAGCAGCGTACCTGAGGGTTGAAATGTATTACCCGAGTTGATGCTGATGATCGACGGCAGGCCCACATTGCCTGAGCAGGTATCGCAGGCACCTGACCACGAACTTGCCGTGTAACCTGCCTCCTTCGCCTCCGTTGAAAGTGAAGATGCGCTCGTTACCTTGCTGCAGTTTGCCAGGAGCGGCAGCGGCGTTGCGCACAGCATTGCGATGAAGAAAAAAGATCGATGTAAAGACACTGCATCACTCCTTGCTACACAGGCTGTCGAGGTGGATGATTTGGCTGTCAAACTGGCCGGTAATCTGATAATTAACCCGGCAGCGCTGCGGCCCGTTGTTATTCCAGCTTACGCGCAGCACCCCCGAGTCATGAGGCACGCGCGCATATAGCTGCCCCCCCTGGCCAACCACGCCGATTACCGTATTCTCTGCGTCACGGACCTCAGCGCCCATGGGCGGCATCTCACCGTTGGCTGTCTTCAGATTGATGAGGACCGCTTTGCCTTTGAGTGTGGCGAAATGCACCTGCACCACCGCACCGGCATAAGGCACCACGCGTTGACTTCCACCGCTCAGTTCCGCATCAGCCTGCATGTTAAGCGTGTCCAGACTGACGGTGTTTTCACGATAGGAGGTCAGAGAAGGTAAGATGGCATAGCCGAACGCATCCACAACAGCACCCTGACCATTACGCACTGTCGCGCCTTGCGCGCCCTCGGCTTTTATTAACGCAAACGTATCACTGGTATAGGGGCCCGCCGTCACCCCACCGCGATGCACAACCAGGGTGCCTGACGAGCCTAATCCGACCTGGCGATAACTCTCGGCCTGCCCATAACTGGCGCGTACCGCACCCAGTCGGGTATTTTGTTGCAGATTGCCACCGAAACTCAGAGCACGATTGCGCTGCCCATCCCGGTTCTGATCGAGGCCAGAGTAGAGTGAATAAGATAAGTCACGGTTATCGCCTGCCGTTCCCGACAGCGACAGGGATGTGTTGCGATTTTGACTGGACTGGTTAACGTTATAAGCGACTGACGAGAGGCTTTTACCCCAGTCAAGCGGAATGGATACGTTGAGTGAAAAGGTATTTTCGGTGTATTTTTGCTGGCGGCTGTCATCCTGCTGTAGGGAAAAACCTGAATCATAGCGGTTGTTATACCAGACCGTACGCTGACGACCTATGTTGATACCGTAGCTGATAGTTTTCCAGGTGTTGCTATAGCCAAGTTGCAATTGCGTGATGCGCGACTGGTTATTGTAATAATCAGCAGTACTGGCACTCAAACTGATCAAACCGAATCTGTCCATGGACTGACTCAGTGTGGCAGTCAAACGGTTACGCTGATTTAATGAATCAGAATAATACTGAATGCCTGCGTCTTGCTGACGTCTCACGCCCAGAACATCCTGCAAATCACGGAACCCACTCGTTGAATACCGGTAGGCAGCCAGAACCAGGTTGGTGCCTGTGTCAAACGTCTTGCTGTAGTTGATCTCCGCGCGCCAGCCTGACGCTGTTTTGTTCTGTTCAACCCGCGCATGTGAAAAGGTGCTGTTCATTCCCAGTGCGCCGATCTCTGTTGCCAGCACGCCACCTAACAGCCACGCCTGATAATCGTTTGCCTGCCTGGTACCCGCCGTCGCCGTCAGGCGATTACTGATGCCCCGTTGCAGAATGCCCTCAAAAAAGGTGTTATTGACACGGTAATATTGGCGAACCCGTCCCAGCGCCAGCGAGTACTGCCAGTTGCCCGGGCGCACAGAGTCTGGAACGGAAGCATAAGGAACGGTAAAGGTCGAACGCTTACCGTTAGCTTCAATAACCTCAACAGCGAGGTCACCCTGATTGCGCGTGTTGTACAAGTCATCAATGACAAAAGGGCCTGGTGGCACTGTGGTTTCATAGATCACTTTATCCAGTTGTTTAATGACAACCCGCGCGCTGGAGGTTGCCACGCCCCTGACTTCAGGGGCATAACCCCGCCTGCCTTGTGGCCACATCCGTGGGTCGGTAGACAATTTAATCCCGTTAAAAGCCAGGCTGCCAAACAGGGAACTGTCGGTGGCATTGTCACCTAAAGACAGTATGCTGTTAAGCTGTTCCAGCGGGCGTTGTACCCAGCTTTTCACGGTGTTGTAACGGTATCGACTGCCGCCTGCACTGTCATTGAGATAGCGCGCATTACCCTGATGACGGAACTGCCACTTCATCAGATTGGTACCCGCGGTGATCCCACTCCATAAATATTGATAGCGATAATCAGACGTACGGTTTTCGGTCCAGGTGTAATTGGTGTTGTGCCGTAAAAATACTGCACTAATACCTTCTTCCCATTCAGATGTAGGGATGTAACCTCTCGGCTTCTTATCGAGGCTTGAGTTTGGGATCGTGAGCTGTAATTGCAGTGATGCCGGATCAAATTGCCAATGACCGTCTGATGACCAGTAACCCAGTGGATGACACTGCTCTTCAGGTTCAGGCGTGGGTGGCACTTTTAGCTGCAGCAAGGCAACAACCTTTGACGGAAGACAAGGTTCCGCATCCTGTTGGAGGTCAGACTGGATAAACGCGATTTTGACACCGGATGTAACCCGTTTATTATTGAGATAAATATCGACCAGATAATTGCCAGCAGGCGTGGCGTTCTGATTAAATTGTTCAATGTTCTGTCCAAATGCCGAGCCTTTAAACAGGCTTGAGTCAAAATAATAATCTTCGCAGTAAGCATGCTGAGAAAAGGAAATCGAAATGGTGAATGCAATTAATTTTGAGTTAATTAATTTCAACCTTATAGTTTTCACTTATTCTGGCTCCCTGGTCGTTAACTGCAGCAACGGAGACAATGTTTACGCCCTGTAAACGTTTTTTATCCGCACTGAACCAAAAGGTTTTTTTGCTAAAAGGCGGAATCATATCAGCATCGGAATGCAGGTCTTGATTTGCCACCTTAAATGAAATGTCGAGTAATGAAGCATGCCAGGGTTGAGGGTTATTGATTTCAATGCCCAGCCCTTTATGATTATCGTGAACGATTTTAAGCGAGATATTCTTTAATATGTTATTCGGGTTTCCCACTGAAACAGGACGGTAAAAGATTTTAAGGCGGTTTCGTAACATGACCATCATGGCATTTTGATTATTTTCATTTTTCAGATTCGCAGGGGGGATCTGCAATGTGTTAAACCAAAAGACAGACTCCCGATCCTGAGGGAGAGGCAGGCTACCGTTGAATATAATTCGAGCAATTTGGCCAGTCTTGGGCTGTATACGAAAAACGGGTGGTGTCACAATAAAGGGCGTTTGACTGCTTTGCTCAGGTTGAGAATTGGCATCGCCGTTATCAAACCAGGCCTGAATAACATAGGGGATATCACCGTTGTTTTTTAACTGCACATCAACGGTTTTGGCACTGGCAGGGTAAATGACACGGCTACCCAGAATAGTCACGTTCGCTCTGGCGTTATTTACTGCAAGTAAGAACAGGAAAGTAATGAAAAATAATTTTAGCGCAAACACCAGCCAGCGGTTTTCCATATTTGATTCCTCAAAAAAACGTGCGCCCCATAATAACCGTGGCGCACCCGAACAGAACTAACGGTAAGTTATGGCATACTGAATGGAGGCAGCGACCGTACCGGATGTTGCCACCCCGGTTGAAAAGTATTGCGCGCCATAGGTCGCTGACTTTTCAGTCTCATTCGCGGATAAACTTAAGTCGCCGCTACCGGTAAAGCCCCCCGTCAGGTTGATTACCGTACCCGCCGTATCCAGCATCTGAATCTCAACATTTTCAGCCGACCCGGTGTTCGTCAGGTTACCTGCTGCGCTCACGTTATTGCCCACGAATACCGTTGAGATTTGGGTGGTGGTCGCTGAACCGCTGCAGCCTGTCAGACCGACGGTAAAGTCAGTTTTACCTGCCGTCTTACCACTGGTATCTAAATCCGCTTTACTTACGGTAGGAAGCAGTACAACGGGTGAACTCTCATTGCCGTTAATGGCAACTGAACAGGTTTCATCAGAGACTTCGCCCTGAAAATTAATGGTATTAGCAGAATCTGCTTGTGCATATCCTGACAGCAGAAAGGCACTCACAATCAGAGACAAACTAAATTTATTGGTGTGATAAGTCATTTTATCTTCCTTTATGATCAATTAACTGGAAAGTAACTGATTAAGATTGATTCCAGTTTTCCTTCTGACAGCGTCTTTAATGATGTAAACCTTCTTAACGCCAAGTTTCATTTCGCTGGAAATTTCACCCAGCGAATGGCCATAATTGGCAAGGTCCAAAAATTTAACTTCTTCCAGCGTCAAGGCGTTGACGCGTTTCCTTTCACCTCCCTTTAATCCGTAATAACAGGCATTAACCGCTTTTTTAATATCCTCAATTTTACCGTCCGCATAAATCACAGTATTTATCGTGGGCTCCTGTCTCCGCCAAAATGACGCCAGAGATTCCATTCTGCGATCGCTGATGATAATAATGGCAAGGCCGGTCCCTCGCAGATAATCCATCCAGTTTTTGCTGGTAAAATAACGGAGGTTATGAATCGAAAAGTCAACAAATATACATCCTCTGCAGAACAGGCTTTCGTATCTTCCGGCGACCAACGACAAAACGCCTTTTATCAAAAAATGATTGTTGCCTGGCCATACGGCAATCTTTTGAATTGGGCATCGCAATATCTCTTCCTGGGTATTGCTCGTCAGTTGGCAACAATATTTACAACTTGAGCAGCGAACATCCTCTTTGGTTATCCTTCTCATCAGCCGATTTCTACCGCTTGTTAAGAAAGTTGACCTATCATAACAGTGGGTTTCCTTTTCCTTCAACGGGTTAAAAGAAAGATCGGCTTCTTTAACCAAGAAAATTCTGATGTCGGTTACGCACAATTGTGATGCTTCATTAAGCGGTAATCTTCCTGAGAATGTTAAAATTACGATGATTAAATGATTATTTTGTACAGTTTCCATATTAAGAATATTTACGGTCGCCCAGGATTATTCCCGTCCTCAAGGGAAAAGGATCAATAAAAAAACAGCACAAAATGATAAATTCTGCGTCATTTATTAAAAAGTTAAGGTTTATCGTTGTGCAAAACTAAACGCTCTGTTCTGTCTGTTCATTAAATTATTAAAATTCTTTGTTAAATTGAGTCTGCTGTTTTTTACCTTGCGTAGAGTTTCCGGTGCCTTATTGTGCAACATGTAGAGTACCTAAAGTTGATTTGTTATATTTATCCTAAAGTGTACCTTTACAGTTAAATGATAGTTGTTTAAGTGTTTTGACAATTTTATTTGTTTGTCTTCCAGCGACGTTTTCACAGGGAATCATCACGGTGACGTTAAATAGTATAAATATAGCGGTCTGGTTTTTTTATGTCGGCGATTACGCAGTCAGAGAAAGGGTGGCTGAACAGGATTTAACGTCCGCCGGGCGCCTGAATATGTGCAGAGAAGCGGGCAAAAGAGGTGTCTCATGCTTAAAAAAAGACCGATGCCTATTTGCGCAGGAAAGGTTTAGTGACGCTGAGGTTTACTAAGGTCAGCAACGTTTTTGATAATTTTTAACTATCACAGTCAACACCCAAAATGTCTGGCTAATGCAGCTTTGCATAGCAATACTCGTCACTATGACCACATATCGCATTAAAGTGGGTTATCACAACCCCTCCGCACTTACGTTCATGCAGCTGGACGAGCAGCTTGCTGACCATGCTTTCTACAGCGCGCGCGCCGATGCTGACAGCGGCGGCTTTCGCTATTTTCAGGAGTACGAGTATCAGTCAGATTCTGCCGATTATTGCTCCGTATGCTCCATGGCCTATCATCACGCCTGCCAGGTCAGAAAATGTCCGCTGGTGCTGGTAGAGATAAAAGAAGAGAACGCCAGATGACCACGCTGTTGCACTGGTGCACCTGGTCTGGCCGGGACAACAACGCTTATCCCTGTCGTTCCTCGGTACTTAAATCATCCGCAGTGGCATACACTTACCACGCATATTATGAGGGGTAAGCTATGCCATCCACTGAACACGTTATCTCTGACTGCTGTATCGTCGGCGGCGGCCCGGCCGGTTTGATGCTGGGCTATCTACTGGCCCGCGCCGGTTTACAGGTTGTCGTGCTGGAAAAACATGCCGATTTTCTCCGCGATTTTCGTGGTGACACGATCCATCCTTCTACGCTGGAGGTCATGCATCAGCTGGGCCTGCTGGACGATCTGCTGAAACTTCCTCATCAGCGTGCGGAAAAGCTGCAGGCGGAAATGGGGGGCGAGGAGGTCACGATGGCCGATTTCTCGCGCCTGCCGCTGCAGTGCCGTTTTATCGCCTTCATGCCGCAGTGGGATTTCCTGAATTTTCTGGCGGAACAGAGCGCGCAGTTTCCCGGCTTCACCCTGCTAAAATCCACCTCGTTAAGCCAGTTGATCATCGAAGAGGGTGAGGTTCGGGGTGTTCTGGCCTTACAGTCGGGTCAGCCCGTTGAGATACGTTCCCGCCTGGTGGTGGGGGCAGACGGGCGCAACTCTGCCGTTCGCGCACAGGCCGGACTGGTGAGCCAGCATTTTGGCTCACCACGCGACGTTTTGTGGTTTCGCCTGAACAAACAGCCAGAGGATCCGCAGTCAGGGATGGGCCACACTGGCCCGCGAAATAACGTTATCGTGATCGACAGGGGCGATTACTGGCAGTGTGGGCTGACGATTGAAAAAGGGCAGTTTGAGGCGATCCAGGCCTGTGGGCTTGACGCGATGAAACACAACATTGCCACCGTCTCCCCTTTTAGCGTCGAACGGCTGGCGGAAATTGACAGCTGGGAGAGTTTCAAACTGCTGTCAATCCGTATCGACAGGTTGAATCAGTGGGCAAAACCGGGCGTGCTCTGCATCGGTGATGCGGCTCATGCGATGTCACCCATTGGCGGAGTGGGGGTTAATCTTGCCATCCAGGATGCGGTGGCCACGGCGAATCTGCTTACCCGGCCTTTGTTAAAGAGGAAGGTCACGTTCAGGGATCTGAAAAAAGTACAGCAGCGCCGTCAGTTTCCCACCGTTGCGACGCAGTTCCTGCAAATAAAAATGAGCAGTAAAAAGAAACCGGGTGGGGAAGGCAAAAGCAAAATGCCCGGCATCATCCGTAAATATCCCTTTTTACGCTTTATTTTTGGCCGACTCATCGGCATGGGATTTCGTATGGAAAAGCCACGCGCAGTTCGTTGAGCAACGCCCGTTCGCCTGATGGAAGACAACCGTCAGGCAAACGGACGCAGGAAAGGGGGTTGTTTCATCACGCCGAATACGACAGGACGTGAAATGCCTTACCCACTTGCCATAGCTATTGGTAATGACAGACACTAAAGTCATTTCTTTTATCTTGTGAGTATCCTGATGAATCGCAGCGAAGAAATTCTTGATGCAGCCGAATACTGCATGCGACAAAAAGGGTTTTATCAAACCTCCATTCAGAGTATCGCCAGTCAGGCAAATGTCAGCATCGGGCTGATTTATAAATATTATAAAAATAAGGAAGCGATCGTTGAAGCACTGGTCACGAAAGTGGTGCAGCGTATGATCGTGTTACTGAAAGCCGACTTCGAGAAAATGGCGAACGCGGGGAGAGTGACGCATCTGCCGGGAGATTTGGCGTCACCAGAAGTCGAACAAAGCATTGTGTTGCTCATCGAGATATCATCCGAATCCACGCGTAATGCGCGTATTCGTCAGATTCTTCACGATGCCTGGCAGGTTTTAAAAAAGAATTTTATTACTGAGCAACAGGCGCTCAATCCGGCACTGGAGGCGAACATCATCCATGCACGATTGCATGTGGTTTCCCTGGTAATAGACGGCATGATCATTCGCCGTTTTATGAAACGCCGCGAGACAGAAGACAGCTTTATGCCGTTCTTTAAGGCGGTTAGCCATGACATCCACCAACCGGATGCTGAGTAACGCATCAAAACAGGTGACGGTCGAGTACAGCATTGATCCGGCTCAGTTCCTGCTGATCCACATTTTTATCTCCATATGCATGACAGGCGACGCCATCCACCAGCATCAGCAAAAACTGGATACGGTTGCTGCGCTGGAGTGGACTTTCTGTCGGCATTTTCTGCCTGAATAGCCTGTCCAGATCTGCGACCAATAAGGCTTCCTCGCGGGCCAGCATTGAGCGCACTGATTCATGACGTGAGGCTTCGGAATACATTTCCAGTAATAAACACCGGTCCTCAGGAGACCAGTTCTGCCAAAAGGGCGAGTCGGTATCAATAATATTGGCGGTGTGCGTTTCGTGCGCCAAACTATGCAGCAAAAACGTCCGCCAGTTTTCTGCGATACTTTTTATGGTTTCACTGACAATCACTTCTTTACTGTTAAAGTAGCGATAAAGCTGACCTGCACCTAAACCGGATTCACGACTGATATCGGCCATACTTGCACCGTGAAAACCGGAACGGCTGAAGCAGTTCTTCGCGGCTGAAATGATCAGTTGCTGCCGCTGCTTAAAGAACGTTTCATTATCAGGCTTGCTCAAAAAACTCTCCTGAATACAGGCCGATATGCGGCCCTTTTTATTGACTTATTCTGACATGGTACGCGAGGCTCCGGGGCGAGGGAATCGCCGTCACACATTCTGACACAGAATGGCCTGATGTCCGTGTATCGGGATTTGCCCTGTTCCACTATTGAGGGCAGCGCGCGATGTTATTGCGCGCAGTTTGTCGGGTGCGCATCCCTGCGCATTTGGGCGTTCAACGCACATCTACCGTTTGTTCAGACGCTTGTCGCGCCGAGCCGCCTCCCATCACCTTGTAGAATGTATTTAGGTTTTGGTAGTACGCCTGTTCCACGCTGACCAGACGGGTTCTGGCGGAGTAGAGCGTTCGCTGGGCGGTTAACGCATTCAGCCAGGTATCCACGCCGCTTTGATAACGCAGATCGGCCAGATGCGCGTAAATCTGTGAGGCTGCCACATTGTTACGCTGGCTGGTCAATTGATCGTTGATGGTGCCGCGCCGCGCCAGGGCATCCGCGACTTCGCGGAAAGCGGTCTGCACCGACTTTTCGTACGCCGCCACGTAGTACTCCTTCTGCGCTTTGGTGTAATTCAGGTAGGCCACGTTGTAGCCGCCCTTGAAGACAGGCAGCGAGATACTGGGGGAAAACGACCAAATTCCCACGCCGTTTTTGAACAGCGAGGCGAGATCGGCACTGCCAACGCCACCGCTGGCGGTCAGTGAAATGCTGGGGAAGAAATTGGCCCGCGCTGCCCCGATGTTGGCATTCGCCGCCTTCAGGTTGTGCTCAGCCTGCAAGACATCAGGACGATTATTGAGGACATCCGACGATATCCCTGCGGGCACATCGCGCAACGCATGGCCAATCGATTCAAGATTTTGCGGCAACAACGTATCGGGTACAGGTTTTCCAACAACCAGATCCAGCGCATTCTTATCCTGCGCCACGCTGGTAGTATAGCTGGCCACATCCGCCTGCGCAGACTGATAGGTGGTTTCCGCAGACGCCACATCAACCATCGAATCCACACCGTTTTGCATGCGCTTGCGCGTCACGTCCAGTGACTGCCGCGCACTCTCAGCTGTCTCTTTCGCAATGGCCAGATTGCTGCGATCCGCCGCCAACTGAAGCCAGTAATCAATGGTGTTATACAGCACCGTCAGGCGCGTACTCCGCGCGCCCTCCAGCGTACCAAGGTAGGTTTCATACTGCTGGCGCGACAGGCTTTGATTCTTACCAAATAAATCCAGTTCAAATGCGCTGACACTGCCTTCGGCAGAGTAAGAATTGCCCAGCGCCGTTTGATTGCCTTCGCCCGTCAGGGCACGTGAGCGCGTCCCGCTGACGCCGGCGCTCAATGACGGGAAGAGATCGGCACGTTGCTCAGCGTATTGCGCATGCGCGGATTTTACACTCGCCACCGCTTCACGTAAGTCGCGGCTACTGTCCAACGCCATGCCGACAACCTGATTGAGTTGGCTGTTCAGCACATAATCCTGCCAACGGATAGCGCGATAATTGACGGCAGTCCCTTGCAGGTTAGGGTAGGCTTCCCCGGTCGGGTTTGTCGCCTTCACGGCATCCACAGGACGATCATAATGCGGATCCAGCGACACGCAGCCCGCAAGGAAGCAGGGTAAAAACACGGTGAAAAGTTTTGCAGTCATGGTCATTATTCCTTCACCTTCGCTGCTGAGTCGGTTGACCGGACCGTGTCATGCGGCTGTGCCGGAAAGACCCGGCGGACCAGCACAAAAAACAGCGGTACAAAGAAAATAGCCAGCAGGGTGGCGGTTAAGGTGCCGCCAATAATACCGGTACCGATGGCGATACGGCTGTTGGCCCCCGCGCCCGTGGAGATCGCCAGCGGCAGTACGCCTGCGGTAAAGGCCAGTGAGGTCATGATGATGGGACGCAAGCGCATCGTCGCCGCATGAACCGCCGCGTTTATCAGGCTCTCGCCCTTGCGGTAGTGCTCTTCAGCGAACTCCACAATCAGAATGGCATTCTTCGAGGAAAGTCCGATGATCGTGAGCAGCGCAACCTGAAAGTAAACGTCATTTTCCAGGCCACGCAGCGTAATCGCCAGTAGTGAGCCGATGACGCCCAATGGCACCACCAACATCACCGAAAGCGGCACTGCCCAGCTCTCATAAAGGGCGGCCAGGCACAGGAACACCACAATCAGTGAAATGCCATACAGCGACAGCGCCTGATTACCGGAAAGTTTTTCCTGATAAGAGAGCCCACTCCAGGCGAAGGTGGTGCCCGCAGGCAAGGTCGCCGCAAGTTTTTCCATTGCGGTGATGGCATCCCCGGAGCTTTTCCCTTCGGCGGCCGATCCCTGAATTTCATAGGATGCCAGGCCGTTGTAACGTGAAAGCACATCCGGACCATAGGACCATTTCGACGAGGCAAAGGACGAGAAGGGCACCATAGTGGTGTTATTGCTGCTGTCTGTTCCGCGGACATACCATTGATCAATATCCTCTGGCTTGCTGCGGAACGATTGATCGCCCTGCATATAGACTTTCTTCACGCGGCCGCGGTCGGAGAAGTCATTGACATAACTGCCGCCAATGGCTGCGCTGAGCGTATTATTGATGTCGCTGATGGTCAGGCCCAGTGACTGTGCTTTCGCATCATCGATACTGACATCCAGTTGCGGCAGGTCCGGCAGCGAGTTGGCACGTACAGCGCTGAGTTCCGTATCCTGATTCGCTTTTGCAATCAGCTGATCGCGCATTTTCAGCAGTTGATCGCGTGCGGTAGCACCACGCGCTTGCAGCTCAAACGTGAAGCCGTTGGATTGACCCAGCCCGGAGACGGCGGGCGGCGACAGCACAAAGATCTGGGCATCACGAATCCGCGACAGCGCCGCCATGGCGCGGCCTGCAATCGCATCAGCACTGTTCTCACTGCCTTTACGGTCACGCCAGTTCTTAAGCGAGATAAAGCCGACCCCCGCATTCTGTCCGTTACCGGCAAAACTGAAGCCGTCTACCAGCATGCTAACGTTAACGTTATCTTTCTCCTGGGTGGCGAAATACTGCTGGACCTGACGACGGACTTCACGGGTGCGATTTTCCGTCGCGCCCGGTGCCAACTGATACTGCACCATGATGTAACCCTGATCTTCGGTCGGCAGAAAGCCGGTTGGCAGGCGCATATAGAGCACGGCACAGCCGATCAACAGCACGCCGTACAGCAGCAGATAGCGCAGGGAACGGTGCATGACCTTCCCTACGCCACGTTGATAGCGTGCCTGCACGTTTTCATAGCGCTGGTTAAACCAGCCAAAGAAACCGTTGCGACCGCTGTCGTGATTGTGCGGTTTAAGCAAGGTGGCACAGAGGGCGGGCGTCAGCGTCAGCGCCACAATCACCGACAGCACCATGGAAGAGACGATGGTGATAGAGAACTGACGGTAAATCACGCCTGTTGAACCGCTAAAGAAGGTCATCGGCAGGAACACGGCAGAGAGCACCAGCGCGATGCCAACCAACGCACCAGTAATCTCCCTCATCGATTTCTCGGTTGCTTCTCGCGGGGGTAATCCCTCTTCGCGCATCACGCGTTCGACGTTTTCAACCACGACGATGGCATCATCGACGAGCAAGCCAATGGCGAGCACCATGCCGAACATGGTAAGCGTGTTAATCGAATAACCAAAGAAAGACAGCACACCAAAGGTGCCCAGGAGAACGACCGGAACTGCAATCGTGGGAATCAGCGTGGTGCGGATGTTTTGCAGGAACACAAACATCACAATCACCACTAAAATGACCGCTTCGACCAGCGTTTTCACCACTTCTTCAATCGAGATTTTAACGAAGTCAGTGCTGTCGAGCGGATAGGCTATTTCATAGCCCGCCGGCATGCTGCTCCGGAATTCGTCAATGGTGGATTTCACCTTTTCGGCGGTGGAGAGTGCATTAGCGCCAGATGCCAGTTGGATAGCCATACCGGATGCCGGATGGCCGTTCGCCATGACATTGGCACTGTAGTCTTCATCGCCCATTTCTACGCGTGCGACATCGCTCAGACGGACCACAGAACCATCGGCCTGGCTTTTCAGCACAATGTTGCGGAACTGCTCAGGGGTTTGCAGGCGTGAACGCGAACGTACCGTCGCCACCAGTTGTTGTGTGTTGCTGGACGGTTGCGCGCCCAACTGCCCGGAAGACACCTGGGTATTTTGACTCTCAAGAGCGGTGGTGACATCAGAAGGCATCAGCGAATACGACGCCAGCTTGCTGGGATCGAGCCAGATACGCATCGCGTACTCGGCGCCAAAAACCTGTACGTTACCGACGCCTGTCACGCGCGCCAGCGTGTCTTCCATGTTGCTGACCATATAGTCGGCGACATCGGAAGCGCTGCTTTTGTTGCTTTTATCGTACACCGCCAAAATCAGCAGAAAGTCGCTCTGGGCTTTCTGCACGGTCACGCCCTGTGAGGTCACGGCGCTCGGCAAGCGGCTCTCGGCCTGCTGCACCTTATTCTGCACCTGGACCTGAGCAATATCGGGATCGGTGCCCTGTTTAAACGTGACATTGATTTTCACCTGGCCGGTGGATGCGGTACTGGTCGAACTGAAATAGAGCAGTCCATCCAGTCCGGTGAGCTGTTGCTCAATAACCTGGGTCACGCTGCTTTCCAGCGTTTCCGCCGATGCGCCCGTATAGGTGGCCTGAATACTGATTTGTGGCGGTGCCACATCGGGATACTGCGCCACGGGCAGGCTGCGAATACTCAGGATACCGAACAGCATGATGCAAAGGGCGATCACCCAGGCAAAGACCGGCCGACGGATAAAGAACTGCGCCAACATATCAGTGACCCTCGCTGGTCGGAGCGTTATCGCCCGAAGAGACGTCTACCGCTTTCACCTGCATGCCCGCCTGAACTTTTGCGGTGCCTTCAACAATCAGCTTGTCACCCTGGTTGAGGCCGGAAGTAATCAGCCAGTTATTGCCCATTACGCGGTCGGTCACTACGTCGCGACTTTCGACTTTGTTCTCTTTATCGACCACCAGCGCGGTAGCATTGCCTTTCGCATCACGGGTGATGCCTTGCTGAGGCGCCAAAATGGCATCGCTTTTCACGCCGTTGGTGACGCTGGCGCGCACGTACATACCCGGCAACAGTTCATGTTGGGGATTGGGGAAAATCGCACGCAGCGTCACAGTGCCCGTCGCCTCATCCACCGACACCTCGGTCAGTTCCAGCTTGCCGGGATGATCGTAGGTCGTACCATCTTCCAGTTTCACCGTCACGGGCACGCCATCTTTGTTCTGCTGCAGTGACGCCTGTTGGCGTCTCAGTTTGAGCAATTGCACGCTGGATTGCGTGAGATCGACATAGATAGGATCTAGTGCGCGAATCGTCGCCAGCGCGGTGGTCTGGCTGGCGGTCACCAGCGCGCCAGGCGTAACCGATGAAATCCCAATGCGACCGCTAATCGGCGCTTTGATTTGGGTGTAATTCAGGTTGATGCGCGCACTTTCGACGGCAGCACGGTACTGATCCACGGAAGCAACGTTCTGTTGATACGTTGCCTGCGCATCATCCGCATCCTGACGTGAAACGCCGTTATCTTTCACCAGTGCGGCATAGCGTTCGGCTTTCAGTTTGCTGCTCTTCACCAGAGCCTGCGCATTCTTAAGTTGTGCGACGGCCTGATCGTAGCTGGCCTGATAGCTGGCCGGATCGATCTGATACAGCACCTGTCCGGCTTTCACCTCATCGCCTTCGGTGAACAGACGTTTCTGAATGATCCCATCCACCTGCGGCCTGACATCAGACGTCATACTGCCGGTGACGCGCCCGGCAAGCTGGCTGTCCAGTGTCACCGATGCGCTTTGCAACGTTTTTACCCCGACTTCGGTGGTCATGTTGGCATCGGCGGGAGGACTGTTTTGATCGCAGCCCGCGATCATCACGACCAGCCCGGCGATCATACTGCGCTGTAAAGTTTTCATGAAGTACCCTGTAATGAACGTTCATTCTCAGTGCGCAGTGTAATAAATGCACAAGAATCTGTATGTCAGCAAAGCGAAAAGAAGGATGTCCAGAAATGAGCAGCGCGGCTGCATTGTTCAGAGACGCGCCTGGAGAATGAGCCTGAAGGCGAGCGAATTCCGCCGCCTTACAGCCTGGTGGCGTGTTTCTGCGCGGGCTCCATTTCATACCACGCTACATGAAATGCTTGAGATGCGTTATTTGTGGCAGCGGCCTGTCTGGAGGGAAAATACTCAACGGGTGAGTTTTCTGGGCCAGGAACCGCATACGTTGTTAGAGGATGCCGTGCGGGCCGCATTGTGGTTGCCTGCGGCCCGAAGCCCGAAGCCCGAAGCCCGAAGCCCGAAGCCCGAAGCCCGAAGCCCGAAGCCCGAAGCCCGAAGCCCGAAGCCCGAAGCCCGAAGCCCAAAGCCCAAAGCCCAAAGCCCAAAGCCCGAAGCCCAAAGCCTGCGGCCGGTGGCGTGTTTGTAAGCCCGAACCGCCTGCAAAGACGCGCTGCCTTTCCAGAGCATTAAGTGCTCAACGTCTCGCGTCCGGCGGTCGGGTGGGACCAGACAGAAGACGCCACCGTTTCCCCTGGCGCGCATAAAACCGTTCTCACCGATAATGGGAGGTAGCTCAAAATTCCACCCAAAGGTATTATAAAGGTTATGTTTGTGGTGTTAGATTGGCCTTACCAACACCGGGGAACACACTATAATGAAAACGAAAACGGCCAGCCTGTCATTGATGATGTTTGTGGAATGGTTTATCTGGGGCGCGTGGTTTGTCCCGCTCTGGGCCTTCCTTAGCAAAAATGGTTTCACGCCCGTCGAGATTGCGTGGTGCTATGCCTGTACCTCCATCGCCGCCATTCTGTCGCCCATTCTGGTGGGATCGCTGGCAGACCGCTTTTTTCAGGCCCAGAAAGTGCTGGGTGTGCTGATGATCGTGGGTGCCGGGCTGATGTACTTCGCGGCGCAGCAAACGCACTTCAGCGGTTTCTTTCCCCTGTTGCTGCTGTATGCGCTGACCTATATGCCCACGATTGCCCTCACCAACAGCATTGCGTTTTCGCATGTAGCAGACGTGGAGCGTGATTATCCGCGCATCCGCGTGCTGGGCACGCTCGGCTGGATCGCATCCGGTATCGTCTGCGGTTTTCTGCCGTCGTTACTGGGCTTTGGCGATATCTCCGCCAGCAATGTGCCGCTGCTGATTACCGCCGCCAGCTCGCTGCTGCTGGGTATATTCGCCTTTATGCTGCCCGCCACGGAGCCTAAAAGTACCGGCGCCTTTAGTGTGCGAACCGCGCTGGGCCTGGATGCCCTGCATCTGTTAAAAGATCGCAGCTTCCTGGTCTTTTTTGTCTGTTCCTTCCTGTTCAGTATGCCGCTGGCGTTCTATTACATTTTTGCCGAGGGCTTCCTGACCGAAGTGGGCCTGGCGCACGCCACGGGCTGGATGACGTTAGGGCAGATGTCCGAGATTCTGTTTTTACTGGCGCTGCCGTTCTTTATCAAACGTTTTGGTATCGGCAAGGTCTTGCTGCTCGGCCTGGTGACGGCCGCGCTGCGTTATCTGTTTTTTGTTTTTGGCAGCGATCAGAACCTGCTCACCTATGGCCTGTTATTTATGGGCATTCTGCTGCACGGCGTCAGCTATGACTTTTACTTTATTACTGCCTACATCTACGTCGATAAAAAATCCCCTGTGAGCATGCGCAATGCGGCGCAGGGATTAATTACCCTGGCCTGTCAGGGAATCGGCAGCCTGTTAGGTTATCGCCTGGGGGGCTATCTGATGCAGGAGATGTTTGCCTATGGTCAACCGCGCAACGGCCTGACGTTCAACTGGGCGGGAATGTGGCTGTTTGGCAGCGTGATGATCATATTGATTACCGTGGCGTTTATTCTGCTGTTCCGCGATACGAAAAAACGCAGCGATGAGCTTAACGTGGTTGAGCCTGCCGCCGCGACGGAAAGCCAAAAATAAGGAAGAGAAGATGATTACCGTACAACAAAGGATCACCGGCGCATTTTATGGTCAGGCGCTTGGCGATGCCATGGGCATGCCGTCAGAACTCTGGCCGCGAAGCCGCGTGAAAGCACATTTTGGCTGGATTGATCGTTTTCTGCCCGGCCCGGCAGAGAATAACGCCGCCTGCTATTTCGGCCGCGCCGAGTTCACCGACGATACATCGATGGCGCTGGCGCTGGCCGATGCCATCATCCGTCATGACGGAGAGATCGTCGCTGAAACCATTGGTCTTAACATCCTGCGCTGGGCAGAAGGGTTCGACGCGTTTAATAAAAATGTTCTGGGGCCCACATCAAAAATCGCGCTGCGCGCATTACAGGCCGGCCAGCCGATCAGCGCGCTGGAAAACAACGGCCTGACAAATGGGGCGGCGATGCGTATTGCCCCGCTGGGCTGCCTGTTACCCGCGCGAGATTTGCACGGTTTTATTGATGCGGTTGCGCTGGCTTCCAGCCCCACCCACAAGGCCGACGTCGCGATTGCCGGGGCAACCGTGATTGCCTGGGCCGTTTCCCGGGCGATAGAGGGCGCAGGCTGGAGACAGATTCGTGACGCGCTGCCTGCCGTCGCGCGTGCGGCGCAGGAGCGGCAGATAACCACCTTTAGTGCGGCCATGTCTGCGCGCCTTGAGCTGGCGTTTTCGGTCGTTGAACAGGGGCGCGGTGTTGAATCCACTATGGAGAACATCTATGCCCTGGTGGGAACAGGCACCAGCACCATCGAGTCCGTGCCCGCCGCCATCGCGATGGTTGAACTGGCAGGAACCGATCCCAACCGCTGCGCCATTCTTTGCGCCAATCTGGGCGGCGACACGGACACCATTGGTGCGATGGCGGTTGCCATTTGTGGTGCGCTTAACGGTATTGATGCCATTTACCCTGCGCTCCGACAGCAGCTGGATAGCGTAAATAAACTGGACTTTGAAAGCTACGGCCGGGCGTTTACCGCTTTTCGCCTCAAGCGGGAGGCGGCGCATGGTTGATTCCCAGAGCGTGGCAACATTAGGCAACCGGGCCCCGATCGTCGTACTGGGCGCCGCCGTCGTGGATGTCATCGCCCGCGCCGAGCAGCTTCCCCAGCGCGGCGGCGACAGCGCGCTGCAGCAGCAAAGTATCAGCGTGGGAGGCTGTGCGTTGAACGTGGCGCTGGCGCTGCACCGCTTAGGTATGGATGCCGTTTCTGCATTACCGCTCGGCCAGGGCGTCTGGGCTGAGCTACTCCGGCAAAAGCTTGCGGCCTGTGGCCTGACCAGCGTCACGGAAACCCACAAGGGCGACAATGGCTGGTGCCTGGCGCTGGTTGAACCCGACGGAGAACGCACGTTCCTGTCGGTGGCCGGGGTGGAGAACCAGTGGGATGAGGCGATGCTGGCCTCTGTTCCGCTTCACGCAGAAGGCTGGCTGTATCTGTCGGGTTATCAGCTCATCGGCAAGAATGCGGAAACACTGCTGTCCTGGCTGGAAGGGCTGGCAAACAGGCCGCGGCTGGCAATCGATTTTGGGCCGCGTCTGCCTGCGATCGCGCCGGATCACTGGCAGCGCGTGATGGCGCTGCAGCCGTTGATTACGCTTAATCGCCAGGAAGCCGAACACGTCTGGCACCAGCGTTTGCAGCAGGACGGGTCTTTTAACGCGCAGGCGCTGATTACCCAGTGGGCAAAACATTTTGCCAGCCCGCTGGTGGTCAGGCTGGATAGCGAAGGCGCAGGCTTCAGCCATCACGGACAGTACGGCTGGATCGCAGCATTCAAGACGGCGGTGGTCGATACGATTGGGGCCGGTGACAGCCACACGGGAGGATTACTGGCTGCGCTCGCATCTGGCTGGCCACTTGATAACGCAGTGGCGCTGGGGAATGCCGTCGCATCATTCGTGGTTGCGCAGCGTGGAGGCGATACCGCCCCCGACCGTGCAGCGCTGATTCGCCACTGGCAGCAGTGCCTTACTCGGCAATAAACACGTACAAATCACTGCGACAGTAGCTGATGCTGTATTCCAGAGGACGATCGCGCGCATCCAGCGCCAACTGCTTAATCACCAGTACGGGAATCCGCTCGGGCAGGGCAATGAGGCGCTGTAATTCCGCATCCGGCATTTGCGCACTGACGCGACTTTGCGTTTTCACCGGCTGGATCTGGTGGCGGCGAAAATAGTCGTACAGCGAAATACCGATGTCGCTGGCATCGTTGATCAAATCGCACGGCACCCAGGACGTTTCCACGGACACGGCCTGTTGATCGACATAACGCAGGCGCTTCAGCAAATAGACCTCACTGTCCGGGGGCAGCTGCAGCTTCTGCGCAATGTCATCTTCGCAACGGATACGATGTTTTTGCAGCCATTCCGTATCGGGCTTTTTACCCCGTAATACGACCTGCTGTGAAAATCCCTGCGGCTCTTTCAGTGAGTATTCCAGTGCGCGACAAATCTGCGTGCCATAGCCACGCGAGCGATGAACAATCCCTTCCTGAGAGAGCGCATCCATCGCTTTACGCACCGTGATGCGGGAAATCCCCAGAGAGTGTGAAAATTCGCGCTCGCTGGGCAACACCTCTTCGTGACGCAGCACGCCGTCGCGCACGGCGTCTTTAATCACCTGCACGAAACGTTTATAGAGCGGGGTTTTGCTCTCGGCGCTGAGCACGCTGCTCAGATGACTGAAAAGGGCATTATGCTGTGATGTCATTATTCTCGTCTGGGATACATAACCTTATCTGCTGGAATTCTATACTATCTCTCTTATCGCCGTACTGCTTTTGCAGGCTGCAAGTTGAGGATAGTCAAATGGAAACCTATTCACCCCAGGTAAAGCAACATAAACGTGCGCTGGTTGCGGGTTCGGTTGGCAACTTTATTGAGTGGTATGAGTTCGCCATCTATGGTTTTCTCGCCACGCTGATTGCGCAGAACTTTTTCCAGTTACAGGGCGAGTCGGCCTTGAGTGGGCTGATTCTCACCTGGGCCTCCTTTGCCGTCGCATTTTTCTTTCGGCCACTGGGTGCGCTGGTGTTTGGCCGTGTCGGCGATCGCATCGGCCGCAAACCGACGCTGATTATGGTGCTGGTGTTCATGACGCTGGCGACCACGGCCATTGGCCTGGTGCCGACCTATGCCTCAGTGGGCATCGCAGCACCCTTAATCCTGACCGGGCTGCGTATCCTGCAGGGGCTGTTTGCCGGAGGAGAATACGGCGGTGCGGTCTCCCTGATGACGGAATTTGCGCCGCGAGGCAAGCGCGGCCTGTATGGCGCGTGGCAGTCGCTCACGGTGGCGCTGGGCCTGCTGGCTGGCGTCGGGCTGGTGGCGCTGTTGTCGTTTACGCTCAGCCCACCAGCCATGCTGGCCTGGGGCTGGCGCATTCCGTTTATCCTGGCATTACCGCTGGGCATGGTGGCGCTCTGGCTGCGGCTGGCAATGGACGAAACGCCCGGCTTTGTCCGTCAGCAACAGCAGCAGAAGGGGGGCAAAGCCGCACCGCTCCAGACGTTGAAAACCATTCTGCTGGCCGTGGCGCGCGTGATGCTGTGGTCAGCGGCGGGTTACACTTGTCTGGTCATTATGCCAGCCTACCTTCAGTCCGCCCTGCACACCGGACTGCACCAGGCGCTGGCGATCGCCGTGATTTCCAATCTGGGGTTTGCCTTGACCATTATTCCGGCGGGGATACTCAGTGACAGGATAGGGCGACGCCGGGTGATGGTGGTGGCCAGCGTACTGTTGCTGTTACTGGCGATGCCGCTGCTGAAGGTGCTGCAGGCGGAAACGGTGGCGTTACCCAGCAAAGCGCTGGTGGTGTTTATTGCAGGCGGCGTGGTGGGCTTACTGGCAGGGCCGGGGCCGGCGATGCTGGCCGAAATGTTTCCCACACGGGTTCGCTACACCGGACTGGGATTGGCTTATTCGCTATCGAATGCCGTTTTCTCGGGCTGTGCGGGGTTGATTATTACAGGGCTGGTCAAGCAGACGGGCAATCTGGATATTCCGGCGTGGTACATGATGGCAACAGCGTTGGTAACAATACCGGCACTGATGACGTTAAACAAAGACGATCATCTGCGCGATCTGGTATGAGGGTAAAACGGGAGCCAACGCTCCCGTTTTGAGACTTATTTGCGGCCCAGCAGGAAGCCAAGTACCACGCCAACGCCAGCGGCTACGGCCAGACCCGCGAACGGGTTAGACTGCACCTGATCCTTGATGCAATCAGCGGCATCACGTGCGGCGTAGGATGCCTGATTGGTGTAGCGGCGTGCTGCACCACGGGCACGGTGACGCGGGGAGTCAGTAACTTCACCCCATTGTTGCTCTGCGGCACCGGCGACTTCTTTCACTGCATCTTCAATTTTTCCTGACATGCTTCATCTCCTTGGTTATCACAGTCACCTAAAGCGTAGCAAAGCTTAGCCGTCGTGCTGCCCCAGGGCGCATTAATCTTCTGTTCAGGAGGCAAAGGTCAGGGGAAAATATCTGCCACCGCGTCATATCGCTGGCCTGAGAGGCGCGCAGTCAGGGGCGTGAAGCGGGGAAACGCGGCAACTCGCCAGTGGCTAATGTGTGCAGGGAAAAATCATTACCAGCTGTTTCACAAAACGGCATTGCCCGGAGCGGCGGCGTACTGAGGGTACCAGCTCACCAGAAAGTGGCGAATATGGTCGAAGCACCATTCCGCATCCTCCGACTGAGGGCAGTAGTACTGAATTGTGATTTTTTCATAGCGGCGCTGACGTTGCTGCAGCGGCGACCAGCCCCAGTCGAGTACAGCACGGGCATAGTTGATCAGCGCATCCGCTGCCAGCCCATGCTGTTGCGCCTGCTCTTTGAGATAGGTGTAAAACGCGGTTTCCAGCTGCAGCGTCTCAGCATGTGAATGGCCAGGCAACTCGGGACGAAAGGCGATATCAATAAACCCGCACACCGCGTTTTCCTGCTGTTGCCAGTCGCAGGCCAGCGTCATAAACAGCCCGTCCTGAAGATTCACCTCTTCCACCAGACGCTGCAGGTTTGCTGAGTGGCGCAGCACCGCAACCTCTTCAAGGCGCTCTGTTTCCAGCGTTAAGTCGATGCCGCAGGGATTGACCGTACCGTCTTCATTGCGGGTCGCCGGGAAGGGAAAATCGATATAGCCGTTGTTATCCAGACGCTTTTCCATGTGAAGGATGACCTGTCTCTTGACGTTTCCTGACACTATACCATTCTGCGCCCGGATTCACCCCTCTACGGGCAGGTCCAGGTGATCAGGGTATCCTGATAGGGATTGATGAGCCGGAACTGCTTGTCCGACAGGCGTTGCGCATAATAACCCTCACGCGTGACGGCGGAAGGAATGTACTGGAAGCGATCCTGCGACTGCAGCGGACCGCTCTGCACGCTTGCGCCGTCCCGACTGACGCTAAATGAGGTGACCAGATCGAAAATCGTCCCCTGGGTCTGGCCCAGCGACTGACCGTAAAGGGTGCTGACCTCGCCCGGGCATTCCACGCCTTTCGGCGACGATGAGCAGCCCGCAAGCAGTGCCATAAAAATGAAAACTACCGATCGCAACATATCCTGTCCCTGCCCAAGTCCATGAAAGCGGTGAACGATTCTATCCAGTTGCGCCGCAAATAACATGATCATAGCAGTTCTGCGACACAGGCTGATTTGTGCTTTGCTCAAAGGTTAAGCAACAGAAATGCAAAAGATGACTTTGAGGTGGAATAAACGTTATTCTTGCCATCTTTGCGCATCGCTTAAGCAAATTCAGGGATAAATGATGAAAGAAGAAGAAGCCAGCCTAATGATTATTCGCCACGCCATCGAATCGCTGGATGCAGAAAAAAGGCAGCAGGTCATTGCCTGTGCCGCTGAAATTCGCGATGTGATGAGCAGCTTCGACAGCGAACACGCCGACCTGGCGTTAATGTTGGTCGCAGCAGAAGTGGCTGCAGACTAATTGAGCCGTGGTTTACCCGATGCCATCTCGCCCGTTCGGTTTTCTGGTGGTGCGCAGGGCAGGTGAGCGGCTGTCTCTCCGGCACGCCTGAATCCCTGCGGCAACCTGTCCCGTCCTGCTCTGCCTGGCTTTTATTGTGATAAACTCCCCTGACAATGGGAAATGACGTATTCAGCGGAGGAAATCAGATGAAAGCAGTCCGTCTTGCCCTGTGCCTGTTGGCCTGTCACAGCGCGTCAGCGTGGAGCGAAAGCGAATTCCAGATCCATTGTCCCGGTCGGCCTACCATGACCATTTCACGCGCTGAATATGGGCTGAGTACGCTCTCCTGGCCCAAACAGCACTTCCAGATTGCGGCGGGGCAACTGAACACGCAAATTGAGGGCGGTGACAAAGTGGCCATTACCCGCTTCCGCAACGGCGATCAGTTGATCGTCAACAAAAGCAATCTCGACACCTTCTTTGTCTACCATGACAGCGACGCGCTGGTGCCCTGCAGCCGCAGCGCGAAGCGTGACGTGGACGTCCTGAGCCTTGAGCGCTACGACGACAGACAACGTAACGACTCCTGATTTGCCGCGATAAGGAATGCCAATGCAGATTACCCTCACTGATAAGGTGACCAGTAAAGATCAGGATGAACTCCGGCTGGGCCTGAATGCGCATAACAGCAAATTTTTTGACGTGGACCTGATTAAACCGCTGGGGCTGTTTATCTGTGATTCTCAGGGTAAGAAGCTGGCAGGGTTAACCGGTACGACGACAGGTAACTGGTTACGCATCGATTTGCTTTGGGTCAGCGACAGTCTCCGGGGGCAGGGCACGGGAAGTCAGTTGGTGCTGGCGGCAGAAAAAGAGGCGCGCCAGCGAGGATGCCGTTTTGCCCAGGTCGATACGGCCAGCTTTCAGGCTCGGCCCTTCTACGAAAAGTTGGGCTATCACGTCCGGTTAACGCTTGGCGACTATATTCACCATCACCAGCGCCATTATCTGACCAAAATCCTGTAACTACAGCACCGCCTGCTGGCGCAGATCCAGCGGGTGCAGCTCTGCCTCGTCGATAGCGGCCAGCCAGCCGGACAGGGTCACTTTCTGCCATGAAAGATGGCCGCGCGTGGTGCTCATCAGCACCACGTCAGGGCGCAGAGTCCGGTAGAGCTCCAGCGAAGCGGCCAGTTCGGCAGGATTGCTCTCGGGCACCAGCACGGTTATCCAGCGGTCATGCTGACGCGTGAGCGTATCACCGACAAACAAGTAGGTCAGGCCGTTAGGGGAAGCATAAAGATAGCTGCAGCTGCCGGGCGTGTGGCCGGGCGTCGGCAACAGGTGAAAATCACCAAAATGCGTTTCCTGCTGCGTGAAGGTATCGTCAGGTTCGACAAAGCGGCTGATCTGCCCCAATGAGCGGCTGTGGCAGTAGAGCGCGCTGTTAAAGCGCTGCTGGATACGCGCCGCGCCGGGCGCGGATTCATGCCAGTGGGTCAGGTAATGCCGGATTACGCCGTTATCATCCGCCAGCACTTCATGATCCAGCGGGTTTTCTACCCGTCCAATCAGTAAATTGCCGCGCGGATGACGCAGCAAAAAACCATGCATCATAATATCTTCGGTACCTTCGGCCGGAAACTCCGGCGTTGAGATCCACAAATCGTCGTACAGCGGCTTCAATGTCGATCTCCTGCAACTTCAGCTATGTGCGCAATACGGGATGTCCGCTCGCCTGTAATACAACCTGACCCTGATTCACCTGCAGCGTGGCCGTTGCACCCAGAGGTAAGGTGACGGTATCCGGAGCGTGACCGAAGTTCAGGTCGCTGATAACCGGCAGGCCGCTGACCTCGCGAATGTGCTGCCAGACCGTAGGAAAATCAAATCCGTTGTCGTACTCCGACAGAGCGGTACTGGTGAAACTGCCGGTGACAATTGCCTGCTGTCTGGCCAGCACGCCGCATTGGTGCAACTGCAGCAGCATACGTTCAATACGGAACGGATGCTCATTAACATCTTCGATAACCAGAATGCCGTTCTCAATCTGCGGCAGCCATGGCGTCCCGATTAGCGAGCAGAGCATCGCCAGGTTGCCGCCCCACAGCGTCCCCTGCCAGTGGCCGTTATCGGGTGTTTCACTTTGCCAGGCCACCATGACTGTAGGTGATGTCAGCGCATGCCAAAAGTGCTGCAGGGTAAATTCGGATAAAACCTCAGCGCCAAAATTGCCCGCCAGCATCGGTCCACTGAAGCTAATCAAACCGGCATGTTGGAGCAGCGCTAACTGCAACACGGTGAAGTCGCTGTGCCCACAGATGGCCAGCGGCTGGTGCGCTAAACGACGCTTCAGGCCGGCATAATCCACCGACGGCAGCAGCCGTGTTGCGCCATAACCGCCGCGCACCGCCAGCACAATATCGGGTAGGGTTGCTAAGTCAGCCAGTTCATTAATATCGCCTGAGCGCGCCTCGTCGGTGCCAGCAAAGCGCTGGAAGCGCCGCGCGATGACGGCGTCATTGTCCACGCGATGTCCTTCCGCTCGCAGGCGTTCAACCCCGAGCAGGGCCGCAGGTTGATTATGGCAATAACCTGAAGGGGCAATAAGACGGATGGAACGTGACGTCATAGTAAATTCCTGAAATTAGTCAGTGACAGACTTCACGATAATGACGAAAAACCGTAAATAAGTCATCAGACTGCTGTAATTAGGATAAACGGTAATTTTGCAATTCAGCCGGCTCGGTATGATAGCTTCCGCCACTTCTGCGACGAGATAAAAAATTGCTAAAAATTCGCTACTTTGTCATTTCAGCCTTGCTGCTGACGGGCTGTGCCAGTGAACCGCCGCATACTTACGTTAAAGAGAAGAATACGCCGTTAACCCAGGCACCGCCTTCACGCATCAGCGGAACCTGGTCACTCTTTACCGAAACGGCCGCCAACCAGTATGGGGTGGATGAAAAACTGATCAGCGCCATTATCAATGTGGAGTCCGGTGGGAACCCTGGCGTGGTCAGCCGTTCTAATGCGGTGGGATTAATGCAGATCAAAGCCTCAACCGCGGGCCGGGAAGTGTATCGCACCCAGGGGCGCCACGGTCAGCCGAGCAACGCAGAGCTGCGCGATCCGGCCAGAAATATTGATATTGGTACCGCGTACATCAAAATTCTGCAGCAGTCTGCGCTTTCGGGCATCCGCGATCCCCTCACGCTGCGTTACGCCACCATTGTTTCCTATGCAAACGGTGCTGGCGCGTTACTGCGCACCTTCTCCAGCAATCGCGATCGGGCCATTGCCATGATAAATGCCATGACGCCGGACGAGTTCTATCAGCACGTACAAAACAAACATCCTGCAGCCCAGGCGCCACGTTACCTGTGGAAAGTCACCACTGCTTATCGCGCTAACAGCTGATCCCCATGTTTTCTCCTCACCTTCCTTTTTGGCAGGTGAGGAGAGAACAGTTAAGTGGTCAGCAGCCTTGCCGTGGGATAATCCACAATCAGCACATTCACATAGCCACCCCGCAGCGCCCCGCGAATCGCCTGTGCTTTCTCTTTGCCGCCTGCCAGCGCCACCACCTGCGCGCACTGTCGCACCTGTTCCAGTTCCATGCCAATGACCGGATCTTCATCGGCGTTCAGCACGGGTTGACCCTGTTCATCAAAATAGTGCAGGCAAATATCCCCCACCGCGCCGCGTCCGGCCAGGGTGCGTAACATGGTTGCGTCGTAGTAGTTACCCGAATTGCGCAGCAGCGCAGAAGGTTCAAGATCGCCAATGCCGACAATGGCTAAGTCCACCTCATTAAACTTATTCAGCACTTCGGCGACGTCAGGATTGGCGGCCAGCCGCTGGCGATCCGTGACCGAATGTTCAATGGATTGAGAGGGCAGCAGCCAGGCGGGGCAATTCAACAGCGCGGCAAGATTTTGCGTCAGTATCGTAGCCTGGACGTTTCCGTTGGCCCCCACGCCGCCCAGCAGCTGAATCACCCCTTTACAGGCGTTATTGAGAGGATGCAGGGCATCCACCATTGCACGAATGGTGCCGCTCCAGGAGGAGATGCCAATAAGTTCGTCCGCGCGCAGTCGGGTTTCCAGATAGTGCGCCGCCGCCGAGCCAATCGCCTGTTTGATCTCGCCAGCGGACGCCTGTTCTGGCACATCCACCACAATGGCCTGCGGCAGCTGATAGCGTTGCTCAAGCGCTTTTTCCAGTTCCGGAAAGACATTAGCAGGCGGCACCACGCTGATTTTTACCACGCCTTCTTTCACACTGCGGTTCAGAATGCGCGATACGAACGACTGAGACAGCTTGAGTAGCTGTGCAATATCGGACTGCTTCCTGCCTTCGACATAGTAAAGTGTGGCAATTTTTACCATGAGCCGCTGTTCATCCTGCTTCGCCATTGGTTTTTTTCCTCTCGTGTTCTGCCTGCCATTGTTAACCACCCACGTAAAAATCACAATCCACGGCAATTTGTGATCATTTTCGCTTTTTATCACTTCCTGTCTGGACGGCGTCACCCGCAAGGCGCATAGTGGTTTTGAATATAAAATCATTATTGAATATATATTCATAAAGGAAAAGGACTTTGGTCTGGCAGCGCATTTAAGTGTGAGACTTTCACGCATTGCCTGTCAGCACGGGGCAATAACACCCAGCCTGAATATATATTCAGTGTGGACTTAAAATTCAATAGGTGAGCTATGAATCCTTTTATGCTTTCTGTAAATGAGCTTGAAAAACGAGCGCGGTCAGTGCGCCGCCGCATTATTCAGCTTAACGCGGGCAGCCCGGCGGGAGGGCACACCGGCGCGGACCTGTCGCAGGTTGAAATCCTGACTGCGCTCTATTTCCGCATCCTCAACTGTGCGCCCGACCGGACGGCAGATGACGAGCGTGATATCTATATCCAGTCAAAAGGTCATGCCGTGGGAGGATATTACTGTGTGCTGGCGGAAGCCGGGTATTTCCCGCTGGAGTGGCTGGCGACCTATCAGCATGCTCACTCCGCTTTACCGGGGCATCCGGTGCGGCAAAAGACGCCGGGCGTAGAACTGAACACGGGCGCGCTGGGGCACGGATTGCCCGTGGCGGTGGGCATTGCGCTGGCGGCGAAGAAGAGCAACAGTCGGCGGCGTATTTTTGTCGTGACCGGCGACGGCGAGCTGGCAGAAGGCAGTAACTGGGAAGCGGCGCTGGTGGCAGCCCATTACGGGCTGGATAACCTGATTGTGATTAACGACAAAAACAAACTCCAACTGGCGGGATCGACGCGTGACATTATGAACACCGATCCGCTAGCGGAGAAATGGCGTGCCTTTGGTCTGGCGGTGAGTGAATGCCAGGGCAATGACATGGCATCGGTGGTCAGCGCACTCGAACAGCCGCCGGTAAGCGGCAAACCGCGGGTGATTATCGCCCACACGGAAAAAGGGTTTGGTATCTCCTTTATCCAGGGCAAAGCGGAATGGCACCACCGGGTGCCCAAGGGTGAAGAAATCGACCGGGCACTGGAGGAGTTAAAAGATGAGTAAGGCACAACATCTGGCAGAGGTCATGGTAGAAGCATTGATGGCGGCGGTTGATCGCGGTATCGATGTGGTTCCGGTGGTGGCTGACTCCACCTCAACCGCTAAAATCGCGCCGTTTATTAAGGCGTTTCCCGGCCGGTTAATTAACGTGGGCATCGCCGAGCAGGCGCTGGTGGGTACGGCTGCCGGGCTGGCGCTGGGCGGAAAAGTGGCTGTAACCTGTAACGCCGCACCCTTTCTGATCTCCCGTGCTAACGAGCAGGTGAAAATCGACGTCTGTTATAACAATACTAACGTTAAGCTGTTTGGGCTGAATGCAGGAGCCAGCTACGGCCCGCTCGCCAGCACGCACCACAGCATTGACGACATCGCCATCCTGCGTGGATTTGGCAATATTGAAATCTACGCGCCTTCCTGTCCCCTTGAGTGCCGCCAAATCATCGACTATGCACTTGATCATGTGGGGCCGGTTTATATTCGGCTGGATGGCAAGGCGTTGCCGCAGTTGCATGACGACGAATACCGCTTTACACCTGGGGCGATCGATCTGCTGCGCGAAGGCCATGACATTGCGCTTGTTGCCATGGGCTCAACGGTACATGAGGCCGTTACCGCCGCAGAGCAGTTGGAAAAGCAGGGGGTTTCCGCCGCGGTAATCGCCGTGCCTTCTCTTCGTCCCTGTAACACTCAGCAACTGCATAATCTGCTGAGTCACTACCGTAGCGTCATCACGGTTGAAGAGCACAACATCAATGGTGGCGTAGGCAGCCTGGTGGCGGAGGTCCTGGCCGAGAACGGCTTGCCGGTTAAGCTGTTGCGTCTGGGCATTGCGGATGGCGAGTACGCCATCGCCGGCGATCGCGCCTCCACCCGGGCCTGTCATGGCATTGACGCCAGCAGCGTGGCGGCCCAGGCGCTGCGCCTTTGCACAGGAGGCTGACGATGCACGAGTCCGTGATTCTGGCTATTGATGAAGGCACCACCAACGCCAAAGCGGTCGCCGTAAATCGCCAGGGAAAAGTGGTGGCGCGGGCCAGTCAGGGCCTGACGCTGCAGCATCCGCAACCCGGTCTGGCCGAGCAGGCCCCCATGGCCATCTGGCTGGCCGTCAGGCAGGCGATAGCCGACTGTCTTGCCCAGTGCGCCGACGCACCGGTCGCGGCGGTTGCGATCAGCAATCAGCGTGAATCGGTTTTGATATGGCAGCGCCGGGACGGCATGCCGCTCACCCCGCTGGTGAGCTGGCAGGACCGCCGTTCGGAATCGTTTTGCCGCGATCTTCATCTGTCTGGAAAGGACGGGAAGATTACGGCGCTAACCGGACTGGCGGTCGATCCTATGTTTCCTGCCGCCAAGCTGACCGGCATGCTGGCGTCACTGCCTGACGGCGTTGCCAGAGCGGCGGCGGGTGAGTTATGTATTGGCACAGTGGACAGCTGGCTGACCTGGCAACTGTCGGCGGGAGAGTGCTTCGTCACCGACCATGCCAATGCGGCACGCACGCAGCTTTACAGTCTGCACACCAACGACTGGGATGATGAACTGCTGTCCCTGTTCAGCCTGCCGCGCGCCGCGCTGCCGCAGATTACCGCCTCAGCGGGTTGTGCGGGCGTGGTTGCCTTAACCGATATTGCCGGTCTGGCACCTGGCACCCCGATCCTGGCACGCATTGGCGATTCCCATGCGGCGCTTTATGCCCAGCGCCGTGACGAGGCGGAAGTGGTCAAGGCAACCTATGGCACAGGCTCCTCGCTGATGATGTCGATGGCAACGCCGATCCTGACCGACAATGGCCTCAGCACCACCGTGGCGTGGCACGACGGTCAACCGCGCTTTGCGTTTGAAGGCAATATTACCCACACCGGTTCAGGTGCGGCCTGGCTGGGAAAAATGCTCGGCGTCACCGATCCCCAGCAGCTGACGGCAATGGCCGAAAGCTGTGATGACAATCAGGGCTGCTATTTTGTCCCGGCCCTGTCCGGACTGGGCGCGCCCTGGTGGGATTTAAAAGCCCGCGGCATGCTGTGCGGCCTGACCGATGCGGCCACCCCGGCGGTGCTGGCGCGGGTCGCGCTGGAGTCGATTACCTGGCAAATTGCTGATGTCTTTTTCGCTATGGAACAGGCAAGCGGCGACACATTACCTGCGCTGTGCGTTGACGGCAGTGCGACACAAAATCGCTGGCTGATGCAGTTTCAGGCGGACGTCCTGCAGCGCCCGCTGCATTGTGCGCCTACCGCTGAAGCCTCCGCGCTGGGGGCGGCACTGCTGGCAGGTAAACAGCTGGGATGGTGGCAACAGGGGAGTGATATGCAGGCTCTTCAGGGCGGCAACGTCGTGATGCCGCGCAGGCAGCTGGCGCAGAAAATGCAGGACAGCTATCAGGGCTGGCTGAACGCCGTTGCCCGCTGTCGCTATCAGCCCGCATAAGGGCTGCAAGAGGATCGGGCAGCGTGCCGCGATCCTCCGTTCGTCCCGGCGCTTAACGATTCGCGCGGCGTAGCTGGGCCGCGTCGTCATCGGGAACCGGCTTAAGATCGACCGGCGGCAAACTGCCCCCGCTGAATTCGACCTGACGGATCGGGAAGGCAAAGCGTATATTGCGTTCTTCCAGTGCCGCCATCAGCTGCAGGTTAATCTCCTGTTGAATATCCATGTACTGGTTGTAGTCGGCACTCAACACAAAATAGACCACTTCAAACGTCAGCTTCGAATCATCGAACGCCAGAAAATGGGCGCGGTCAAAGCGGGTCATCTCGATGCCCTGAATGATGGTTTTCACCTGTTCACTTATCTCGCGTACCTGCTCAGAAGGTGTGGCATAGCTGATACCAAACCTAAACACGATACGGCGCTGCTGCATACGTTTGTAGTTGTGAATCGTTTGCTGCAGCAGAATGGTGTTGGAACAGACGATCTGTTCACCACTCAGGCTGCGCAGGCGCGTGGTTTTCAGGCCGATATGTTCGATGGTCCCCGCGATGTCGCCAAAGACAATAAAATCACCGTGTTCGAAAGGCTTATCAAAGCCAATCGCCAGTGAGGCAAACACATCACTCAGCACCGTCTGAATGGCGAGGGCGATGGCAATACCGCCCACGCCCAGGCTGGCAACCAGCGCCGTAATGTCGATGCCCATGTTCGATAAAATGGCCAGCAGCATCATGACCCAAACCAGCACGCGCAGTAAAATGCCCATAATCACCGTGGTGACAGGATTGCGAACATGCTGCGGATCGCGCAGCAGGCTCTTTAACCACAGGCGGATGCCGCCATCGATCCACAGCGTAATCTGCACAATCAGGGCCAGGAACCAGCTGTGCGAGATCGTCGCGCGCCAGGCGTCAGGGAGATCGATAAAGCGCAGGGCGATAAGAAAGGAAAAAATCAGCAGCAGAAGCTGGCTGGTGCTGCGCAAGATCTCGACCAGAATACCGGTAAACCGGGCGTAGCGAACTTCGCTATAGTGGGCAATGCGGTTAGAGGTAAAACGAATCAGGCTGCGCAGCAGCCAGTAAATGACAAGGGTAGCAACGATAACAATAGCGCTATTGATCCAGAGTGTTTGATTGAAAAAAATGGACTGAAAATGACGCGAACTGAGCCAGTTTTCCATTGGGGAGATTCTCCTTGCTGGTTCCGGTTAAACGTGAAAGCAAGGGAAAGCATAGCCTGGATGCGCCGCCGGTGCGCGGCGCAGGATGAAGGGCGGATTACTGGAAGCGTTGTGCTTTGTCGCGCGCCTGGCGCTCTAAGGCAAAAATAATCTGCTGCAGCTGCCGCTCCTGATGGGGCTCAAGTGCAGTAAAACGGAAGCTCAGGCGAGGCGTCACTTTCGTCTCATTTTTATTGGTGATAATGCTGCGTTCGCCAATGTGCATAAGCTTAGCGCTGACGTTGAACTGGCCAAATTCCCCCAGTTCGACCTGCAGGCTGTTGAAATCGTCCCCGCTTTTCAGCCCTTCCGGCATCGCTTCTTCCACCAGAACACCAATGCCGCCCAAGGAGAGATCCTGTAAGCGCAGGCGCGCGGCCGTGCCGTCAGGCCACTGGCAATGGCACCAGAACTGCGGCTCCATAGGGGCGCTGATGCGGAAAAATTCCCGACGCTGGATTTGCCACAGTACGTCCGGCAGGGCGGCCTGAAAAGCAGGTAACCCCTCAAAGTCGGTTTTTTCCAGTGCCCCAAGGGCAAATTCGATTTTGGCACCGTGGGTTTCGGCGAAGACCGTGATTTCATTGCAGTGCAGCGCGTAGTCGTTATCGAGGTTATTGCTTCCCAGATCAAACACAATGCGCGTTTCATCGGCAGCCAGCATACGGCTAATAAACTGCCCGCGCGAAAAATTCACCAGCAAAGGTGTTTGTAACTGAAGCAGGTCCTTCATCACGCCAAGCACGGCCAGCGTGCCACGTTTCAGATACTGTTCTTTATCGGTTTCTTTCACTTGCTGGCTCCAGATGAGCAACGTTTTTTCACGTAATTATCCTGTTACTACCCGTTCGTTATCGGCGCACAATAATAAAGCTTTAACACAATAACCACTATCATTAACTGCTTGCGCTACATTTTTGGAAAAACGCGACTATACTTGGCGCAGTGAACCGCTTGATTAATCAGGCGATCGCCATTGACTAACCAAAAGGAAGGAGTAACGGATGGGTATTATTTCATGGATCATCTTTGGTTTAATCGCCGGTATCCTGGCGAAATGGATCATGCCAGGTAAAGATGGTGGTGGTTTCATCATTACCGTGATTCTGGGTATTATCGGTGCCGTAGTCGGTGGTTGGATCAGTACCTTCTTCGGCTTTGGCCGTGTGGACGGGTTCAACTTTGGTAGCTTCGTTGTCGCGGTCATCGGTGCGCTTGTCGTGCTGTTTATCTACCGCAAAGTACGCAGTTAACGCAGAACATGATGTAAAAAAAGGGCCCGCAGGTGACTGCGGGCCCTTTTTATATTGGCAATGACCTTGCCGTTATTGTGCGCTGCTCTGCGCCTCGGGAATATCGTGCGCGCTGTTACAGGTTTTCTCTTTCGGGCAATATTTATCCAGCAGCTTCAGCGTCACGCCGTTGGTCCAGCCGAAGCCATCCTGCAGCGGGTATTCACCGCCGCCGCCGCCGCCCAGGTTCGCACCTTCCACCACATATTTTTCGACCAGCTTATGCTCCTTGTCGTAGGTCAGCTGTACGTTACGCAGGAAACGTAAGCCCACCTGCTGAGCCAGTTGAGGTTTCTTGTAGTGCTCCAGGCCTTCTACTGCGACCCACTGCAGCGGTGCCCAGCCGTTAGGCGCGTCCCACTGTTGACCATTGTTCACCGTCGTGGTCACCAGGCCGCCCGGTTTGAGCAGCTGTTTTTCCACCGCGCTGGCGGTGCTGTCAGCCTGTTTGTCGCTGGCAATCTGCATATAGAGCGGAAACAGCGTGGCAGCGGTGAGCTGCGGATGGATCTGGCGTTTCTTCCAGTCATAGTCCGCGTACCAGCCCTGGTTGCTGTCCCACAGGTAACGGTTAACCGCCGCCTGACGTTTTTCTGCCCGGTCTGCAAAGGCCTTTGCCCGATCGTCCTGTTTGTTCAGGCGATAGGCGGTAGACAGGGTTTTTTCCAGGTGGAACATCAGGCTGTTCAGATCCACCGGGGCCAGTTGGGTGGTACGGATGGTGGCCAGGTTATGAGCGTCGGTGAACCAGCGCGAACTGAAGTCCCAGCCCGAGGCGGCTCCGGCACGCAGCTCGCGGTACATCTCGGCCTTGTTGCGCTGCGGCGCTTTACTGGCCGTCGTAATATCATCCATCCAGGATTCTGTACGCGGCACGTCTCGCGCATCCCAGTAGCGATTCAGCAACGTACCGTCGGCCAGCTTGATCACCCGTTTGCTGGCACTGCCCGCTGCGACGCTGTCGCTGTCTGCCATCCAGTAGTCGTATTCTTTTTGCAGCTGCGGCAGATAGCGGGTATAGGCTTTGTCGCCTTCATGGGTTGCCAGCAGATCGACCATCAGGCTAAAGAACGGCGGCTGTGACCGGCTCAGGTAGTAGGTGCGGTTACCGTTAGGAATGTGGCCGTAGCGATCCAGCAGGGAAGCAAAGTTATCAACCATGTCCTGGACTTTGTCCCAATGGCCGCTCTCTGCCAGCCCCAACATGGTGAAATAGCTGTCCCAGTAATAAACCTCACGGAAACGTCCGCCCGGCACGACATAAGGCTTAGGCAGCGGCAGCAGCGAGTCGTATTTTCCCACACTGTTAGTGGTGCGGGTTAAAACCGGCCACAGGCCGTTAATATGGTCGCGCAGATTCTGGCCTGCAGGCGGCACATATTTATCGCCGTCGCCAGGCAGGGTAAAATTCGCTGCAACAAACCGTTTTAAATCAAAGCCGCGCTGATTTTTTTGCATCTGCCAGTCGGCAAGAATTGACGAAGGATCGTACTTTGGTACTGCATCGGCAAACGTTTTTTGATCGGGGTAAAATTTCGCCTGTTGAACGGCATTAAACAATGGCCCTAAGCGGACATCCGGCGGCTGCGGTGGATTGTTCAGTAATCGAGATTCCTCTGCCGCCCAGCTGTTGAATACGCTCGCGCTCAGCAACAGGCTGAGCAGGATGGGCGCATGGCGTTGAGGCCGTTTTTTCGTTTTTACCTCAGTGTTCATCATCGGTGTTTCTCCTTGTCCGAAATGCGGCCCTGTGTAACGCATTGACCACCCAACAACTTTAGACCTTAACCACAATTTTCACCCTTAAGTGCGGCGGAAATGTGAAGCGGCATGAATTATTTATTTGCGGTATGTTAGAAAAAAGGCATTTTTCAGGGCTTCGCTTGCCCTTGTGCACGTTTACCCGAGGCGGGAATAAAAGGAGAGCAGTATGGAGATTGTATGGTTTCATCCGTCGCAGAGCGCCACGGACTGGATACATGGCCTGCAGCAGCGTTTGCCCCAGGCCCGCGTGCGTGCGTGGGCACCGGGCGACAACGCGCCCGCAGACTATGCGCTGGTGCGTTCGCCACCGCCTGAAATGCTTCGTGGCCGCCACGCGTTAAAAGGCGTATTTGCACTGGGCGCAGGCGTGGATGAAATCCTGCGGCAGCTGGCGCAGCACCCGGATATGCTCACGGACAACGTTCCGCTCTATCGCCTGAAAGACACAGGCATGGCGCAGCAGATGCAGGAATATGCGCTGTGCCGCGTCCTGGGCTGGTTCCGACGCTTCGATGACTATCTTCAGCAGCAGCAGTCGGCCCAGTGGCAGCCGCTGCCTTCTTACCCGCGCGAAACCTTTCATATCGGCATTTTAGGTGCAGGCGTACTCGGGCAGCAGGTCGCCGAAACGCTTAAGGCGCGGGGATTTCCGGTGCGCGTCTGGAGCCGTTCTCCGAAGCAGATTCCCGGCGTAACCAGCTTCGCTGGCGCGGCGGCGCTGAATGACTTCCTGCGCGAAACCCGGGTGCTGATTAACCTGCTGCCCAGCACGCCCGAAACGCGCAATCTGATTGATCATAAACTGTTGCAGCAGTTGCCGCAGGAGGCTTTTTTCCTTAACCTCGCCCGTGGCGATCAGGTCGTGGAAGCTGATTTACTCGCTGCCCTTGATCGCGGACAGTTGAAGGGGGCCGCGCTGGATGTGTTTCAGACTGAACCGCTGCCTGCCGATCATCCCTTATGGTTCCATCCGCGCGTAACAATTACCCCTCACAATGCGGCGGTCACCCTGAAAGAAGAGGCGATGGACTTTATTGCCCACGCTATCGGGCAGCTCGAAAGGGGTGAACATCCTCAGGGCCTCGTCGATCGTCAGCGCGGCTATTAATCACTGATGCCTTAACCGGCCTTTGCAGGAGCAGACAATGTATCCGGTAGATCTTCACATGCACACGGTTGCCAGTACCCACGCTTACAGCACGCTGCACGACTATGTGGCGCAGGCAAAACTGAACGGCCTCAAGCTGTTTGCTATCACCGATCACGGTCCGGACATGGCCGATGCACCGCATTACTGGCACTTCGTTAATATGCGCATCTGGCCACGGATCATTGATGGCGTGGCGATTCTGCGCGGTATCGAGGCCAATATTAAAAACCAGCAGGGCGAGATCGACTGCTCAGGGCCGATGCTGGAGTCGCTGGATCTCATTGTGGCGGGCTTTCACGAAGCGGTTTATGCGCCGCGCGATCTGACACAGAACACCGAGGCGATGATTGCCGCCATGGCGGGCGGGCTGGTTCACATCATTAGCCATCCCGGCAACCCAAAATATCCCGTCGATATTCCCGCTATCACCGAAGCCGCCGCGCACTACGATGTGGCGCTGGAGCTGAATAACTCCTCCTTTACCCATTCCCGTCCGGGCAGCGAGCCCAACTGCCGGGCGATTGCGGAAGCGGTCGGCAAAGCGGGCGGGCGGCTGGCCTTCGGCTCCGATTCCCACACCGCTTTCACCCTCGGCAACTTCGAGCACTGCCTGCGGATTGCCAGAGAAGTGGATTTTCCCGAGGATCGCGTGTTAAATGTCACGCCGCGTCGCCTGCTCGATTTTCTGGAACTGCGTACCGGCAAACCTATCGCCGAGCTGGCTGACTTTTAATTTATCTCCTTCAAGGAATGTTGACGCATGAATGAGTTTTCCATTCTGTGCCGTATTATTGGCTCGCTGTTTAACCGCCATCCGCAGGATGCGCTGCTGGCCCCGCTGTTTACGCTGATTCGTGAAGGTAAACTGGCGGCACAGTGGCCGCTGGAGCAGGATGAGCTGTTAACGCGCCTGCAGCAAAACAGCGATCCGCAGGCGCTGGCAGCAGACTACGATGCGCTGTTTGTCGGCAGTGACTGCAAGGTATCGCCGTTTGCGTCACGCTGGCCGGAAGGAAAGCCGGAAGCTGATATTCGTGCCTTTTTGACCGCGCGCGGTATGCCGCTGGGCGAGGCGCCTGCCGACCATTTCGGTGGGCTGCTGCTGGCGGCATCCTGGCTGGAAGATCAGTCTGCGGCCGATGAAAGCGCCGCGCAGCTGGCGCTGTTTGACGTGTACCTGATGCCGTGGTGCGGCACGTTTCTCGGCAAAGTTGAAGCCCATGCCAACACGGCGTTTTATCGTACGCTGGCGATGCTGAGTCGTGAGGCGATTCAGGCCATGTATGATGAGCTGGTGGAAAGCGCCAGCGAGCAGGGCGACGACGCCTGAATCACCAGTGCGCCGGATGCGTGCCGGGCGGGTTGCCGGGCGTGGCGCACTGTAATGTGGTGCCGGGCAGCCAGGCGGCGGATCGTAACCGGACGCCAATCCCCCATGGCGTAAGCTCAATGCAGGGCTGGTTGTCGCAGAGCCGTGGCGTAATGCCGGTCTGCTGTTCATTCAACCCATAACGGTGTTGCTCAAGCAACCAGGCGGTACGCGCCAGCGACAGCCGCGTCTGATTGCCGCAGCCGTGCTGCAGGCGCTGACGCAATCCTGCCAGAACCGCGGCGGCCATCAGGTAGCCAGTGGCATGATCCAGCGCCTGTACCGGAAGCGGTACCGGCGCATCATGCTGCTTCCATCGCATTCCCTGTTCGGCAATCCCGCAACTCATCTGCACCAGACTGTCGAAACCGCGCCGGTTGCGCCACGGTCCCTGCCAGCCCCAGGCATTTAAACTGACGTCGACCAGACCGGGGCTCAGGGCCTGCAGCGATGCCGCATCAAATCCCAGCTTTTCCAGTGCGTCGGCGCGGTAGCCGTGCACCATCACATCGGCCTGTTTCAGTAACCAGATAAACTGGGCGCGGTCGGCTGGCTGTGTTAAATCCAGCACGGCACGGCGTTTGCCGCAGGCAAGCTCTTCGTCCACACCGGGTTCCTGCCAGCCGGGCGGATCGATCCGTAAAACGTTTGCCCCCAGGCTGGCCAGAAAGCGCGTCGCCACCGGGCCTGCAATGATACGGGTCAGATCCAAAACCTTGATGCCAAGTAACGGACGCGCCGCGGGCAACGCCCACGTGACCGCGGGGCCGTCGGCCAGAGTTTGTCGCGCGAAGAGCGGTTCATGTATGACGGCCATCCCCTGTGGATGCTGCTGCCATGCCTCGGCACTGCGCATCTCTGCCGCGCAGCCGCCTGCCTCAATCACCGCCTGTTCCAGCTCCGTGGCTTGCCACTGCGCCACTTCCCGTGCCAGTGCCGCGCGATCCGGGTGACGGCCAAGCACGCGTTCCATTGCCAGCCGATGGTGCGGAGCATTGGTGTGCAGGCGGATCCAGCCGTTGCGGCAGGCATAATCGCCGGCAAAGGGATCCCACAGCGCGGGCGCAGCGCGATTAAGCGGCATAAAACTGTGCTGAAACCAGCGTGAGGCCAGTCGGACGTTAACCTGCGGGCGGGCAGGACGATTAAGCAGGTCGGCCACGCCCTGCATCGCCAGACCCATGCTGGTGGCCGCCAGTTCACTGACGGCATAGGCAGAGGAAAAGGTGGCGTGATCGGTAAAAACAGGCAGCATTTGTGGCGCATGATTGCTGTGCAATCCCTGCCACATCTGCTGCCAAAGTGCGTTAGCCAGATGATTCATGCAACAGGCTCCTGATAAGGGCGATGCCTGAAGCATAGCATGTGCCCTTAACGGCGTCGCAGGCGAGGAAAGCGTGCGTGCATGCGCAGATTGCGCAGGTTAATCACCGCAATCGTCGTGCCCAGAATGACCAGCGAGGCACCAATAATTTTGAAACTGTTCAGGCTGTCGCCCAGCACCACGATGCCCATTAAGACCGCCAGCACCGGCGTCAGCAGCGAGTAGGGCATGATCAGGTTGACGTTGTATTTCTTCAGTAGGGCATACCATAAGGTGTACGCCACCACGGAAGAGGCAATGGCACTGTAAAGAATGGCAAACCAGCCGCGCCAGCCAGCATGTTGCAGCGCATAGAGCTGATGAGACTCCAGCATCAAGCTGGCGGCCCCCACGATCGGCAGGGCCAGAAAGGCGATCCAGCCGGTCAGCGTCAGGGGTTTAATCGGCGGTGATTTTTTCACAATCAGGTTGCTGATCGCCCAGCCCGTGGCGCTGCACAGCAGGATGCACAGCACCCACCAGGCAGGAATGGTGGGGCTACCAGACAGCACCACTACACCACTTAGCGAGATCATAATGCCGATCAGCTGAATCAACCGCAGCTTCTCTTTCAGCACCACCATCGCCAGCAGCATGGCAATCGGCGTACCCAACTGCACGACAATCGCGCCCGTTCCGGCATCGGTAAAACGCATACCGACGAACAGGAGAGAGAAGTGCATAAACCCAAATGTGAAGGCCAGCAGTAGCAACCAGGGAAACTGCTGGCGGTTAATGCGGCAAAACGGCACCAGCACAATCGCCACGACCGCAAAACGCATCCACGTAAGAAACAAAGGCGGTAACTCAACTAAACCCCATTTTACCGCCACGTTATTAAAGGCCCAGATAGAAACCACCATCAGAACCATAAAGAAATGCCGCACTGCCACAATGTTGTCCTTTAAAAATAAACCCGATACCTGATAATCATGGCACGAACCCACGACGTTCTGGCAATGATTAACATTTTTTATTTAGTTAAGCAGGAAATAAAGCTCAAAAAATTCATAAGACATTTACAACAGTTACTGTCAGACTGATATTCCGAAACGCCAACCCTTTTGAGGATCCGATTCGGTATGATTTCTGCGCCTGCATTGCCCCTTGCCTTGATTCAGTTAGACGTTCCCCCCGCCAACGTGGTCGAGAAAATCGGTGAACAACCGGTATGGTTTATTGATGCCCTGAATTTACAGCCTGATGATTACGTTATTGTCCGTCCCCATCTGGGCGAAACGCTGCCGCAGTTTACTGATATTTCCGGTGCGGTGTTAAGTGGTTCCTGGGCAATGGTGACCGATCATGCTGACTGGAGTGAACGCACAGCGGCCTGGATTCGGGCAGCGATGGAGGCGCGTCTGCCGCTGCTTGGCGTCTGCTACGGCCACCAGCTGATGGCTTATGCACTGGGGGGAAAAGTAGGCGACAACCCTAATGGCTGGGAACGCGGTCTGATGACGTTAACCACCACTTCTCAGGCCCGCCACGATCCGCTACTGGCCACGTTGCCGGAAACCTTCGAGGCCTGGCTTTCGCATCGCCAGTCGGTGATGACGCCGCCCGCGCACGCCACCGTGCTGGCCGTTTCGGACATGGACGGCTGCCAGGTCTTGCGCTATTCAGCCTGTGCGCTGTCGGTGCAGTTTCACCCGGAGTTTGATCGCCGCATTATGGATGCATGCCTGCCAGAAAATGAGGAAAATGACGGAACGGAACTGCAGGGGGCGGACTGGGCGCGTAGCCTCTTATACCATTTCTGGTTGCAAACGCGCCCGACGGTTAAAAGCGCTCAGGGCGCATAGTGACGGGTACATCGATAAACCCAGGCCGGCGGAACGTTTTTTAACACCCGCTGGCGCTCCCAGGTAAAGTAACGAGACAGATCGGGCTGGGTGAGCGACGTGTACTGAAACTGCACAAAAACGCCGTTCGGCCCCAGGGCATGGTACACCGCCTGTAGGATGGCATCCCGCAGTTCCGGCGACAGCGACAGCAGCGGCAGGCCAGAGAAAATGGCATCGTAGCTGCCGTTCAGGTACTCGGCCGAACAGGTCCGCACCGTCATTCGCTCGTCATTTAGCGCGCTTAACTTTTGCGCCAGCGCGCTGCTGATTTCAAATACGTCCAGCGTCGCGTTCGGTGCCATCTGCGCCAGCAGACGACGCGTCAGAACGCCATCGCCCGCGCCCAGTTCGGCAACCCGCAACTGACCGCTCCACGCCACCGAGTCAACCATGGTGCGACACAGCGCATCAGAGGAAGGAGTAATGCTGCCCATTTTGCGCGGATTACGGATGAACTGGTGGACGAAATCTGCTTTAGCGCGCATTAAGGTGAAAGCCGAAGCTAACATGCTGACATACCTCCAGAGTAAACATATCCCCATATTGACCCCATCGTGCCTAAAAGTTTCCAGATAACTGGCGAAGCGGCAAAAAGTCGGAATTATCTGTAGTGGGCCCAGCGGGGATTTTCCTTCGTCGCGGTCACAGTTTAAGGACAACAAACCTGTCAGGCTGGCGCTGATCTAATATGTTAAAAATAGGTTTCATAGTTGTTTCACATCTTACTGCGTAAGGAGATTCAACATGCGCTATGCTGCTCCAGGAGAATCCGGTTCTCTCATCACGCTGCAAAAGCACTATGGTAATTTCATCAATGGGGAGTTCGTTGCGCCGGTCAATGGCCACTACTTCACCAATACCTCGCCCGTTAATGGTTCAGATGCCGGGGCGTTTCCCCGCTCAGACAAGGCAGACGTCGATAACGCGGTCGCTGCCGCTGCCGCCGCGGCGGATGCCTGGGGAAAAACCTCGCCTCAGCAGCGCGCCCTGGTGCTGCTTAAAATCGCCGATCGGCTGGAAGAGAAGCTGGAATACCTGGCGGTAAATGAAACCTGGGACAACGGTAAACCGGTTCGTGAAACGCTGGCCGCCGATATGCCGCTGGCGGTGGATCACTTCCGCTATTTTGCCGGTTGTGTCAGGGCGCAGGAGGGCAGCGCGGCGGAGATCGACGAATTTACTGCCGCCTATCACTTTCATGAACCCCTGGGCGTGGTGGCGCAGATCATCCCGTGGAACTTTCCGCTGCTGATGGCGGCATGGAAGCTGGCGCCGGCCCTGGGGGCAGGGAACTGCGTGGTGCTCAAGCCCGCGGAGCAAACGCCGCTGTCGATTACCCTGTTTGTTGACCTGATTAAAGATCTGCTGCCGCCCGGCGTGGTCAACGTGGTCCACGGTTATGGTAAAGAAGCGGGTGAGGCGCTGGCCTCCCATCCGGGCATTGCCAAAGTGGCATTTACGGGATCGACGGCGACGGGCGGCCATATCCTGGAACTGGCGGCGAAAAGCTTGATTCCGTCTACGGTCGAACTGGGCGGGAAATCGCCGAACATCTTTTTCGAAGATATCATGCAGGCCGAAGAAAGCTTTATTGAAAAAGCGGCGGAAGGGGTTGTGCTTGGCTTCCTGAATCAGGGTGAAGTCTGTACCTGTCCGTCGCGGGCGCTGGTGCAGGAGTCCATTTACGAGCCCTTTATGGCGGCAGTGCTTAAACGCATTAAAACCATCAAGCGCGGCGATCCCATGGATACGGAAACGATGGTGGGCGCGCAGGCTTCTCAGCAGCAGTTCGATAAAATTCTTTCCTATCTGGAGATCGCCCGTCAGGAAGGGGCCGAGGTGCTGATCGGCGGCGGTGTTGAGACGCTCGATGACACGCTGGCCAGCGGCTACTACATTCAGCCGACGCTGCTGAAAGGCAACAACAGCATGCGGGTATTCCAGGAAGAGATCTTTGGCCCGGTGGTGGGCATCACCACCTTCAAAGATGAGGCAGAGGCCATCGCCATTGCCAACGACTCCATCTACGGCCTGGGCGCGGGCGTCTGGACGCGGGATATCAACCGGGCCTACCGCGTCGGGCGGGCAATCAAAGCCGGACGTGTCTGGACGAACTGCTATCACCTTTATCCCGCTCACGCGGCCTTCGGTGGCTATAAAAAATCAGGTATCGGTCGCGAGACGCACAAGATGATGCTTGATCACTATCAGCAGACGAAAAATCTGCTGGTAAGCTACAGCATCCAGCCGCTTGGCTTCTTCTGACCCGGTGCGGCGTGCCTTGTGCGCGCCGCTATTTTCCGTCTGTTGGCTGTCATATAAGCGTAATCTGCTTGTGACAGGTTAGTTAACAGCTATTATCGATCTATAGCAGCGAACATGCCGAACCTGAGTTGACTGTATGACCTGCTTCACTATGGATAACGGAACAGAGACAAGTTATGCAAAATCCTTATGAATATCTGAGTCTGATGGATGATGTGCTTGATGGACCGGAAGAGAGCATCATCATTGTTAATTTGCCCGAACGCCACCGGGCTTACCCGTTTTGTCCGCTGCAGGCTGAAGGTGCCGCCGCCTCAGCCCGCGCGCCTCAGGCCGAAGCCAGTCCGGGTCAGCATAGGTTCTTCTAGCGGCATTACCCTGTCGTCTGGCCTGCTCAGTGTTTGCCGGCCGGGGGCGCAGTGCGCATGAAGGCCTTTCCCTTTACAACCCCTGCCGTTTCACTCGCTGCGCGTCATGCCTCGAACGCTGCTGGCTGCGACGGAATGATCCTCATCAGAGCGGTTTGTTTCTGACTTGCAACAGACAACGCCTCAGCCTGAACCTGTAACGAAGTATGATCGGCATTGATATTACCGTAACGCGTGAAAATGATCCTTTCGTGCCAGTTATGAGATTGAACCAATAAGAAAAGTTAACGCTTCCTCAATCACCGGTAAAAAGGCAGCACGGGTTGATAATTCCCGTACCCAATCGGCCATGCGGATGTCATCAAAATTTACATATCCCATAAATAAAATTTAACTTAGCCCGCTATAAATTTCTTATGACAGCGCATGTCGTCGAATTTATCAGCAAGGAACGAGGTATTTTATTAATGAGTAAATTAACCCGAAGAAGCTTTATGGCCTTTGCGGCAGGCGGCACGGTCGCCCTGGCGGCCGGGCAGGTTCACGCACATGACAGCATTCAGTCCTTTTCCGGCGCTGGCAGAGATCCCGGCCCGCACGATCCCATCCGCGAAGCGGAAAATCCTGACATCGTAAATCCTCCGCCTACTGACAGCGGCACTTTGCCAAACCTGCGCTTTTCCTTCAGCGACGCGCACGTGCGTAAAAGCAGCGGCGGATGGACCCGTCAGGTCACCCAACGTGAGCTCGGCGTCTCCACCACCATTGCGGGCGTGGATATGCGTCTCAATGCCGGTGGCATTCGCGAGCTGCACTGGCACAAAGAGGGCGAATGGGCCTATATGACCTATGGCAATGCCCGCGTCACAGCGTTCGATACTGACGGCACCTGGTTCGTGGACGATATTGGTGCGGGTGATCTATGGTATTTCCCGCCGGGCATTCCGCACTCTATTCAGGGGCTGGGGCCGGACGGCTGCGAGTTTCTGCTGGCCTTTGATGACGGCGGATTCGATGAAGACAGCACCTTTCTGCTGTCCGACTGGTTCAAACACATCCCGCCCGAGATTCTGGCCAAAAATTTCAAGGTGCCGGTCTCAACCTTTGCCAAACTGCCCTCGCCTGAAGATGAATACATCTTCGCCGCGCCGGTGCCCGGCAGCCTCTCATCCGTGGCGGTGAAAGGGGCAACCCAAGCCAAACGCACCTTTACGCACCACATGCTGGCGCAGGAACCGATCAAGGCGCCGGGCGGCACGGTCAGAATCACTGACTCTTCGACCTTTAAGGTTTCAAAGACCATCGCGGCCGCGCTGGTGGAGATCGAACCTGGTGGATTGCGCGAGCTGCACTGGCATCCAAACAACGACGAGTGGCAATACTACCTGGAAGGCGAAGGGCGCATGGGCGTGTTTGCGTCGTCAGGGCAGGCCAGAACCTTTGACTACCGGGCAGGGGACGTCGGCTATGTGCCGTTCGCGATGGGCCACTACGTTGAAAACACCGGTAAGGGGCCGCTGCGTTTCCTGGAGTTATTCAAAAGTGATTATTATGCTGATATTTCCCTGAATCAGTGGCTGGCCGGTACGCCGCGCGATTTGGTGAAAGAACATCTGCAGCTTGATGATGCCTTTATGGATGCGCTGTCGCTGCAGAAAAACCCTGTGGTGAAATAGCGCTCATGGCCGCATGTCGGCCATGATTGTCAGAGCTTGTGGGTCTGTTTTACGGCTGCGTGGACAGCCCACGCTTTTTCCCCAAACCCCAAACCCCAAACCCCAGACTATGACCCGGCGGCTGCCGTGCTGCCCTGATGAAAAATCATCTGCCAGCCATGCGCTGAGGATAAAACCCAGTGGGACGAACGTAATGCGGCACGGCTGCCGTCTGGCTGCGCGGTGCGGTAAAGCAAAATGGCATGCTGGGTTCCGACCTCCATCAGTTGAAAGTCGCTGCTGATAATGGCCTGCGCGTTCTCTTCATTCATTAGCGCCGCGATGATTTGCTCACGGTTCAGCAGCGTGCCTGAAAGGGTGATCTCTTTAAATTCGGGATGCAGTCTCTGGTCAAGCCACGCTAAATCGTGGCGCTTTTCATGATGCAGACTGCATTCCAGCACCGTCAGGGCCGCCAGCAATGCGAGGTGAAGCGCACGCTCATCCTGACGCGGCGCGGAGTGGTGAATCACCTCAACCTGTGAATCGAGCTGAATCGCAGGATAATGTTCCTGCATTCCGGCCAGCAAGACCGCATCGGGCCATTCATCACCTTTGCCCAGATAGTGCGCGACGGATGACAGCGGCATGGTCACCACCTGCGCTACATCAACGATCACCCAGGTCGCAGGATCCTCGTTACTGACATAGCAAAGTGGTCCCGGCGTAATCTTCTGTTCCTGCCAGCGAATCGTATGGCGTTTTTCCCCCGCCCGCAGCGCTGTCATCAGGCGGGGTACAATGTTGAGCGTTTGCATCACGAAGCTCCGTGCGTTAACGGCGTTGCTCAACCCTGGCAGGATATGCGTCGCCCATCAACCTGCCGGGCAGGGATTAAAGCGCGACAGCCAGCACTGACGCAGTTCCCTGGCCTGCAGGGAAACGGCGGCCGTGTCGCTGGCATGGAAGCCATGAAAGGCACCGGGCCAGACGTGCAGCTCCACGGCAACGCCGGCACGGATCAGCCGTTGTGCATAATCGAGGTTCTCATCCAGAAACAGGTCCAGCGTGCCGACGCCGATCCAGGCAGGGGGAAGCCCGGCAAGGTTGCTGGCGCGTGCCGGTGCGGCATAAGGCGAGATCGTTTCGCTGCCGGGTTCCTCGCCCAGCAGGGCGGTCCAGCCAATACGATTGTATTCGCGCGTCCAGACAAACTCGCCGGTCACGGGATTGGGATGTGTTTCCGTCACCGTGCGGTCGTCCAGCATCGGGAACATCAGATTCTGGAAGGCCAGTTTGGGGCCATTGCGATCCCTTGCCAGCAGCGCCAGCGAGGCGGCCAGTCCGCCACCGGCGCTGTCGCCCATTAAGCCGATATGAGCCGGATCGATGCCCAGCCTGTCGGCCTGGCTTACCATCCAGTTCAGCACCGCATAGCCGTCCTCCAGCGATCCGGGAAACACCGTTTCCGGGGCCAGGCGATAGTCCACCGAGACCACCACGCAGTTCTGGCGCAGCGCCGTGGCACTGGTCAGTGAAAGCGACTGCTCCGGGCTGCCAAACAGGTGACCGCCGCCATGAATGTGCAAAATGCCCATGCGCTTTTCGGCGGCGGTTACGGGCGTTATCACACAGACTCTGACGGGGGGACGATCGGGAAAATTAATCTGCTGCTCATGGATGTGAAGCCCAAGGTCGCGATAAGACTGAACCTGCTTAACGGCAGCATCCTGACGCTGTTGGCGCAGTGCCACAATCGTTTCGGGCGTGAGTGCCAGCGGCGCGCTGTTTGCGAGAATGGGAAGTAACTCGGGATCGACTAAATGCAGCGTGTTCAAATCACTCCTCTCCTGAGGCTTAAGTGGCATTTGCCCGCTCTTTGCCCGTTAGCAGGCAAAGAGCGATAGCGGTGATGCTTAATCGTGCGCCGGGCGTTTTTGGCCCGTCAGAAGTTGTTCAAGCACGTCGATACGATGCCGTTGAGGCGTCGTAATGGCGTAGAAGCGCTCCTGCAGATCCGCAGACTGGCCGACGGTGACGAGCAATCCGCTACGCAGTTCATCCTGAACGACGACCTCGGGCAATACGGTGAGCCAGCCGCTGTCACGCGCGATCAGACGCAGCATCGCCATGTCATCGACTTCAGCGCGCACTCTGGGCCTTACGCCCGCTGTGGAACACAGCGCATCAAACTGCGCGCGCAAGGCATGGCGTGGGCCGGGCAGGGCAATCTCCACGCCATCCAAATCTTCCGGGATGCGCAGACTGCGCGATGCCCATTTGCTCGCCGGGCCGACCAAAGAGATGGACTGACTGCCCAGAAACACGAAGTGCAAAGGGCGATCGGTATCCACGGGAACGGTTTCATTGGCCAGCACCACATCGAGCTGATGTTGCATCAACCTGACCAGCAGGCCTTCCAGTAATCCGGACTCCAGCGTCAGCACCACGCCAGGATCGGCAAGTGCAGGTCGGATCCAGTTTTCCTGATAGTTGCGCGACAGGGTTGCCACGCTGCCCACGCGCAGCCGTGTAACACCGGCAGACCGGCCTTTTAAGCGTCCCAACATCTCCTGACTGAGCCCAAAGATGTTATCGGCATAAGCCATGACCAACTGACCTGTGTCCGTCAGGATCAGGCGGCGGCCTTTACGGATTAACAAACTTTCTCCCAGCCGGTCCTCAAGCTGTCGGATTTGCACCGAAACGGCTGATTGTGAGGTCGCCAGCTCTTCGGCCGCCCGCGTCAGGTGCCCGAGCCTGGCGACTCGCCAAAAATAGAAAAGGTGATGAAAGTTCAGCTGATTGAGGTTCATTTGTTCTTTTTTCGGTATCAATTTATTCAAATAAATATATTTTACAGAATAGTAACCGTCAAGGAACATAGGCTCAGTCACATTCATAAGGGCTATGCGATGAATATCCTTGAAGTTTTATACCTAGTTTGTTTTTTGGCACCTGCTGTTTTAATGGCGGGCTTAGCAGGGCTGACACGTTTAAGTGGGATCTCTACAACGGCGCTGTGGCGTGTGCTGCAGATTGTGTCGTATGGCGCCATTGCCTTCGCAGGCCTGTCCCTTGCCGCGGGCACCAACTGGGCGCAATGGCCTGGTTTAGTAAAAGCAACGACGTTTGGCCTGGTGCTGGCTTTGCTGGTGCAACTGCTTGGCAAAGTCATCGCATCATTTTCTGTGCGTTACCTTGAAGGCGAAGCGAACCAGCGGCGCTACATTGGCGCACTGTCCGCTGTACTGGGCAGTGTTCATCTGCTCCTGCTGGCCGATAACTGGCTGCTACTCATTGCCGCCTGGGCCGCTGTAGGCCTGGCGCTACAGCAGCTGCTTTGCTTCTATCCCGATCGCCCCTTTGCCCTGTTTGCGGCACACAAAAAGTATATTGCTGACCGGATAGCAGACGTGATGTTGCTCGGCGCTTCCGCGCTGGCCTGGTGGGAAGTGGACAGTTTCTCGCTGTCAGCTTTGTGGGCGCACATTGCCCAGCAGGGGGCGTCCGTGCCCTTGCAGGCGAGCGCCGTTTTGCTCGTGATGGCTGTTATTCTTCGCACGGCCTTGCTGCCGGTGCATGGCTGGTTGATACAGGTGATGGAAGCCCCGACGCCGGTATCTGCGCTCTTGCATGCAGGCGTCGTTAATCTTGGCGGCTTTGTCCTGATTCGCTTCGCCCCGATGTTAGAACAGGCAGGCGCTGCGCGCGTGTTGTTACTGATTTTCGCGCTGACGACCGCTGTACTGGCAGGCATTGTCATGTTGACGCGCATCAGCGTAAAAGTACGGCTGGCCTGGTCCACCGTCGCGCAGATGGGCTTCATGCTGCTTGAGTGCGCGCTTGGCCTTTACACCCTGGCAGCTCTGCATCTCATTGGCCATTCGCTCTACAAAGCCCATGCTTTCCTGTCCGCTTCAGAAAGCGTAAGACAAACTCGCCAGCAGACGCTGCACCGGACCTCGTTGCCCGGCACCGTGAGTGTGATGCTCGCCCCAGTGCTGACGATTTCAGCGGTGTTTCTGGTGCTGAGGCTGGCAGATCTGGCCGCCTGGCCCTGGTGGTGGAGCGGGGTGTTGGGCATGGCGTGGGCGCCCTTGCTGTGGTTGCCTGATGCGCAAGACGACGGCGCTTCACTTGCCTCACAGCTTCTTTTCGGGCTCTTCACTGTTATCGGCCTGTCGATGATTGCCCTGTTTCTGCATGCGCTGCCGCTCGGCCTGCAGGATGCCCCCGATGAACGTCTGGGCCTGATCGCGCTGACAGGAATGGCGGCCTTGTATCTGTGCCAGGTGTTGCTGCAAAAGCAGCCACAACGCCTGTCGCGCTGGCGTCGCTGGAGCTACGCGGGGTTTTACCTGGACGAAGCCTATACGCGCCTGACGCTGCTCCTGTGGCCAACGACCTGGGCATCCGGCAATGCCACGCCCGTTAAACCTGAAATGCCTGATGCACCTGTTGCTGACAGGCCGCGCTGAATAACACTGACAACCCGGAGCGTTTCCTGATGGATACACTGACCAACAAAGAGAAATCCGTGTCGGCGAGCCTGACGCAATCCGCACGCAATACAGATTCACGGCAGTCCGCCATTGAGCAAGCTTGCCACCGCGCCTGCCAGGCGATTGCACCGGCATGGCCACTGGATCGCGCCATCGCTGTCAATCCTCATTGGGCGCGTATTGGCATGCCGGTGCGCAGGGTGGCCGCGCGCATGGCTGCGCTCGGCGGTATTCAGGTTTTCCCACCGCGCGATCGGCAGATGCAGGCCTGGCGTGAGGGGCGTATTAGCGTTGCCGATCTCACCCAGGCGCTGCACCAGCTACCCGAGGCGCAAGCGGCCGGCCTGACGGTTGAACAGTGCACGCAGGCGCTGCAAGCAGGTAGCCTGCAAGTACAGTTACCGCTGCTGATCGATGTGCTCGACAACGATCCCCATCGCCACAAAAGGTTATCCTGGCGGCAAGCCATCACGCATCAGGTTAGCCAAACCTGTGCGGCTTACTTCGACGAACATCAGGCGAGCTGGCAGCCTGAGCGTCATCAGGGCTTATATGCCTTCTGGCTCGACACGCTGAAGCACGACCATGGCATTGGTCTGTTAATGGGCTTACCGAACATCAGGCAGGCTATCAAGACGTTACCGGATAACGCCATGGACGCTGGAGGCTGGGTCATTGAGCGGCTTGGCCTGTCTGAAACCGTGTGGGCAGATTATCTGGAGTCGGTGCTGCTTACCGTTAATGGCTGGGCCTCCTGGTGCGCGTATCTCGGCTGGCAGGCGGGGTTGGCGGGCGGTAAGGATGCGCACCTGCGTGAGTTACTGGCTATTCGTCTGGCCTGGGGCATCATCCTTTTAGAATGCAAAGATGATGCCGCCACCCGGCAAGCATTTGCTTCCCTTCAGCAGGCCTGGGCTCAGGCTCCTCACGTGCTGGAGGAGACCGAATACGCGATGCGGGTTGACGAAGTGTGGCAGCTGGCGCTGGAGATTGGCTATCAGCGTGAGTTGGCGCATCGGCTGGCCACGGCTAAGGGGCAGGATGTGGACGCTGAGGCGAGCGAAGTCCAGGCCGCTTTCTGCATTGATGTTCGCAGTGAACCGTTGCGCCGCGCCCTGGAGGCCGCGAGTCCTGGCGTTCAGACGCTCGGCTGTGCGGGGTTCTTCGGCCTTCCGGTTGCGTACACGCCTCTTGCTACCCAAGCCCGGCGCCCCCAGTTACCCGGCTTACTTGCGCCTTCCATCGACGTCAACGACCGTATTGTGAGCGCGAATTCGACGCCATCCCGGGCCGATACAGCGCTGCAAAACGCAGCCAGCAGATCGCGTCAGGCCCGATTTGCCATGGCCGACCAGTGGAATGCCGTTAGCCACTGGCCCGGTGCCGCCTTCTCCTTTGTGGAAGCGGTCGGACTGGGCTACTCCGTCAAGCTGGTGAAGGGGTTACTGCCGGGCAAAAAAGCACGTGCCAGGGACGATCTGGCTGGCCTGGCTGCGCGTTACCGCGCGATCTGCCGTCCACAGTTGGTTGGGCTGAATACAGAGGCTAAAGTTAAGCTGGCGGCGGGAGTTCTTCATGCCATGGGCCTGGCGCAACGTCTGGCTCCGACAGTGCTCCTTGTCGGTCATGGCAGCCAGTCAGCTAACAATGCTCACGCAGCGGCACTGGACTGTGGTGCCTGCTGTGGCCAGACCGGCGAAGTGAATGCGCGCAGCCTGGCCCAGTTGCTCAATGAACCGGCGGTTCGCCAGGGGCTGAAACTGCAAGGCGTGGACGTTCCTGATTCAACGGCGTTCGTGGCTGCGCTGCACAACACGACCACCGATGAAATCGAGTGGTTCGATCTCGACCTGCTGCCCCAGGCGGCGCGTGCACGCTGTGAGAGGATACAACCGATTTTTCATCAAGCCTGCGACCAGGTACGCCGTGAGCGAGCGCCCGGCCTGCAACTGGACCCGCAAGCACGTGAGGGTGTGTTACTGGGTCAGTTACGCCGTCGCGCTAACGACGGCGCGCAAACCCGACCGGAATGGGGACTCGCGGGCAACGCTGCCTTTCTGATCGCGCCGCGTCACCGTAGCCGCGGCGTAGTACTGAGCGGGCGCAGTTTTCTGCATGATTACGACGCCAGTCAGGATGTTGACGGTAGCCTGCTGGAGGGTTTAATGACCGCTCCGATGCTGGTTACACACTGGATCAACTGGCAGTATCACGCATCGACTTGCGATCCGCAGCGACTGGGCAGCGGCAACAAGGTGCTGCATAACGTGGTGGGTGGACGCATCGGCGTCTTTGAGGGCAACGGCGGCGATCTGCGCATCGGCTTGTCACGCCAGTCGCTCCACGACGGCGAGCGCTGGATGCACGAGCCGCTGCGCCTGACAGTGGTTATCGACGCACCGCAAACGGCCATTGAAGCGGTAATCGGAAAGCATGAGGTCATCCGGCAACTGCTGGATAACGGCTGGCTCCATCTGTGGCGCTTTGAGGCGGCAGGTTTGGCGCGCTATGCGCGCGGATGCTGGCTCGCGCTGGACCTGTAGCGTACCTGAGGTCGTATTCGCCCCGAGCCGTTTGCTGGAAATCGAGCGGCTGCCTGTTCAGGGCAGCCTCTGCAAACGGCTGTTACCGCCCCTGAAGATAACGGATGCCGTGCCGGTACACATCTTCAGCCACTGCCGATGTACGGGGGATGACAAACGGCCCCAATGCTCTGTCGTGTTTGAGACGCGCAATCCAGGCTTGCTGACCTTCTGCCCCAGATAGGAATTTTACCGAAAAATACAGGCTGCTGGATTAAGTCGCCCGGCAGAGATCAACCGCGCCCTGCAACGCTGCGTGAGTGCGGGATAATCAGCATCAGGAGGCGTAATTTCTGTGGATGTCGTAGATATCACCGCATCGGCGATCACTTCGCACCAGGCGCAACGCCTGCGCCGCACGACATCAGCTTAAGAATGCGCGCGGGATCGTGTTCGCTGCGCGCGAGGAGGATACATCCACCGTTTTCCTGATGCGGATAGCGGTTTTGTTGGCGTCTTCACTGACGCATTAACAGGGAGCAGGGCGGTATGACCGCACAAATTACACATTTACAAATTTAAATGTGTAAATATAATGTTGTCTTTCTTTCTTCTCACAGGATAATTGTTATGTCGTCTCTCTTCGCGCCCCTGACGCTGGGTGATCTCAGCTTGCGTAACCGTATTGCGCTCCCACCGCTAACCCGTTGCCGCAGTGAGCAGCCGGGCAACGTACCCGGCACGATGATGGTGGACTACTATCGCCAGCGTGCCAGTGCGGGATTTATGGTAACCGAAGGGACGCAAATTGAGCCACGCGGACAGGGATATGCCTGGACACCTGGCATTCACAGCGAAGCACAAATCGCGGGTTGGCGAAAAGTAACCGACGCCGTTCATGCAGAAGGTGGGATCCTCTTTTGCCAGCTCTGGCACGTTGGTCGCGTATCGCACAATGAACTGCAGCCCGGAAAGCAGCCACCTGTTGCACCTTCAGCCGTTGCCGCCAGCGGCGTACGGGTGTTTATCGAAACCGGGCCTGGTGCCGGTATTCTGACGGAACCCAGCATGCCGCGCGAGTTAACCACATCGGAAGTGAAAGCGATTGTGGCGATGTACCGTACGGCGGCGGAGAATGCCAAAAAAGCGGGCTTTGACGGTATCGAACTGCATGCCGCCAATGGTTATCTGATCAATCAGTTTATTTCTGAACATACTAACTTCCGCACCGATGAATATGGCGGTTCGCTTGATAACCGCCTGCGCTTCCTGCGTGAAGTCACCGAGGCCGTGAGTTCGGTGTTTGGCAGTCATCGTGTCGGCGTGCGTTTCGCGCCTCTGTTCTCAAGCACAGAGGAAGAGCGCGTTTATCTGGGGCTGGTGGAGAGCGATCCGCAGGCTACCTACCTCCGTGCGGCCCAGATGCTGAACGCGCTCGAAACGGGATATCTCTCCATCGCCGAAGCTGACTGGGACAACAGCCCGGATATGCCTGAAGATTTTCGCAAAGCGCTTCGCGAAGCCTTCCGTTCGCCCATTATGTATTCGGGCCGTTACACCAAAGAAAAAGCCGAGCGCATGCTGGAAAAGGGATGGGGAGATCTGTTTGGCTTCGGGCGCACGTTTATCGCTAACCCCGATTTACCGGCGCGTTTCAAAATGGGTTATCCGCTGAACGACGTCGATAGCGCCTCACTGTATGGTGGAAGCCAGAAAGGCTATACTGACTATCCTTTTTATTCTGCTTGAGGTTTGAAGACGGCATGACACCCGAAAATGCCATTAAATTACTGGCCAACCCGACACGGGTTGCGGTGCTCAAATGGCTTAAAAGCCCTGACGAAGCCTTTGCTGATTATTCTCAGCTCTATCCCTTCGATCAGTACGGTGTCTGTGCCAGTCTTATTCAGGACAAAGCGGGCCTTTCACAGCCCGCTACCTCACTGTGTCTTAAAGCGCTGCATGATGCCGGTCTGCTTGAGGCCAGTAAGGTAGGCAAATGGACCTACTATCGCCGACGCGAACAGGCGGTATGCGAGATGAATGAGGCGATCATCAGGTCTCTCCAGCAGCTGTAGGCGGCTTCTCAAAGAGGAATGCCCCTCTTAAAACCGTGCGTCAGACATTAAAATCACCCGCTTATGCGCACCTTCGCTTGCGGCGCAACGCTCACAGACTCGTGGATAAACGTTCACAAAGCGCCCACAGTGGACTGGATGGATGCCGGAAGAGCAGGGGATACAGGCCGTTAACGTTTAATGTATGGTCAGATAAAACGTTAACCGTACCGCGATATTGCCTGTCGCTTTAAGGCCGCGTCCGGGCAGGGCAGGCTGAGAACCATCACCGTAACAGATTCACCCGCTACGAGACGTTGTTCACGTTCTTTCCAGCCTAAATTCCGGTAAAGCGCCTGCTTGTCAGGCGTATAGAGCCAGAGTTCAGGAATATTTCTTTCAGTAGCTAATTCAACGATGCGTTTTATTAATGCAGAGCCTATCCCCTTGCCACGATGAGTAGACCGGGTAACAACCTCGCCTAACCAGTACACGCGCTGGGGGTTATCTATAAGTTCATAAAGGATAAGGCTACAAGTAGCAGTCACCTTATTCTCAGCGTCCAGGGCAACTAGGGTAAACTGCACTGTGTCTGAACTATTACGCTCGGTAAGACGCGTAAGTATCTGCCTGGATTCCGACCATGAAGACAGGTGAGACCACTCATCAAACAGTAACTCCGTCGTCTGATTAAGATAGTCCGGGTCATCCATAAGGTATTTGATGTACATTTTAGACCTGATAATCAACAATTTAATTTTTGTTATAACGTCTTCAGGTTCACGTTTCCATTAGATTTATTATCAGGTACGTATCAGTTTGACAGCCTGCAAGCTTCTTTATATTCAATTAAGAGAATTAGACTTCCCGCTTCTGGCATAAAGTAGACAGGCTGACTGAGCTGAAGGTCCGCTATGAGCGAGGAGCGGCCGTTTGGGGTGTTCACAGCAGGTGGAAATTTTACTTACACAGCCGTGTTGGGGTTAACGGGAACCGATCAAGACATAAAATTGCCCGTTCGTTCCTTACACTAACTGAACAGGTAATCGGTAAGCAGGCCGAAAGCGGTGTCGATTTTAGAGAGAAAAGGCATTGGCTAATTTTTCAGCAAGCAGATACCAGAAGCTGACCGGCATTTTTCCAGCTGATTCTGAATACCGGGGCATGATCTGATGAAGGCATATCGGATAATGTTCTCTCCACAATGGTGCCCCCGAGGCGCTGATAAAAAGCTGTTGCCTGGGTGTTATCTTCAAACACCCATAAATAGAGCGGTGACTCATCATCCCTGCTCTTGACCCATTCGGCTGCGCGACAGAGAAGTTGTTTTCCTACACCGTGACCACGTAGTGAAGAGCTTACATGCAGGCTGTCTATATAACAGCCCCACTGCGCGTCATAGTGGAGCTTAATACATATGAAGCCTTCAACCTTTCCATCATATTCAGCTACAAACACTGTTTCGCTTTCATTGCTCTGATTCAGTGCTGAGCGCCAGTGTGAAAGTCGATCTTTCTGCGCCTGATTTTCAAGGAAATCCGCAGACATCACTTTCGTGTAGGTATCTCTCCATCCGGCGGTGTGTAGATGTGCTATTGCATCGGCATCACTGTGCTGAGCCTGTCTTAAGTGAATCACTGTTACCTCTCACAAACGCAATGGCGTTTCATGTTAGCAAAATCACATTCAGTCGAAAATCAGCTTACCAGGTTCAAACCATACATCACATCTTGCGCAAGGATGAAAATGAATCTGGAAAACTCATGGTGACAGAATGCTTACCTCATACGTAAATGTCCGCTTCTGGCACAGGGCTGCTGTTGCAGCCCTGACAAACTTAGACTTCAATCGATTCAGAAATCTCTAACGCATCATCGACTTCAATACCCAGATAACGGACCGTGCTTTCCAGTTTCTTATGACCTAACAGGAGTTGAATCACACGAAGATTCTTAGTTTTCTTGTAGATCAGGTAAGGTTTTGTTCTTCTCATGGAATGTGTACTGTAAAGAGAATCTTCGAGACCAATTTTTGCTACCCACCCATGAAAAATTCGGTTGTATTGCCGGGGTGATATGTGTTGGTTAATACCGACCCGAGATCGGAACAGGTAGTCTTTACTGCGTAAATTGCCAAGCTTTATCAATGCAGAAACAGCCTCTCTTGTCCCTTTGGTTATCTCAAATTGGACAGGGCTGCCGGTTTTCTGTTGTAGCACCGTAGCTCTGCTTGAAACAGAGCTACCATATGCAACATCAGATACTTTGAGTTTTACCAGATCACAGCCTCGAAGCTTACTATCCAGGGCCATATTGAACAGAGCCAAATCGCGCGTTTTACCTTCCAGTTCAAGCCTGATTCGGATCCCCCAGATATGAGATATCTGAAGTGGTCTTTTTTGGCCGATGATACGGTCTTTGTTCCACGGTGATGTGTTCATACTCAAATCTCCTGAAATGTGGGTGATCTGAGTATGGCTGTCCCTCATGAGCGAGAAACGGTCATTCAGGCTATCCGATCAACGGCCAGAGTTTAGAGCCCATTGCCAAAAATGAGACTTCTCTCTGCAGGTGATCCATTTACGGAAACGCAGGACTTGCACCAATAAAATGAGAGTTGGATCTGAGCTGCCTGTATTATTCTTTCTGAAGTTTCCTTCTTGAGAAGGCTTCTGTTGGAGTGCACAACCCCGTGCTTGCCCTTCGCAATGAGTGGATTGCTTCCTTGATGTACTCATCTGACCTCCACCTTGCCTCATGAACCTTTTCTGAAAATTGCCGATAAAACATTCACCGCAATCAAATCATGCGGCTCTGTACACATTACTTATCTTTCCTTTAAGGGAAGTATATTTCGTCAGCACCATGCATGAATGCTGACGCCTACACCAGGAATAAATATGAACAACATTAGAATCGGAGTGCGTCTCGGTATCACCTTCGGGTTTATGGCGCTCCTTGTTATGTTTATGGTGCTCATCGGCATCGTAAAAATTAATGCTCTCGGTAATGCCAATGATGACATATCAGGAAGTCTTTACACCAAAGCCTCCACTTCTCTGTCGATCCGTTACTACACATCAGATATGAGCCGGCTTGCGCGTAATGCGATTCTCCTTAAAGACGTTGCAAAAAGGGAAAAAGCCATCAGCGATTATCGCGGCGAAAGACATGAAGTTGACAGTCTTCTCAGTCTTATTGGTAAGCAGGTGAATACGCCCCAGGGAAGCGAAATTTTCACCCGCCTCAAGGCCCGTGCAGAACTTTTTCTGCCTTTCATTGATGAGGTGGTGGCACTTGCCCAACAGGGAAAAAGCGATGATGCCACCCAACTCCTGTTTGGCCCCCGTTACCAGACTCAGGGAGACTTTATGGCGTCGCTGAAAGAGATGCAGACCTTCCAGGAGGCCCGAATGAGCTCTGCCGCTGCGCAGGCTCGCGCCGACCGTTCGGGTGCGCTGATGATGTTAGTTGTTGCCGGCGTGGTTGCGCTGTTGCTGGCCGCGGTATCTGCCTGGGTTATCACCCGGAGTATCACGCGGCCACTTAATGTGGCCGTTGAGGCCGCCCGCCGGGTGGCGCGCGGCGACCTTACTGGTACCGTCACTGCAGATCGTAAAGACGAAACAGGCATACTGCTGTCTGCCATCAGTGACATGCAGGCTTCGCTGATTAACACGGTCAGCCTCGTGAGAAGCAATGCAGAAAGCGTGGCATCCGCCAGTACCCAGATTGCCCAGGGCAACACAGACCTGTCGCAGCGTACCGAGGAGCAGGCCAGTGCCCTTGAACAAACATCAGCGACCATGACGCAGCTCGGCGTGACGGTAAAAAACAACGCAGACAATGCCCGTCAGGCCGGCCAGCTTGCTGTAAGCGTTCGGGACGTGGCAAATAAAGGCAACGAGGCCACCACGGCCATTACCGGCACAATGAAATCTATCAGCGAAAGCTCCGGCCGTATCGCTGAAATCACCGCCGTCATTGACGGCATAGCTTTTCAGACCAACATTCTGGCGCTGAACGCCGCAGTGGAAGCGGCCCGTGCCGGCGAGCACGGCCGGGGATTTGCGGTGGTGGCAAGCGAGGTCAGGTCACTGGCACAGAGAAGCGCTTCGGCTGCGGGTGAGATTCGGCAGCTGATTGCAGCCAATGCTGATACTGTGGGACAGGGTAATGCACTGGTGATTCACGCGTCTGAAACGATGTCAGGAATTCTCTCCGCCGTAGGAAAGCTCACAGACACTGTTGAAGAAATCAACTCCGCCAGTGCCGAGCAGGCTCGTGGGATTGAGCAGGTAGGCATTGCCGTTACGGAGATGGACACGACGACACAGCAGAATGCTGCACTGGTTGAAGAGTCGGCCTCCGCTGCTTCAAGCCTCAGGGAGCAGGCGGAACGGCTTCTACAGGCTGTGTCTGTGTTCAGTCTGAGTGGCCCTTCTGCGCTTTCCGTTGCTCATGTGCCCGCCACGGTTGTAAAGCCGGGTTTTAAAACCGCAGCTGTAAAAAACCGCGCGGAAGACGAAGACGGAAGCTGGACGCATTTCTGATCGGTGTACAACGCCTGCTGCTGACGTGATGCAGTTAAGACTGAATGCTTTCGATAAAATGGTTAAATTTCTCCGGCTCGCCGGAGAAATATCAGAGGCATAAAGATGTTAACCGGACAAAATTACACGTCATTAATGCATTCAGATCCCAGCTAAGTCCGCTTCTGGCACAAGGCGGACGGACGGCGCTGAAGGTCCGCTATGAGCGAAAAGTGGACGTCAAAATGATAGCGATAGGGATGTTCTGCCACATTAAACATAACAACCCGGTCATGAACTTAGGCACCATATGCTGCTGACGTTTTCTGATGAAAAAACAGAGTCCACTGTCCTTCATCAGAACACAGCCAGCATGAGGAACGTAATGCGGGACGGCTGCCGTCAGCTTAAGAAGTCCTGTTGAGAAACATGGCGTAGTCTCGCGCTATTTCGGTGAGCCGGAAATCTCTACTGAGAATAGGTGATACAGTTTTCTCGCTTAACAGCAACGTGATGGTCTCTAAACGATCAACCATCACATCTGACCAGGTAATTTCGCGAAACTTTAGGTGGATAAGCCGCTCAGGCCACTCGCGATCGTTGCGCCTGTCGCCGTAATGGCTGCATTCAGGCAACCTGAGCTTTCCCACAAGCATTTTGCTTATCCTCGCTTGATCCTACAGACACTCTTTTTGAACCTTAAAGTGCATTCATGCCGCTCTATATCACAGTTTGCTACCCCTGAGTTACTGGCCGCATGAAACTTCGTTCATAACTTATGATGCTTCGATTGACCTGTTCAGTTTCAAAGACAGAAAGGCATTCAGGGTCTCTGTTCATTTCTTCACGATATGCTTCATATGCCGCAAGGCTGGGAAAACTAAAAAGAGCATAGGCCAGATTATTAGCTCCCTCATGAGGCAGGTAATAACCGTGATGACTTCCCCCCATGCGATTCACAATAGGAATCCATGCCCTCGCATAAGACTCAAACTCATTCAGCTTGTAGGGATCTATGACGTACTTTAGAAAACAGGTGACCATATCAGTGATACCTTAAGGTAAAAGGTGATTAGGGATAAGATTACTGACCACTATAAAACTGGCAAAGATCACTATGTTTTATCACAACATTGGCCTGTACTCTGTTGATTAACACACCGCTATGTTAGTTATGTCCGCTTCTGGCACAGAGCGGACTTGCTGACTGAACTGAAGGTCCGCTATGAGCGAGGAGAGGACATTGTTAACATCGCGGTTTATTAATCAACGGGGAGCAGGTCAGGCATAATGGAAGAATGATATCTGTTGAACATTCTGGCGATATTATGTAGAGAATCACCTCGCTTATATCTGTCCCAGATAATTGCCTTCTGCTCTGGCGCGTGGTTAATCCGCGCTCTTCGTTTCATGGCAACGTCCCTCCTTGTTTAAGGATAGCGTTGCATCGACCCATTGAACTCATAGCACAAAGCGGACAAGCTGACTAAGTTGAAGGCCCGCTATGCGCTGTAAGAAAATACAGCCCTATATGCCGATTCGTGCATGCTCATTCTGAGGAATGGAGAAAACAGTCTCTTCATTGATACCAAAATGCTCGATTAACATCTTACATTGCTCATCATGAGAAAGTGTCGAATGGATCTCCTTTCCATCAGAATCCCTGATTATCAGTTCGCCTTTAACAATACCTGTAATAGTATTATTTCCGGCCAACCTTATAAGGAGAGAACCGTCAAAACGACTATTATCCCTGCTGAGTTCATGTCGGCGCGTATACTCCGCTTCCACTGCATCTGACTCAAGCAGCCTACAGTCAAGCCAGGGGCGACCCAGAGGTTTCCAGTTAATACACCAGTGTCCCTCAGAAAAATGTACCCGGGTTCCCCAGACCGAATGATTTGATTGCCACTCTCTCAAAGGAAGAGGAGCACCATGCAGCATCGTAGCGTCAATAACATAGGTTTCATTGTCTAAAGGCACTAAAAGCGTACCATGTCCTGGCGAGTTGAATGATGCCGGATGCGCTGAAAGCATCGTTGATATTCCGTATTGAACCGGAAAATTGAAATGCTTTAATAAAGCATATAGAGCACCATGGCCAGCCCAGCACGTTCCACCGGTTCCATTTGCCAACCAGTGAGAAAAGAAGTCATGAGGGTTTGCTCCAGGCAAGGGTTTGATTGTATTGCTGGTGCTGTCTATTCGCTTACGTATATTGTCGAAAGGAACATAACGACACCATGCCCGATAGAGCTCTCCAAGCCCCTCCAGCGTAGGTTCTGGCGGTCTGGGGATTCGGAGTTTTTCCATCACTCGCTCAATCTGACTATTCAAAAGTTTCAAATTAAAACCATCCCTAATGATACATATTTCATGAAATTCTGGCGTGTTTAGTCGCGAGTATTTGAAGCGAAAAATACATACAAAGCTGTACAAGCCATCAGTCTAGAAGAAATGCAAAATGCTGTCTGAATGCCATAGAGTGCTGAGACTTTCCCCCAAGTCAGGCTCCCAAGTGTAAGAGATCCATAAAAGCACATGCTGTAAACCGACAATGCACGGGCCCTGAGTGATGAATCAAAAACCGACTGAGCAGAGGAGTTCATAGTCGATACAATGGATGCCCATGCAAAACCTCCAACTATGGCAACTGGCACAAGAACAATCACAGGTGCTCCAGTTGAAAAAATAAACAAAAACATACCATACACGCCACAGGCCAGCGCAAGAAGTTGATGCCGGAATAATAATGTTCTTAATGTTGACAAGGAAAAGGCGGCGATCACTGCACCTGCACCAAACCCGCCCATCAGTAGTCCAAGAGTATGACTATTACCTTTTACTATGAGGCTTACATAAGCCGGTAGCATTGCCTGAAAAGTTGATACAGAGAAAAAAATCAGAGCAGTGATAATCAATATGCCCCTGAATTTTATGCTACCAGCACTAATTCTTAAACCTTCAGTTAACAAAGATAAAAAGCTTTTCTTTATATTTCTTTGAGATTTTGATGCTCCTTTCTGCATCCAGAAATAAATTACAGCGAGTGAGGCAAGGCAGATAGCATTGGTAAAATAAAGCGCTGCTGCACCTGTAATGGCAAAAAGCATAGCCCCTAATGACGGACCAATGATTGATGCAAGGTTGTAGCTTAACCCGTTAAGCGTTGCTGCCGCTTCAATCTCTTCAGGTGCAACAAGGGAAGACATGGTTGCCTGCCATGCAGATGCTTTAAGTGCAGTACCTGACGCAGTCAGAAAAGTGAATATGAAAATTATACTAATGGCGGGTACAGAGAGCAGGCAGAAACTTGCAAGTATGATTGAAGAGATCATCATACTTACGTTGACACTTCCTAAATAACGAAAACTTTGATATCTGTCAGCCATAACCCCGCCCAGTACTGAAAAAAGGAATATTGGGATCTGTGTAAGGGTCTGTGCCATTGCAGATACAGATGGATCTTTAGTCTGAATTGCAACGAGCCATCCGGTAGCAAAAATCTGCATCCAGCTTCCTATGTTTGCCAGAAAATTCGCCACACAAAGGTGGCGAAATTCGGGATGAACCAATGGACGGAATAAAGGGACTTTTAATTTAATTTCCTTATGTTCAGTTTTTTTAAGCATAAGTGACGGCTTTAAACTCCTTTGTAAGCCATTCAAAAACCTCTTGTGCATGGCCTGCATTTTTACAGGTCACAAAGAATCGAGCGGCGTAATCAATATTGGTCGTGGTGCCTTCAACAAGCTGCCCCTGAGAGACTTGCCAGTCGATATCCACTTCAGCATCTGTCACAGGTGTGTTGATGGAAATTACCTTGCCAGCGATTTTTGGGTATACAATGAAAAAAGATGGCCGCGACTGAAAACCAGATATTGAAGATACATCTGCAGTTGATACCTTTCTCCCGCTTTGTACCATTAACTCCAGATCGTACATATTGACGCCTTCCCAGCGATGATAAGCAGGAACAGTCATTAAGCCCGGCGAACGCGCTGCCACCTCAAGAAAAACCAATTCGTCACTACTACTATGAAACAACTCCATATGGAAACAACCATTCAAAGCTTCAAGTGAACTAAGACATTCTTTACCAAAATGGCTTATGCGTTTATGTATCTCCTCATCCCGGTCCACCATGATGGACCCAAGTGTTGTTCCTTCCTGTAAATCAGCCATGGGACAGCTATAGCGGCTGACATTACTGTAAATCAACTCACCATCCTGAACTACGGTATCAAATTCATAAAGGTCGCCATGGATAAACTCTTCGGCTTCAAAATGAGCTAAGTCACCAGAGTTATCATTAATAAAACTGATGAAATCATGCTTATTGAAAATTTTATAGACCCCACGACTACCAACAGAACAGCTCGGTTTAATTATAAACTTCTCTGAAAGCCTTTCTAAAAGTTTTTCATAATCATCAACTGATAAATTCTGATTTAATGCAGTATATCGCGGCACGCGAAGATTAGAACGATTGAGTGTCTCTTTCATGAGAAGTTTGTCTCTGAAAATTTCAACTCGTGATCCCATGTGATCATAAACCCCGAAGTGCTGGCGTATTTTTTCTGCCACTTCAAGGTTTGCTTCCTGATTGCAAAAAACTTTTACGTTTTCTTCGCGTGTAATAATAGATTCAAGTGACTCAATGCATTCATTGACATTAAGCTTAAATGTCATAGAACTTGCATCGTATACTTCATTGACACGAATAATCTTCGAATCACTGCTTATGAATTCAGGAATATGATAGTCCATACTGGTAATAATGGTTTTATCATACTGATTGAGCAGTTGTTTAGAAAAAAAAGTAAAGTTTTTAGTGCCAATAAAAATGATTTTCATAACTGTCCTTGCTCAAGGTTTTCTGTGATTTTATTAGCTATTTTCACTGCTTTCTGACGTAACAATTCAACGGAATTTGATATTAAAACCGATCCTTGAGTAGGATAACCAAGTGAATAAAGACCGTTATTCTTGTTCCCTGAACTGTTTAATATACTCATGGACTCGAACTCGACTCTAAAACCACTCTGCTCATTAATCGCTACAGCGCCTGACTTGATGGCTTCATCAAATAATTTCAAGTGAGCATAAGCTTTCACTCCGGTCGTATTAATAACATAATCGAAATTAAGTAATGAATTGTTAGCTGAAACCTGAAAAATATTGTCTTTAAATGTGATTTTATAGTTTCCCCATATCATCCCAACTCTGCCAGATTTGTATATTTTTAAAAAGCGATTCGCACTTTCTGGCATGATGGCGCTCCGTAAATAATACATGCTTTTTTGCCATGTATTATTAAAATCCCGTTTCTCACAATCAGTGCGAAATGACCACAACTCATTGATAAATGGTGTTATTTCTATCATTATTTTTTGCCAGGAAGGCTGCTTCCTTGATGCCCTTTTTAAATCAACCTCCATCGAGCGAAAAGATGCAGGTGTTAATTCAATTATACCAGTCTGCCTGGCTTTCCACTTGATTGAATCAAGCATCTCATTGCAAAGTGCAATAAGACTCGCATTCTTAATGTTAAGTCTGGTTAAAACGCCCATTAAGTTTTCGCCAATGAAAGTCGATTTGACTCTTGGCAGCACACCGCTACGTGATATTAGGGTATAACTTCCACGCAGACCATAGCTTTCCAGCATTATACAGGCATCTATAGCGCTTTGACCTGACCCAAGAATACCTATTCTGCTAAATTTTTCTATAGAAGATAACTTTTCCTCATCGAAAATATTCAGCAATCTGTCTTTAACAGAGTCCTCAATGCTGTCAGGTGTTGAAACCTGAGCGCCAGTTGCAACAATACAAATATCAAATTCTTCAGAATACCCCGAGAAGCTTAATGTGTACTTATTGCCGACAAAAACACTCTTAACTTCATCTCTTATTTTTCTGACAATACATCCCATTGAGGAAAGTTTCTGCAGGCAGATTGACATTTTTTCCTCGAGGTATTCTCCATACACTCCTCTGGGAATCTCATTTGATTCAGATTCTTTTTTATAGGAGCGCTGCAACCATAGATAAAAGTCTAATTTGTCATTTTCGCACACGCTCATTGTATCGATGGTAGTATTAAGGATAAGGCTTTTAACATTAGTGCGATATGCAAGGCCTCTACCAAGTAAAGTGTTTTTTTCGAATATGGTAATTTCTGGCTGAGAAGTTAGTTTACAAATTCTTTTGCTCAGGGATTCAAGTACCATTAATGATGAGACGCCCCCACCAATGATGGCAATCCTTTTTCTTTCATTTCTTCTTAAAGATGAATCTTCCATGAAAAACCCATTAGCAGGGAGCGAGAATATTTTTTTATCATTTAAGTAACGATACTGGAAAGGAATTTAAAAAGTCAGGTGGAGTAATGTTATGATTTTGTGAAGACGCTCACACAAATTTTAACAACTTTACAAAAAAAATGATAACTTCATAAAATCGTCATAGGCACTGATTGTCACTTTTTTAAGCAGAGCACCCCATACCTTGCTCACACTTAACTATCATTGTGCTAAGAGTGGTCACTTAAGCCAATTGAACCATAGCCCCCCTGATAATTTCGGCATGTATACGCGACTATGCAGTGAGATCGGTTTTCCACGGATTGTTTTAGAAAGATGTTGGAAACGTCCGCTTCTGGCACAAAGCGGACGATCTAACTTAGCTGAAGGTCCGCTGAGAGCGAGAAGCGGACATAGTGTAAGTTTATACTCATAAAGCTTTTAGTAAATTTATGCACTAATTACTAACTTGAATGAACGCGAATTCAAAGAGTGTCAAGATGAAGAAAGAACCCAAGTGTCTATTCGCAAAAGTGCGGCAACCTTGTGATTATCGTCCAAACGTAACGGCTATCGTGCTGTTTGGGTTAAAGGTCATGGGAGATGAAGAAACGGTTTATATTGAGATCCGCTTTATCGATTACGACAGCTTGCAGGTTGAGGGCGACCATATAATGTTTTCACTTGAAGAGGCCCTTCAGTTTGCTCTTATAGATTATGGTATTGAGGCGTCGGATTGGCGCGAGATGAACCAGCAGGAAATAAGTCGGATTGAATGGTAGCCAGTGACCTGCTCCCCATAGATTAACATATCTTAATATTATCAATGTCGGCCTTTGGCACAAAGCGGGCAGGCTGACTGAGCTGGAGGTTCGCTATGAGCGATAAGCGGACGTTGGCACTCTGCTTCCCGCAAGAGTGGCCACTTAAACAGTCGCAATTTACTTTGCTAACTTTGGTTTGTGACAAATGAGTCAGTGCATACTGAAATGAACAAGGTATCTGCCATATTGTGCTTCAATGACAAACTCTTCGTGCAGAGAGCCATACCACACTGGTGGGCTGGTAATAAGAGTAAAGAACTCTGCAATACCGGTCATTTCATCGAGAGCAACTGTAAAATTGGCGAGGAGGTTCTGCTTGAGTGCGGAGGGCAGAAGTTGCATGTCCTTATGCTCAAAGAACCATAAAGCCACTCTCTCCATAAATATTTTTTGAGAGCATGCTTTGAGTTGTGGGTGCCAGTATGCGGACGGAAACTTATCTGTGATGGATGAGTGATACATCCCCAAAGACGTCAGCATGCTGTCACTTTCCTCAAGTCTAATCACAAAATAGTCAGATACGCGGTTTGCCGCATCATTCATACAGCCTACAGCCAGCATAAATCCTGTGAGTCGTTCCGCATAATTATCCATTTTTCCTCTCTAAGCGCGTTCCCCTATCTGAATTCGCATGTCTGGAGTAACGTTTCAGGACATTACAGCATGTCTGCAGGTGTACATGTTAAACAACTCGAGGGGATAGTAAAACCTTGAACCGCCCCAAATGACCAAGACATACTGCTGTAACAACGTCCGCTTCTGGCAAAAAGCGGACAGGCTGACTGAGCATGAGGTCCGCTATGAGCGAAAAGCGGACCAAGCGAGTTTCGCTTATGAGTTGAATAACAGCGTTAGAGAAATTAAAAGTATGTACTTCATATAAAAGCCTTTAACTCATCAGCCTTTATGTTCGCCAGCATTGATGCTTTCAAATGTGGGGATGAAGCGAGATACCTGGATATCAGATTGAACCCTGCGGTATAACCCAGCCACCTTGGTAAATCTCCTGTTCCGAAAAACCAGGTATTATGGTCGTAATCAGTGTGATTCCAGATTTCAAACATGAGTGGATAGTAGGGCTTAACAATATCGGACTTGAGGCTTTCCCAGGGCTCAGCTTCACCACCCAAAAGCTCAAGAGAAAAATGGCCGGCAAGTCCTTCAGAGACCAGTGCTTCCCCCAGCGTTGAGCCGTATCCCGGTCCTGCCCACCTTGCCGCATGGTGAAGTTCATGAGCGAACATACGTTCAATAGAATGCGCAACGTTTTTGCAAAATGCAGGGTTTTCAGGATCGACGGTTATATAGATAACACCAGATTCAGGACAAAAACCGGCATGCCCTTTTTCGGGGATAACAGACTTCCCAGCCTTAACTATGACATCAACTGAAGGGGTCGCCATCAGCCTTGTGACTTTTACATAGGTATCGGTCAGGGTAGTTCGCAGCCATTCACAGTGAACAGTGAGTTTTTCCTGAGCATTCAGAATATGGATGGTTATTTGAGGCATGTCAGTCTTACCCAGAATCATTAGTAATGTGCGTATATTAACAGACATACAGGGCATGTAATGTTGCTGCTCAGCAGTGGCCGACCAATGATCACTAATGTCAGCATCTGGCACAGAGCGGACGCTAACATTTCTTTCTTTGTCCGCTATGAGTGATCTGCGGATATTGTTAACAGCGTTCTGTGTAAGAGCAGGTTATCGCCACCCGCATTGGACAGAAATTGTCCTAAGTGCAGTATGTAAGCAATCAGTATGCGTTCATGTCCCACACTTCCTTAAGACCGTGTGTCACTCACTTTATAAATAAAATTAGGCATATAGTTTACTTATAACCTGATCTGGTACCCGTTGATTCACAGGGGCTGTTATTATCTACTTCCGCCTTTGGCATGGAGAAAACATCCTGGGCAATAAGGACAGAAGCTGTACCGGTGTCATAAGGGGCACCCAGGAAATTCTGTCCAGTCTAAGCAGACTGAAAACACTGGAGTGGCTCATGGATATTCATTTCGCAGAAATCTCCCCGGACAGCTCAGGATTTGTCGAATTGCGAACGCAGAGCATGACTGAAGGATTGAACATGCTGCGTCGGCTAGAAGAAAATTGGCTCAGCGGCTATAACCGTTTTGACAGGCCTGGAGAAAAACTGATTGGGGCTTATGTTGATCGTTTAATTATTGGCGTGTGTGGGCTTAACGTCGATCCTTTTACACAAGAAACTGGTGTCGGTCGTCTACGGCATCTTTATGTAGACACTGAATGGAGAAAAAATCGGATTGGCAGTGCTCTACTCAATGAGATTCTGAAAGATGCTGGCCGCTGGTTTGATTTTATCAACACGAATGCACCTTCATCAGCATTCACTTTCTATGAACGAGCTGGTTTTGTAGCTTTATCAGGTGTAGAAAAAGTTACACATCAGTTATGCCTGAAAAACCCAGCACGGCACTTCATCAGGTACTGAACACAAATCCAACTCTTGTCCAAACATGCTGAGTGGCTGCCGAAACACCTTACGGAGATTAAAGTACCTGACTGGCAGCTATGAGCGAGAAGCGGACATTGCTAATAGCGTTATGAGTGAATCAACGGGGAGCAGGTCACTCGCAGCGATCAAAGCGCCTGCCAGGTCAGATAGTTTTGCTTCACCTTACACCCCCGAGACAACGTCCTTCGGCGACATATTAATAATACATGTGCGCGAACCGCATTTAGTTCAGCCGACTCATTCAAATCTCAGTAAAAATTCTCAGATGAAAATCCAGCAATGGCTAATGCCGCTGCGAACAGAACTTCATCCCGAGAAAAAATGATTATTTAGCTTAAGTGCTTTGTTTAACGTTACTAAAAGTTTATTCCGTAAAGCAGTAAATCAACAATGCGGTATAAAGTTAATGAAGGAATAACCGATAAAAAGGTTAAGGTGCTTTGCAAATGTATCTTTTGCAATTGTCACTATAACGAACTAATTCACCAGGAATTATAAATGAATAAGATTCTAAACAATATAAGTCTTACCGCCAAATTTGCCATTCTGGGCCTGTTTTCCCTTGTTCTGTTCTCAGTTCCTACCATGCTTTTTGTTTCCGAAGGTAATAAATACATTCAGGACAAGCAAAGAGAGCTAACAGGTGTACCCGTAGAAAATAAGATTTTAGCCCTGCTGAATTTGATACAGCGCCATCGTGCAGAAACCGCCCTGGCCATTGCAACTAAAAATCCAGCAACACCGTCCCGCGTTCAGGTCAGAGATGAAATTGAAAACATCACTGACGTTATTACTAAAGATATGGCCAAGACAGAAGGCAGCGCTGCCATAATCAGCAAAATTAATGATGTGCGCACACAGTGGAGCCAGCTACAGCAGAGAATAGATTCTTCACAACTGACTCTGACAGCCAGTCTTGATGCGCATGCCCTCCTCATCCGCAACCTTTTGAACGCGAACCGTGATGTGCTGGATTTTTACGGCCTTTCTCTCGATTCAGATATCAACACGTACCGTTTAATTACGAGTAATTTTTCATCATTGCCTGAATTGACCGAAAGCCTTGGGAAAATACGTGCATTCGGCACTTCCCTTCTTGCCCGAAATGAAAGCATAAGTGAAGCAGACTCTGTCCGTATGGAGTCTTTAATCAGTAATGGTTCGTATAACCTGAATTTATTTGTTCAGGATTCTGAAAAACTATTTTTATCTGATAACACACTTAAGCAAAAGTTCAGTGCAGATGCAGATGCAGCCGTTCAGGAGGCAAACAGTGCTCTCAAAACCGCTGAGGCGATTTTTATTAACCGGAGCATGACGAATCAAAACCCGAAGGACTATGCAGCGCTCTTTACGCACGCTATTAACAAATTCAGCGACTACGCCATTGGTGGAGGTAATGAGCTGAGTGAAATACTGAATGCGCAGATTAAGGAACACCGATATGCACAATATGCACTACTGACCGTTCTTGTTTTTATCGTCCTGTTGGCAGTAATTTTCGCTCTGGTTATCATTCGCTCCGTTACCAGACCTGTCAGTGCAGCATCAAAGCTGGCGCTTGAAGTCGCAGGTGGTGACCTTACGTCAACATTTACGGTGACAGGACGTAATGAAACTGCCGGACTGCTCAAGGCATTACTGCAAATGAGTCAGCGACTTACACTTACGGTTGAAAGCATCAAAAGCAACGCTGTCACTATCGCTACCTCATCTGAAGAAATTGCTCGCGGAAATGGTGATCTTTCTGCGCGAACTGAACAACAGGCAGCCTCTCTGGCTGAGACTGCGGCCAGTATGGAGCAGTTATCGTCAATTATCGGCAATAATGCAGATAACACGCGCCATGCTGCTGAAATGGCCAACTCCGCTACCAGTGCGGCCTTAAGAGGCGGTGAGGCGATGGAGTCAGTGCTGGCTTCAATGGAAAAAATAAGCAACAGTGCGGGGCAGATTAAAGAAATCATCTCCGTTATTGACGGGATAGCGTTTCAGACGAATATTCTTGCTTTAAATGCAGCCGTTGAAGCTGCCCGGGCAGGTGAGCACGGCAAGGGCTTTGCTGTTGTTGCATCTGAAGTCAGGGCACTGGCACAGCGATCGGCTGGAGCGGCGAAGGAGATCAAAGGACTGATTGAGCAGTCAGTTGAGCATGCCGAACAGGGCATTTCGATGGCCCGGGATGCCGGTGAAAAAGTTAAGCAAAGCGTGGAAGCTATTGAGCAAACATCTCAATTAGTCAGAGAGATTTCATCTTCTTCTGAAGAACAAAGTGCGGGCATATCTCAGATAAATATTGCGGTGACACAGATGGATCAGGTTACGCAGCAGAATGCCGTACTGGTTGAAGAGTCTGCATCATCTGCTGATGAACTTGCAAGCCGGGCCGCAAGCCTGAGGGATGCTGTCAGCGTATTCCGCACAAACGCTGTATAATTGGTTCAAATACTTTGGTTGTGTGCCATTTAATGCGGCAACATTTTTACAAAACTGCGTCTGTATTTGCACTTGATAAGCCATCTTCAGGGATGGCTTATCTCATTTAAAACCATGATAAAGTTATACTTTTGCACTTAAAGGCCCGGTGGACTAATTAAACGCCTGTTGAAATATTTGGCATTACCCCCCAATTGCCCATATGAGCTACGCTCATAACATCCGTAATGCAACCTGCAACGCGTTCCTCTTTAAAGTTGTTTCTATTGCAGATGGCCTTCATAATTCCTCTCGTGCCGGACGGCGCGTTACACCTTCCCCCTGGGGCGCTGTTCTGCACTCGCGCCATCCGGCCATTCAGTCAAATCTCTTACTACGCAGTTTCATAAATCAGACTTCAAATTTGAAAATGGCGATATGCAGAAAATCATTAGATGCGGGGTTAGCTGCATAGAGGCGCTGACCTGCTCCCGGTAAACTAACATTCCATGATGCAAGCAACGTCCGCTTTTGGCACAAAGCGGACATCATATTCAGCAAGAAAAGTAAAAAGCGAAAGCCGGATTAACGCTCTTCCAACAGTCGGCCTGTGGCAGCAAGAGTCGCACGTCATTAGGGTGATGAATTGATCGGAAGCGGTGGGCCCGGAAAGAGGGTTAGCATTGTACTGACCATCGGTTGTCTCTTCACGCCACTGAATAAAGCACGACCAAAACAGCCGTGCCTTATCAGGCTAAAGGAAAAGGGCTATTGCAGCTTAATGCCTTTCGTTTCGGGTGCCATCCACACCACAACCATCGCGGCGATAAAGGCCACAACGGTAGTCGCCAGCCCTGCGGTAAATCCTCCTATGCTGGCAACATAGCCAATGAGTAGCGGCGCAATAAACCCACCTAAGCGACCGCCGTTATAAGCCAGACCCATTAAAAAGCCGCGTGACTGTGTGTCGCCAATCATTTCGGCAAGGAACGGCCCGGAGCCGGCAAAGATGCCGTTTACACCAAACCCCGCCATAAAGATGGCGGCCATCAGAATCAATGGCTGAGTTGTCGCCAGATACAGGCCGACTGCCACAGCGCCGATAAACAGGTAGATCAAAAACATGGGCCTGCGTCCCCATTTATCTGCCAGGAGTGAAAACACAAGGAAGCCGGCAATCGCACCTGTTTGTAAGGCAAGTACAAATTTCAGGCTGTGCAGGAAATCAAGATGCTTCACTTCACGAAGATAGGTGGGCGTCCAGGTGAAAACCCCCCAGAACAGATACTGAATGAAAAAGATAAAGGTAAAGGCCAGTAAGAGTCCTTTGAGGTTTGTTTTGCCCGACCGCCCCGTTTGGGTCGGTCTGTGAATCCGTTCCCGCTGGCGTGCCAGCCACACTGGCGATTCAGGCGTGATATACGCAATGACCATCATGATAAAAACCGGCAAGGCGCCAATCATGAAAAGGTATCGCCAGCCGCCGTTTTCCAGTTTGCCTGTCATCGCCGTGACCAGTGCCGTCAGCCCAATCGCTAAAATGGCCCCCACCGGCAGTCCCATTTGCATCAGTGCACCACCCCGGGCACGGCGTTCAGGACGCCATGTTTCGGCGATGAGTGCTGCGCCAGAGGTCCACATTCCACCCATTCCCAGTGCCCCGCAAAATCGCAACAAAACAAAGGTTTGTTGATGATGAGAAAAGGCCAGGAGTCCTGAGAAAAGCGAATAGATCGTAATACAAATGAAAGCGGTTCTGACTCGTCCGATTTTGTCGGCGACCATCCCGAACAGAATGCCGCCAATGATCTGTCCGCCAGCCGTGGTGCTGATAAACAGACCCAGTTCAGTTTTGCTGACAGCAAACACCACGCCAAGCACAGGCAATAAAAGCGATAGCAAAAATGAGTCATAGCTTTCAAAAGCCCACCCGAGCCCACCCAACGCGAGCGTTCGTTTTTCTGCCGATGTTTGAGAGAGTGTCAGGTTGGCTTCATTCTGTTCCAGTGGATGAGCCTCATGCGGTCTTGATTTGATATTCATCAGCATTCTCCAGGGAAGATAAGCGATAGCTTAACGCTGCGTTGCGCCAGAAAAGATGTGCTTTTTCCTCGACGGACGCGTGCTCCGCCAACCGTTTGCAGGCGTTCCAGAAAACGCCATAGCTGAACATGCCTTTGTCGACCGGAAAATTGCTTGCAAACATACAGCGCCTGACGCCGAACGTTTCGACCAACGTTTCAAACAGTGGCCGCCAGGCGAGACACAGCGCCCGCGAGTCTGGCGGTGTGGCGCTTTGTGCGAAGGGAAAGCCCATGACAGTCATACCAAAGCCGCTGATCTTCATGCTCACGTTTGGCCGTTCAGCCAGAGCGGTAATGGATTTTTGCCACGCCTGAAAGCCGGTATCCCTTTTGCTGGCATAAGGCCCCGTGCCGAGCGGCCCGCCGCAGTGGTCCACAATGATATGAAGATCGGGCAACGCATCTGCCAGCGCAATAATGTCATCAAGCTGGGTGTGGTAAACCCAGACATCCAGCGAAAGTCCGTTCCGGACAAGGCAGGCTGCGCCTTTGCGAAATGCGTTAGTGGTGGCAAGGCCAGCAGGGGGTGTGACAGGGCTTGATACAACGCGAGGATCACTGTGCCAAGCAAGCGGATTACGCAGCCCTCGTAAACGTCCACCAGAGCGCGCCATCATGAGTTCAATGACGGGTTGCAGGTCATCCTCTGCCAGCAAACTGACACCACCCACTATCGCTTCGCAGCCTGATGCCTTGCCATAATGGCCACTGTCAAACATAGCGGCAGCGCCGCTCGCGAACTCAACCTCACCGACTGGCCTGAAGGTTTCTGGTCCGTTACGGCGCAGCATGGAACGGCACTGCACATAAACCGTCGACAGAACCCGGTGTCCGGACTGCTCAATATCGTGGCTGAAATCAGGAACCAGATAACGTCCTGACTGGCGATCCCATAAGTGATGATGAGCATCGACTATCGCCAGATCGGGCATCAACGCTTTTTCGTGATGCAGTGCCAGCCAGTTTTCTCTGACAGGCAAATGCGGTGCATTAACTGTCTCCATCGCTTCCCCTTATGCTTTTTAACCGCGTCTGTTCTGACGTTGCTTACAGGGCTCAGAAGCCAGGCTGAATGCAACTCAGGGTTTACAGGGTAAAACCATGTTTTACAGAATGAATCGACTATAAAGTCATTTCCTGAGGGCAAGCCAGTAAAAAGAGAATGTTAATCGTGTAAATAAGGTGTTAATCACAAATAGCCTTTTTTAACACCAAAGTTGTGTTTCAGAGGGACCATCCTTGTGCAAACTGTACGTATCAATCAGTAGAACATGGGCGAAAGCGGACGTTGGCCATTCATATATCTACGATTCTTACGTTGACTTGCTTAGATGGATACCATTAATTCAGAGACTAATTGGCATGCTCTGAGGTTGCATATGCGTTTTTGGGCGGCCTTTTCGCCGCGCTGCTTCAGCGTGGCCAGCAGCTCGAAGGGATGGGGGGCCGCCTGGCCTGCACCCCAATAATCACAGCAATGCTGAAATATCAATGTCTGCTCCTGGCACAAAGCGACTATGCGTAGGTGATGTCTGCGATGAGCGAGAATTGGATGTTTTACCCATAAATCATCCTGACGTTTGGGTGGGTCATAAATTGCTTAACGCTACGATAATAAAGCTGGGTTAAACATGAGATCCATTCGGCGCGCGTCTGTTTTTACGCAACGATTGCCTTTGGTGAAGGAAAAGCCATTATATCTTTTTAGGTTAAAGGATTTTCTATGCGTGATTCTGCAAGCAAATCAATCGGGCTGCTCCTGTTCCCAGCGCTTACTCAGCTTGATCTTACCGCGCCATATGAAGTTTTCGTCAGGGCACCCAATACAAAGGTTCATCTCATCTGGAAAAACCTGGACCTTGTTGTTTCCGATCGTGGTATGGCTATACAGCCAACGACCACTTTTAACACATGCCCACAACTGGATGTAATTTGTATCCCCGGAGGGCCTGGTCAGATAAACCTAATGGATGATGAAGACGTTCTTTCATTTATCCGTTTCCAAAGTGAAGAAGCAAAGCTGGTGACTTCTGTATGCACTGGTTCGCTGATTCTGGGCGCAGCAGGACTTCTGGATGGATATAAAGCAACGACGCACTGGGCTTCTCTGGACCAACTCGCTCTGTTAGGTGCGGAGCCGGTTAATGAGCGCGTCGTCCGTGACCGTAACCGTATAACCGGCGCAGGTGTCACTTCAGGTATAGATTTTGCGCTCACCGTTGTATCAGAAATGCACGGGAGCAGTATTGCTGAAAATATTCAACTGCATATGGAATATGATCCCGCACCGCCGTTTACCTGTGGCTCGCCCCGAACTGCATCTGAAGAGCAGTTAAAAAAGGCGCGGGAACAAACAGCGCCATTTATTGAAAAGAGGCGACAGGCGACGTTAAAAGCCGCAGCCAGACTACAGAAATAAGGCTTAGCGAAAGAGGGGCCTTTTTCGACTTTCACTCCCCGCGCCTGGCACAAACCGGACATGTCCATCAGGCAACGCTCGCTTTAAACCGGGCAGCGGACAACGCGATCTCACGCTCTGCACGAGTGCTTGAAACCTGCCCGGCCCACGGCGCTCATGATGATAAGGCGCATTATTAAGATTATGCTCCAGCCAGATATGTTGAGGATCGGCGGATAACCGATCCTGTTGGCGCGTTATTTAAGATCCAGATCTGCAATCACACCTGCGACATCGGCAATATCTTCTTTAGACAACGGCAGCAGGGGACGAGGCAGACAGTCTGGATCGGTAAGCCCGAGTATGCCTGCTGCAGCGGCGATTACACGGATGCTTCCCCCATGTTTACGAAACAGCGCCCATAAAGGTTCCAGACGGGTAGTGAAGGCAGTCACGCGTTCATGGTCGTTAACTGCGGCGGCCTGCGTAATTTGTTTGGCGGTTTCCGGAAACAGACCACCGCAAACGGAATACCAGACTTCACAACCGGCATTTAATCCCAGCCCGGCACTGGCGTCACCGCTGATGCCAATGGTCATGCCAGGACGAAGATGTTGCCGTAATGCATTGACCCGTTCAGCCGCAGCAACGGGATTATCCGATACGCCTGAAATTTTAACTGAGCGAATGCCCTTCAGTGACGACAGCTGCCCGTGCAGTTCATCTGTGAACGTGAAATGCGTGGTCCGTGGGTTGTCATAAACACAAACCGGGACTGAAACATGTCGGGTAACCGTCTCATAAAACGCATAAACCTCTTCATTACGCAGCGGCTGGTAGCTCATCGCCGGAAGCAGCAACGCATCAGCGCCTGCAGACTGCGCATCTTCAGCCAGATGCAGGACGGCATCGGTGCTCATTGCACCCACGCAAACCATCATGGGGATTTGCCCGGCAATCTGACGGGCGAGCGTTGCGACGCGTTTACGCTGTTCCCTGCTCAAATAGGCATAGCTGCCGGTTGAACCCAGAATACCCAACGAATCGACACCGGCTGCCGTCAGGCGAGCCAGAATCTTAGTCAATCCCTCTTCATCGACACCACGCGCCGTGACAGGTGTTAACGGGAAAGCAGACAAACCGGTAAACATTCAGTTTCTCCAGAGCAGAGTTGAAGGCGTTATTCGCCGATGAGGGTGACGTGACACTGCAGCCGGGCCCCATTTCTTCAGGCCTTCGGTCAGCATCGTTCCCGCGTCATGAAGCTGCTCAGGTGGCATCTGAGGCAGACTTTTCAGAATAAACCACATGTGTTCAGCTTCAACGCTTAAGCACGTTCTGATTCCCTGCCGTCCGTTGCAGCGACGGCTGGTTAATCGACATTATCGCACCAGACGACTTTACCAGGCGAAGGATATTCCACCGTCAGACCCCTTATTTAAGGGTATCAAAGGGGTTATCGTCACTCTGCAGAACGCCATTCCGGCTTGCTTATGCTGGCTAAAGTCTGGGACAGCAAGATTCCAAGGGTGATGCCTTCACTCATCACATAAGCCCTGGAATGAGCTGCTGAGCGTTATAAGATATCAACATGGATTCGGGGAGGTGAAAGGATCAGTCACACCTAATTTACTGTAGCGACAGACATTCGGATTTTTTTCTGTGCTCCTCAATCTCCCTGGCAATGCGGCTTAAATGAAAATACGAACAGCGTGCTCAGACAACATTTTCCCTCAGGCACTTGTTTACCGGGTTACCGCCAGTAAAGCGTTTATGGCGTCGCCCGGCCGCTCGACGAGAGGCCGGGAAATCCGCCATACCCTGAATCACCCGCAGAGCGATTCAATTAATGTGTTGCATCCATCGGTGGAACTCGCAGGATAAAAGCCAGTCTGATTCTGGGAAACATTCATTTCAGTACGTGCATTATCAGAACCTGAGCGTAGCCGTTGCCGTAATTTGTCGCTCCGCGCCGTAAAAACACGCCGTCGTGGCGTAACAGCCTGCGACGTAGTTCTTATCAAAAAGATTGTTAACATTTAAGCCAATTGATGAACCCGGCAGATTGAACCTGCTCAGATCGTACTGGATGACGGCATTCCAGATCGTGTAGGGCTTCACTTTAAAGGAGTTAGCGTTATCACCTTCCGTCGACCCGACATAGCGACTTCCCAGCCCTAACGTCAATCCGCTTAACGCCGTTTCATGAAAAGTGTAGTTTCCCCATAATGCAGCCATATTTTTAGGGATCTCAGCTGGGCGATTACCTTCGTATGAGGTGTCTTTGGTATACTCAGCATCCGTGTAGGAATAGCTGCCGATAATATCCACATTTTCTGTCAGTGCTGCTTTCGTCTCCAGTTCTATGCCTCTGGAGCGTAACTCGCCATTTTGCACTGAATATAAAATATGCTCAGGATCTGACGTCAGATTTTTATCTTTTGTTATCTGGAACAGCGATAAGGTGGCGGAAATCAATTTACCGTCAGGTATATATTTGATTCCGGCTTCATACTGTTTGGCGCGAGATGCCCGAAACATTTTCCCTGTATAATCCGCTCCTGCTGTTGGCAGGAAGGATTCACTGTAGCTAATGAAAGGTGAAAGACCATTATCAAACAGGTAGTTCAGACCTCCTCGCCATGTAAATTCATTATCGTCCTGTTTGGAGGCGGAATTGTTATTAAGGCGATTGACGCTGTCTGCTTCAGACCAGTCATAACGACCACCCAATGTTAATAGCCAGTGATTCCATTCAGCCTGATCCTGCAAATAGAGGCCAGTCTGTTCAAGACGATCGACCTGACTCCTGTAACCGAAATATTGTACAGCGGTATTACCATACACAGGATTAACCAGGTTCAGACTGGATGCCAGACCGAGCGCCTGCCAGACATCATTCCGTGTGCGCCGGTAATCTATGCCCATAAGCAGGGTATGGTCTGTGTTACCTGTAGAAAATTTATTTTGCACCTGAGTATCCATCGCGAAGCTCGATAAATGCTCTTTGGCCGCAAGTGCACCCCGGGTTAAAAAAGAAGGATCAAACGGAGAAACACTGCTTCCATAGATGGTTCGGTAATCCATATCTACCGTTCCGTAGCGCAAGTTCTGACGCACAGTCCAGTTGTCATTAATTTGATGCTCAAAGGTATAACCGACTAACTTCTGCTTACGGGAAATTTTGTTATAACCCGGTTCCCCATCATTAAAACTTGTGGGTAATTTTCCACCCGCACCGCTGGTTACCGTGCCGTCTTTCGGTAAATAGCCAAACCATCCTATATTGGGTTCATCGAGGAAACTGCTTAAAAAAGTAAACTGAGTTTTGTCATCGGGGCGCCATGTGAATGAAGGCGCTAATGAATAACGCTTTGCTTTTTCACCCGTCTGTTGCTGGTCCTGATCGCTGGCAACACCTGTCAGGCGGTAGGTTAATTTCTCGTCATCATCAACCGCGCCGCCAAAATCAAAGCCCGTCTGGAAAAGATTATGGTTGCCAGTTTTAAACTGCACTTCGCGAATGGTCTGCGGAGTGGGGCGCTTACTGACCAGCGCGATAACACCGCCAGGCTCACTCAGACCATACAGAACAGATGCAGGGCCACGCAGCAATTCAGCACGTTCAAGCATGTAAGGATCGACCTGGAAGGAAGTAAAACTGTCGGCCTGAAGTTTGAGTCCGTCCAGATAAATATTATCCGAGATCTGGCTGAACCCCCGGATATTGACTGAATTAAAGCCGCTTACCGACCCCCGACTGTCAACCATCACATCTGCAGCGTAACGAAAAGCATCTTTCAGCGTCGGTGGGTCTAGCAAATCCATCTCTTCACGCGTAACAACGGTAATGGACTGAGGCGTTTTACGGAGTGGCGTGTCAGTTTTAGTCGCTGTCGCGCTTCGCTTTGCCACCACAGAGCCTACTGGCCCCCAGGCATTTTCTTCCGGGGGAGTCTCCCCCTCGCTTGTTACAGTGAGGGTATTCTGTTTAGTCGCAGCCACGGCGCTGTCTGCTGACAGTGCAGGGAATGACAGTGAACTCATTAATGCACTAAGCATTACTGCACAAGAACGTGGAATCAGAGCTCTTCGAACTTTCATGTCTGTATGTACTCGTCTAGGTTTAATAAAATACATTTCACTGAAACGAATAAGAGCCAGGTTGCTCACGATGTTTTTTTAAACATCAGTATGCTTTTCATAACGTTAAATCGTACCCGAATGGTCGTATCCACGCCTTCCATGACTTCGTTATCAGTCAATGCCACTTACCCTGCGCTGCAGTGAATTCAGCACCTGTTGCCGCTGCAGTACGCTGACTCCTGACATTTCAATCACATAAGACTCATGTAATTAAAAATAAAAATCATTCTCATTTAACAGCGAAAATCTTTTTTCCGATAGCGAAACACAGACATAAAATTTTTCATTTCAGCCAAAAGTTGCCTGTTTTCTTTACATCAGGGTAAAGACAGATTTAACGACAGAAAACGCGGGCGCACTCGGGCAATTGTTCCGGACAATTAAGGGATGAGTGCCTGTCAGACAGGCAGCTTAAAAGGGGGGAATATTAACGTTGCTGCAGAAAAGTTGGTTCTTTTACGCACTGTCGGTAAGGTAATGGCGCTGACGGTGCGAATCTTTTTCGTCTTACGTGCTGCCGGATGATAAGCAATACCCATCCAGGATCGTTCCCCTCAGGTGCTTCAACACTGTCTTGAATTGCGACGGGAGGTATGTTCAAAAAGAAGTCAGAGATGCTGCCGGAATGTTTCTTGGCATTATGGATTGTTATTGCCCGGCGTCTTCCGTCAGCGCCCGCCTCATACCGATAGCATCGCGCAGGGGATGACCGGTTAACGCAAGGCAGCGCTGTCAGTGCAGAAATAAGGGTAACGGCTTTACCGTCTACGAACAGAGCGTGCAATGGATGACGGATCCGGCAGTGCCTTTAATCCAAATAAATTTTGCCGGGCATAATGCCCGAAGATCCGCCTGTTGCCTTCTCTGTTCTTTCGAAAAGGTAGCGAGCGGGCGGCTTGCCTACTGCTTTTCGAAACATGGTGATGAATCCGCTAGCGTTCTCATAGCCAAGTTCCAGCGCGACTGTCTGAACACTCTCCCCACGGGTTAGCCGTTGAAGTGAAAGGATGACATGTAACTGCCGACGCCAATGACCAAAACTCATTCCGATCTCCTGCAGCATCAGCCGGCTCATGGTTCTTTCACTCATACCGATGCGATGGGCCCATTCGCCCAAAGAGGATTTATCAGCAGGTTCGGCCAGTAGCTTTTCAGCAAGCTGTCGCAGCCTTCGATCGCGTGGCATTGGCAGATGCAAATCTTCTACTGGTGCCGCTGATAATTCATCAAGAAGGGTTGCTATCAAGCGGCTTTCCGGTCCCTCTGTCGGATAAAGCCGCGGTAACCCCGCAGCTTTAAGCAACAACTCGCGCAGGAGTGGGTTTACGGAGAGTGTGCAGCAGGTTTTTGGAAGCGCGGGTATTGCCTCAGGTTCAATAAACAGACAGTAACATTCTGTATTTCCAGAACCCCGTGCTGAATGTGGCATGTTGCCCGGTATCCAGACTGCACATTGAGGTGGAACAATCCACATCCCCTCGTCGACCTCACAATTGAGCACACCACGGACTGAATAGAGCAATTGCGACTTACGATGTTGGTGTGTTTCATGTTCCCAGCCATTTGAAATCATAGATGCGCTCAGTGCAAAGATGGGGCGAGGGATACTGTCAATATCAGGCAAAGCAACAGCATTCAGAGAAGATAGCCGGGACATGTATTCAACCTTGGTTTTGAAAGCAGCATTTGGCAATTTTGAACAATATTATGACCAACATTCGCAATGCAGTCTAAAAGGGATTCAGATAATTTCATTTAACAGGGCTGGAGGTTGCCTGGTGCGTTGCGCGTCATGCTACCGAAGCGGCCATTTTTCAGCGCTGCATCAGGAGGGCTGAAAATCTTAATCAACCGATTCACAGGATTATGACTATGCAAATTGACGATACCGATTTTCCCGTTGTATGGATAAAAATGAATGCTCCTGGAAAGGATTCGGCTGCCCCCGCATTTAGTGAATTCGAAGCGTTACTCGCCCGCAAAACACCCTTCGTACTGCTTAGCGGTGAAGGCTTTACTGAAAGCAAACATGAGCATTCCGCCGATGAGATGAAGATGACAACCCGCTGGATGAAAGCGCATAAAAATGAATTAAAAACCTTTGTTAAAGCGTCAATCCTGATTGAACCCAACACTGTAAAAAGGGCTGCAGCCAGACCTTTCGCCATTATTTATGAAAAATTTTGGGGCTATCCTTTATTGATGGCCGCTTCTAAAGAAGAGGCTTTAGCAACCGCAAAAACATTGCTTTAGGTAAAGCAGAAAAGTATCCCAGTAAAAGAGACCACGACGACAACATCGCTATCAAAGCAGGGGCGGGCTAGGGCTCCCCGGACTGCTGCTTACTGACATACCTCGACCGTTGTCAGTAAACAGCGTTATCCGATACGTTTATCCGGTACACGCGCCCCTGGAAGCCGGCATTGCCAGTTGGGCAAACTTCGCAAGCACACCTCTTGTGTAACGTGGCGCTGGTGGGCTCCAGCGGTTTCTTCTTTCCTGCAGTAGCGCCTCATCGACATTCAGTTGCAGCAGTTGCCGATGGGCATCAATAGTGATGACGTCGCCTTCCTCCACCAAGGCAAGGGTTCTGTCTACAAAAGCTTCCGGTGTGACATGACCGACCACCATTTCCTTGGTGCCACCAGAGAAGCGGCCGTTAGTGATCAGGCCAACGCTCTCTCCCAATCTTTTGCCCACCAGGGCCGCTGTCGTGGAGAGCATTTCGGGCATTCCCGGCCCCCCTTTAGGCCCTAAATATCCCAGCACCAGCACATCACCAGGCTGTATCCGATCCTCAAGGATCGCCTGCTTTGCGCTGGCTTCATCGTCGAATACGCGTGCCGGACCGGTGATAGCGGGCATCTTCAGGCCGCTGATTTTTGCGACCTCCCCGTCAGGGGCCAGATTACCCTTAAGTATTGCCAGGTGGCCTTCTTTTTAGAGGGGGGCCTGAAGCGGCAGGATGACGTTCTTACCAGGCTGCGGTTGTGCTGGAATATCCGCCAGCTCCTCTGCCAGGCTGCGACCGGTGATGGTCAGGCAGTGACCATGCTGACCTCGTTTCAGCAGCGATGGGAATAGCGCGGGTTCCTGCATCGCTAAGAAACTGCAACGTCACGGCGTGCTTTACCTGCAGTTACAAGGCGAGGCGCCTGACCTCGAAACCGGGGTGGCCTGAAATCAGCAGACATTTCGCCAGCTCTGAAGCGGTTGATCGACAGTGTTTCTGGGTGGGTTGCCGACGGTCATTAGCGGTAATTGCGTGCGCCATGAACGAAATGTGGAGCAACGGGTTAAGCTCCATGCAGAGACGTGAGTGACGATCTTACATGCCCCACGGGGTTCGTGGGGCACGATCCTTGTTACAGTGACGGATGAGAACCTTTCACAGGGCTCACTGCTTCCAGCAGAGAGGCAATATGGAGAATGACGTGCTCATCATGCCATTTGCCGACGATCTGCACGTTAACCGGCAAGCCTTCACGACTCTTACCAAACGGCAACGCTACGCCAGGCAACCCTGTGACGTTAAGCGGCACCGTGGCACCTTGCAGATAAGTGGCATCAACGTCCTGACCGTCAATAACAAACCTGTCCACGCCGTGTTTATGCGCCGGGATGGGGAGTACATGCGTGATAAGCGCATCGTAGCGTGAAAAGTATTCCGCGAAGCCGTCACGCAATCGTTCGGCGGCCTGCTCTGCATCAATATAAGCAGACATCGGTGTATCAGGTAACGACAGCATGGTTTTCGCCATTTTATAGATCTCATCAGGCTGGCGACCGGCCGTTGCCGCCGCAAAGGCGGGCTTCATCTCCATGACGTGGAGCCGGTTAAATACATCCAGCGCAAAGTCCTTCTCCAGTGCAGGAATGCCGACATGCTCCACAACGACGCCCGGTGCTTTTAGCGCTTCCGCAGCCGCCTTCACGATGGCGTTAACGTCCGGATCAACCGGACCAAAGCCCGGGCCGGTCATCCAGCCAATTCGCAGCGGACGCGATGCTACAAACGGCAGCCCGTCAGAATGAACGGGCGCAGCGCTGGAGAATGCGTCGTGACCATCCGGTCCCGAAAGCTGCGAGAATGCCAGGGCAATATCGCGAACTGAGCGGGCCATAGGGCCAACATGCCAGAAGCGGCGGGGCGCACGCGGCCAGATGCCTGTCATGGGCACGCTGCCGTGCGTGGCTTTCATGGAAGTGATGCCGGTCTGCGCCGCAGGGCCTCGTACCGAGATGGCCAAATCCGTGCCCAGTCCCAGCGGAGACATGCCTGCGGCAATCGCGGCAGACTCACCGCCACTGGAGCCGCCGGGCGTCCGGGTCAGGTCCCATGGGTTATTAGAGCGCCCGGACAGCAGGTTGTCGCTTTCAATCCAGTATGAAAATTCCGGCAGGTTCGTCTTAGCCAGCAGGATGCCGCCTGCTTTTTTAAAACGAGCCACGCTGGTTGCGTCTTCGTCAGGACGACGGCCTTTGAAAATAGGTGAACCACGCTGAGTCAGCACACCTGCCGTATCGATGGAGTCCTTTACGGTAAAAGGAACGCCGTGAAGCGGGCCCAGTTTCTCACCCTTCATCACGGCGGCTTCGGCAGCGGCAGCCTGCTTCAGGGCATCCTCTGCCACTGTTACAACAGCATTGACGTCCGGGTTAGTGGCGGCAATCCGATCAAGATGCGCTTGCATCACCTCAACGGGAGAAACGTCGCGGTTACGGATCATGCTGGCCAGGTGAGTCGCGTCTGAGTAATAAATTTCTTTGCTCATGATAAATCCTCTTGGTTAATAGCCTACCTAACAGTTGGTAGGTAAACTCTAGTCCTGTAAAATGACGCTGTCAATACCTACCTAACAAATGTTAGAATTGGGGTTCTGGCTTCTGGAGGAGTGACATAATGAGCAAAACATCCCGCGACGAAATTCTGAACGCAGCCCGTCTGGCGGCGCAGGCGCATGGTTATACAGGTTTGAATATCCGCGGACTGGCAGATGAAGTGGGGATTAAAGCGGCAAGCATTTACTATCATTTCCCCAGCAAGGCCGAGCTGGGTGCGGCGGTGGCCCAGCGTTATTGGGAGGATACGGCGCGTGACCTGGACGTACTGAGGGATGCGGAAGGCGATGCGCTCAGGAGTCTGAGCCGCTATCCACAAATATTTCGCCGTTCGCTGGAAAGCGGAAACCGACTTTGTATGGGAAGTTTCATGTCGGCGGAATATGATGATCTGCCTGAACCCGTCAAAGTTGAGGTGCAAAAGTTTGCGGACGTCAATATCGACTGGCTGGCAGTGCAGCTTCTGGAAGCGGGGATCACTGCGTCAGAAGACAGCAGAATGCGTGCCGGTGCCATTTTTTCTGCCATCGCCGGCGCACAGCTAATGGCCAGAAGCCGGAATAATATTCAGCTTTTTGATGAGCTTATTGAGGGATACAGGCTTGCAGGTCTGCTACCCGCAACTGAGAGATAAAATTCTAAAAAACGTAACTGACTGGCGCATTGAATAAGGTCAGTCTTTCGTTTATGCAGCTCTGGATATTTATATTGAGAGGAATAACACCGCATCGGGTTTATCTGTTATCCGCGAATTCCCGTGAACGGAGGAGGTTCAAACTCACGACACCTCTGACCCTCTACAGGTAACGGGTGTCTGGCAAGACCCTGTAAAGAAACCGGCAGGAATGGCCGGGTTGGCTGGGCAGTAACCAGCACGCGACGCCAGCCTTTACTTTGTAAGAGGCTTTACATGCCTCATGCTCCAGTGCCTGGATGAATAGCAGTCTGGATGACGGTACTTTTTATTTCTTCCTCTCAGTGCAGACACCGCATCAGTAAACGGTGCCTGCCGCTTTTACGCGTTATGCATTGTCATCGTCGGTGCAACCGAGACCTGAAGAGGGATCATTACAACCCGGATTAATCTCCAGATGGTGATGCCAGGCGGCCAGTTTGGTCGCGCTTTCATTAGCGGAGGCGTCTGCTTTTTGAGCGGACATTTCTTTAACTGAATTGGGCCCTAAAGTCGTGCGAGAAGGCAGATCATTTGCGAACGAAACGCCCTGCAGGCCAGCCAGTACGATCGCTGCTAACCCGGCGGTTTTAACTGCGTATTTTATAACAGATACAGGCATAACGATTCCTCTCAGCTTAAGAAAACAGAAGGCTGATTGCCCTGACAGCGCTCAGCGAATTGAGAAACGTAATCACAAAAACTTGTAGGAACACAGCGGGTTCCCTGGAAGGTGAAACCCAGATGCGCCTCGGTTATTCAAAGATTCGTTGATGACAGTTTGATGACGCCTTTAGTTAATTACGGTAAGTAAATATTAATAAGCGGAAGGCATGGCGTCCTGACGAACATGTGATACCTCGTATTTAGGATTAGGATCAGGAGAGCAGGCTGAATGGCTCTTTTTTTAGTAAAATGACGTCTCTTTTTTGGTGATCTTCAGTCTGCTTCCTGAACCCTGATAAATTCAGCACAGTTCAGCGCTCTGTTCATCAGAGGCGTTATGCATGCGTGCGTTCATCGGTTGAATGCATCGCTCACAGTAAACCTTGCCGCGTGGGCATGTCCGCTCTGTGCCAGAAGCGGACGCTGCTTGCATCATGGTAGGTTAGTTTACAGGGAGCAGGTCAGTCCGCTCTGTGCCACCAAGCGGACATTGCAAACATCACCGCTCTGATAAGAAGGTAACGTGTCATGACATGTGGACTTCATTGATTGCGTTCCATCAACTCAAGCGTCTGACCATCAGGGCTTTGTAAATATATTACTCTGGTTCCCTGCATGGGGCCTGATGAGACTGTCTGGGGTTTTCCTGGCGTCTTCCAGCCATAGTCCGATACTTTGCTCAGGAGCGTATCAAGATCCTTAACCATAAACGCCAGGTGCGCGTAGCCTGGGATATAGGGTGCTGAAGGCGCTTCTGGCTGTTCAATGTTATTGTATTGCAGTAATTCAATGTTCATGCCAGCCAGTTCAAGCAAAGCCATTCGTACATCAGCGCCCCTTGCGCCTGTGACCTCATCAATAATGGGTCCAGACATTTTCCCTTCGCGTAATAACTTCCCTCCAAGAATATGGGTCCAGACGAATAATGCGTCTTCAATATTTTTGACTGAAAAACCGACGTGATTAGCACTTAAGATCATGACATTACCTGCTGATTTCAAAAATTGAGCACCTAACTATCTAAAATTGTTGCTTTATTGCTTCACGGTAAGTGCGATGGGATTTTTTTAGGAAAAAGCACAACTGAGAGCGGTCTGAATCATGTCGTTATGAGCCATCCAGAGCGACAGCTGTACAGGTTACCTGCTCTCTGTTGAACAATACGCGACCAGGTACAAGCCGGTATTTAGTGTAGAAAAACGGCGATTGTCTGCTTGTCACTTATTGCGGACCCGACATGCTGATCTGCTTTGTGCCAGAAGCAGACAGTCTTATTTCAAGGCTGACAGCAGACAAAACCGTTTTCCAGAACGCTACAAGCAGAATGCCGGTCATCAAGGCGCACCCGCAAAACATCATCAGCACCCGGCATCCCGAGTCTGTCTGAGCCGCACAAGCTACCCGCTTCCACATCAAAGCGATGAGGCGGGATCCACATCCTTTCAAATGTTATATAACTGTAAGTATTAATCGAATAAAGTTGCTACCTGGCGCGTTAATGCGTTGTCTGTTTACTGGAGAATCCCGTTATGACGCGCGCTGTATCTATTCTGGTTGCTGGGTTGCTGCTGAATCCGTTATCCCACGCGGCTTCACTTTACTACACGATTTCCACACCTGACACCGCGATAGGGCTGTCATGGCACGCATTTGGCGGTATTTCGCATGCGAAATTAACGGGCGTAACCGGCGAGGTTGCGCTGAATCCGGCAAATGAAATGGATAATCGTGTGAAGGTCACTATTCCGGTCACCACGCTTATCGCGTCCAACAACCTGCTGACGTATCAGTTAAAAAGCAGCATGTTTTTTGATGCTCCCCGTTATCCCAATATCGTTTTTACCAGCAGCCGGATCGTGGCGCAGGGCAACGGCAATTTCAGAATTTTTGGCTTATTGTCGGTAAAAGACGTTCAGCGACCGGTCATTCTGGAAGCCACGATGGAAGAGCACGACCGCACGGCGCAACGCGATGAACGGATCGCGCTACATGCCATGACCACGATTTCCCGCTCGGCCTACCATATGGATCGCTTCACCGCGTTGGTGGATGATACGGTGACGATCAAGATTGATATTCAGGCAGAGGCCAGTCATGTGCCTTGAAAGCGTCCCACGCCGTTAAGCGCTAAGGGCGTTTTTCAGGGCGCTGGCGCTGTCTGCCAGTGCTTCGTCCGGGTTGCGGCCAATCAGGACAAACTGATAGCCGCCGTGGTGCCACCAGACCAGGCGCATATCATGTCGCTGTTCGCGCTGAAGCCCGGTTGAGGCAGGCTGGGCGTCCGGCGAAATGCATAGCGCCATCGGGCCATATTCCGCATGGATCCACGCAATTTGCGCGATAGATGTGCTGTCATAGCGCAACATGCGCACCATTTTCAACTCTGCATCCGGCAGGGAAAGCTGCTGCGTATTGAGATGCAGGCCAATATCCTGCGCGGTGCGGGCCAGGCCATGCTGTAACGCGGCAGGGGAGTTATCCGCATCCAGCAGCGTTTCTGCGCTGTAAAGCGACATGTACTGGGCTTCGAGATCGCGAATCTTCTCGCTCTCGCTCAGCCTGGTTTTAGCCGGGCGGGCGAGGTAGCCGAGGCCTGAACCGATCATCAGAAAACTCAGCGAGGCTGCAATCAGCGAACGACGGCTAATGCCCGATGTCGCGGTAGCGACAACATCGGCGGCGGGTGCCTGCGCTGGCGCGTTTAACAACGCGTCGAGCCGGCGCTGCATTTTTGCTTCCGGGGCCTTATCCAGTAAGGGCGCAAAGGCCGTGTCAAAGTCGAGCTGGCTTTTCATCAGTTCATCGATGCGTTCAGCCAGTTCAGCATCGGTTTCCAGCAGTAATTCGAGCCTGCGTGCGTCATCAGGGTTCATTTCGCCATCCAGCCAGGCCACCAGCGCTTCGTCGCTGAAGGGGGGCGCAAAGCGTAGCGTGTTCATGAGCGTTTCTCCTGCGCAGAAGCCTGAGCATCGAACGATTTTGCCAGCGCCGAACGCGCGGTTGCCAGCCGGCTCATAATGGTGCCGATGGGTACGGCCAGCGTCTCTGCGGCTTCCTGATAGGTAAATCCTTCAACATAGACGAGAAAGACGGTATTGCGCTGGGCTTCTGGCAATGCGCTGACGCGCTGCATGATTTTCTGAAAATGCAGGCGTTCATCATCACGTTCCTGCGTGTCAGGCGCCAGCAGTTCCTCACTTTCAACAAAGCCCTGTCCTAACCGCACGCGGCGGGCGCGCAGGTCGGAAATCCAGATAGAGTGAAGGATCGAGAACAGCCAGCGATCTATCCGGGTACCCGGCGTAAACTGCGCGCTCTTTTCGAGCGCGCGTACGCATGTAGACTGCACGAGTTCTTCAGCAACGTCGTGGTTTCGGGACAGCACCAGCCCGTAGCGCCACAGGCGCGTCAGATGGGCAGCAAGCTGCTGGCGAACTTCGCTGGTCGTGATGTGACTGTCCTCATCGTAGGTATCAGGATTCCGGATGACCATTAATGGCGGCCTGCAAATCACGATACTCTTCGCATCCTGTACCGCACAGGCTGGCGATGGTTTTCAACTGCACTTTTGCCAGGTCGGGACGGCCCTTAATCAGCCACGCTTCGCCCAGGTATTCGCGCACTTTCGCATAGCGCGGGTTAAGCGCCAGCGAGCGTTGATAATACCCGATCCCTTCGTCGGTACGCCCGAGTTTTCGGGTGGCATAACCCCGGTAATTCCAGGCTTCTGCGGTGTCGGGCTGTTTCAGACTATCCAGCAGGGTAAGCGCGGCCTGATAGTCGCCTTTCTTCGCCAGATGATAGGCATAGTTTGTCTTGTCTTCGTCACTCAGGCGCGCCGTTTTGTCGGAAACACACTGTTTGGTCTTGCTGTCGTAAACCTGCCCGCGCGGACAGTCCGGAATTTTACTGTTGGTGCTGTCATCGCCTGCGGCCAGTGCCGGGGCGACGTGGATAACGAACAGCAGGGCCGGAACCAGCAGCTTACGGCCTGGGGTACGCAGCAGTGAAGCGGTGTTTTTCATGGTAGTGCTCCAGTTAACGAAAGAGGCGAACGGGCAGCATGCGGCGCAGCACGTTATCGCGGAGAAAATAGTGATGGAACAGGGCGGCCAGAGCATGGAACGCGGCCAGAATAATTAACGCCCAGGCGACATTGTTGTGTAATTCACCCAGAGCATGTTTGAGCAGAGGATCGACATGCACCCATCCGCTCAGATCGAACAGGCCAAAAAAGCCAAAGGGTTCCTGCTGCGCCCAGCGAAACATAAAGCCCAGCACAATTTGCGTGAACAGCAGCAGATAGAGCGCACCGTGAACGCAGTGAGAAAGGAATTTCGCCGGACGTGAAACGGCGGCAGCGGGCATCGCGTAACGCGGCGAACGTTGGCTCATTAGCCGCCAGACCGGACGGATCACCATGACCAGCGCCAGCACGATCCCGCAGGAAATATGCACTGACTGTAAGCCTTTCCGGAGCGGTGTCCCGCGCTCCAGCCATTCCCAGATGTGCGCACTGGCAAACAAAAAGATGACGCTGGCCGCGGTAATCCAGTGCAGCGCCAGGGTCATTCCGTCGTAGCGCTGTCGGGGTTTCTTGGGTTGTGTGTGAATCATGGCTTTCGTTCTCTCCTTCAGGTTTATGATGAGTGAACGTGCGTATGCGGATTTTTATTCGACTTTTTTATTCGACTTTTTTATTCGACTTTTTTTGCGATGTTTTAGAGCGAGATAAGTGACGGGGAAAGGGTGAACAATCGCTGAGGTGCGAATGACATCGTCCGGCGCACACTTCGCACTGCCTCGGGCGGCATGGCGCGCATTCTGCACAAGGACATTGACGTAACCGAGAGGCTGTTTTAATGATGTAGGGCGGTTATTCAGCCGACGGTAACAAGCCAACTCCATTCTTAAGGCGCGCGATCCCATGACAATACAGGTTTGTATTCCCGACGATTATCATCAGGCCACGGCAGGCCTCGACTGCCTGCAATGCCATCCCCAATTTACCTGTACCGCTGTTGGGGATATCAGCCTCGATCCTGATGCAGAACAGGCGCTGGCGACGGCTCAGGCCTTGATCCTGATCCGTGAGCGCACCACCATTGACGAGGCCTTTTTACAGCGCACGCCGCAACTAAAGCTCATCAGTCAGACCGGTAAGGTCGCCCGCAATATCGATATTGCGGCCTGCTCACGGGCGGGTGTGGCGATTGTCGAGGGCGTCGGCTCGCCCGTCGCACCGGCTGAACTGACGTGGCTGCTGATTATGGCAGCCCGCAGAAAGTTCGTTCAGGCCGTTAACGCCATGCGCGCCGGTCACTGGCAGGCAGAACTGGGGCAGGGCGTGAGTAACCAGACGCTGGGGATCCTGGGCTACGGTAAAATTGGCAAGCGGATTGCGGCTTATGCAAAGGCATTTGGTATGCGGGTGCAGGTCTGGGGAAGCGATCGCGCCAGGCAGGAAGCGCAGCAGGAGGGAGTGATGGTGCCTGCCAGCCGTGAGGCATTTTTTGCCTCCAGCGACGTGATAACCGTTCATCAGCGCTTAGTGGCAGCAACCGAGGGCAATATCACGCGCGACGATCTGGTGCAGATGAAGCCCGATGCATTGTTCGTCAACACCAGCCGGGCTGAGCTGGTGGCCGCCGATGCGCTGCTGAGTGCGCTGCGCCAGGGCCGCCCGGGTTTTGCCGCTCTGGACGTTTACGAGCAGGAGCCGGTATACGATCCCGCGCATCCGCTGTTATCACTGCCCAACGTGCTCTGCACGCCGCACATTGGCTATGTCGAGAAGGACAGCTACAGCCTGTATTTCGGCACCGCGTTCGAAAACGTGGTGCGCTTTTTCGACGGTGACCGAAGCCATGTAATAAATCTCGAGGCGCAGGAATAAGCTTACCCTGCGCGACTAAGGGTGCCTGTCAGCAAATAGCGGCCAGGATAGTAATGCACGTCGCCAGCGGAGCGGTGGCGTAAAAAAATCCTGGCAGTTTCGTCAACAGGTATCCGTACGTGACTGAAATACGCGACTTTTAATTTGAAATCGCACGCATTCGATATTTAAGCACTATTTTCTTTTAATTGTTTAATAACGGACTTGATTGGGTTGCGGCCGCAGTAAAAATAATGAGATAAAACGGTTAAATATCCTGATTATCACTTCTCCGACAATAACCTCTGTGTCCGTCAAAATTAAAGCATACGCCAAATTCGCGTATTCGGGCTGAATTCTGTCCGGGTGTTTGTCGCCGGGATTCAGGCTGAATTCGCATAATGACAGGCGTGAGAATCAGGCTTCACCGATGCCATGTTTTGCTGCACGCATAGCAAATGTGTGACTCGCATCTAAAAAAAAGGCTTTTAACCCAATTGCTTACCAGATTCAAATGGTGACCACCTGGGTGGAGTTGGCAAATCGGCGATGATAAAATTATCAGGATGCAGATAATTATTATAAAGGGGATGGTATGTACAGTAAATTATCGGTCCTTTTTAATGAAATGCTTGACCAGGATTTTCATACAGCACGCGATTTGGCGGGTCGGCTGAATGTGAGTGAAAAAACGGTGCGGACCCGGTTAAAAGCGTTAAATGACATCCTGACTTCGCGCGGTGCCTCAATACATTCCAAATCCAGCATGGGCTATCAGCTGGTGGTTTATAACCAGGAAGACTTTCAAAGCCTGACAACCTCGCTGGAAAAAGGCAGCAACGCACAGCGGCCGACCAATTCAAATGAAAGAGTGATTTTTATTCTGGCTAATCTGCTGAGCCGCGAGAACTATATTAAATTAGATGACCTGTGTGAAACCTGTTACGTTTCCCGCAATACGATGACTGCGGACCTGAAAAAAGTCGAGGACATCCTTCATCTGCATCAACTCATACTCGACCGTCGGCCTAACTATGGTATTGCAGTTCAGGGAAATGAATTTGATAAACGTACTTGTATAGCCAATAACCTTATCCGGTTTAATCATTTTATGAATGTAGAGGGGGAGAAAGAGCAGGGATTGAAGATAATCGGTAAAATTGTTTTATCCGTGCTGCACCGCTGTGGCTTAAGCATCTCCGAAGTCTCACTGGAAAATCTGGTTTCACATGTTTTTATTGCGGTGTACCGAACAAAGCACGGTCATGCCGTTTCCATCGATCACCAAAGAATAGGCATGTTGGTCAAGCCTGAGGTTATTGAGGCGACAGGGCTGATCGTGCAACAGGTTGAGGAAGCGCTAAGCCTCCCGCTGAATCAAAACGAATTTTCTTATATTGCCCTGCACATGGGCGCCAAGCTCTCTTCCACACCAGGTAAAAAATCCGGCGTCAATATCGTTATCTCGCGCAAGATCGACGAGTTGACCGGGCGAATGCTGGAAATTCTGCTCAAGAGTTTCAACATCGATTTCATGGATAACCTTGAGCTGCGCATGTCGTTAAATCAACATCTGGTTCCGCTGGACATCCGCATGCAGTTCGACATTCCACTCAGTAATCCACTGCTGCATGAAATTAAAAAAGAATATGCCTTTGCCTATACTCTGGCGGCCACAGCCTGTATTGCACTGTCTGAACATTATGCCACCCGGATTCCTGACGATGAAATTGCTTATTTTGCCATCATCTTTGAACTGGCGCGGATGAAAAAAGATAAAAAAATAGAGAAGAAAAATATCATCATCGTATGTGCGTCGGGAAAAGGCACAACGCAGTTATTCATGTATAAATACAGACAGGCGTTTGGAAACTATGTAGAGCACATTTATGAATGTACCGCCTGGGAACTGGGGAGCTTTGACTTTGCCGGCAAGAACATTGATTACATTTTCACAACGGTTCCCGTGAATACAGAGGTGCCAGTGCCCGTCTTCGAAGTCACACAGTTTCTTGAAAGCAAAGATATCGCAACCTGCAGTGAAGTATTTGAAAGCAATAATCATGTTTTTTTATATAAATACTATCGGCCCGAACTTTTTTTGACCAATATCAGCGCATCTACAAAAGAAGAGGTGCTGAGGATATTGTGCCAGCACACGGAAAAAACCTTTCCGCTGCCCGCCGGCTTTTATGATGCGGTGATGAAAAGGGAAGCATTAGGGCAAACCGACTTTGGTAATCTTGTGGCCATTCCGCATCCCTTCCAGGTGATGACGCCAAATAGCTTTGTCGTCATCGGAATATTAGAGCGCCCGGTATGGTGGGGCCACAACGATGTACAGGTGGTATTCCTTGTCTCGATTTCTGCCGATGAAGACAGCGACGTCGGCCATTTTTATCAACTGACAACAAAGTTGCTGTTTGATTCTGCCGCGATACAACAACTGCTTAATAACCCAACCTTTGACGTCATCATGGATCTGCTTAAAGGAAGTGACGCGCTGTAAGCGACAGGCAAAATTTACCATGTTCAATATGGTAAATTTCCCGCTGGAGAGAGAAAAGGGTGAGGATTAAGATGAACGTAAATCATCAGAAAACGGAGCGGTAACGTGATGGAAATTAGTCTTGAGGATATTATCACTGAGTTAGTTGTCAACGGCGGCAGCGCGAAAAGTAAAGCCATGCAGGCCATGAAAGCGGCCAGATTGGGCGATTTTGAAATGGCAGAATTGCGGATAAAAGAAGCCAGTGAATTTTTACAAAAGGCTCACCATTTTCAGACGGAAATGATTCAGGCGGAGGCTCGTGAAGAGAACCCCTGTGCCGTTTCACTTATTATGGTCCACGGTCAGGATCATTTAATCAGTGCGATGACAACACGAGATATCGCCATCGAAATGATTGAAATGTATAAACTCATCCACAATAAATAGCGATAAGGAAATACATATGATCTACATCACATTAGTTTGCGCGGCTGGAATGTCCACCTCTATGTTGATGGCAAAAATGCAGCAAAGTGCCAAACAGCGTCAAATCGACGTGAGCATTATTGCGATGCCTGAAGAAAAATTCAAAACGCATAACGGAAAGACAGACGTACTTCTTCTCGGGCCACAAATATCCTATCTGGAAGATGACCTGCGCGAAAAGTATGAACCTCAGGGCATTAGCGTCGCCGTGGTCGATATGGTGGACTACGGAATGATGAATGGTGAAAAAGTCCTGGCAGACGCGATCGCTTTATTAAAGTAAACCACGAATAAAACATCAGGTGCATAGCCAAATAAATTTGGCAGGGGATCATTATGCCTAAATTTGACCGAAAGACGATAACCAATAAAATTAATCCTGTAGTTAATACCATTCAGAGCAGTAAACTGGTAAACGGCATTACAGGCGGCATGATGAGTGCCATGCCGATAACGATACTGGGTGCATTTGCCGCATTGTTCCTGAATTTACCCGTTCCGGCCTATAGCGCCTTTATTGCCAGTGTAGGGATTGCCACCGCACTGAAAACGATCATTATGTTCACCACCAACTTCCTTGCTGTGATATTCGGGGTCGCGATAGCGGGAAGTTATGCCAGGCAACATGACGAAGATGCGTTATTCTGCGGAATCCTGGCGTTGCTGAATTTCTTCATCGTGACGCCGGTGGCCTTCGCCGAAACCGGCTTGCCCATTATTCCTATGCAATGGTTAGGTGGAACGGGCATATTTACCGCCATTGTGGTCAGCTTGCTTTCAACCCGGGTCTACGTTTTTATTAAACAAAGAGGGTTTACTATTAAGATGCCTGCCAGCGTGCCGCCGGTGGTGTCCAGCAGTTTTAGTAGCCTGATCCCTGGTTTCGTCTCATTAATTTTGTTTGCTGCCGTGTCGGTCATTTTTACGGCCACGCCGTTCAAAAACATGCATCAGTTTATCTATACCTTCCTGCAAATTCCGCTTCAGGGCATGGGAGGAAATATTGTCTCCATCATTCTGCTCTGGACGCTGGCGCAGCTGCTGTGGTTTGTCGGGATCCACGGCACCATGGTCATCTACTCCGTCGTGCTGCCAATTTTTACCGCGATGGATGCAATGCAACTGGCCGCATACTCTGCCGGTGAGTCATTGCCGAACATCACCGGGCGGGCCTTTGTCAGCACCTATACCATGTCGGCCAGTGCGATTGGTCTGACGTTACTCATGCTGTTTTTTGCCCGAAGCCAGCAATATAAAACGCTGGGCAAACTCACTACGGTTCCCGCGCTGTTTGGCATCAGTGAACCCCTGGTGTTTGGCACACCGATGGTATTTAACTTCCGTTTTGCTATTCCCTTTATCTTTATGAACGCCATCAGCCTGGTCATTGCCTATGTAGCAACCTATATCGGTCTTGTGCCTCGCGTTGCCGGGATTACACCCATTACGGGCATGCCCATTATCTTAAGCGGCATTATGGAAGGCAGCTGGAAAATTGCGGTATTACAGGTTGCGCTGGTCGCGGTGCAGATAATTGTCTGGTATCCCTTTTTCAAAAGAGCAGATACAGCGTCTTATATGCTGGAAAAAGAGGGCGCAGGCAAACCGGTTTAATGCGTACGCACATTTTGCCTGATAAATAAGATTCTGAGGGTGGTTGTCTGCTGAGGCTGCCCGGTGTAAACAGAACAGAAAAATAAACGGGAGTAACCTGCCGATATAATTTAATTAATAACATAACCCTACCTCTGCTCTCTAAAAAGAAAATGATTATGAAAACTAAAAAACTCACAATAGCGTTATTACTATTGGCATTCACTTCACCCTTACTCCAGGCCGCAGACATTAACGATGATGAAGATGCGTTACGCATTCGACTGAAAAATGATTTTCGTCGCGCCGATCGACCCAGTGCAGGTAATTACGAAGAAAATATTTATGGCTGGGTTCAGGGCGCCATGATTGATGCAAACTCGCACTATTATTCAGATTTAATTGGTATCGAAGCCGGAGCTTATTATGTTTATAAGCTTGGTGCCAAAGAACAATGGAGTACACGCGGCTATCTTGCCGACCACGACAGCTTTGGCCTGGTGACGGGGGCAGTAAAGTTAAAACCTCAGGATAATATCCACCTTAAAATAGGTCGCTTCGGTACTGATAACGGCTATGGCAGTTTGCCATATCGTATTCCCCTGATTGCCTCTGGATCCACCCGAACCATGCCAACGCTATCGGAAGGCGTGCTGGGCCGTTATCAGCCAGACGACAATATCGATCTGTGGGCGATGTATCGCACACGCGTTTTTCTCTGGCCGGATGCGGCAGTCGGGGTCCGCAATGAAGGGATCTATAACACCGCCACCGGTCGTTACGACACCCGGCGGGCACGTTCATTTCTGGCCGGCAGCTGGCGTGATGAAAACAGCCTTTATGCTCTTGGCGGCGCGTGGCAGGAGGATGTTTCTTCTCAGTATCAGGCCATGATTGAAAAGAAATTTCCCCTTGAAAATAACAACGTAATTAAAGTCGAACTGCTGGCGTTTCATGCGTTGTTAAATGGCGTATCACGTACTCAGAGCTATCACAATAATACTCAGGTTTATTCAGGTCAGGTTACCTACAGCATGCCCAAAATAAGCTTTTTTGGCGCGGTAGGAATTGTCACTCATGCAATGAACGGCATTGGTTCGAATGTTGATACTGATATCGGCTATCCCAACTCCCTGAGTATCGACAGAAATAAAGAAGATATGTTTTCTCTACAGGCCGGCGCACACTATTTCTTTCAGCCAAACCTGAGCGTCATGCTCGCCCCTCTGATTACCCGCGGTTATGAAGATACAAGACGAACCATCCGGATGAAGGGACGGGGCATTCTCGCCGGTGTTTTCTATAACGTACAGGAAGGGCCGCTATCAGGATTGAAAATGTATGTGGCGTCGGATGTCGCTAAAGAAAAAAGGGACGGCAGTTCGCTGGGTAATAACCTCTATTACTGGGATGTCAAAGCCGGAATACAGTACGACTTTATGTTGAAATAACCAATATTTTTTGCGCTTTAACGAACAGAAGGGAGGTCAGATGTTAAAACCTATTGAAACGGCGTCACGTGAAGCTAAATTACTCGATGGTTTATGGACGTTTAAACGTGATGCAGACAGGCGCGGATTGACCGATGAGTGGTGGAAAGGCCGTCTTAACGGTGCCCGCAAAGTGGCGGTTCCCGGAAGCTATAACGATCAGTTCGCCGATGAGGAGGTGCGCTCGCATGTGGGCGATGTCTGGTACCAGACCGAGGTCCGCATTCCCGATCGCTGGCATGAGCAGCGCGTGGTGCTGCGTTTTGACGCTGTCACGCATCGTGGAACGGTATGGCTGGACGACGAACAGATTCTGTTCCACCAGGGCGGTTATACGCCATTCGAATGCGATATTACCGCCCATGTGGCGACGAAACGCGTCGTACGTCTCACGGTGTGTGTAAACAACGAGCTGTCGTGGCACACCATTCCGCCGGGCGTGGTTGCCGAGCAGGACGGGCGGTTGAAGCAGCACTATTTCCACGATTTCTTTAACTATGCGGGCATTCATCGTCACGTCTGGCTTTATACCACGCCGCGCGAGTTTATTAGGGACATTGAGGTACATACGGATTTCACCGACGATCTCCTTTCGGGCGCGGTGCATTACCGCATTGACGCACCGGGTAATGTGACCTGTCAGTTAATCGATCATGAGGGAACGCCGGTTGCGCAAGGTTCGGGACGTGAAGGATGTCTGGCGGTGAGTCGGGCCGTGCTCTGGCAGCCCGGTAAGGCCTACCTGTACCGGTTGATCGTTAATGCCGAAACCGACTGTTATGAACTGCCGGTGGGGATTCGGACTGTCCAGGTGAAGGGCGACCGTTTTCTTATTAATAACCAGCCCTTTTACTTCAAGGGATTTGGCCGACATGAAGATGCCGATCTCCGCGGCAAAGGCTTCGACAATGTGCTGCTGGTGCACGACCATGCATTGATGTCCTGGACAGGAGCCAACTCTTACCGAACCGCGCATTATCCCTATGCAGAAGAGATGCTCGATTGGGCGGATGAGCACGGCATCGTGGTCATTAATGAAACCCCGGCGGTCGGATTTAACGTTTCGCTGCCTATGATTCGCAACATTGCCCGGCCAGAAAAACTGTTTTGCGCCGACGCGCTTAACGAGGTCACGCAGCAGGCGCATCTTGAGGCAATACATGAACTGATTGACCGGGATAAAAATCATCCTTCGGTGGTGATGTGGAGTATCGCGAATGAGCCGGACGCACGTGAACCCGCCAGCCGGAATTATTTTCTACCTTTGGTTGAGGCGACAAAGCAACGGGATCCCAGCCGTCCGGTTTGCTGCGTTAATATTACGAAATCCTCGCTGGATGAAGACCAGATCAGCGATCTGTTTGACGTACTTTGCCTGAACCGATATTACGGCTGGTATGAAAATCCCGCCGATCTGACGGCAGCGGAGAAAACGCTGGAAGCGGAACTTACCGCCTGGCACGATCGCCATCAAAAGCCCATCATCATCACCGAATACGGGACTGATACGCTGTCGGGCCTTCATTCCGTCTATAACGAAATGTGGTCTGAAGAGTACCAGTGCGCGTTCCTTGAGATGTACCATAAGGTCTTTGATCGCTTACCCTTTGTCGTCGGGGAGCACGTGTGGAACTTTGCCGACTTCGCCACCTCGCAGGGCATTATTCGGGTAGGGGGAAATAAAAAGGGCGTATTTACCCGAGACCGTAAACCTAAGGCCTCCGCTTTTCTGCTTAAAAAGCGTTGGACGGCGATGTCTTAAGCGCCGCGCGTAATAATCCGGATGCGCGAGAGTGCATCCGGGCAAGTTACAGGTGAGGGAGGTAACAGGGAAGGTAACGGATGAAAAAGCCTTAGCCGTAACCCACAAGCCTTTTACTTTCGGTTACGGGACGCGGTGGCTGAAACAGACGCGAATGCCGGCTCCTGTGATAAACGGGCGCAGGTTAAAAACGATGGCTTTATCCGACGCATCTTCAGCTGAACATTCTGTGCCTCGACTGTGCGGCGGGGACAGGTATTCGGGTGTGCGACCTGTAATTAAAAAGGGCCGGTGTTTTACCCGGATAAAATTTGACTTCTCTGACCGACTATCACATTGGCCTTTGACGCCGCAGATTAACACCTCCCGATTTTACGTTGCCCGTTGCCTTAAATAACGAAATCACGTCTACTGATCCGGAATAATACATTGGCGTGCCGTTTCTCGCCCACGCACCTAACTGTCAGCGAAGCGCAACAATAAGGCCTGAAAAATGAAAATGGAAAATATCCCTTTCGGGATAACAGACTGGGCACAGATAGAGGCAGAACGGCATCCGGGTGATAGCGGGTTTGCGCTCTGGCGCGTGGCAAAGTTTGGCGATATCAGAGTCAGAATGGTCGACTATTCCCCCGGCTACGTGGCCGATCACTGGTGTATAAAAGGGCATATTCTTCTGTGCCTGAAAGGCGAAATGGTCACAGAGCTGGACGATGGACGCACGTTTGTATTAACGCCGGGCGTGAGTTATCAGGTTGCCGACGATGCCGAAGCTCATCGATCAACCACCAGAGAAGGGGCGACGCTGTTTATTGTGGACTGATGGCAGTATAAAAAAGCGGTTACCGCAACGGATAGCCTTAAGTGGAATATAGGGTGCTTCTGCTGATCCTTGAACTAAAAAAAACAAGGAGACAGAGGGCACCTTTTTCAGACGATGATTTCTTATTGCCATAATCATTAACACAGGGCGCAGCAGCATCATTACGCTGAATGTCTGATGACCCCTCTCTTTTTTAATTTTCTTTTTTTATTCATAAAACATCCGATGGGAAAACGCATTGAAATATCGGGTGTCAGGTGAAAAAGGCCAACCTCATCCGCATTTTTACGCAGTCTGCTTTACACCTTGATGCTCCTCCATCACTGCAACGCAGGCCCTGACAGCAAAGGGATGACGGGGAAACTCACGTCGCGTTATTTTGCGTGGCGTCATTCAACTGACTAAAGGCGATGCTAACGACCTGTCCCCTGAATATATGTCACAACTTTTGCACTGGTGACGGAATGTTTCAAATAGCGTCGCTATATATTTTCTGGATCATTGCAGTGCGCGTTGCACCCTGATCTCATGCTTAACATCGCTGCTCATGCCGACGGATATTTTATATTTCTGTTGAAACGGATTCCTGAAACCCTTATCTGGCAGGTTATGTGATCTGGAATGTTTCTTACATAAACTATTACGACAGCAAAATATTGCTGGCACACAATATGCTTTATTCCCACCTACAACATCCAATAATCAGACAGGGGCATAGCATGGCATCTACGGGGCTTAAAAAGAAATTAGGGTTGGTCGATCTGTCATTACTTGGCATCGGCTCAATGATCGGTTCGGGCTGGTTATATGCCGCCCTTAACAGTTCTGGCTATGCGGGCAGCCATACCGGCTGGGCATGGGTACTGGGTGCCGTGATCGTTCTGATGATTGGCCTGGTTTACGCCGAGCTGTCCTCGGCGCTACCGCGCGCCGGCGGTTTTGTTCGCTATCCCAATTATTCGCACGGCAACATCGTTGGTTTCGTGATTGGTGTCAGCTCGCTGCTGGCCTATACCAGCACCGCAGGGGTGGAAGTTGAGGCCGTTCGTCAGTATGCGATCTACTGGTGGCCCGCACTGGGGCATGAGGACGGCAGCCCAACGGGGTTAGGGTTTGGCGTGCAGATTGGGCTGCTGGTGGTGTTTTTTCTGCTCAACTACTGGAGCGTCAGCTTCTTTGGACGGGTGAACACGATTGTCACCACCTTCAAATTTATCGTGCCGTTGCTGACCATCGTGACACTTCTGCTTTACTTCCATGCGCCGAACCTTGATGTTCCACCTTCACCGCCGGGTGGGGCTCATGGCGTTTTCAGCTCACTGACGGGGGCAGGGATCGTCTTTGCCTATCTTGGCTTTCGTCAGGCGGTTGATTTTGCCAGTGAAGCTAAAAATCCACAGCGCAACGTGCCGCTGGCAATCGGTATTGCCATTGCTGTCAGCTTCGTGATTTACCTGGCCCTGCAGTATGCGTTCATGGGGGCGGTACCGACCGATTTGCTGTCACAACATGGCTGGGCAGGGCTGAAGCAGATATTCCAGTCTCCCTATGCCGATCTGGCGCGCAGCCTGGGGCTGACCTGGTTGATTAACCTGATTCTTATCGACGCGGTGATTTCCCCGGCCGGGACCGGCAACATCTACCTGGCCGGCGCCGCGCGCGTGCTGTTTGCCTGGGCGCGTAATGGCCATCTGTTTAAAGTGTTTGGCAAAGTGGATGCAAAATCTGGCGTACCGCGTGGTGCATTGTGGCTGTCGTTGCTGCTGGCCATCGCCTGGACATTGCCTTCCGAGTTTCAGGTCTGGGGCGGTTTAATCGGCGCGGTGACGTCGGCAACCGTTTTTACTTACATGCCCGGCCCGATAACCCTGGGCGCTTTTCGTCAACACCTGCCCGAAATGCAGCGTCCGTTTCGTCTGCCCGTTGCGGCGGTTCTCAGCCCGCTGGCGTTTGTTGCCAGTACGCTTTTGATTTACTGGAGCGGCTGGTCTGTTAATGAGATCCTCATTCCGATTCTGATTGTTGCCTGGGTCGCTTACGCGATCTTTGGCAAAAAGAGCAACCAGTTCAGTCAGGATTTGCAGTGCGCCTGGTGGCTGCTGGCTTATTACATCGCGGTCATGGTGGTTTCTATGCTGGGTACCTATGGCGGAAGCGGTATGATTGACGCACCACTCGACATGATCCTCATTATTGTCGCGTCTCTGGCCTGCTACTTTTGGGGCGTTAAAGCGAGCTTTTCTCAACCCAACATTACCGATGAGGAAGCGGAATCCGCATCCTTTAGCCAACACGCGGTATAGTGTTTATCGCCTGCACCTGTGCTCCGGCACAGGTGCTTTAGCGGCAGCGTTTACCGGAATTAGTCTTCGTTGCCCCACTGATTCAGGAAGGTGGCGATCTCATCAATGCGTTGTTCATTAATGCCCGCTTCAACGGCCATCTCTTTCTGCGCTTCTTCACTGATTTCTTCGTTATTCATTAAACGGCCAATCAGCAACTGGAAATAGTGTGCCAGGGCGTCACGCTCGGATTCGCTTACCGGCGTTTCCGTTTCTGACGAATACTCATCGGCAATGTCATAGTATTTCAGTGAGACTTCGTTGTTCATATCTTGCCCTCAGGGTTTGCACCTGTGTCTTTTGTGACTGAATAGAATGGGTTAATCATAACATTCATCTCGCGATTTTTCTGCCAGTCAGCGGCGGGGGGCGGGAAAATTAACAAGCGTGCGGGCATCCGCTTATTTGCCCGTTCATGCATTAACCAGAGTGAGCTGCGCGTGCCCACAGAACAGATTATTGGCTACTGGCAAAGCCGGGCCGTTCTGGCCGGGCGGTAAGTGCCATCACGACGAAAATGTCGGGATGATGATGGGATAACGTCCCGCGGAGATCCCAATGCGGCGATAAAAGTGATGTTTATGAAGAAGACGTGTCCAGATAGGGGAAAAGAAATTTCTCGACCGCCTGCTTTCCGATGCCCGATGTAAAGCTGATGCCTGCCTTTTTTAAAATAGTGCGTCCCGCTCCCCTGTTCTTCGGGTGCGGATCGTCCATGGCAATATAAATATGTTTTGGCTTTAGCTCTGCAATTGTTAAAGCACACGAAGGCGTTCTGCCCTGAAAAGAGCAGGGCTCAAGCGTGACATATATTTCACATTCGCTAATGGGGAAGGTAAGTTTTGCGATCGCGTCGATCTCAGCATGGTGTTGGCCTGGCGGTTGTGTAAACCCCTTAGCAACAACCTCGCCGTCATGAACGATCACGCATCCGACAGGGGGATTGGGTCTGCATTCGGGTAATGCCTGGCGGGAGTACTCAAGCGCCAACATCATAAATTTTAGCTTTTCTTCCATAATGCCTTTATCTGCTGAAGCTCTGGGATCAGAAGACATCCATATTTATGGCCCCTGTCATCGATGTCCAGCGATTAAGGAAACTGAACCACCGCATTGAGTATGGGTAATCACATCACAAGGGCAGATGGCAGCCCTTATTTGTGAACCTCTGTTTCCTGTTTTACAGGCCTGTCGTTTTGGTTTACCTGTTCTGGTAAAGATCCCAACGGTTACCATAGAGGTCTTCAAATACCACAACCAGCCCATACTCTTCCTCTCGTGGTTCCTCACAAAACGTCACACCTTTCGCTTTCATGGCTTGGTAGTCGTGCCAGAAATCATTGCTCTGCAGGAACAGGAACACTCTGCCGCCGCATTGATTACCAATAAAGCTTTCCTGGCGGTCATTTGAGGCGCGTGCCAGGAGGAGATGACAATCGCTTTCCGGATTCGGCGTGACGACCACCCAACGTTTACCCGGCTGCGGTGTGTCCTCAACAAGAATAAAGCCCAGCTTGTCAGTGTAATACTCAATAGCCCGATCGTAGTCATCAACCACAATGGCGATATAACCTATGCAACGTTTCTGCGTTCTCATTTCTGCTCCATAAATTCAAAGGGAAAACGGCTTTAGAGAAGGCCTGAAATCATGAACGAATTTTTTATTCTGTCTGGGACGCTCCAAAGCTGGAAGGCTGACGTTAAGCGAAATGCTTACAATGCATGTCTGTTCAGAATAACATGCACGTTTTGTGTCGGAACAGGTGAAAGCATTCAGGGCAGGCCTGGCATTTTAACAGGCCGACAAGGGGGCCTGGTTACCTGCTTCTGGTCCTGTCCCTTTATCCAGCACGCATAACGTCATCGCACCCAGGCATTGCTCAACAGACAGGAAATGTGCTTCTGGCTTTAGCGCTGAACGGAACAGGTAGGCGGCGGGAAAAACGGGCAAAAAACGGACCCAGCATACAACTTGAAGTCATCCGATAAGCAGGTTAGCCTGCTGCAATCACAAGTGAAAAAATCTCATCATACAGGTAACGTCGGTCATGGCTCTGATCCCCAAAAACTACTCGCGGCTGGAAAGTGGCTATCGTGAAAAAGCATTAAAAATCTATCCGTGGGTTTGTGGGCGATGCTCGCGGGAGTTTGTTTATTCAAACCTGCGGGAATTAACGGTTCACCACATCGATCACGACCACACCAATAATCCGCCAGACGGCAGTAACTGGGAGCTGCTGTGCCTGTACTGCCATGATCATGAACACTCAAAGTATACGGAAGCCGATCAGTACGGCACCTCCGTTGTGGCTGGCGAGGATGCGCAGGATGATGTGGGGGCCGCCACCTACAATCCCTTTGCCGATCTAAAGTCGATGCTCACCAAAAAGAAATAACCGCAGGCCATCCTGTTGCGTCTTGTCTTTCTGCATGACGATAGCAGGTGCTGACATCTGGCAGCGTTTGGAACAGGGCAGGAGAGAGGCGGCCTGCCGAGTGTTAGCCGCGTTCTGTCAGCCCCGGCAGGCCTTTTTTTACTCTGCACGTTGCGCTCCCCATGCCCACCAGCCACCGTGTGGGCAGGGGTTCGTACAGCAACGGAAGGACCACCATGAAGAAGGCTCATGTTAATGTGAAATTAAGTCGCTTTCACTCATGTTACGACTCTGGCATAAAATATGCTTATTGATTGCAGGCGCGTTAAAAACTGTGAAGCAGACGAGACAAGCAGACCAGTCTGGCAAATAACGCAGTTTTTACATCAGAATTCAGGATCCAGACACGATGAATAACAATTTCACCTTTACGATTAAGAGCAGTGTTTTTGATGAGAATTACAATCCGTCAGAAAACACCCGCATCACGACCAACTTCGCTAACCTGGCCCGTGGCAAGAACCGCCAGGAAAACCTTCGTAACGCCCTGGTGATGATGGATAATCGTTTTAATTCCCTGGCGCACTGGGATAACCCGAAAGGGGACCGTTATTCTGTCGAGCTTGAGATCATTTCCGTTGAGATGAATATCAATGTGGAAAATAATCGCGATGCTTTCCCGGTTATCGAAATATTGAAAACCAGTATCGTCGATAAAAAAACCGACGAACGTATTGAAGGCATTGTGGGGAACAACTTCTCTTCTTACGTGCGTGACTATGACTTCAGCGTCTTGCTGTCAGAGCACAACAAAAATAATCCGGTGTTTACTATCCCGGAAAACTTTGGCGAGCTGCATGGCAATATCTTCAAATGCTTCCTGCAATCAGAGGCTTACAAGGCGAATTTTAGCAAGTCACCGGTGATCTGCCTGAGTGTTTCAAGCAAAAACACCTATGTCCGCACGGGCAACCGTCACCCGGTACTGGGCATTGAGTACCAGCAGGATGAATATTCGCTGACCGATAAATACTTCAGTAAGATGGGATTACATGCGCGCTATTTTATGCCTGAAAACAGCGTTGCGCCCCTGGCGTTCTATTTTACGGGTGATTTGCTGCGTGATTACACTAATCTCGAACTCATCAGCACCATCAGTACGATGGAAACGTTCCAGAAGATTTATCGCCCTGAAATCTATAATGCAAACTCGCCGGCTGGTATTGAATATCAACCGAGCCTGAGCCATCGGGATTATTCTTTAACGCAAATTGTTTACGACCGAGAAGAGCGTAGCCATCTGGCTATTGAACAAGGGAAGTTTACCGAGAAGAACTTCATCAAACCCTACAAAAATGTTCTTGAGCAATGGTCTGCTAATTACGTTCTTTGATTAACTCAGTATAAGGTTACCTGTTATGAAAACTTTGTTACCGACTTCCACGGCGGGAAGCCTGCCAAAACCGTCCTGGCTTGCGCAACCTGAAACACTGTGGTCGCCCTGGAAACTGGAAAATGAAGAATTAATCGATGGCAAGAAAGACGCACTGCGTTTGATTCTGGACGATCAGGATCGCGCCGGTATCGATATCGTCAGCGATGGTGAGCAAACGCGCCAACACTTTGTGACCACCTTTATTGAACACCTTAGCGGTGTGGATTTTGAAAAACGCGAGATCGTCAAAATCCGTAATCGTTATGATGCCAGCGTGCCGAGTGTGGTGGGTGAAGTGGCCCGTCAGAAGCCGGTCTTCGTTGAAGATGCCAAATTTTTACGTCAGCTGACGAATAAACAGATCAAATGGGCGCTGCCGGGTCCCATGACCATGATCGATACGCTGTATGACAACCATTACAAGAGCCGCGAAAAACTGGCCTGGGAATTTGCCAAAATTCTTAACCAGGAAGCGAAGGAACTTGAGGCGGCGGGTGTCGATATTATCCAGTTTGACGAACCGGCATTTAACGTGTTTTTCGATGAGGTGAATGACTGGGGCATTGCCGCCCTGGAACGCGCCGTTGAAGGGCTCAAGTGCGAGACCGCTGTGCACATTTGCTACGGTTACGGCATCAAAGCCAACACCGACTGGAAAAAGACGCTCGGAACCGAATGGCGTCAGTATGAAGAAGTCTTCCCTAAGCTGCAGAAGTCGAACATCGATATCATCTCGCTGGAATGCCAAAACTCTCGCGTGCCGATGGATCTTATCGAACTGATTCGCGGTAAAAAAGTGATGGTCGGGGCCATTGATGTGGCAACCAACGCGATCGAAACCCCTGAAGAAGTGGCCGATACGCTGCGTAAAGCCCTTCAGTTTGTGGATGCCGATAAGCTTTATCCCTCTACCAACTGTGGCATGACGCCGTTATCCCGTCAGGTTGCCCGGGGCAAGCTGAGTGCCCTCAGCGCCGGTGCAGAAATCATCCGTAAAGAACTGCTGTCGAAATAACGGCGTCAGACATTCGGTGAATGACCTGTGTATGAGCAAAGGCCCGATCGGCGATCGGGCCTTTTTTGTCACCCAGTCAGGCTTGGCTCTGTAAAGCCGCAATAAAATAACCGCCGCGTACGCCTGCTGGCCGTTATTTTCACGCGCTGGCATAAGGTGTGGACGTAAACGGTGCCCGGACAGATGCCCGAAAGCAAAAAGGAGAGGGGATGAACAGATTGTGAGTGTCAGCCAGCCTTTCTGCGCTTCCACTCATCCACCACCTCTCCCAGGTTTTTGGGAATGTCATTGCGTATCCAGGCCATAAAATCCCGATCGAACCGGAAACGTTCTCCGCACTGTGCAACCATAAAGCGGCGCACATTTTGCGTATTTTTATAGTTTTTATCCACGATCGTCATGCGCGTCAGTTCTGCGCTGTGCCAGTCAATGTTCATCCGCTTGCCTCAAGTAACACGTGGTAAAGGCGAAAATCGTCGCGCCTGGCCGATTACGCTTCAGTGCTGGATAGTGGCATTAAAAATGAATGGATACCGGTATTGCGCGCTGAGGACAGGATATAGCAACATCCCTGCCATTCCTGCTCAAGAGAAGGGCGTGCTTTTTATTAAGCGACCGGCTCTTTGCGTAATGAGCAAAGTTATAGCGTTAAAAGACGTTGCGAGCGATCAGTAAAGGGTAATCCAGTCTGGATAGCATCAGTTTGTAGAAAATGGCCAAGGATAAATTTGACCACCCTGGTTAGCTTTCAAGTGCCGCAAGGAGGGTGGCTTCCATTTTTTCCGGCGTAGCGATGGGTGCAAAACGCTTGAGTGGTTTGCCGTCGCGTCCGATCAAAAACTTAGTGAAATTCCATTTAATCCGCTCACCCAGCACACCGGGTAACTCCGCTTTCAGGTAACGAAATAGCGGATGCGTTCCGGGGCCGTTAACCTCTACTTTTTCGAACATGGGGAAGCTCACACCGTAGTGAATGTGACAGGTCTGCGCGATGTCGTCGGCACTGCCCGGTTCCTGCTTACCGAACTGGTTGCAAGGGAAACCCAGCACCACCAGCCCCTGCGCAGCGTACTTTTTGTAGAGTGCTTCAAGACCTGCATATTGTGGAGTGAATCCACAATGGCTGGCGGTATTCACCACCAGAACCAGCTTGCCAGCATAGTCGGCCATCGAGATGTGCTGGCCATTCAGGCTGGTGGCGTTGAGTTGATGAAAAGTGGTCATGCTGAAATCCTTAAAGTGCGTGTTAGTCAGGGTAAAGATGAGCACTCAGACGGTTTCTTGCTTCGCCCCGTCAACCAGCGCTGTTTTCTCTGTCATTTCAGTGACCCGCCGACCTTTGATTAACTCAGCGTTGCGTGAATCATGCCCGATCAAGGCACAACCCTGCCATTAAATCTGTTTCTGAAGAATAACGGGATGCTTTCAGGAAGCCTGTTTTTTTAACATGATTTTAAGAAGGCTTATGATTTCCTTTTGCTCATGGTCTTCTAACCTGTTCAGAAAATGTGAATCAACGCTTTCAGCAATCGGTGATGCAGTGTTAAGCATCTCTTCGCCCTGATCGGTAAGCGTAACAAATCTACGACGTTTGTCTTTTTTTCCTTCTTCACGTTGTATCAGACCTTTATGTTCCATGCGAACCAGCAATTCTGCCAGCGTAGCCTTCGAACTTAACGCCGCCTCTGTTAATTCCAGTTGTTCGATTCCCGGTTTAGCATGAACGGCTGAAAGAACAGCATACTGCTGCTTTGTCAGAAAGGGCATCGCTTCCTGCCACAGGGCGGTATGTTCCTGTAGAAGTTGCCTCGTCAAATGAAAGAAAAGGTTGCTCAAGTCATTGTTCATATTAACTTTTATCTGGCTCTGTCATCCTCGTATTTAGTTAATGTTAAATCATTATCCCACCGTTAAACATTCTTTATCACCAGATACAAAAGGTCACACTAAAAATAGTAACCATGGAAATCAATTGACTTTATGGGTTTGAGTAGATTACCGTTAATTTCATTCGTACACGAACGTTATTTGCAAGGAAGTCAGATGAGAATTGTAATCGGTATGACGGGAGCAACAGGTGCCCCTTTAGGGGTGGCTCTGCTCAGTATTTTGCAGGAAATCAAAGAGGTTGAAACTCATCTGATTTTGAGCAAGTGGGCTAAAACCACAATTGAACTCGAAACGCCTTTTTCATCGCGTGAGGTGATGAGCATGGCTGATGTTGTGTATGGCCCGTCCGACCAGGCCGCTACTCTCTCGTCAGGTTCTTTTCACACCGATGGGATGGTCATTATTCCTTGTAGTATGAAAACCTTAGCGGGAATTCGCATGGGATACGCGGAAGGCCTTATTGGACGGGCTGCTGATGTCGTCATTAAAGAAGGCAGAAAACTTGTGCTGGTCCCCAGAGAGACGCCTCTCAGCACCATTCACCTGGAAAATATGCTAGCCCTTTCCCGTCTTGGCGTATCCATGGTTCCGCCCATGCCCGCTTTTTATAACCACCCCGCAGTAATTGATGATGTGATCGATCATGTCGTTTCTCGTGTTCTCGACCAGTTTGGGATTGCCTCGCCAAAGGCAAATCGCTGGAAAGGCCTGAACAATTCTAAGAAATCCCTGAGTATGGAGAGTAAATAATGGCTTTTGATGACCTACGTAGCTTCCTTAAGGCTCTGGACGAGCAGGGGCAGCTTCTTGAGATTGATGAAGAGGTTTTACCCGAACCTGATATTGCCGCGGCCGCTAATGCTACAGGCCGAATTGGTGAAGGTGCACCGGCAATCTCATTCAAAAAAATAAAGGGGTTCAATCATGCTCATGTTGTGATGAACACTATTGGTTCCTGGCAAAACCATGCAATTTCACTGGGCCTCCCAATGAATACCCCAGTGAAACAGCAGATAGATGAATTCATTCGTCGCTGGGACACTTTTCCTGTGGCACCAGAGCGGCGCGACAATGCGCCCTGGTCAGAAAATACCGTTGATGGTGAAGAGATCAATCTCTTCGACATCCTTCCCCTGTTCCGCCTGAACGACGGCGACGGCGGTTTCTATCTTGATAAGGCCTGCGTAGTATCACGTGACCCGCTTGATCCAGAACATTTCGGTAAGCAAAACGTCGGCATTTACCGGATGGAGGTGAAAGGTAAACGTAAACTCGGGCTACAGCCCGTGCCGATGCATGACATTGCACTTCATCTCCATAAGGCCGAAGAACGTGGCGACGATCTGCCAGTGGCTATTACGCTGGGCAATGACCCCATTATTACATTGATGGGCGCCACGCCGCTGAAATACGACCAGTCAGAATATGAGATGGCAGGTGCGCTGCGTGAAAGCCCGTACCCCATCGCCTCCGCGCCTCTGACCGGCTTTGATGTGCCGTGGGGATCGGAAGTCATTCTTGAAGGCGTGATAGAAGGGCGCAAACGTGAGATTGAAGGACCGTTTGGCGAATTCACCGGCCATTATTCCGGCGGTCGCAATATGACCGTTGTACGGATTGATAAGGTCTCCTACCGCACTAAGCCAATATTCGAGTCATTGTATCTGGGAATGCCCTGGACCGAAATTGATTATCTGATGGGCCCGGCAACCTGTGTCCCTTTGTATCAACAGCTGAAAGCGGATTTCCCTGAGGTGCAGGCTGTAAATGCAATGTATACACACGGATTACTGGCCATTATTTCTACAAAGAAACGTTATGGTGGATTTGCCCGTGCTGTAGGCGTACGGGCGATGACAACCCCGCATGGTCTGGGCTACGTCAAGATGGTGATCATGGTCGATGAGGATGTCGATCCCTTTAACCTGCCTCAGGTGATGTGGGCGCTGTCTTCAAAGGTCAATCCGCAAGGCGATCTCGTTCAACTGCCAAACATGTCCGTACTGGAACTGGACCCGGGTTCCAGCCCTGCGGGAATCACGGATAAACTTGTGATCGATGCGACGACTCCCGTGGCACCGGATACCCGCGGCCACTACAGTCAGCCGGTAAAAGACCTGCCAGAAACTTCAATCTGGGTTGAGAAGTTAACGTCCCTGTTATCAAATCGCGGTTAAGGAGAAAGTATGATTTGTCCACGTTGTGCTGATGAACACATTGAAATCATGGCAACATCCCCAGTTGAGGGGATATGGACGGTGCATCAGTGTCAGCATTGCCTGTACACATGGCGCAATACAGAGCCAGCCCGAAGAACGGAGCGGGAACATTATCCTGAAGCCTTCCGGATGACTCAACGTGATATTGATAATGCGCCGGAAGTCCCGTCTGTCCCTCCTCTGTTAGCTAAGTAACTTACTTTCTGGCGGGTCCAGGCCAGGCCCGCTATGCATGATTTGCCACGTTAAAAAATCACATTGTTAACGTCCTGCCTTGAGATGCCAAATATCAAACCTAATCTGCCTTTTCTGGCGTTACAGGTTAAACATGCCCCGATCTCCTGGATTTTGCTTACTGAACAGCAGGTCTGTCATGAGAAAAATTTTCATGCTTCTCATTCATTCTTGATGAAAAGGGCTACAAAAATGACGCCCGCAATGCTACATCCACCCGCCAACAGGAAGACCATCGGATAACCGGCTGCAACCGCGATCAAACCTGCAAGGGGGCCACTAAGCCCATAGGCGATGTCCTGAAAAGCGGCATAGCCACCTAATGCCGTTCCTCTTGTTTGCGGAGGAGAATGACGCAAGGCGATAACACCTAGCGAGGGAAAGATTAAAGAGCATCCGGCACCGGTCATGCCTGCTCCAATCAAAGCGAGCATTTGTGTGGATGCTGTACCCAATGTCAGCAACCCCAGGCTTTCAGTTAAAAGCGAAAAAATTGCGACAGTTTTGCCGCCAAACCGGTCCGGGAAATGACTAAAAATGAGTCGTACAGCGATAAACATCGCGCCAAACGCTGTTAATGCCAGTCCCGCGTTCGCCCAGTGCTGCTGGCTAAAATGAAGGGAGACAAACGTACCGAGAACAGCAAAACCAATGCCCTGAAGTGCAAGAGCCAGCCCTGGACGCCAGATTTTGCCGACAACGGACCACAGAGGCAGGCGAACGCCATGTGAGGGGATGACAGCGGGAACGGCAGCATTCAGCGTAAAGGCAATAACAGGCAGCATGACGGTACAAAGGCCAATTGCCCAAAATCCATAATAGTGAAAGAGATAAAGGCCAAAAGGCGCGCCTGCTGCCAGAGCACCATATGTGGCTATCCCGTTCCATGACATGACTCGGCCCCCTTTTTTGTCGCCACTCAAACCCAGCCCCCATGCCAGGTTCCCTGTCAGGATCTGGCTTTCACTGATGCCCAACAGTATCCGGGCGGCAAAAAGGAAGAATAACGTCAGGAAAGGAAAGTGGGCGACCCTGTCCGCCACAAGCAGCATAAGGCCGGAAAGTGTGCTAACCGCCAACCCCATATGCATCACTTGTTTTGCGCCACGTTCATCTGCATTACGTCCCGCGATCCCGCGCGTCAGCAGCGTTGCGACAAACTGGCATCCCATGACTAATCCAACCAGGGTGTCGCTGTAACCAAGAATATTATGGACATAGAGAGGAACGACCGTCAGGGAGAGCCCAATGGTCATGTAGGCAAAAAACATGGCGAAACTGATACGTAACACGTGCAAGGTTGACTGGCGATCGTTGAATACAGCCGTAGTTAAACGCATTGGCATTCACCAGATAAATGATTTTTTACTGAATGGCCCTGAATGTTGATCAGGGCCAAATACAGGCTTACGCGTGAGTCGCAGGGCGATCGCTTGCATGCCTGAGCGCAGCCCTTGAATCGCTGTGCCATAGGCGGCGTTGCCTGAAGAGCCATCTGAAGCGTTAAAGAATGTACTTATGTCTTCCAGACAAGCGCCAGTTAGCTGTCCGTCGGGATCTACAGCGATACGGCCAGGGTAAATGACATCTGATTTTTTTGGTCTCCTGACCATAACGGGGCACCTTCGACTGTGTATAAAAGAGGGATAAGCCACGATGTTCAACATGAATGTTAGAGATTTAAAATTCCATTTTCAACATAAATGGATTTAAAATTTTACTGCTGCATGTAATTGAAATCACTCATTACCCGTCTGCGATTGCCTTTTTGTTGGTTTATATTCATTATAAATCATGCATATGTAATTTTTTTGATTGAAAAATAAATATTTCATGTAAAGGGAATTTACGGCTTAAATGTTCCTTTTTGAGATCGTCTTCCCAAAAATGAAAGATGAATTTTAAATGTGTTGATGTTTCGATTGTTTGTTTCATAATCCTGTTAATCCATTACCTGCATGCCATTCCTTACCTGCGTTCGCTGGTGAACAACCTTGAAACTGGCAGGCGGATCGAATGGAAACCATCAGATTGACTATGGCCCAGGCATGCGTTCAGCTCATTGATAATCAATACATTGAAGTAGATGGCAACGCGAAGACATTCGTTAAAGGCATTTTCGCTATTTTTGGGCAGGGATATGTGTTGGGTTCAGGTCGGGCGCCTGGAGGAGAGCGAGGGGGCATCGCTGTCTGTCAGTCACGAAAAGAGAGGAGATGGCATGTCGCTGGTGCCCAAGCCGGGTATCGCAAAAGAGAGCATTCGCGCTATTGCCGATATGCTGGCGAAAAGAAATGGCCAGGCCTGTCACTACTGATTTATTCAGAAGGAGAAAGGGATAATGAAAGTCGCTTTTGATGTTGACGTCATTAAGCATTTATCAATAACCGGCATGATTCGTCAGGTTTCTGAGTGGGGTTATAAATATATTGAACAATCCCCGCATCCGCGTATCAACCCGTTCTGTAAACATCCCCGAGCTTCCAGAGCGTTGATGAGCGAGTATAAACGTGCACTGAATCAGTACGGGGTGGAACTCCCTTCCTTCATCGCTAATCCACCAGATGTTAATGCCATAATTCACCAGCATAGGGGCATTGGCAAAGGTAAAGTGGATTTTTCGCGTATTACGTGAAATGAATTTTGCAAATCGAAAATTCGAAGTCGGCGGTGAATCCATTATTACCGCATCACTATTATGATATCCGGAAAAAATGAACTCACAGGCCGTCGACACGCGCAGGATTATCGAAAGAGAACTTTTAGGTCAATCATAAAGATGACATCAGCGCCGGAGGGATTTTTTGTGTGCGGCGTATCCATGCCTGATTTTCTGGAGGCTACATATTAAGAATGACAGTTTAACATTGTTTGTCTTTTACGTTTCTATTTCATTATCTACGCAAATTCAAAACAGTCATTATATGACTTCACTCAGTCAAACTGTGTGAATTAAACGCAAAGGTAACCGTATGAGTACGAAAGAGAAGAAATATAATCTCGCCTATGTTATGGCGATCTGCACCGTGGCAGCATTGGGTGGCCTGTTACAAGGGTATGATACTTCTGTTATTTCAGGTGTTATTGAGCCTCTCAACAGACATTTTAGTTTAACGCCATCGCAGACCGGTTGGGCGGTATCAAGTATCGTTATCGGCTGCGTATTAGGCGCATGGCTCGCCGGTAAACTTGCCGATAATTATGGCAGAAAAAAAGCCCTGACTATAACAGTATTCTTTATGCTGGTTTCTGTAGCGGGCATGGCATTAGCCACCGACTTTACGATGTTTATTATCTTCCGTATTCTGGGCGGATTCGGCATTGGACTGGCATCGGTTGTGTCACCTATTTATATGACGGAAGTTTCACCAAGGGATTATCGCGGCCGCGTTGTCGCAATGAATATGGTCTTTTTCGTTGGTGGACAGGTTTTGGTGCTGATCGTTAATTATTTGATCGCCAAAGGAGCAGATGAAACCTGGCTGGTGACGGTTGGCTGGCGTTATATGCTTGGATTTGGTGTTATTCCTTGCTTCCTGTATTTAATGTTTATGGCTTTTATTCCGGAGTCTCCTCGCTGGAATATAATGAAAAATCGTGATGCCGAAGCGATGAAAACCTTGACTCGCATCTCCAACCCTACGCATGCCTCGAATTTATTTAATGAAATTAAAGCATCTTTTAATACTGATTCAGTAACGACATCTGTAAAAAATGTACCTTCGATAAAGGGGTTAACACGTAACGCGAAGATGTTCATCATCATTGCGTCAATGATTGCCGTATTCAACCAGTTCACCGGCATCAACGTTATTCAGTACTTTGGGCCAACCTTGTTGATGAATGTCACAAGCAGCATGGAAGAAGCCATGTTTATGGTCACCTGGCTAGCGGCGTTGCAGTTCCTGGGCGTGCTTGTCGGTATTGTCTTTGTTGATCGTGTCGGGCGCCGTATTTTACTGCTGATTGGCTCTTTCGGCACCTTCATCTGTCTGGCGCTTACCTTCCTGACTTTCTATTTTGGTATTAAAGGCTATGCCTCAATCATCGGCCTGTTAGGCTTCATGTTCATCTTTGGCTTAACATGGTCGCAAATCGCCTGGACCGTGGTGGGCGAAATTCTGCCTAACCGCCTTCGCGCAATGGGCATGGGGATCGCTTATGCCTCGATGTGGGTATCCAACTTTATCATTAGCCAGGTTTTCCCGATTATCAATGATAATCCATGGCTGCGTGAAAAATTCCACGGTGGATTCCCGCTGCTGCTGTTCTCAGTATCCTGCCTGATATCCTGGTGGTTCGTAAAACGCTACATTCCGGAAACAAAAGGTGTGGCACTCGAGAAAGTCGAAGAACTCATGAATGCCCGTATCAATAAAAATTCTGTATCCGTCACGACCAGTGATATAAAACATTAATATAGTAAGGACGTAATTATGACTATTCATATTGCTAATGCACCTTGCAGTTGGGGGGGTGATGATCCAAAAAATCCGTTTCTGCCGCCCTGGCAAAAAGTTCTCAGTGAGGCAAATCAGGCGGGTTATAAAAGTATTGAACTCGGACCGTGGACATATTTACCAACGGATCCGGTCAAACTGACGGAAGCCTTAAATAAGGCCTCGCTTTCAATCGTGGCGGGTACAATTTTTGATGATTTAGTCAGTGACAGTAATTTTGATAACATGATTGAGTTGACGCATAATCTGTGTCGAAATCTTTCTAAAATACCCACTGCGGTGAAAGATCACAGCTCTAATTATCCCGCGCCATATCTGGTGATTATTGATTTTGGTAATGCAGAACGCGCTCGTTATGCCGGACATTCAGATAAAGCACCTCGCCTGAGTGCTGATGACTGGCAGCGCATGGTCTCACATATTAAAGAAATAAGTTCTCTGGCCTGGAATGAATACGGTGTTCGTCCGGTAATTCATCCGCATGCGGGGGGATGTATTGAGTTCTCAGATGAAATTATCAAAATTGCTGAGGATATACCGCATTCAGTTGCTGGGTTATGTCTGGACACAGGGCACCTTTATTATTCTGGCATGGACCCTGTAAGCTGGCTTGAGAGTTATTTCGATCGCCTTGATTATATTCATTTCAAAGATGTGAACGAAAGTGTCCATAAAGATGTACTCAAGCGTGGACTGGATTTCTTTGCCGCATGCGCAGAAGGCGTAATGTGCCCCATTGGCAAAGGGGCAATTGATTATCCCGCAATTAAGAAACTCCTTAACGACTTGAATTATCAAGGCTGGATCACGATTGAGCAGGAACGCGATCCACGCCAGGCTGATGGCAGTCTACACGATGTGACCGAAAGTCTTAAGTGGCTAAAATCAGTCGGCTTCTAACCGGAGATAACATTATGATTAACGGACTAAAACCGCTTAACAGATCTGTTCGTTGGGGAATGGTTGGGGGAGGTGGCACAAGCCAGATTGGTTATATTCATCGTTCTGCAGCCTTAAGAGACAACGCATTCACTTTACTGGCAGGCGTATTAGATATTGATGCTGAACGAGGTAAAGCCTTTGGTGTTCAACTCGGTATTGCAGAAGATCGATGCTATCCCGATTATGCAACCCTGTTCCGGGAAGAGGCGAGTCGTGAAGATGGCATTGAAGCTGTCTCAATTGCCACCCCAAATAATACACACTTTGCTATATGCAAAGCTGCACTGGAAGCCGGTTTGCATGTGATTTGCGAAAAGCCGCTCTGTTTTACCGGCGAGGAAGCAAGCATTCTTGCGGCGTTATGCAGAACCCATAAAAAAATCATCGGTGTCACATATGGATATGCAGGGCATCAATTAATTTTGCAGGCGCGGCAGATGATTGAGGAAGGGCTGCTCGGTGATATCCGTATCATTAACATGTCCTTCGCACACGGTTTTCATGCAGAAGCAGTAGAACTGGATAATCCTTCCACCCGCTGGCGCGTGGACCCTAAATATGTCGGGCCAGGTTATGTTCTGGGCGATCTGGCTACCCATCCGCTGTTTCTGGCTGAAACGATGCTGCCTCAATTGAGCATCACACGGTTGCTGTGCTCGCGGCAGAGCTTTGTCAAATCCCGCGCACCGCTGGAAGATAACGCCTATGTGCTGATGGAATATGACAACGGTGCGGTGGGTTCTATGTGGTGCTCAGCGGTGAACTGCGGTTCTATGCATGGTCAGAAAATTCGTGTTGTGGGTTCGAAGGCAAGCCTGGAGTGGTGGGATGAGCAACCTAACCAGCTTCGCTATGAAATCCAGGGGGAGCCTGTTCGGATCCTTGAACGCGGAATGCCTTATCTCAGTTCGCAGGCTCTGGCTGACGATCGCATCGGGGGTGGACACCCGGAAGGATTGTTTGAAGCATGGTCTAATCTTTATCGCCGCTTTGCGATTGCAATGGATGCAACCGATCGTGGCGACGCGAAATTCCTGGAATCATTCTGGTATCCCGATGTGCACGCCGGTCAGATCGGTGTGAACTGGGTAGAGCACTGCGTCAAATCTGCTGATGCGGGCGGTGAATGGATTGATTTCAATATTAAGTAATCATTAACGTACCTGGCCACTGTGGCAAGTGGCCAGGTAATGGGTGAGGGCTTAAAACCACCAGTATTCTTACCCTCTCATAACGCCACTCCCGCTTAGTAATCCCCACCTGTATCAGAGACAACAAGGCCTTAACGGTGATATCTGCCCTCATCAAACAAGCCCGGAAATGAGCTTTCGAGCGTTATAAAACATAAACACGGGCGAAATAACCCGCCGCACCCGATTTACTGTAGAAACAGACATCCAGATTTAGGTCTGTGATCCCTAAGCTCCCGCGCGATGTGGCTCAAATGAAATGACGAACAGATCCCTCAGACAACACTTTCCAAAAGGAAGCGACGCATCTGTTCCCCCCTGGCACAGATTAAACCCTGTTGTCAGGCAGCTCAGCGAAAGGCCGGGAAATGCGCCAGGCTCTGAATTCCCCGGAGAGCGTTTCGACCAATGTGTTTCATCCGTTGATTGAACTCACAGCCGGAAGTGAACCGATCAATTGCTTTCTGTCTGAACACCGCGATAAGGGCGACTGAGTTGCGGTGTACAAATTTCACAGGCTAAAAAGGGAACGCCTCAGTTGACTGAAAACGTCGCGTGGTCAGAAAAGTGTTTCTTTAATGGTGATTTCGTCCACCCGGAGGATTGAAGACATGTCGAAACCTTTCATATCTGACATGAACGCCTCGCTGCTCATGTATTTCTGATTGATAGCCTGTATATCGGCTCCCTCCTGATAGGTCACTGTTGCAATGACCTGACAGTTTTCTCCCAGATAGACATCATTGACATAAATGTCAAAAGCAGAAAGAGAAACCCTGTGTCGGGGCCAGTGTTTGTGAAAATAAATTTCTGCTGACTGGCTGTCTTTGAGTGTATAAATCCTGACCTGTTTCATCTTGTCCATCCTGTTGTGAAGGTGTTCATCAAGGCTGAAAGTCAAAGCATACCCACTTCATTTCTGGAAAATTAACAAAAGACCACTTCTCGCTCTGAGCCGACGTTCATTCTTTTAAACTGGCGCAAACTTTCTCTGTACCTGACGGACATCAAACGCAAACGCTTACCCGCACGCATCGCTAATAATAATCCCGGTAATCGCTGAAGCTATGGCCGCGTGAGTCGATAACGCATGCTCAGCTCATTTTTGGGGCTGAAGAGGGCTCATGCGTTCTGGTCATACCGGCGCAGCATTTGGCCCTCTTTTTTACAACACCAGTACGTGCATTCCTTTTAATTACAATGGAAATAACAATATGTCTGTCATTAAGACAATGACCAGAAGCTTAACCGGTTCCCGTTTTGCAGGGGCAGCTCAGCCCACCGACGGGATCTTTCACTGTGAAAGCTTACCTGCATCGCTCTCTGCTGCAGGCCTTAGCAAACGTGCTGCGGGTATTTTGCTGACGTTTGTACCGCCAGAGGCAGATTTTCAGAAGGTCAGTCAGGCATGGCAACGTTTAACATCGGCGGATCTGACCGTCATTACGCTCTCCTCGAACGGGGCGCTCAGCGCCAGCGGCAAGCAGACAACTTACTGCAAGGGAGACGGACAAGAGGGCAGCTGGCTCTGGCTGCCTCGCAACCTGATAGCGGAGCATGAAACGCACATTGTCGATCTGCATCTTCACGACGCGCACACGGCGACCGATCGCATCAGCGCCATTCAGCATGAACTGGCCGCACTGAAGCTGCGCATGCCGCTTTCTGCCGATCGCACCTTCGCTATGATTTACTGCGACGGACTGTCCGCATCAGAAGGCTTTCTGATGCAGGCCTGGTATAACACCGGGCGCTTTCCGTGCCTGGCGATTGGTGGCTCCGCAGGAGGACGTGCAACCTTTGACGGCACATGGATGGGTGTCGGCGGTCGTGTGCTGCAGGGCAAGGCCGTTATCGTGTTCTGCAAAATGGCAGCGGGTAAATCCTTCGCACCCTTCAAAAGCCAGAATTTCGAACCGCTGAATAAAAGCTGGCTGATTGCAGAGGCCGATCCGGTAAAGCGTACGTTGACGTCGGTGTTCAACGCGCAGGGACAGCAGCAGCCATTCACCCAGGCGCTGGCCGAACATCTTGGCTGCAACGAACAGCAGCTCAGCGAGCGGCTTAAAGGTCTGACATTTGCCGTCAAGGTAGGCGAAGCCTTCTTTATTCGTTCCGTGGCGAAAATGGACAGCCAGAGCGTGCAGTTTTTCTGCGACCTGGAATTTGGCGATCGGCTTTACTTAATGCGTGAAACCGATTTTAAGCAGGCCACGCAGCGTGACTGGCAGGCCTTTACCCAACGCCACGGCAAACCGGCAGCGATTCTGATGAACGATTGCATACTGCGTCGCGTAGGGAATGCCGATAAGCTGCACGATGCGCATTTCTTTAAAGGGATCCCGGCCGCCGGCTTCTCCAGTTTTGGTGAGATTCTCGGCGTGCCGATCAACCAGACGCTCTCTGCGCTGGTGTTCTTTAATCACAGCGTCAATGCGATGGCGCAATTCCCGGTGGAATATGCCAGCTATGCGGCTCACTACGCTCAGCGCGCCCTGCGTCGCTGGGAGGCGCTGAACAGGGTGCAGTCCGGCGTGCTGGCGCGCGTGGTGAATTATCAGCAGGAGTTAGCGCCTATCGTCCAGGCACTGCCGGTGCTTGAGGCGGCAACCCAGAGCCAGAGTGAGGCGTTGACGATGGCCGAGAGCAGCATCCGCGCTATCAGCGATATCGCCAAAGAGAGCCAGCAGGCACAGGGCCGCTTAGGCGACGGGTTGGACGATCTGGAGGCGATCTCCAATGGCATCAACGTCATTACGCATGGCATCAGCAATATCGCGTTCCAGACCAATATTCTGGCGCTTAATGCGGCTGTTGAAGCCGCCCGTGCGGGTGAGGCGGGCAGGGGGTTTGCGGTTGTCGCCGGAGAAGTGCGTCGTCTGGCGCAATCCTCCAAAGAGCAGGCGGAAGCCACGGCAAGCAATATCAACGATGCGGTCAGCACGATTTCCCGCATTCGCAATGTGGCGACAAACACCGTGCAAACTGCCACGGACATGGCAGAGCGCAGTATCCACGCAGCCGATGCCATAGCGGCGATGAGCGACCGCACCCGCCATGAGCGGGCAGGTATGGCAAAACAGTTGGATAGCCTGCGCACCTTAACGGCGGGAATGGATGCCATGCAGGAAGCGGTGGCCGAGCTGAAAGTGCTGCAAACCCTTTCGGCTTCTCGTTAACGCACGCCTCAGCCGTTATCACAACGCTGCACCAGCGGCTGCGATTCAATAGCTTGATGAAAATGGCTCAGGGCTGAGCCGTTTTCAGGCTATTTCATCGTTGTGTTGCAGCTAAAAGCCCGGTCCGCAAAGCAGAGGCGATGCAGACCTGCCGCTTACTGAGGACGGTAACGTCAGTATCGGGCCCGACTACTGTTCAGACGCAAAGAGGGGGCGGTTGCGACGACCGGCCCGGGCATCACGGGCTGATCGCTCAGCATGGACAAAAATGCCTGAGACCAGCGATGACTACTGTGCAAATGCAATCCCTTCATCAGACGCGCGTGAAGATGACGCCGTTCCCTGACCGGCATCAGCAGTGCGCTATGAATGGCATCGGCCATCGCATCGGGATCGTAAGGATTGACGATTATCGCGCCGTCCATCTGCTCTGCTGCGCCTGCAAACTGCGACAGGATCAGCACGCCAGGGTTATCGGGATCCTGAAGTGCAACATACATCTTCGCCATCAGGCTCATGCCCGCCATCAGTGGGGTCACCAGCGCAACACGGGAAGCGCGATAGATTCCCGCCTGCTCTTCCCGACTGTAAGCATGCGTCAGACAGTTCACCGGATACCAGTTCATCATGCCGTGCACGCCGTTAAACTCGCCGCACAGGGTTTCTAAGGTGTGACTGATTTCCGGCGCGCGATGCGCATACCCGGCAGAGGGCGGAGCCAGCTGCAACAGGGTAATATTTTTTTGGTAAACAGCATGTTTGCGCAGCAGCACTTCCACGGCGCTGATTCGGTAAGGCAGTCCGGCACTGTCATCAAGATGGCCGCCACTCAGTACGGTATTTTCTGGCAAGTTTTCGCGGCACTGCATTTCCATGAAGGCACAGCTATTGCTGTCGCGCAGACAGCGGGCATCGTCAAGGTCAATCCCCACAGGAAAGACGCCGAGCCGGACAATACGGCCTTGTACCCGAAAGCTGTCGCCAGCCAAACGCTCTGTACGGAATTCACTTTCCAGCCAGACAATAAAGTTGTTCATGTCCTGTACCGTTTGAAAACCGATCACGTCACAGCACAGCAGGGATTCGGTGAGCCAGCGCCAGTCGGGAATGGCCTCAAACATCTTGCCCGATGGGAAAGGCTGATGCAGAAAAAAGCCCACTGGATTGGTCAAACCGGCTTCGCGAAGATAGCGGGCGCAACCCAGCAGATGATAATCCTGTATCCAGATTCTGTCCTCGGGCAGGGCGTGCTCACAAATGGCACGCGCATAAGCCTCATTAATATTTTTATATTCCCGATAGCCGTCAGCGGAAAAACGGGCCAGATCCGGGCGCTGGTGGAAAACAGGCCAGAGTCCTTTATGAACGTAATTGTGATAACCCTCATTCGCCTCGCCGGGTGTCAGGGGAAAGGTCAGGGTTTCATAGTGATCTTTCTGCTGAGATGACAGAGGTCTTGCCGTATCCGATGGCAGAACTGCGGTCTGGCCATCCCAGCTCACCCAGAGCCCACCTTGATGGGCGAGAATGCCTTCATAAATCGCAGTAAGCGTGGAGCGTTGAGAATGATTGTGTGATACCAGGATAAGACCTGACATGGTGTTTTCCTTGTGAGACAGAGGTTCGTCAGTCGCATTGCTTAACGACCAACAGCTGGATAATTGAGGCCGAATGAGAAACTGAAGCAGGCTGCTCATCGTTATAGTCGCTTAATGTCTACGTGTGATATCGGAGTCTGCTGGGTAGTCAACGCCGTGATACAGAGGCGGCGCCACGTAAATACCCGGCAGTGAGGGATGACAGATGAAGCCGTTGTGTTGAAGAAACTCCGGGGCGGATTCACTCAGGGCGATAATACGATGGCAGCCGCAGGCACCTGGATGCGACAGACAGCAGCGCAATAGCCAGGATCCCAGACCGATAAAGCGATATTCTGGCGAAATAAACAGATCCTGGATTACCCAGGTTTCGGCCATATCGGTTATGACGCGTGCAAAGCCGATTTGTCGTGCATTGCGGTAGACGCCAAAACAGAGACTGCTGTTCAACGCCAGCGTCAGAAGGCGCGCATCGGGGATCGTCGCCCCCAGCCATTGAGCAATCAGCCGCGGGTTAAGCCTGGCCGGATCGGTGTTGACCTCAATTGCGTCTCTGAACCATTTACGGGGTGACATCAGCCGAAGACGTTGCTGCTCAGCCAGCTCGACTAAGGCGGCATTGCCACTGACAGGCAGAGAAAAGGGCGCATTAACGCATTTCATCAACGACTTCCTTATGCATGGGCCATGAGTACCCGGTGCCGTTGATTAAAACGCCCGGCGTGTAAAAGTGGCGTAAAAAAGAAATGGCGAGGTGTAAAAAGGGTGCAAAGGAAAAGCGGTGGTATGGGCTGGCTGTACCCATTATCAGGTGTTAAGGGGGGCGGTCTTAAACATAGCGACTGTGTCTGAAAGCTGACTGTGTACCTGAAATGTCTCCTGAGCCTTTTTAGCAAAGATTCATCCCTGCAGAATGGAGACTTATATGCGTTAAATGACGTCACCGATAAACGGCTAATACAGTATCTGGGTAAACACAGGTACAGGCTCCCACATTTTACGAACGATTATTGACGAATGTTCATTGGGTTGGGAAATGAAGTGGCACAGGAAGCGTCACTGATTACGCTGAACGATTCAGAAAGGGGTGATTTCTATGGTTGTCCACCAAGAATATTAATGGAAAGTAATTTTATTTATATTTTTGTAATTCCTTAAACGTATTCTCAATAAGGATGGATTGTTTCTTTTTATATCAGCATTCTCCCTCTATATTAGCCGCGTTTTAAGTACACAGTATCTCGTTTGGCGAGGCTCCTATACAAACACAGGTTACTGATCTGACGACATCGAGAGATGCCCAAGGTTAAGACAGGCTTTATCGGATTAAGGTTCAGCCCAAGGTAACTTCTGATTAATGAATCAGATACGTTGTATAGTGCTAAAACCTGGACGCGGAGATAGCCTACGTTCACTCCCTCTTTGGTTACGCCCCTGTACGATTCGCTGATGACGTTTTAGCCGATATAGGGACACTTCAATGCAAAAAATACAGCATCTTTCTACCGGTTCGCGCCTCAATGCTGACGGCGTAAATGACGCCTCCGTTGCGCAGTATATGAACCCGAATTTTATTACGCTCCCCTACACACTGACGGTAAAAGAAGCGAAGCTTTATTTTCTGTCGCAGTTAAAAACAAATGAGATCCCCTCGTTAGTCTTTATTACCGCGCGCGATTACCATTTACGCGGCACGCTTGCGGTTAAAACATTATTGCAATGTCATGATGAAGATAAACAGGTTGGTGTGATGATGCGTCATGCTTTCACGAAAGTGACGCCGGATGACAGTCGCGGTGATATTGCCCATATTCTGATGGAGGAGAATATCGATATCCTGCCCGTCGTCGCCAACCATACGCTGGTTGGTGTGCTGGGTGAACGGGAGATTGCACGCCTGATTGCGGATGAGAACACCGCAGATGCACAGCGTCAGGGTGCCAGTCTGCCGCTGGACAAACCTTATCTTGAAACCAGTCCGTGGACGCTCTGGCGAAAAAGAGCCGTCTGGTTGCTGATGCTTTTTGTGGCTGAGGCCTATACAGGCAATGTCCTGAAAGCCTTTGAAGATCAGCTGGAGGCGGCAATTGCGCTCGCCTTTTTTATTCCTCTGTTGATTGGCACCGGCGGCAATAGCGGCACACAGATCACCTCCACCCTGGTGCGGGCCATGGCGTTAGGGGAGGTTAGTCTGGCAAGGCTTGGTGCAGTGCTGCGCAAAGAAATCACCACGTCCCTGCTGATCGCGGCCACTATCGGCCTTGCGGCATGGATACGGGCATGGATGATGGGCGTTGGCGCAGAGGTCACGCTGGTTGTCAGTCTGTCGCTGGTGGCCATTACTGTGTGGAGCGCGATTGTTTCATCCATCATACCGATGTTACTGAAAAAGGCGGGGGTAGATCCGGCGGTGGTTTCAGCGCCCTTTATCGCCACCTTCATCGACGGTACAGGGCTCATCATTTATTTCAAAATCGCGCAGTATGTGATGGGGATTTGATTCGGGCTCTGCCTCAATAAACGGGGCTGACGCGCCATTAGGTGAGTCTGATGGCGCGAAAATGCAGCTGATCAATACTGGCTTGTTACCCTATCTGTCTGACAGACATTAACCCTCAGGATTACAACGTTGAAAAAACACCTGCAGTATGATTTTCACCACTTAGGGATTCCAGTCAGTGATGGCCTGCAAGACGGCAGTTACAGTCAAAGTGCCGGCATGTACACCGCCGATAACCCAGGCCAGTTCCGGGTGCAGTGGCACCGGTTTGAAGTCGATTCACCTTTGCATCATCTGATCCGCACTGTGCCACATGTGGCATTTAAGGTGGCCGATCTCCTGGAGGCCATTCGCGATGAGGAGGTTATACTTGGGCCCTATGAGCCGATCGACGGCTTTTTTGTTGCGATGATCAACGATGCTGGCGTGCCGATTGAACTTATCCAGACTGAACTGACGGATGATGAAGTGTGGCGGAAGGCGAGGTCGGGCGAGGGACGTCTTTACCAGGCTGAGTAATGCCAGATGGTTGTTGTGAATGCGAAGAAACAGTCGTATTCGTTAAGAGTAATGAGATAGCAGCATGGCGGATGCCACTTCTACTCTCTCTTATTGGAGCAACCGTATTGAACTACACACCTTAAAGAATCCTTTCAGGATTTCTATGAATGCTTACTTATAACTTGCTACGGGCGCTATCGTTTCGGTGTTTCTTTTGTGAGGATGTAGATCGTGTGTAGGAAGTTACTTACGCTTTTTCTTTATCATGCGTTTGTAAAATCAATTTGAGATACTATGAAAAATCCACGCAGTTGCGTGGATTTTAGAGGGTTTTGAGAGTTTCATGATATTTTCTGACATCTCATGAGACAACACATTTTATTTAGACGTTAAACAAGAAATTCATCACGTCGCCATCTTTAACGATGTATTCTTTACCTTCTGAACGCATTTTTCCGGCTTCTTTCGCGCCTTGCTCGCCCTTATAGGCAATAAAGTCTTCAAACGCGATAGTTTGCGCGCGGATAAAGCCTTTCTCGAAGTCGGTATGGATTTTACCGGCTGCCTGTGGCGCGGTGGCACCGACAGGGATAGTCCATGCGCGAACTTCTTTCACGCCAGCGGTGAAATAGGTTTGCAGGTTTAGCAGGGAGTAACCGGCGCGGATCACGCGGTTCAGGCCGGGCTCTTCAATGCCCAACTCGGCCATAAACTCATCACGATCTTCATCTTCCAGCTCGGCGATGTCGGACTCAACGGCGGCGCAGACGGGCACCACAACAGAACCTTCTTTAGCCGCAATTTCGCGCACTTTATCCAGATAGGGGTTGTTCTCAAAACCGTCTTCGTTGACGTTGGCGATGTACATGGTGGGCTTCAGCGTCAGGAAACTCAGGTAACGCAGGGCGGCCTTGTCTTCTTCCGTCAGATCCAGCGCGCGCAGCATGCCCGCATTTTCTAAATGCGGCAGGCATTTTTCCAGTGCGGCCTGTTCTGCTTTAGCGTCTTTATCGCCGCCTTTGGCTTTCTTCTGTACGCGCTGCAGAGCACGTTCACAGGTGTCCAGATCCGCCAGCGCCAGCTCGGTGTTGATGGTTTCAATATCATCAGCCGGATCGACTTTGTTATTCACGTGAATGATATTGTCGTTCTCGAAGCAGCGCACCACGTGACCAATCGCTTCGGTCTCACGGATGTTGGTCAGGAACTGGTTGCCCAGGCCTTCACCTTTGGAGGCGCCTTTTACCAGGCCGGCGATATCAACGAATTCCATGGTGGTGGGCACTACGCGCTGCGGCTTAACGATCTCAGACAGCTGATCCAGACGCAGGTCTGGCATAGGGACGACGCCAGTATTGGGTTCAATCGTGCAGAAGGGGAAGTTAGCCGCTTCAATACCCGCTTTAGTCAGCGCGTTAAAAAGAGTGGATTTACCGACATTTGGCAGGCCCACGATACCGCATTTGAATCCCATGGTTTAGTACCCTTTATAGCTGTATGGGCAGAGCCATTAGCAGGCTCCGCCGGAAACGTAAGATAATTTTCGCGCATTATACACAGATTCGCGACAATCTGGGCGATTAGACAGGCTTAAAGGCATGCAGGCGGTTCATCGCCTTGATGCGGTCTTCCTTTAGCCACAGTTCGGTGCAGCGCGCCGCCTCATCAATGGCATCATCAATCAGTTTTTGCTCGCTGGCTGGGGGCTTGCCCAAAACAAAGCCGGTGACCTTATTGCGATCGCCGGGATGGCCGATGCCAATCCGCAGGCGGTGAAAGTTATTGTTGTTGCCGAGCTTGCTGATAATGTCTTTCAGGCCGTTATGCCCGCCATGTCCGCCGCCTTGTTTAAATTTGGCGATGCCAGGGGGAAGGTCCAGTTCATCATGGGCCACCAGGATCTCTTCCGGCGCGATGCGATAGAAGGTCGCCATGGCTGCCACGGCTTTGCCGCTGAGATTCATAAACGTGGTCGGCACCAGCAAGCGCACGTCTTCACCGGCTAAAGCCAGTCGTGCCGTATAGCCATAAAATTTGGCTTCTTCTTTCAACGACTGATTGTGACGCTCAGCCAGCAAGTCCAGATACCAGGCACCCGCATTGTGGCGCGTGGCGGCATATTCCGCGCCGGGATTCGCCAGGCCCACAATCAGTTTTATGCTGCTCACAAGGAATATCCTGCTGTAATAACTCAAGGGCGATAGTTTACTGTGCCGCGACGCGGATCACAAAGACCGCGCAGGGGAAATTATTAGTGTCAGTGATTAACTATTTTTCATCTAAATCAATAAACTGGAATAACGTATTGGTCACAAATCATCTGGCCTTTATGTGAGTTAGTGCACAAATTAGCCTGAGGGCATTGCCTACACTACTATCAGTTTAACATTGTGTGCGCTCATCCGACCGCGCATAAAGGAGGTGAAAGATGAAACGTCATCACTCACGCATGGCAGGTAATGCCTTGATGGGAATTGGACTCGTGACCATGCTTCTCGGCATCGGTTTTTCGATTATTAACCAGCTGCCTTCGCTTGATTTACCACAGATGCTGGCTCAGGGCGCGATGTTCGGCATTTTCTTTGGCGCACTGTTATGGCTGGTAGGCGCCTGTATTAGCGGTCGTGAAAAAGTAGAAGATCGCTATTACTGGGTGCGCCATTATGGCGATAAACGCTGTCGCCGCACCCATCATTCGTCACATTAGATTTTCTGACATAACCAGGTAAGGTTCTGTCCGATTTCTGCCCTTGGCTTTGGCGCGATAGAGTGCTTTATCCGCCAGAGCCATTAGTTGACCAAAATCTATTTCGCCGTTATCTGCAGTCGCAAAACCGATACTCACTGAATAGGCGATCTGGCCGGGACGCGAATGCTGAACGGTATGGCGTACCTGTTCGCACCACACTCGGGCTTGCTCAAAGCTGAGCGGCAGCAGCGCTGCAAACTCCTCACCGCCCAGTCTTGCAAAGCGGCCATCCTGTGGCAGCGTTCCCGAGACCCTGTTACAAAAATCAATTAACACCCGATCCCCTTGCTGGTGCCCGTAGCGGTCATTGATCCCTTTAAAATGATCAAGGTCGAATAACACCACCGTCAGCGCTCTGTTTTGCTTCAGGCAAAACCGGATCATAGCGTCCGCCCCGGAAAACAGTGCACGACGATTCCAGATATTGGTTAGCGGGTCATGAAGCGAGGCGTCCTTAAGTGCATTACGGGTGCGTTCATTCACCATAGCTAATATGGTGACGGTGAAGCCAATCACGAAAAGCATGGATTCCAGAATCACGTAGATCGAAAAGTCAGAACCGCTGATCGCCCCCTGTATACCAACAGGACGTGTGTTATCCAGAAATAACCGGGCGACGTGAAAAAGCAGGTGAGTCCAGAGCAATAATTGTGCGGGCCAAAAGGTGGTATTCATATCACGGCGTGCCAGCCAGAGCAGATAAATGAGTGCGGCGGTATAGGCGATGCAAAGCAGGCAGAGCACCAAAACACGCAGTGATAAGCTGTAATAAAAGGTCGGAAACAGGCAGAGCAGAGACCACAGTGCCGCCCCTGCTAAGCCGGTCATGCCTGGGGATTTACCACAGAATGTGCGAAAAGCGCTAAATAACCCCCCGTAGGCCAGCATCACTAATACGTTGCTTACGGCTATCGGTAAGAACTGATCGCCCTTGCTGCGCAAGCTGCTGAGAAAAAAGGCAACAAGCGTGAGCACGATGGCGACACAGACATAGCCCAGAATGCGGTCATAGTGAGATCCGACCCAGGCAAAGATCATAATCAGGCTCATAAACCCCAGTACGTAGAGTTCGCAAATAAATAACGTAAAGACGTCGAGGTTCATAGTGGGCGGCGATCGCAATAAAAAGTGCGGGCAAATTACCACTCAACTCAAAAAGGCAAAAGGCCAGATAACATAATTTCAGCGAAAGAGTTTTTCGTAGTGATCGTGACAATAACTGAGGTCACTCATAATGAAAATTTCTGAAAACCAAGCAGCTTTGTCGGAGGGAATAAACAGGAGACAAAAGAAAAGGCCGGGCATAATGCCCGGCCTGCGAAGATTAATGTTCGAACATTGCCGAAATGGACTCTTCGTTACTGATGCGGCGAATCGCTTCGGCCAGCATACCTGACAGCGTCAAGGTACGGACGTTTGGCAGCGACTTCATCTCTTCTGATAACGGAATGGTGTCACAGACGATAACCTGATCGATAACAGATTTACGCAGGTTTTCCACCGCATTGCCAGAGAAGATAGGGTGCGTAGCGTAAGCGAACACGCGCTTGGCACCGCGCTCTTTTAACGCTTCTGCGGCTTTGCACAGTGTGCCGCCGGTGTCGATCATGTCGTCGACCAGCACACAGTCACGGCCCGCAACGTCACCAATGATATGCATGACCTGAGAAACGTTCGCACGCGGGCGACGTTTATCGATGATTGCCATATCGGTGTCGTTCAGCAGTTTGGCAATGGCACGAGCGCGCACTACGCCACCAATGTCCGGAGACACAACAATCGGGTTTTCCAGACCGATTTGTAACATATCTTCCAGCAGAATCGGGCTGCCGAATACGTTATCAACCGGGACGTCAAAGAAGCCCTGGATCTGCTCGGCGTGCAGGTCAACCGTCAGAACACGGTCAACACCGACGCTGGAAAGGAAGTCAGCCACAACTTTAGCCGTAATAGGCACGCGGGCGGAGCGCACGCGGCGGTCCTGGCGGGCATAACCAAAGTAGGGGATAACAGCGGTAATACGACCAGCTGAAGCACGACGCAGCGCGTCGACCATCACGACCAGTTCCATCAAATTATCATTGGTGGGAGCACAGGTGGACTGGATGATGAAAATATCACCACCGCGTACATTTTCATTAATCTGTACGCTTACTTCGCCATCACTGAAACGGCCAACGGCGGCGTCTCCCAGGCTGGTGTAAAGGCGGTTGGCAATACGTTGTGCTAGTTCCGGGGTGGCGTTACCAGCAAAAAGCTTCATATCAGGCACGAGAAGAACCTCAGGCTTTGCGTCCAGAGAATGAACGTCATGACAGTAACCGGCGAATACTGTCGTGAACGTTCACACGGGTATGTGAGTGCGAAACGTGCTGTGTCTGGAACAGGGTGACACAGTCACGCTATCGCTAATCGCCTTGCAGAGTACGCTGTAACGGCGAGACGTTAAGGCCTCGAGCTACAAAACCGCGCACCCATGGTGGGGCAAGTTCCAGCACCTGGCGAGCAGCATGCTCGGTGTCAAATTCAGCAAACACACAAGCACCTGTCCCCGTCAGGCGCGACGGCGCGTATTCTAGCAGCCATGAAACAAGCTCATCAACCTCACGAAAACGTTTTCTTACTACTGATTCGCAATCGTTGACGAACGGAGCCTGTAAAAGTGCTGATAAACTGCGCACGGGCGTGTCACGGGTAAGCGCCGGATCGTTGAAGACCACCGGCGTGGCCACGCTGACGCCTGGATGGGCAACAAGATACCATTTTTCTGCAGGCGATGCTGGATAAAGCACCTCACCGACGCCTTCGGCAAAGGCGGCATAGCCTTTAACAAAAACCGGGACGTCGGCGCCCAGTTTCACGCCCAGCTCCGCCAGCGCCTCAGGGGAAAAGCCGGTCTGCCACAGGTGGTTTAGCGCAACCAGCACGGTTGCGGCATTCGACGAGCCGCCGCCCAGCCCGCCGCCCATGGGCAAACGCTTTTCAATGGCAATGCGCGCACCGGCCCTGGCAGGCAGGCTGCCGTTTTCACGCGCCGCCGACTTGAGGCTCTCTGCCGCCCGGACAATCAGGTTTTGCGCATCCGGCACGCCAGGCACCGGCGTTAACAGCCTGATCTCATCACTCGTGTCGGGCGTGATTGTCAGGCTGTCGCCATAATCAAGAAACTGAAACAGGGTTTGCAGATTATGGTAACCATCAGGCCGACGACCGGTGATGTACAAAAACAGATTCAGTTTTGCCGGAGCAGGCCAGGTGGTCATCATTTCAGCGTCCAGTTATCCATACGTAATTTAATACGCTGATCGCCTTCTTTTAACTCCAGGCTGGCCGGAAGCGGTGGATTGACCTTGTTGTCATAGTCAGCAATGGTCACCTGCCAGGTCTGGCCGTCATGCTTGTAGGTCAGGCTGCTTAGCTGGTACTGATCGTTGAGCTGGTAATCGGTCGCATCGCCCGGCAGGCCCATCATCCACTGGCGCAGGTTGGTCAGCGGGATATCCATGCCGGTCAGCTGCGAAATCATCTTCTGCGCATCGTTGCTGACATAACGTTTGCCTTTGTTGTCCACAATCTGCACCACTGAACCCTGAGCATCCAGCTGAAGCTCGGTGCTGCCTAACGGGTTGGTTAACAGCAGGCGATAGCGGTCGGCCGCGGTCTGCTGCCAGTTAAAGCGGGCATAGACTTTTTGTTTATCCGACAGATAGGCGAACGCGCCGCGCGTCTGATACTGGGTCACGTGGCTGACGGCTTGCTGATGCTGTTGCCACTGTGGCGCGGTGACGCTCGGGCCAGGACCTTGTGGTTTATTGATGCTACAGGCAGCCAGCAGAACACTGGCAAGGGGTAAAAGGCGCAACAGGTTGCGTGTAGAAGTCAGCATCAAGTGGTCATCTCCTCGGACACATTTTTAATTGATAACAGGTAACGCTAACCATCCGCGTTTTAACCGTCAATGCTCTTATACGGCAAAAACGCTATGATCGGCTTAATCTTATTACAGTCATAGCCTTTGTATGGCTTTTCTTGATCTGCTGCATCTTGTAGAATGCGCTTCACAAAACCCTGACATTTATTGGGATAACCCAACCTAAAACGCTATGACGCTGCTCGCACTCGGAATCAATCACAAAACTGCACCCATTGCTCTGCGCGAACGCGTTGCGTTCGGGCCGGAGTCGCTGGAGCAGGCCTTAAACAGCCTGTTATCCCAGCCTATGGTGCAGAGCGGCGTCGTGCTCTCTACCTGTAACCGAACCGAGCTGTACCTCAGTGTAGAGCAACAGGTCGATCTTCAGGAACGTCTGGTGCGCTGGCTGTGTGAATACCATCAGCTTGATGAAGCGGACGTGCGCAACAGCCTCTACTGGCATCAGGATAACGAGGCGGTTAGCCACCTGATGCGCGTGGCCAGCGGGCTGGACTCGTTGGTGTTGGGTGAACCCCAGATTCTGGGGCAGGTCAAAAAAGCCTTTGCCGACTCTCAGCGTGGTCATGCGCTGAGCAGCGAGCTGGAACGCATGTTCCAGAAAACCTTCTCGGTGGCCAAACGCGTTCGTACCGAAACCGATATTGGCGCCAATGCTGTTTCCGTGGCCTTTGCCGCCTGTACGCTGGCTCGTCAAATCTTTGAGTCGCTGTCCACGGTGAACGTGCTGCTGGTGGGTGCGGGAGAAACCATCGAACTGGTGGCCCGTCATCTCAGCGAACATCAGGTGAAAAAGCTGATCATTGCGAACCGTACCCGTGAACGTGCGGAACTGCTGGCTAACGAAGTCGGTGCGGAAGTGATTAGCCTGGCCGATATTGATTCCCGTCTGGCCGATGCCGACATCGTGATTACCTCCACCTCCAGCCCGCTGCCGATCATCGGTAAAGGCATGATGGAGCGCGCGTTAAAAGCGCGTCGTAATCAGCCGATGCTGCTGGTGGATATTGCGGTCCCCCGCGATGTGGAGCCGGAAGTGGGCAAATTAGCCAACGCCTATCTTTACAGCGTTGACGATCTGCAGGCCATCATTGAGCAAAACCTTGCCCAGCGCAAAGCCGCTGCGGTGCAGGCCGAAAGCATTGTGGTGCAGGAATGTAGCGATTTTATGGCCTGGCTGCGTTCGCAAGGCGCGGTTAACTCCATTCGTGAGTACCGCTCGCAGGCAGACGATATTCGCGCTGAGCTGGAAGGCCGTGCGCTCCAGGCGCTGCAGCAGGGGGCAGATCCGCAGAAAGTCATGCAGGAACTGGCCCATAAGCTGACCAACCGTTTGATTCATGCTCCAACCAAATCTCTTCAGCAGGCCGCCCGCGACGGCGATAGCGAACGCCTGCAGATTTTACGCGACAGCCTGGGTCTCGATTAGGCACACTGCTGTCGTCATCTGTTACGGGAATCCCACAGTTAAA